>ORMF011948347.1_pt1 | contig 16886 bp, 12 predicted proteins | sample 1779871 | NCBI WGS metagenome assembly ORMF01 (sample SAMEA104232316, study PRJEB22302) | groundwater metagenome | biome: forest; feature: aquifer; material: groundwater | place: USA | collected 2011-08-07 | depth 5.4 m
ACAGGCTCTTGTTGAGCTGGTCGCGGTCGATGGCCTTGCTGAGGGCCTTGCGCACCCGCAGGTCGGCCAGCGGGCTTTCCGGGTGGTCCCAGCCGCTGTCCATGTTCTTGTGGTCAATGAGGTGGCAGCAGAAGATCTTCATGAACGACCGCAGGCCCGGCAGCTTGCCTGCCAGCAGTTTATAGCCGCGTCCGATCGCCTCCACCTTCAGGTCGTCGGGCAGGTCCACCATCTGCACTTCGCCTGCAATCAGCGACGCCAGACGGGTCGAGGGCTCCTTGGCGAACCGGAACTCGAACTCCGGGAAATCGGGGCGGATGCTCCAGTGGTCGGGGCTACGTTCGTAGCGCACGTACTGGCCCTGCGACCGCTCCTTGTACATGTACGGGCCGGTACCGGCGGCCGGCCCGCTGTCCATGGTTGGCGTGCCGTTGCCCAGGCTGGCGAAGTGCTTGGCGTTGAGCATATAGAACACGCCGCGCTGCTCGCTGATGGTGAGCAGCCCGGTACCGTCGGGCGACTTGAGGTGCATCACGGCCTCATAGGGCCCGGTCTTCTGGATGTCCGTGACGAGGTCTACCCACAGTGCGTAGTTGTTCACCTCTTTGTCGCGGATCTGGACCTTCCAGGTGTCGATGAAGGCGTCGGCGTTCCAGTCGCCCGCGCCACGGTGGAACTTCACACCCTCCCGCAGCTTGAAGCGGAACGACTTGCCGTTCGGCTCCAGTTTCCACTCGGTCGCGAGCTGGCCCACGTACTTGCCGGTGCTCACGTCCACGCCGATCAGGTATTCGTAGAACGGCCGGAACTGCCAGTTTGTGGGGCCCCGCTCGGTGCGTGGGTCGTTGGTCTCGTTGCTGGGTGCAAGGGTGGAGAGGACCACGCGCTTGAGCGCCGGCTCCTTTTGGGACGACGCCGCCCCCCCATCGGCGGGCGCCGCCGGTTGGGCAGGGCTGCCGCAGCCCATCACCAGCAGTGCTCCAGTCACCACGCCGGCCATCAAGGCCGTTCTCAGTCTACCTTGCTCCATCGTTCCCTCCTTGGCGTCAATGCGCTGTTAGCTCGTCGTTTGTCACCGCTACCATTGTGGGGTGCCGGGGCCGATGCGGCACAGCAGATCGGTATCCGATCGAGCGAGCATGAATACCTTTTCCCGTGAAGAGGGCGGACGCCAAAACGCTGTGCCTAGGCTAGCCCTCGATGGCTGCGCTGTCAAACAAAGTTGGTCCACACCGGTGCCGAAGACTTGACATAAGAGAAGAGTTCCCAGGCCTGCGACACTCTCCTTCGCCCGTCTTCCGAGGGGGGCGGGCACCGTGCGATGCCCGCCCCGTCTGGCCGGTGGGTGGCCGCTGCCTAGCCTGCGGTGCCCCCCAGCACGTCGGCGGTGAGGCCGGCGTGCTCCTTGAAGCCGGTGCGGTAGCCGGCCGTGGCCTCGATCCAATTGGCGGTGCGGGGCAGCACCGTGCCGCCGGTGCGCACGCCATACAGCGTGGGGTCGTCTACGCTGGGCGGTAGTGTGCCGTAGTCGCGGTGCGCCTTCGCGGCGTCGATCAGCCGCTTGCGGGTGCGGATGATCATCATGTCGCTGGTGCCCAGGTGTTCCTGGATGCGGTTGTAGATGTGGCCCATGCTCTCGGTGACGGCTATGTCCTGCAACTGGACGCCGTTGATGCCCGAGTAGCTGATGGTCTTCTGTGCCTCGCGGTTGATCTCGTAGTCATTGCTGCGGTTGGCGCGGCTGCGGAAGCGGCCGTACCAGCCGGTCTCCTGCGGCAGCAGGTCGGCGCGCACGTTCATCATCTGCAGGTTCTGGGTGCGGAAGGTGCCGGTGGCGTTCACGTTGGTGCCCCGGCGCATGCTGAAGCTGAGGGTGTGGTCGTCGTCCATAGGCACGCGGCAGCCCACCCGCACCTCCAGGCCCAGCACCCCGGTGGGGGTCATGGTGAAGCAGGGGAAGAGGAAGGCTGCGATGCGCCAGTAGTAGCTGTCGTCCTCCGCGGGGCGGAACGCGCCGTACATCGTGCCGCACTCGGTGGTCAGCACCTCGTAGCGTGGCGAGCGGTCCTTCAGCATGTAATAGGTGAACGTGCCCGGTTTGATATCCTTCTCGTCGAGCGCGCCGACGTGCAGGAAGCTGGCATGGGAGGTATCGATGTCGCCCTCCAGCACCTGCATGTAGTTGCACTCCTGTAGCGTGGCCTGGGCGCTCCAGTTGCCGTCGTCCTGCATGTTGGCTTCCAGGTCCGGCAGTTCGGGCGGCGCCGTGCGGGGGCCCATGTAGAACCACAGCACGCCGTTCCGCTCGCGCACCGGATAGGCGGTGGCGTGAATCTTGTGCTTGAAGTTGCTTTCGGCCGGCTCGTTCGGCATGTCGATGCAGGCGCCGGTCACGTCGAACTTCCAGCCGTGGTACACACAGCGCAGGCCCTCCTCCTCGTTGCGGCCGAAGAACATCGAGGCGCCACGGTGCGGGCAGCTCTCCTGCATGGCGCCCATGCCCCCCGAGGTGTTCCGCCACACGATGAGGTTTTCGCCCAGCAAGCGCACCCGCAGCGGCGCGCCATCGGGCTCCGGCAGCTCTGGGGCCAGGGCGCCCGGCATCCAGAACTCCCGCATCAGGTTGCCCATGGCTGTGCCGGGGCCAACCCTGGTCAGAATGTCGTTGTCTTCCCGTGAGAGCATGGGGTCCCCCTTCGGACTTTAGGATGACGAGGAAAGCAGGAATGTAGTTGCCGGACTCGGGCTTTCCTCACTTCCCGATTCCTCACTTCCGGTCCTGCGCTACTTCGCTTTCAACAGGTGCACGTGGGTCCAGGTGCCGGTCAGCGACCCGGGGAACGTCCAGTCCGCCACCACGTTGGGGTTGACGATCGCCTCGGCCTGGAACCAGAACAGCGCCACGGTGAGGTGCTTGTAGTAGAGGGCGTCGCCCGCCTGCCGCCACAGTTCCTCGCGCTTCTTCTGGTCGTAGGTGGTGGTGAGGGCAAAGAGCGCCTTCTCCAGGTCTGCGTCGTTGACGCCTGTGCCACCGGAACCGAACTGCGCCGAGTTGTACACGGCAGTGCCCGTCCACTGGTTAGAGCCGGTACCACGTACCCAGAACTGGTTCGAGAACGCCCCCTGGCGGTTCTTGGCGCTAATTTCGTTGCCCTCGATTGGCAGCAACTCGACGTTGACGCCGATGGCCCGCCAGTAGCTGCCGATAGACTCCTCGATGTCGGGCCCGCCCGCCACACCGGGCACTGCGGTGATGAAGACCTGCGTCTTCAGCGGCTTGTCGGCGGTGTAGCCGGCCTGAGCGAGCAGGGCCTTGGCCGCCGCCGGGTCATAACTGTACTCGCTGGCAAAGTCCTTCTCCCAGGCAGTGTTCCAGCCCTCGCGAGTGGGCAGGAACGAGTTGAGGTACATGGTGATGCCCTTGCCGCCGAAGAACGCCTTGTTCATCTCGTCGCGGTTAATGGCTTTGTTCAGCGCCTTGCGCACCTTCGGGTCGGCCAGCGGACTGTCGGTGAACTTGAACCCCTTCGACGGGTCCTTGGCGTCGACGAAGTTGCAGCACTGGAACTGGCCCATGATGCGCAGGCCGGGCATCTTGCTCTTGACGGTCTTCATGCCGCCGCGCACCGCCTGTTGCAGCAGGTCTTCGGGCAGTACGGTGACCTGCACTTCGCCCGACAGGATAGCAGCCATGCGAGTGGAGGGTTCCTTGATGAACCGGAACTCGAACTCCGGGAAGTCGGGCGATAAGGCGTCCCAGTGCTTGAAGGGTACCCGCTCCAGACGGAGGTATTGGCCCACCTCACGCGCGCTCGCCTGATACCAGCCGGTGCCCGCCTCGAAACTCTTGAGGTCCTTGGGCGAGCCGCCGTCTTTGTCGAACTTAGCCTTGCTGCGGATTTCGGAACCACCCTGGCTCTCCGAGAGGGCTAACAGGAACTGCGCGTCGGGCTTCGTCAGGTGGTACACCACCTCCCGGTCGCCGGTGGCCTCCACGTCCTTCACCCCAGCACGCCAATAGGGCGCCTGGCCGTGGGTGGACTCGGGCACCACGATGTCCTTCCACATATGGATGAAGTCCTTGGAGGACAGCTCGCCGAAGTCGCCGTGGAACTTGACGCCCGGCCGGATCTTGACCCGGTAGGACAGGCCGTTGTCTTCAATGGACCAATCGGTGGCGAGGCCGGGCACCAGCTTCTCGTTGTTCACGTCGATAGCGATCGGGTACTCGTATACCGAGCGGAAGATCCAGACGTCCGGCGAACTGAGCAGCTTGAGCTGGTTCGTCTCGGTCCCGACGGGGTCGAGCGCCATCACCGCCCGGTTCACCTTGGGCCTCACGGGGCCGCTGGCCGGCTGGTCGCTGGGCGCGGCCCCCGGCGTCTGGGGTGCGCTGCACCCAGCCGCGAGCAGCGCGACGAAGCCCGAGGCGGCGAGGAAGCGTCCGGCGGTCTTGAATGTGAACACGGGGTGCCCTCCTTCTTTTGCGGCAGCGTTAGCGGTTCATGCCGCCCGGGCCGGGAGGGCCGCATTGGGCGGCGAGGTGGCGGCGCGGGCATTAGGGGATACTATCGCCCGCACCAGCCGGAGTCAATTCGCTGAACGCTCAAGGTTCTGCCGCCTCAATGGCGTGCCGCATTGTGGCAAGAGCGTGGCTTCAGCGTGTTTGCTGAGCGCGTCGAAGGTTCCCCGGGGCGACCAGCGCTGATGCCCCTTCGACCGCGCTCAGGACAGGCTTCGACGGAGCTCAGGAAACAGCTCGCGCTCTCTTGCCCGGCGGCAGTTAGCGCGTCTCAAGACGCGCTAGCTGCGCGCGGCCTTGGACCGCTGCATCAGCCAGACGGCGATGCGGGCGCCCAGCAGCACGCCCAGTACCGCGGCGTAGGTCAGCGGTTGGCTCACGTCGATTTTGACGCGCCAGATGAAGTGCACCACCGCCAGCGCCCCCGCCACGTACACCACGCGGTGCAGGTTCTGCCACCGCATGAAGCCCAGACGCTTCACCCAGCCGGTGGTGGAGGTGAGTGCCAACGGCGCCATCAGCACCAGCGCGGTGAAGCCCACGGTAATGAAGGGCCGCTTGGCGATGTCGCCCAGCACCGCGCCCGGGTCGAGACCGAGGTCGAGCGTGAGGTAGAGCAGGAAGTGCATCGAGGCGTAGAAGAACGCGAACAGCCCCAGCATGCGCCGGTTGCGCAGCGGCCAGGTCCAGCCGAAGGCCTTGCGGGCGGGGGTGCAGGCCAGCGCCGACAACAGCATGATCAAGGCGGTCAGCCCCAGCTCGTTCTCCGCCTCCGCAATCGGGTTAGCGCTCAACGACCCGTCGTAGGCGTGCCACACCACCGAGACCAACGGCGCCAGAGCACCGATGAAGATACCGGGCCGCAGCCATGGCATGGGCGGGCTGCGCCGAGGGGCGGGCCGTGCGGCGGTTCCCTGGCTTGCGGTGGTCATGATGCGGATCCTCCGGTCAGAAGTTGCGGCGCAGGTCCATACCTGCGTACAGGCTGCCGACCTGGTCGGCGTAGCCGTTGAAGGGCAGCGTCTTGCGCCGTCCCAGGTCGCCGATGCGGCGTTCGCTGGCCTGGCTCCAACGGGGGTGGTCCACCTCCGGGTTCACGTTGGCGTAGAAGCCGTACTCGCTGGGGGCGGCCAGCGCCCAGGTGGTCTTGGGCATGGTGTCGGTGAAGCGGATCTTGACGATGGACTTGACGCCCTTGAAGCCGTATTTCCACGGCGTCACCAGGCGCAGCGGCGCACCGCTCTGGTTGGGCAGCGTCTTGCCGTACAGACCGACCGCGATCAGCGCCAGCGGGTTCATCGCCTCGTCCAGCCGCAGGCCCTCCACGTAGGGCCAGTCGAGCACCGGAATGCGCTGGCCCGGCATCTGCTTGGGGTCGTTGAGCGTGGTGAACTCGATAAACTTGGCCGTGCCGGACGGCTCCAGCCGCTTCACCAGGTCGGCCAGCGGAAACCCCAGCCACGGGATGACCATCGACCACGCCTCCACGCACCGCATGCGGTAGACGCGCTGCTCCAACGGGAACCACTGCAGCAGGGTGTCGATATCGATGGTCTGCGGCTTGCTCACCAGGCCCTCCACCTGGATGGTCCACGGCCGGGTCTTCAGCGTATGGGCGTTACGCCCCGGGTCGTCCTTGTCGGTGCCGAACTCGTAGTAGTTGTTGTAGGTGGTGGCGGACTGGTAGGGCGTCTGCGGTTCGGTGGTGTCGAAGGAGCTCGGCGCCTCACTCACCGTGAGCGACGGCTCGGCGGACAGCGCCGGCGGCTCCGGCATATCGGGGCCCGGCCCCTTGCTCACCAAATACAGCAGGCCAGCCCCCACCGCGACGGCCGTGCCCGCGGTCCTTACGCTGTTCTGCAGGAACTGCCGGCGGCGGTGGAACAGCTCCTCCGGAGTGATCTCGCTGCTGGGCGGTTGGGGCGGCAGGTTCGTCATGTGGGTGCCCTTGGCTTCCTAGGGGGAGTCACCTCCCCGCGATGCGTCAACGCCCATGCTAGACGCACGCTCTTGCGACGGCCTTACAGTTCTTACAAAAGTCTATACGGCGGTAGGGGACACCGCGGTTCAGTCCCGCCGCGCCGCCCATTAGCGGGCGATGCCGGCCGCCGTTCGTTCGTCGCCGTCCGCCTTCAGCTTGTCGGCGAGTTGCCGCAGCAGGTTGCCCACCGCGGTCTCGCCCCACAGCCAGCGCTGCAGTGCGTTGTCCGTGTCTGCGGGCCGCTGCGCCATGCGGGCCTCCAGCATGAACGCCTTCAGGTCGTCGGCGGCGCGGCGGATGAACACCGGCGCCGGCACGTCTTGCGGCCGTTCGGCGTAGCCGGCCTGCTCGCCCGCCACATACGCCTGTAAGAAGTGCACCAGGCCGCGGAAGTGCCGCTGCGGGATGCCGGTGGCCCCCACCTGAGTGCGCCCGCCGTGCTCCTCCACCCAGCGCTCGTAGGAACGCCGCAGGGCCGTCAGTTCGTCCGCCGGGTCGCCCTCGCGGTTGCTGGTCTCCACCGCGCTGGCCTGCACCAGGCGGGCCGGCGCGTCGCCCAACTCCGGGAACTCGGCCAGCACCGGGGCCGACGTCGCGTTGAACAGGTCGAGCGCCGCTGCGATCACCCGGTGTTGAAGGTCTGGGTCGTTAGGCCGCCCCAGGGCGTAGCCGTAGGGGAAGGGCACGAACAGCGCCCGTGGCGGTTTCACCCGCTGGGCGTGCTCCTTGACCAGGGCGAGCGTGACCGTCGGCAGTCCCGTCTCCTCCATGGCCCGCGCCAGCACACCCACCGTGTGCGTGCAGTTGGGTCAGGTGGGGGTCAGGAAGGCGGCGTCAGCCCCCTCCGCCAGCAGCAGCCGCGCTACCTCGGGGCCGGTCTGCTCGGCAATCTGCTTGGGATTGCCCTGCGCGCCCATGAACGAGTAAAAGTTGGCGGTCAGGCTCCCTACCACGCCACGCTCCACCAGCTCCCGCAACCGGTCGACGGGGAACGTGACGTTGATGTCGCGGTAAAACGGCGTGCGGTCGAACCCGATGCTGGTGTGGGTCATGATGATGTCGGCCACCGGAGTCGTGGCAGGTATCACCCGGAAAGTCTGGTCGCCGGAGCCGAAGGGCTTGTCGCCGCGCACGTGCAGCCCGGCGGTGGTCACCAACGCCAGCTTGGCCTCGTGCAGCGGCTTCGCCAGCGGAACGAATGGCGGGTCGTCATGGTCGAAGCAGGGGAAGCTGAGCACGGCCTGGCGGGCGACGTCGCTCAGGTCTTCGATGCGTGGCATGGCGGCTCCTAGCGGAGTGTTGCATCGCCAAGTATAGGCCGTTGGCCGCCCGTCCTACGAACGGAGGCCCCAGCGCCCCCCAGCGCCAACCGCTTGGAATCGCTATGGCCGTGGGTTATCATGCCGTACAAGTGCGACGGACAGCCAGGAGGTTCACCATGCTGAGCGCCAAGGATAACCAATTCCTCTCTCAAGTGGGCGCCGGTACGCCGATGGGCGACTGGCTGCGGCGGTTTTGGACGCCGCTGCTGCTCTCGGACGAGCTGCCCGAACCGGATGGCGAGCCGAAAGAACTGCGCATGCTGGGCGAAACCCTGGTGGCCTTTCGTGACAGCGCCGGCAAGGTGGGCGTACTCCAAGCCCTCTGCCCGCACCGGCAGGCGCCGCTGGTGTACGCCCGCAACGAGCAGAACGGCCTGCGCTGCGTCTACCACGGCTGGCACTTCGACGTGCAGGGCCGCTGCCTGGACATGCCCAACGAGCCGGCCGACTCCGCGTTCAAGGAGAAGGTGCGGGCCGGCTCGTACCCTGTTGCCGAGGCGGCGGGCATTATCTGGGTGTATATGGGCCCCAGCAACCTGAAGCCGGAGCTGCCCGACATGGAGTGGATGCGGGTGCCCGACGGTTATCGCAATGCCTCGCGCTTCAACATGGAGGGCAACTGGGTGCAGGCGCTGGAGGGTGACGTGGACTCCAGCCACGTCGGCTTTCTGCACGGCAACCTGCGACGGAGCTCCGACCCGCCCCCGACCGCGCCGCCGGCGCCCGACTGGGACGCCGAGCAGGGTATCTGGCCAAGCCGGCCGGGGTTCTACGGCCGGCTGGATGGGTACTACACCGCGGTGGATCTGGCGCCGCGCTGGATCGTGCAGCCCCAGCCCTTCGGCCTGATGATAGCGGCGCGCCGCAATGCCGATCCCGGCCGCTACTACTGGCGCATCAACCAGGTGATGCTGCCCTACTACACGCTGGTGGCGGGCTCGCTGGATCAGAACAGCTTCTTCATGCACCTGTGGGTGCCCACCGACGATGTACACACCGACGTGTGGACCGTGGTGTGGCGCACCCGCCGTCCCATGAACGCCGAGGAGCGCGACGCCATGTTCCACGGTCCCTACGCCCACGTGGCCTCCTACGAGCCTGCCACCCACACCCTCCGGGGCAACCACCGGAACCGGTTCTTCCAGGACCGCCAGGTGCAGAAGACCGAGACCTTCAGCGGACTCTCCGGCATTCGCGAGCAGGACGCGGCGATGACCGTGGGCATGGGGCCGGTGGTGGACCGGACCAAGGAGCATCTGGGAACCGCCGACGCCGCGGTTATCGCAACCCGGCGCATCCTGATGAAGGCCGCCAAGGCGCTGCAGGCCGGCGAAGAGCCCTACGCCGCCACCCACGGCGCCTGCTACCGCGACCGTGCCTGGGCGGGCGTGCTGCCGCGCAACGACGACTTCCTGAACGACCCCGAAGCCAAGCGCATGATGGTCTCTGAGGTGCCCTGAAGGCCCCCTTTCGATGTGGCAACGAAGGGCCCCCGAGGCGGCGCTCCGGGGCCTTTCCATAACGAGTGTGGTTAGAGCCGCGGTAACAGGACAGTGGCGGCCCGTTGCTGCTGATCGGGCGTGTCGCACACGAACCGCAGGTAGTTGATGCCGTAGCCTTCCATCTCTTTGATGCGGGCCAGGCACTCATCGGGGGTGCCCACGATCTCCCGTGCCACGAAGTCCTGGAGGGTCTTCGGCGAACCGGACAGCCCGGCGCCCCGCTCAAACACCTTGCCCGCCTCGTCCAACGCCTGCTGGCGGGTGGGGGCTACGAACACGCGGGCGCCTGCCACCACCACCAGCGGGCGCTGCGGCCAGTCGGCGGCCTTGGTGACGGCGGCCACGGTGTCGGGGTTGCGGTTACTTAGCACCACCCAGCCATCGGCCAGGTCGCGCACGATGCTGAGCGTGGCCGGCGAGTCGCCCCCCACCCAGATCGGCGGGTGCGGCTGCTGCACCGGCGAGGGGCAGAATGCTAGGTCCTGCGTTCGCACGAACCTGCCCTCGAAGCTGGTCCGCTCCGGGGCGGGGTGCGTCCAGAGCTGCTTGAACAGTTGCACCGTCTCGCGGGACTCGGTCACCCGGTCGTCGTGGTCTTTGGTCAGTGGGATGTCGTAGGCGCCGTACTCCAGCGTGTTGGAGCCGGAGCCCACCGAGCAAATGACCCGACCGTGGGTCACGCGGTCGAGGGTGGCCAGCATCTTGGCCAGGAGCGCCGGTTTGCGAAAGCCCAGGTTGAGCACCGACCACGCCAGCCGGATGTGGGTGGTCGCCCCGCCGAGCGCGCTCATCAGCGTCCAGGAGTCCATGGGCAGGTCCGGCGATGTGCCCTCCCGGTTCATCAGGTGGTCGCCGGCCCACATGGAGTCGAACCCCTGCCGGTCGGCGGCCTGGGCCTCTTCGAACACTGCGTCGATTCCTCGCTCAGGGTGGAGTTGGATGCCTGCCTTCATGGTGGTTTCTCCTTTGATATCGGGTGGTGGTCTGCCGCTGGGATGCGGTACGCCGTCCCAATCTATGCCATCCGGCTGCGCACCGCCAGCGGGCGGGCATCCAAGGTAGCCATCGGCCTGGCGGGGGCGGATGCCTGGGACCCGGGCGGCCGGGCGTGCAGGATGGACCCCATCACTGTTACGCTTGCGCCCTCAAATTGACGGCGGGATCGCTAGCTGGTATTACTAGTCGCAATCCCTCGCCACCGGCCGTCTCAGCCGCCGGCCGGCCAAGACCGAACATGTGTCCCCTAGGAGAGTTCCATGCCTCGTCTCAACCCGGTAGCGCTGGGTGTGGGCCTCGCAACGATGGTGTTGCTGGCCGCCACCGGCTGTGCCGCGACCCAACCGCTGCCGCCGTCCGCTGCGCCCGATGCCGGACCGGTGCAACCCAAGGTGAGCCGCCTCATCGTGGCCACCGTGCCGCCCGCCGCAGAGACCAACGAGGTGCGCAACGTCAACCAGCGCGACCAATACCAGGCCGCCTCGGCCTACGAGCGGCTGTTCGCCAACAACCCCCAGACCGGCAAGCGCGAGAACCAGCTTGTGAGCGCCTGGAACCTGGAGCCCGACGGCCTGACCTACCGCTTCAAGCTACGGCAGGACGTGCGGTTCCAGTTCGACCGGGGCATGCTCACCAGCAAAGACGTCGTGCTGTCCTTCCGGGAGCACATGCGGGCCGACTCATTGCGGGGGTCGAGCCCCAACCTGCGGGCGTCCATCAAAGCGGTGGCGCCGGTGGGCGACCAGGAGTTCCTGCTGCAGCTCAGCCGCCCCGCCGCTGAGTTGCTGTACGCCGCCGGCCAGGCCGACATCATTAGCGCCGACGACTTTGCGGCGAAGGGGGCGGCGACGCTGCAATCGCCCGCCGCCGGCACCGGCGCCTACTTTATCAAAGAGCGGCAGCAGGGGTCCTACGTGCGGTTCGAACGGGTGCCGTACCAGCACTGGCGCATCCGGCCCGACTTCCCCGAACTCGAGGTGCGGTTCATCAAGGAGCCGTCGACGCGGCTGGCGGCGCTGCTGGCCGGCGAGATCCACACCACCGACATCCCCGATGACATGCACAAGCAGGCGCTGGTGAAGGGCAACTTCAAGGTCATCAGTTCGCTAGCCTCCGCCCAGCGGGTGTGGGTGGAGTTCTATGGCCCGGTGTACAAGGACCCCAAGAACCCCGCCGCCGGCCTCACTCACACTGACAGCCCGATGGCCAACCCGCTCATACGGCGGGCGTTGAGCAAGGCCATCGACCGCGACAAGTTGAACCAGTCGTTCCTGCTCGGCAAGGGCGCGCCGATGTGGCTCAGCCATTACGCGTCGGAGTTGCCGGGCTGGAACGCCGACTGGCAAAAGCGCTTCCCCGACGAGTACGGCTACGACCCGGCCAAGGCCAAGGCGCTGGTGACCGAGGCCGGTTATGGCCCCGGCAACCCCGCCACCATCTCCATGCTGGTCATCGACGTTGAGGGCCTGGCCAGCGGCAAGGACATGGCCGAGGCCGTGGGCGCTTACTGGAAGGCCATCGGCATCGACATGAAGCTGGAGGACATGCCGACTCAGCGCTACAACGACCTGAACAAGGCAGGCAAGCTCGACAGCCACGCCCGCATCCGCACCAGCGGCTCCGACCAGTACAACGTGATGAGCAACCTCAACGACGGGTTCCGGGAGGGCCGCACCGCCGGTATCTCCATCCTCGACGGCGATAAGGCCTTCGACCTGGCCAAGAATACCCTCGACGAGAAGAAGCAGGATGAGTACCTGCGCCAGGCCGGCAGCGTGTGGTACGACCAGCACCACGGCGCCGCGCTGTTCTGGCTGCCGCAGGAGGTGGTGGCCAACACCACCATCATCGCCGGCTACCCGTTCCCTGGGAACGTGACCGGCAGCTGGACGCACCTGGAGTACATAAAGGCCGCGAAGTAGGAGGACGCATGGCTGAGCCGTCACCAATCGCCTGCAGACGCCGCAGGTCTTTCGTCATTGCGAGGCGTCCGACGCCGTGGCAATCTCTGGACTAGACCTTCCTCCGGCAATGCGGTGGCGCCGGGTGCGGGTGTGGTATGCGAGCACGGTTGCCACGTTGGCTGTGGGTTCTTTGATGAGAACGGGTCTCCCAACGGAGAGGGAACCGAGCGAGCGCCGTTGTCCAATCAGCCCGATGGGTCGTTTGGTAGGGTAGGTCTGGCGGCCGTCCAGTCCCCAGGTGCCGGCCCATAAGGAATGGGGATCGGCCGCGTCCCCCATTTTCACGGGGGTTGGTTGACGCCGTTCAACGTGAGTCTCGCGACCACGGTCTCCTGGGTCAAAGTACCGTCTACCGCTCATACTGAGGGCACTGCCGCCTGGCCGATCTCCAAGACTCCTCCCCCGAAAGGACCCCTATGCCCGACGTCAACATGGTGATGATCGGTGACACCTATGTGGGGCGGCCCGATCCCGACTCGGCGTTCGTCCCCAATATGCACCTGTTCCAGGGCGCCGACATCTTCTTCTGCAACCTGGAGACGGTCGTAGCCGACGCCAAGTATCTGGCGCCCGGTGACGACTTCCATGGGCCACGCACCGACGAGTGGATGCTCGCTTCGTACCTGAAAGCGGGCGTGAACGTGGTGAACATGGCGAACAACCCCAGCACCTACCACGGCGTCGGGTGCTTCGAGCGCAGCCTGGACGTGCTTGACGCCGCGGGGCTGGTGCACGGTGGCGGCGGCCGCACCATAGCGGAGGCGCGCAGACCAGCCGTCATCGAGCGCAATGGCACCCGCGTTGCCTTCGTGTGCCGGGTCTCCGTGTGCCGCCCCGATGCCGGCGCCACCGAGACGCGGGCAGGCGTGGCGCACTTCCACGTCGCCACCGCCTACGAGGCCAGCCAGCGGGTGCGCGAGGTGCCCGGTTACGCGTCCATCGTCCACACCATCCCCGACCCGAATGACCGCGCTGACCTGGAAGCGGACATCCGTCTGGCGCGGCAGCAGGCCGACGTCGTGGTCGTGTCGTGGCACTGGGGGCTCTCACCGATCAGCGGCGGCACCGGGCAGTTGGTGGGCTACCAGACCGAGGTGGGCCGGTTCGCCGTCGATGCCGGCGCCGACCTCGTGATCGGCCACCACCCGCACCTGCTCCAGCCCATCGAGGTGTACAAGGGCAAGGTGATTGCCTACTCGCTGGCCAACTACGTGCACGACCTGGAGTCGTTCCGTCCCGGCCGCAAGCTCACCACCATGCTGCTGCGGGCCCGCATCCACGACGGCAAAATCCAGGCCGTCTCCTACGTGCCGGGCCGCATCGACGGCCACGGCCCGCCCGAGTTCGCCCGTCCGGCCGATGCCGCCGATATCGTGGAGCACCTACGAAGCATCTCGGCCCCCTTCGGCACGCAGTTCAAGGTGGGGGCCGACGAGGTGTCGGTGGTGCTGCCGACCTAACAGAAGTTTCCGTCATGATCGCGCAAGAGGAGTAGAACCATGCTGACCCACGAAGAGAACGAGTTGATGTGCCGGGTAGGCCCTGGCACCGCGATGGGCGAGTTCCTCCGCGAGTATTGGATTCCCGCTTTCCTGCCCGGCGAGCTGCCGGACCCCGACGGCGCGCCGCTGCGGCTGCGGCTGCTGGGCGAGAACCTCATCGCCTTCCATACCACCTCCGGCAAGTACGGCATGATGTAGAACGCCTGCCCGCACCGGGGCGCCAGCATGTTCTTTGGCCGCAATGAAGAGGACGGTCTGCGCTGCGTCTACCACGGCTGGAAGTTCGACACCGCGGGTAACTGCATCGATATGCCCAACGAACCGGCCGAGTCCAACTTCAAGCACAAGATTCGTGCCGCGGCGTATCCGTGCGTGGTGGTGGGCGGGATTGTGTGGACCTACATGGGCACCCGCTCGACCCCGCCGCCCATGTACGACTTCCCGGCCCTCAAGGACCCCAACTGCCAGGTGGGTGTGCGCCTGCAGCAGTGCAGCTACATGCAGGCGCTGGAAGGCGACATCGACACCGTGCACGCCTACTTTCTGCACGCCGGCCACCAGAAGCACGAAGACACCATGCCCGGCAGCCCCGACTTCTACTCCACACAAACCCGTGAGGCACGCTTTGTGGTGCGCACCATGGAGATAGGCGCCAGTTATGCCGCCGTCCGGCCTGCCGACGCCGGCACCGAGTACTGGCGCATGGGCCACTTTCTGCTGCCGTTCTGGACCATGAACGCCCCCGGCCTGCTGGGCGTGAAGAACAACACCGGCGGCTGGGTGCCGGTCGACGACGAGAACACCCTCATCTGGAGCATCGGCGTGAACCAGCGCGGGCTCGACCCGAACACCGAGGGAGTTGGCGGCCTGAAGGCCGGCATCAACCGCGACGACCCGGCGGGCAAGAACGACCCTTACGGCCGCGGCGCCCGCAACCTTGGCCTGGCGGGCCGCAAGTTCCTGCCCGACACCTCCGGCTGGACCGGCCGCTGGCGCCCGATGGCCAACCGGGACAACGACTACCTGATCGACCGTGACCTGCAGAAGACCGGCACCTACACCGGCATCCCGCAACCGGCGCAGGACCCGATGGCACAGGAGTCGATGGGCCCCATTTACGACCGCACCAAGGAGCGCCTGGGCACCACCGACGGCATGATCATCCAGACCCGCCGCAAGCTCATCGGTGCGGCGCGCGCCCACCGCGACGGGGCGCCGGCTCCCGGCGTCGACCAACCGGAGCTGTACCACATGCGGGGCGGCGGAGCCGTGGTGCCGGTGGGTGTGGATGGCTTGGACGCGCTCGCCGACCTACACTACGACCGGGTGACGCTGGCCGAGTTCAACGCCCGCGGGGGCGTGGCCACCCGCTAACCGGTCATCGCCCGAAGCAACACCGCCCGGCATGAAGGCCGGGCGGTGTTGCGTGGAAACGAGGCCGGATTTAGCTGGCCGGCGCCGCCGAAGCTCGGACGGCGGTCCGCTAGCCCTTGACCGACCTGAACATTACGCTATCGTACTTGGCCAAGAACGCCTCGAACTCACCCTCGGCGTCCACCACGTCCAGCGACCGCACCCGGTACGCGTCGCCGTGGGTGGCGGCGTAGGGCTCGACGCCCTGCTGGAGCAGCCGGGCCAGCCGCATGAGCTGGCGGCGGTACAGAATGATGGCCATGTCCGTGGTGCCCAAGTGCTCGCGAGTGCGGTCCATCACGGCGCCCATGGTCTCCGTCATGGCGGTGTCCTGCTCGCGGATGTTCAGGATGCCGGTGTAGTTGTAGGTCTTCTGCATCTGGCGGTCGATCTGGTAGTCGTTGGCCCTGGTGGCCACGGCGTTGAACTTCTCGTCGACCCGTGGATAGCTGCCATTGCCGCCGCGACGTTCCAGCGGGAAGGGCGTCGCGTAGTCCCAGTTGAAGCGCCAGCCCATGCAGTGCTCGTCGTCCACCGGCAGCCAACTGCCGCTGCTGCGGGTGGAACTCTGGCTGGCGATCATGCTGTAGCCTGGCAACAGGAATTGCGTCACCCGCCAGTAGTAGTCGCTATCGGCGTTGCGGCGGGCGCCGTAGGCAAACCCGTAGTCGGTTTCCTTCACCGTCAGAATCGGCGAGCCGTCGGCGTTCAGGATGGCCTGGCCGCTCTTGGTGAGGCGGCGCTGGCGGTCGTTCTGGGGTTCGAACACGCGGTGCAGGAACGAGACGTGGCTGGTGTCGAGGTCGCCCTCCATGCCCTGCGCGTAATTGCAGTCCTGGAACCACTTATGCACCGCCCGCTGGCCCTCGGGCACCAGCGCCCACTCCAGCTTCGGCAGCTCCGGCTTCAGGTGCTTCGGCCCCATGTACACCCAGATGACATCGCCATACTCGGCGGCCGCATAGGCCGCGGCCCTGATCTTGTGCTTGAAGTTCGATTCGGCGGGCTCATTCGGCATGTCGACGCAGGCGCCCTCGGTGTCGAACTTCCAGCCGTGGGACACGCAGCGGAGGCCGTTCTCCTCGTTACGACCAAAGAACATCGACGCGCCGCGGTGCGGGCAGGCGTTCTGCATCACCCCGATGGCGCCGTCGGTGTTGCGCCACGCCACCATGTCTTCGCCCAGCAACCGCAGGCGCACCGGCGCGCAGTCCGGCTCCGGCAGTTCGCGCGGCAGCATGGCGGGCAACCAGAAGCGGCGGAACAACTCGCCCATGGGCGTCCCCGGGCCGGTTTGGGTCAGGAACGTGAGGTCGGAAGCGGTGAGCATACGGGCTCCTCATCGACGAGAGTGACGCTGGATGGGCGTTAGGCAGATGGTAGCACAGGTAGTTGAGGTGTCGCGTTTCTTTGCATGCGCTCTCGACTGAGGTGCCTACGCTGTTGCCTGAGCCCCGTCGAAGGCATCGGCGTGGGTGGCCGCGACGGAGACCCAGGTGGGCCTGGCGCCTGGGGCTATCGCATTCTCTCGCACGTCATTGATAACCGCTCGTCCTGAGCTGATCGAAGGACCGTACTAGGCCACCGGTAGGAGAGAGCGCCGTCCCGCCACCCAGGTCGGGTGGTTCGACAAGCTCACCACGAGCGGAACCTCAAGCCTCGACGAGAATGCGACAGTCCTGGG
>ORMF010565278.1_pt1 | contig 16885 bp, 13 predicted proteins | sample 1779871 | NCBI WGS metagenome assembly ORMF01 (sample SAMEA104232316, study PRJEB22302) | groundwater metagenome | biome: forest; feature: aquifer; material: groundwater | place: USA | collected 2011-08-07 | depth 5.4 m
AACTGGCCGGGCTGTACCGGATCGCCTTCCCGCACCAGAATCTCCGCGATCCGTCCACCACTCTTGAAGCCCAAGTCCACCGCATCGCCTTCAATCCGGCCACTGACGTGGATTACACCCGGCTCAGCCTGAGTTTGGAACTTCGCACATCCGGTCAGCACCAACAGCAGATACACCGTTATCCTTTTCATTGCGCCGCTCCCGTGGCCCGCCGCATCTGTGCTCGCGCGATGCCGGTCTGGTATTCGGCTCGAACAAGGTTGTCTTCAGCCCGGCTCAAGCGGTCCTGGGCGTTCACCACTTCTGTGTTGTCCGCTACTCCGGAAGTAAACCGCTCCAAAGCCAGGGACAGTTCATCCTTGGCCAGTCCCACGGTGCTTTGGGCAACCCGGGTCTGCTCCCGGGCCGACTGCAAAGCCGACAAACCGGAAAGCACCTCCGTCTCCACCTGGGAACGAATCTCATCGAGCGCCGCCCTTGCCTCTTCCACCTTTCCTTCCGCCTCCGTCTGCTCGCCGGCAATCCGGCCGCCCGTAAAGACCGGCATTTGCAAGACTCCCCGGATGTGGAACGTATTGAGGTTCTCAAACGGCTTGCGGCCGCTTTGGCCATAGCCCGCCTGAAACTGAATGACCGGGTATCGCTGCGCTTTTACGGACTTGAGATTGTGCTCGGCGGCCCGCAACTGGGATTGCGCCGCGCGATAGTCCGCGCGCGCATCCATTGATTCCGCCAATGCGCCCGCGGCATCGGGCGGGTCAGCATCGGGGGTGGAGTCGTCCACCAATTCGAAGGAGGCGCTCACCTGCGCATGCATCAGATGTGCCAGTTGCAGCTTGGCCGTGGTCAAGCTGTTGCGCGATTCGATCCAGCTCTGTTCGAGATTGTTCATCTGTTGCCGGCTGCGCTTTACCTCCAGCTCACTGGCAACACCGGCTCGCAAACGCTCCTCAGTGATAGAGACCAGTTGCCGGGCCAGTTGCACCTGCTCGCTAAGCCGGGCCGAAGAGGACTGGGCTCGCAGGGCCTGCGCGAAACCCGTCGCGACTTGCAGGGTGACCATCTCCCGCACGTTGTTGCGCTGCGCGGCCGAGGCCTCCCACTGTGCGCGGCCCGCGCGATTGCGTTCCACTGCCTGCCATTGAAATACGTTTTGTGTCAGGTAGGCACGCGCATCCACGGTCTGGAACGGGCCCACACGGGAAGGCAGTCCTGGAAAGTCCAGACCCATGGTCTTGAGGTTGACGGCTTGCAGCGCATCGCTGGCTCCGATGCTCACCTGCGGCAGCAATCCGGAGCGCAGTTGCATGGACTGCCCCTCGCTTTGACGCAGTTGGGCTTCGGCGCGGCGGAGCGATGCACTGCTGCGCAGCGTAATCTCCAAGGCTTCGGGCATGGTCAACCTGGCCGGTATGGCGGGCCGTTCACCCGCCACAACAAGGGTAACCGTCAGCGCCATCAGGATCATGCATTTCATCGGCTTTCCTCCATCCCGCGCAGTCCCGCGGCGGTGTAGCGTATCAGATGCAGCATCGCCTCGTCCGCATCGGGCGTCTTCCCGGCCAGCATTTCGAGGTCTCCCCGGTTCGTCCAGCAATGCACCATGGATCCAATCAGGAACAGGAAACAGCTCCACAACGCCACCGGCTCAACAGAAGGCAGCGAACGTCCCAGCGCATTGATGAACCGTTGGGCTACCTTCTCAAACCGGCTCAAGAATATCCTGCGCAGTATCGGGTCCGGCTCGGAAACCAGGCGTCCGGCAAGTTTCATCAAGGAAGGGGACTCTGAGCACGCCTGAACCGTCGGGATCAGAAATGCTTCCAATATGGTTTCGATTTCCACGGGCCGTCCAGCTCTTTCCGCCGTATCCAACAAACGGATACGCTCCAGGTTAATGGGGATCACACGGCGATCGACGACTTCACCGAGGAGCTTCTCTTTGGAGCCGAAGTGGTAGTTGACGGCTGCAAGATTGACACCCGCCGCCGCGGTGATGTCGCGTATGGAGGTTGGGTGGATGCCTTTGTCGCCAAACAGCGTTTCAGCGGCGTCGAGGATACGTGTGCGGGAGTCGATGGGTTCAACGTGAGGATTCATACATACGTATGATTTAATCATACGTATGTATTATAGAGTTGTCAATGCTTTTTCCGCTCCACGCGTAATATCAAGGAGTTCCGGTGCGCCCTAGAGGGTTAAAACCAGAACTTCAGTCCAAGCTGAATCGTCCGCGGCAACCCCGCGCTGGTGACGCTCGCGAAAGTCGGCGTCCCGAAAGTCCCGCTGGGTGCGTTGAAGTTTGTCCGGTTGAACGAGTTGAAAAAGTCTCCGCGCAGTTCGAACTTCATCCCTTCCCGCAGCGGCACGGCAAAGTAGCGGATGATGGAAAAATCCACGTTCGCCAACCCCGGCCCCTGCACATTGGGAAACTTGTTGCTGTTGCCCAGCGTGAGCGGCGCCGGCGCCTGAAAAGCCCCTGTGTTGAACCATCGCCCGATCGTCCGGTCTGATTCCGGCAGGATCGGATTCCCGACCAGGTTCGGCCGGAATTGCCTGTTGAAGGTCCGCGCGGTATTGGATGCCTGCGTGATCCATACCTGTTCCCCGCTCTGCAACGACAGGATACTCGAAAGCTGCCAGCCGCCCAGAGTCCATGCGCCCGGTCCCGACTGCATCCATTGCCTGCCCTTGCCGAAAGGCAAGTCCCAAACCGCCGCCGACACAAACCGGTGCGGGAAATGAGATTGGCTGAGCCCGTACTCCAGCCGCAGATTGTATGGATCGAGCGGAAACATCGACGAGAAATTGTCCTCATTCGAGTCCATGAACTTTGAAAACGTGTAGGAGACCGAGAAGAACAGTCCTTTCCCATACCGCCGCTCCACTCCCAATTGGAGCGATTGATAGCTGGAATTCTGCAACTCGCAATGGCACAGGATGAAGCCGTAATCCGGGTACGGCCGCATCGCATTCGTCCCCGTGCCGGCTTTCTGTACCTGTTCGATCGGGATCACGTTATGGTCCTGGTTCATCAGCAAGTGCCGTCCGGCGCTGCCGGCGTAGGAAGCTTGGAACAACATGCCCGCCCGTTCATGCTGCAGATCGAAATTCCACTGCTGGAATGAACCGAGCTTCGCATTCTCGATCTTGTTGTCGATGGCGAATCCCTTGCCGTCTACGCTGGGCACAATCGGCGGCGTGCGGGAAAGGATCACCGCCGGGTTCAGCCCGTCGCTCTGCAGGCCGAGCCGCTGGTCCGCCGGGAATCGCGCGAAGGCCGAAGTCGCCCGCCCGGTCAGCGGAATATAGAACATACCGTAGTGCGAACGGATCACCGTGTTTCTCAGCGCGCGCGGCCTGTAGGCGAACCCCACCCGAGGCGCGAAATTCACCTTGTCGGTAAATTGTATGAAGTTCCTTCCCAACTCTGTCATCGTCACCGGGCGTCCCAACTGCAAGTCGAAGTTCGATCCTTGGTACCTGGTTTCTCGCGGATTCTGTTCCACGTCGTAGCGCAATCCTAAATTCAGCGTCAGGTTCGGGGTTAGCTTCCAGTCGTCCTGAACGAACGTCCCCAGGTAGAAAGAACGGTAATAAAAGCGCCCGCGCAGCGTGCTGTTATTGAATGTGTCGGCATGGCCCAGCAACAGGCTGGCAATCGGATGGCCGGTGGTTCCGGAATTGACCGGATCGGCCGTTTGAACCGCGCTCAGCGTGTACTCGCCGGTGAACTGAAGCTGGAGGTCGTTGATCGGGAAACGCCGGAAATCCACGCCCGCCTTCACAATATGCTTCCCGCGCACGAAGGTCATGATGTCCTGGAGCTGCGATCCGGTCTCGACCGGATTGAACGCCTGGGCGTCGCCGATCCCCTCAAATCCCGGCATCGTGACTCGCGGCAGGCCCACCAAATCGAGGTTGGGTATGCCCAGATTGCTCCCATCCGAGGGGTTCAGCAGCCGTTCGTTGATGCCGCGGAAATAGGACGCGCGGGCGTCGTTGATCGTGGTCGCATTCAGCGTTCTCGTCCAGGAAATCGCCGTCGTCAGATACCGATTGAAGTTGCCTAGATTTCCTCCGGTCACCGCCGCCGGAAACGGCCGCGCCGTATCGCTGAACTGATGGTCCCAGGAGTAGCGCCCAAAAACCAGGTCCTTGTCCGATGCACGCCAGTCCAGCCGCACGTCGAATTTCTTGTTATCCACCCCGCGCGGCACCAGCCGTTGAAAGTTCTGCGCGATGCCAAGCAGATTCGGGTCCGGATACAGCGCCAGAATCCGCGGCCCAGGCGCGTCAAAGCGGCTCGATGGAATCCTGTTGCCGGGAAATGGATCACGGACCATCCTCCCGTTGGGCGCCGGCCGCTGCGTGGCCGGGTCGAAGATCTGATTCCGGAACACCTGGCGCCCCAGCGCATCCGTTCCTACTCCGCCCGCCAGCAGACCACTGAAATCGCCCTGCTTCATCGCCTGGGTCGGAATGGTCCGGTTGAACAGCGACTCCTCGGCCTGCCGGAACATCTCAAAATCGCCGAAAAAGAACAGCCGGTCTTTCACGATCGGCCCCCCGAGCATGCCCCCAAACTGATTCTGAATCAGCTTCGGCGTGGAGGAGGAGAAAAAGTTCCGCGCGTTGATGCTGTTGTTGCGGTGAAACTCGAACAGATTCCCGCTGAACCGGTTCGAGCCCGACTTCAGCGTCGCATTCACCACGCCGCCCACCGCGCGTCCGAACTCCGCCGACAAGCCGCTCGTCTGCACCTTGAACTCCTGGATCGCGTCCAGGTTCGGCTGCGTGAACACCTGTCCCCGCCGGGGCGTTGTGATCGAGCCGCCGTCCAAGACGAACTCGCCCGTGCGTGCCCGGCCGCCGGTCAACCGCGGCTGTTCGTCGTTATTGCGCTGCTGCACTCCCGGTGTCAGCAGCACCAGTTCGAAGGCGTCTCTTCCACGGAGCGGAAGCTGCTTGATTGCCGTCTCTTCCACCACCCGCCCGAGCGTGTTGTTCTCCGATTGCAGCAGGGGAGTGCTCGCCGTCACTTCCACCGATTCGCTCACCTGGCCCACTCTCATCGCGAAATCCACACGCACGCGGTCTTCCACTCGAATCGGGATGTTCCGCTGGATCGCTTTGTTGAATCCGGGCGCCTCCACTTCCACTTCGTATGTTCCCGGCCGCAACTCTCCCAACAGGTAGATCCCAGACTCGTTGCTCACGGTTCCCGTCTTCACCCCCGTCGCCACGTTCCGCGCCGAAACCTGCGCCCGCGGGATCACCGCCCCCGTTTCGTCCCGGATCGTCCCTTGAATTGCTCCGAAGATGGCTTGCGCCTGCGCGGGCAACGTTCCCAGCGTCACCATAGCAATCACTACAATCAAGCTTCGTTTCATCGCAGACCTCCGTGGTTTGAGTCAATGTTCAATGTTTTTGAATTCCGAAATCATAATATCTGAAACGTACCCGCAAAGTAGTATTGTGTGGGGTCATGATTCGAAGAATGGGCGATATGACCGAAACATGCCACCGTAACGGCCGGCGGTTTTCAGTTCCAAGCGTGATATCATGGAGTCTCCATGCCTGAAGGATATCTGCCCATATTCATCTTTATGGTCATTGCCATGGCTTTTCCCGCAGTGACCATCACGGCCGCGAAACTGATACGCCCCTCTGCCCCTTCACAGATCAAGTTAGAGGCATACGAATGCGGCATCCAGGCAGCGGACACCGCTCGCGGCCGCTATACGGTGCGCTTCTACATCATTGCCATCCTTTTTGTCATCTTTGATGTGGAGACGGTGTTCCTGTTTCCGTGGGCGGTGCGCTACAAGCAGTTGGGCTGGTTCGGGGTGTCAGAAGTCGGTGTGTTTTTGGCCATTTTGATCGTTGGATATCTTTGGGCCTACAAGAAAGGCGCGTTGGAATGGGTTTGATGCCCTTACGTCATATTGTTCTTACTACTGCTATTGTTCTCGTTCCTGAGTTGGCTCTTGGCGCCCCTGTACTGCGGTTGACTAACTCCGTACTGGGTCCCATCAACATCGTGCCAGGCGCGGCTGGGACAGCGCAGGAGGTTGAGGCCTACAACGCGGGTGATGGCCAGCTCAGCCTGACTTTCAGCTCTTCCGCGAATTGGGCCGTGGCGTCCGCGAATGCGCCAAGGCCATGTTCGACCAGGGCCGGCAATTGCATTCCCATCCGGATCGCCTTACAGACGCAGCCGCTCGCGGCCGGCATCTACACGGGGCGCGTGACAGTGCGCGACCCGAATGCGGTGGATGCTCCCCAGGAGATTCTCGTAACGGTGCAGATGGGCGGCGGGATTCCCAACAGCGTCAGTTTCTTTGTCGCACCGGGCGGCGCGCCGGACGAACAGATCTTCAGCACCAACTCGACTCTCACCAATTCGGTGGTCACGCAGTCCGGCGGCGGCTGGCTCTCCGTCGTTTTCGATGGACTGGGAAGCTTCCGGTTCGTACTGCCATACCGGATCGTGGCGCAACATCTGCCCGGTTTGGCCGAAGGAACCTACACAGGATCCATCACCACACGGAGCGCCAACTTTGCGCCCGACAACAAGACCATACAGGCAAGTCTGCGTGTCAGCTCGCAGCCGATTGTGGTGGCTGCCCCCCAAACGGTTCTCGCGCGCGTGGCGCAGAATAGCCTGGCTGTGACGCAGTATGTGGTGCTTTCCAATCGCGGCCTGGGAACGTTGTCCATCACAGGAGTGACGGGAACCACCGCCTCCGGTGGAGGCTGGCTGACTACTGAGCGAGTCGCCGGCACTAACCTGATCTCGGTGAAGACTGACGCGGGCAGCCTTGCCCCTGGCTCCTATCAGGGCACGGTTTCGGTCGCCACAAATGCGGTGAACAGTCCGACGACGGTTCCAGTCACCATGGAAGTGGTGGCGCAGTCCGGGCCGGTCACGGGCTACCAGCGCGTGGTCAACAACGCCACCTTCGCCTCCGGCGAGCCGCTGGCCCCTGGAGGCATCTCGGCCATTTTTGGGGAACAACTCTCCTACAAGGAGCCCGCGCAGGCCAGTTCCCTGCCCCTGCCGGTGGAGTTGGGGGGCGCGCGCGTGTTTGTGAATGACCGTCCGGCGCCTGTTTTCTACTCCTCCTATGGCCAGATCAATTTTCAGTTGCCCTATGATCTCTCACCCGGCCTGAACACCGTACGCGTGGACCGCGACGGACAACGCGGCAATAACGTATCGGTGGATATTGCTTCGGGTTCCCCGCGGTTTCTCCGGTTGCGCGGCGACTTCGCGATCGCGGTCAATCCGGATGGGACCTTTGCCGTGCCGGCCCGGTTGGGCATTCCCGGCAGCCGCCCGGCCCGGGTTGGGGAAGCGCTGGTCATTTACATGATTGGCTTGGGGCCAACTTCGCCGCCGGTGGTGGCAGGCGCAGCTTCGCCGGCTGATCCGCTGGCCTATGTTGCGTCCAACTCTTCGCGCGTGTTGTTCGGCGCCTCCGCCCTGGGCGGAATCCTGCAGGACACTTTGTTTGCCGGGCTTACACCGGGCTTTGTCGGTCTCTATCAGGTGAACGTGGTTGTCCCGCCCAACGCACCCACCGGAGAGGTGGGAATCCGGCTGCTGCTAGACACCTCCTCCAGCGACACCGCCCTCATCGCGGTGGAATGACGGCCCGGCTCTACTACGACAACTCCTACTTGCGCGATTTCCGCGCCAAGATCGCCGGGATGGATGGGGCAAAGGTCTACCTCGACCAGACCGCCTTTTACCCAACCTCCGGCGGCCAGCCTCATGATACCGGCAGTATCGCCGGTGTCCCGGTCGTAGATGTGGTGGATGAGGAAGACCGCATCGCCCACGTCCTTGCCCATCCGATTGAGTTGACCGGAGAGGCCGAATGCATCCTGGATTGGGAACGGCGCTTCCATCACATGCAGCAGCATACGGGGCAGCACCTGCTTTCGGCTGTCTTGATGGATGCGTTCCAAATTCCGACCGTCAGCTTCCACCTGGGCCAGGATGTGTCCACCATCGACGTAGAAACCACTGCCTTGGACGCATCGCAGCTCGAGAAGCTGGAACAACTGGTGAACCGGCGCGTCTTTGAGAACCTCCCGGTGGAGGTTGCCTATCAGGAGTCTGCTACGGCTGACTGGCTGCGCAAACCCTCCGAACGCCAGGGTCTGCTCCGCATCATTTCAATTCACCTGGACCGCAGCGCTTGTGGCGGCACTCACGTGCGTTCCACCAGCGAGATAGGACCGGTTCAAATCCGGAAGCTCGAGAAGATTCGCGGAAACGTTCGACTGGAGTTCCTCTGCGGGCTGAGAGCGGTGGAGCGCGCGAGGAAAGACTTCCATGCGCTTTCGCAGGTCTCCCGCTGTTTCTCGGCGCCGCTGGACGAGGCGCCGGGACTTGTCGCCGCCCAGACGAGCCGGCTGGCGGAGGCGGAAAAGCGCCTGCAAAAGCTACTGCTCGAACAGGCGGTCTTCAATGGCAAGACACTGTACGGCGCCACAGTTGCCAGTACCTGCGGATTGCGCATCCATACCCGCCGCCTCCCGGGCGGCATTTCCGATGAGCTGCGCGCCGAGGCACAGGGCTTTACCGCACAAGGCGATGCCGTGTTTCTGATTCTGGCCGCATCTCCTCCATCGGTGCTGCTGGCGGTTTCCGCCGGATCCCCGTTTCCAGCCGGATCGACGTTGAAGGCGCTGCTGGAAAAGAACGGGGGCCGCGGCGGCGGGAATCCGCAAGTGGCCCAAGGGAGCTTGCCTTCGCGGGAAGCTCTGGCTGCATTGGCGCAAGATCTGGAAAGCCTACTCGCTTAGTGCGCCCACCCACTTGGGTTTGGTGGTGGGTTGCGGGCTGCCTCCCGCCGGCTCATCGGAGATGGCCAGAGCGGCCGCCTGATCCGGCGAGGCAACACTGGAAGCAATCATCATCACCTGCCCGTTTGGATCCGGCTGGAACACTCCCGCGCTGATGGGATTGCCCTTCTTGGGCACCACCCATAGCTGCAGGGCGCGTCCGGAGGCGGGCTGCGGAATATTGGAACCGACCAGCACCATTCCACCGGTGCGGCTCCAATGGGCCCGCAAGACAGGAGCCTCCGGCGCCGAGGTCACCAGGCGAATCGAGCGGGAATCGCGCGCCATCAAGATGGCGAGTACTTGCCTGTTCCGTTGCGCTTCCTCGGAGAGTGATTGTATCTGGCCACGAGCCGTGAGTAACTGCTGCCGGGTAAGATCCCGTTCCTGCCACTGCAGGAATGCAAACAGGCTCAGGCCAGCCGCAACGGCCCAGCCGAGCGGCCACACCCAGCTCTGTTTGCGCCGGGTTTGTGCCGGCCGCAGCTGGGACAGGACGCGGCCCCGCAACAGCGCAGGCGGCGCGGCGGTTGGAGCCAGATACCCTAACTGCGCCACCAGTTCACCAGCTTCCCGAATCGCCTCCAGGCAATCCAGATCCTCCTGATCGATCAGCAGTTGTATCCGGGCCCGCTCCTCATCATCGAGGCCGCCCATCACAAAGGCTTCGCATTGTTCGCGCAAAAGTTCCTGGTCCATTATTGCAACCCCTGCCCGACGCCCAATGCGTGCCTCAGCTTGATCATTCCGAGGCGGATTCTTGTCTTGACCGTTCCCAGCGGCTGCCCCAACCGCTCGGCCAGCTCGGGGTGCGTGAGGCCGAGGAAGAACGACATTTCAATGGCCTCCCTTTGCTCCGGCAACAGGTCCTCCATCGCTTGCCGGATTCTGGTTCGCTGCTGGTTTTCCCAGGCGCTCTGTTCGGGGGGAGTGGCGCTCGAACGTGCCTCGGCCACCTCCTCCAACGGAGCTTCTCTTCTGGATCGGGTATCGCGCGAGCGGAGCCGGTCCAGCGCCCGGCTGCGCGCCATCATTACCATCCAGGTGGACGGCGACCCGCGATCCGCGCTATAGCTGGACGCCGACCTCCACACTTGCGAATAAACATCGAGCGCAACCTCTTCCGCGTCCGCCGGGTTGCCCACAATCCGCAGCACGACGCTGTAGATCAAATGGCTGCTCTCATCGTAAAGCCGGGCCAACGCCTGCTGCTCCCCGGTGGCGGCACGCTCTATGTAGGCGGCCCACTGCGCATCGGATGGACGCGTAGGGACCGGCCTTGGGCCGGAACCTCCAGCCACACTCATCATCAGCATCATCTGGTATACGCTCGCATTTGTCCGATTGGATTCCTCCGGCGTAGCACTACTGTGAATAATGTGCTACAAAGTATTCTGCACTCCATGGTCGTCGCTCGTTCCATCTTACTCGCCCTGCCGGCATTCTGCATTTGGGCACAGCAGCCGGAGCCGGTGGAGGAGCCCGTCCGGCCGCCTAAACTTTTCCAAAGCATCGTGATTACGGCCACTCCGGTGGAACCGTCTCTCGATCGCAGGAACCAGGAGGTGTTCACGAAAACCTTGTTCTCGCGGGACGACCAGTTGTTTCATTTGCTCGATGCCGGCATCAATGCGGGTCAGCACGAAGGCGGGGGAAAGTCGGTGGAGATTCGCCGGTTCGGATTCAACCTTGATCACGGGGGAGTGAACGGCGGATTGAAGGTGCTGGTGGACGATATCCCTCAGAATCAAACAACGCAGGGGCACGGGCAAGGCTACCTGGGTTCGCTGAAATCCATGAGTCCGGAACTGGTCCAGGAAGTAACGGTTCACAATGGCCCGTTCCGGGCCGAGTACGGCGATTTCAGCGGGCTCGGGGTGGTGCACATACTGATGCGGGAGTCGCTGCCGGACCAGTACACCGTCCGGATGCAAGGAGGGTCGTTCGGGGCACGGCGCGGATTTTTCGGCTGGAGTCCGGATTGGAAGCGAACAGACAGTGTTCTGGCCTATGACGGTTCATTCACGGATGGCCCATTCCTTAAGCCGCTGGGCTACCGCAGGGACAATGTCACGGGAAACTGGACGCACCGGCTGAATGATCACCGCAGTATCGGATTCAAGATGAACGCCGGGCGCAATGATTTCAACTCCTCGGGCCAGTTGCCTTTGGACGAGGTTAGCGCGGGCCGGCTGGACCGGTTTGGATGGCTTGACCCTGGTGACGGAGGCCGCATACGGTCGGCGACGATGGCTGGATACCTGCGTCAGGAATCGAGGAATGGAGGGGTCTGGAAGATGGATGCCTTTCTGTCCCGCTCGCTCTTTGATCTCTACTCCAACTTCACGTTTTTCCTCCACGACCCGCTGCAAGGCGATGGGATACAGCAGCACGATTCCCGCCTGCAACAAGGCGCAAACCTGCAATATACGAGGCCGCACAAGCATGGCTTTTGGCAAGGACTGCTTACGGCGGGGAGCAATTTTCATGCGAATCAGAACAATGTGGGGCTTTACCATCGCCTCATCCGGGATCCAATTGAAACCACGACACTGGCGCATGCCCGGGTCACCAACGGCGCGGGGTATGTGCAGGAGAACGCGAGTTTGTTTCACGGGAAACTGGAAGTGGGCGCGGGAGTTCGCTACGACGAGTTCCGGTTCGGAGTTGCGGATCGAGTGAACGGCGCTTTGTCCGGCAGCCAATGGTCGGGACGCTTCCAGCCAAAGGCAAACCTCGGCTTTACACCCTCGCAGCGCGTGCCGCTCACTCTGTATCTTAACTACGGACGCGGTATCTCCAGCCTCGATGCGCGGGGCGTAGTCACAACGCCGGACGCGCGCCGCCTGGCGACCACGGATTTCACCCAGGCAGGTCTATCGTGCACGCTGGGGCGGGCTTCGTTGGTGGCCGATGCCTTCTACATCAACCGTTCCAATGAACTTGTTTACATTCCGGATGACGGTTCCCTGGAACTGCTTGGCCCTTCGCGCGCCTACGGATTCGAGACCAAGGCTTCCGTGCAGCTGACGCGGCGCTGGAGTCTGAACGGAGGCGTTACCAGGGTGATGAACGCCTACTACCGTGACACGAGGCCGCGTGAGTACGTGGACCGGGCTCCACACTTCACCGGCAATGGAGCCCTTACGTTGAGTGACTGGCATGGCTGGAGTTCATCGGTGCCCTTCCGCGCCATCAACGGGTACCGTTTGAGCGTGGTGGATGCGGGTCTGCGTGCCGGCGGTCACACTGTTTTGGATCTGGGAGTCACACGGCGCATTCGGCGCGGCATGGAGTTCCAGATGGCCCTGGACAACATGACCAACCGCGAATATTGGGAAACACAGAACTACCTTCAATCCCGGCTGGCCGGCCAAGCGGCAGCCTACCGCGTTCACGCAACACCGGCCTATCCGGTGAACCTCACGGTGGGATTACTATTCCGCTTCCGCGGCAAGTAATGCGATGGAGCCCCTCCTATCGGATACGCTCCCAAGTGAGTTTGTAGGTTGCCTCCCTACGCGGGATTACGCCCCCTTTTCCATCTTCGACAGGCATGAGCACAAGCCGGTTCCCTTTCCGTTCGAAGTAACGGACGTTGTCGACGCCGCGGCCACCCGGTTGCAGCCTGTCCTGCAGATGGTGGGTGATGGTTCCCTCTTTCGCATTGACTTTGTAAGTACCGTAGTAGGCGGTATAGCTTTCATAGGCAGCCGCCTTTTCTCCTTGAGTTCCCGCGCCGGCCGGGGTGGCAAAGGGCGGGCGATTGGCCAGGTAGGAGATCTGGACTGACATCCAGCCGGAGGCGTCGTACATCAGAATTCCGGTGGGCCGGTCATAGACCCGAGGATTGAGCCGCGAGCTGCCTTCGATGGCGACCAAACGCCAGGCGCCCACGAACTGTTTGGCCGCCTCTTGCCCCGGCGCGGCCGCGGCCCAAGCAGGTAAGAGGAGAATCCAGGCAAGCTTCCGCATGGGGACAGTGTACACCTTCCGAGTAACACGCGCAAAACGGAGCTGCCGTCCGCAGCGCTAACCCGCGTGTTTCTGGCCCGTTTGGGGGCGCGGGCGGCGCCCTTTGCGCTTTGAGGTGCGCCAGGCAGCCGAGTCCGGCACTCAGGATAGATAGATCAGAAGGATCGCCGCCAATGTCAGTAGAACGGAAATGAAGACGTGAAGTGTGGCCTTGGAGGGAAATTTGGCAAGATCCTTCCAAAGGAGAAGGCCGGATAGTGTCGCGAGAACCGCACCACACTGGCCTAGCGCCTGGATCAGTTTGGGATCCACGATCGCCTTGTCCGTAGCGGTTTGCGCCACCAGAAACGAAATGGTTCCGGCATACCATACAACTCCGCCGAGGATACCCAACAGGTGTTGGCTGGCTGTGCCGGAGAAGTAGGCAGTGATGGAAATGGCTGGCCCTCTTAAGGGCAAGTTCAAAAAATAGAGGACCAGGACGGGGCTGCTCAGAATTACACCAATGGCGAAGACAAATCCCACGGCGTGCGGGCCCATCTCAATCTCGCCTTGTTTTGCCCGATTGAGCAGCGGGAATAGAGCCCCAAAAAGCAGGCCGGCCGCGGCACCGACGGAAATTCCAATTGCGGCCGGAGGAAACGGCGCGATCCTTTTTCCGGGCAGTGGCGCCGGCTGCAAGGACCGGGAATGGGCGTGCGCCAGCAGATAGGCCAGGACAGCGAGGCCAGCCGCCGCGGCCGCGACGACGGCGCCTGCAAACACAAGAACAGGACTAGCCCCCGGCTTCTCAATGGAATTCCAAATCACGTTGACCGCAATGGCCACGCCAAAACTAAGCGAAAAGGCGATGGACATGCCGGTAATGGAAATGGTGCCGAGGAAAAGTATGCCGGCCAGGGCGAAGACTAATCCGGACAAGCCCGCAAAGCCCATTTGCAGCTTCCGGACAATCGTAAGGTTGTCGTAAAAAGTAATGTCGCTGGCGAACATGCCCAGCGTTAAACTGCACGCAACGGCGCAAAGCAGCAGCCCAATGACGAAATCAATGTAGAACAACTCGAAGCGCCACTTCCCCGTCATCTTGGTAGTGCTGCCCCAGGCTCCCCAACAAATCATGGTCAAAATGGCCAAAGTCAGTGTAATTGTGTATGTAGTTGGGATCGCCATCGCAAACCTTCCCGGCCTTGCCTACCAGCATCAAATTATAACTTAGGCCCGCTCCATGCGTTTTGCACCGGACAGGCGGCCCTTGCGCCCGGATGCCCGAAAGTGTTCTATAATACACCCCATCGACAACGAGGGAGGCAGTTTATGAACCGATTCCTTTCAATCGCACTGGCCAGCCTGCTTGCGCTGCCGGCAGCGGCGCAACGGGCCAAAATAGACATCAACGCGGAAACACCCGAGGGGCAATTGCTGCAACAGATTGGCACCGCGGATGACGCGGCAAAAAAGCTGGCGCTGCTCGAAGAGTTCGCCGCGAAGTTTCCAAAGCATGAAGGAATCCCCTGGGTCTACGGCCAGCTTCAACCGGCCTATTTGAAGGCGCAGCAATACGACAAGGTGTTCCCGGTAGTGGAGAAGCTGTTGCAAGTTGATCCGTCCGACGCTGAGATGGCGCATGGCGGGCTCAAAGCGGCGGAAGCCAAAAAAGATCCGGACCTGATCATGAAATGGGCCGTGGCCACTTCCGATGCCGCCCGCCTGGCCGTCGCATCCAAGAAGCCGGCGGATGAGGAAGAGGCCGAGGCCTGGAAGAGCAAAGTGGACTTTGCCCGCCAGGTGGAGACCTACGCGGAATACTCTCTCTTCAACACGGCGCTGCAGACGGCTGATCCCGCCAAGAAGATTCAGCTGATCGACAAGCTGGCGGAACGCAATCCAAAGAGCCAATACCTTCCCCAACTGGACGAACAGAAATTCATTGCCTATCGCCAGCTCAACAACAACGATAAAGCGCTGGAGCAAGCCGAAATGCTCCTCGTCAAGAATCCGGGCAACGAAGACATGCTTCTATTTGCCGCGGACCAGTATCTGAACGTCAAGAAGGACAACGCCAAGGCGCTCCAATATGCCAATCAAGTAGTGGAGTTGATGAAGACCAAAGCCGCCCCAAATGGCATCAGCGCCGAGGATTGGGAAAAGAAGAAGCGTACCGTGCTCGGGCTTGGGCTCTGGATGAGTGGCATGATCGACTCCTCGCAAAGCAAGTTTTCCTCCGCAGACAAGACGCTGCGCGAAGCGCTTCCATACCTGGAAGGCAACGAGCAGTTGCTCGGTCCGGCATTATTCCATCTCGGCCTGGCCAACTACCGTATCGGCAGCGGCAAGACCACGGACACGCAGCGTATTTTGGACGCCTTGAAGTACAACCAGCAGTGCGCCAACATCAAGGGCCCATTCCAGGCGCAGGCTCAGAAGAATATCACGGCCATTCGCACCCAATACCGGATTAAATGAACATATTGGTTCCGAATCTCGGATCCACTTCGCTCAAGTATCAGATTCTCTCGCTGCCCGGTGAAGCTGTTCTGGCCCAAGGGCGTCTGGAACGGGTTTCCGACTACGGGCAGGCCATCCGGCAGATACCCACCGAGGAACACCGGGTGGATGCGGTAGCATTCAAGGCTGTCCACGGCGGGCCCGAGTTTCGCGGAACGCATCTTGTGGACGCCCGCGTTATGGCCGCGCTGGAACAGTTTCTTCCTGCCGCGCCTGCCCACAATGCAATTTATCTGGCTGGGATTCAGGCATTCCAAAAGGCAATGCCGGAGGCGAAGCTGGTGGCTGCGTTTGAAACCGAGTTCCATGGCACCATTCCGGAGCAGGCCTGGCGCTACGGAGTTCCACTTGATTGGTTGCGGCAGGGGGTTCGCAAATACGGCTTTCACGGCGCATCACACCAATTTGTGAGCGGCCGTGTCCCGGAGCTGCTCGGCCGCGCCGCGGAAGGATTGCGGCTGGTGAGCTGCCATTTGGGTGGAAGCTCTTCGCTGTGCGCCATCCGCGATGGACTCTCGGTGGAGACGACCATGGGGTTCTCACCGCAATCCGGACTGGAGAATGCCACCCGTCACGGTGACCTCGACGTTTGGGCGGTGCTGTATATGATGGAACGCCACGGCTGGCAGTTGCAGGAGGTGGGCGGCCAACTCACCCGCACAGGCGGCCTGGCGGGATTGTCCGGCGTGGAAGGCGGGGACGTGCGGGATTTGGAATCCGCCGCCTCCTCCGGCAACCGGGATGCCGCGATGGCTCTTGCAGTTTTTGTGCACCAGATCCGGAAGACGATTGGCGCCTACGCGGCCGTGCTGGGCGGGCTGGACGCGATTGCCTTCACCGGAGGAATCGGGGAAAACTCCGCCAGCCTACGGTCCGCCGTTTGCAGCGGGCTGGAGTTTTTGGGAGTGGAGATCGATGAGAAGGCCAACCAGAAGGGTCATGGCAACCGGTTGGTTTCCGCCTCTTCCTCGCGGGTAAATGTTGTAGCCCTTTCCACCAACGAGGAACTGGTGGTGGCGCGACGGTCCTACCGGCTGCTGACGGCAGCCCCGGCCGTGAGGCCGGGGACGTTTTCAACCCTGTCGTAATACAATGTGCCCATGACACGCCGCACCTGTCTGGCAGCCTTTCTGGCCTTTCCGGCTCTCCCGCAGGCCACTGAAGACAAGGCTGTGCTGCAGGCGCTCGACAACTTCATGAGCGGATGGAACTCGCGGGATCCGCAGCGGTATGCCGATGCGCTGCATTTCCCGCACTTGATTCTCGATGACGGGCATTTCAACGAGTATCCCAGCAGAGAACAGTTTGTGGTCAGAGGAAAGTCGCTTTGGGAAAGTGCGCCCAAGGAGTGGGACCATACGGTGTGGGTCAAGCGGCAGATCGTGCAGCGCATCGGAGATACGGTCCATGTCACGGGAACCTGGGCGAGAAAAAACAAGGCAGGCAAGACAATCCATACGGCCGATGTGCTCTACGTTGTCGTCAAGCGCGATGGGCAGTGGAAAATATTCGCGCGTTCGGGAAGGCGAAAGATCGGACTTGTGCG
>ORMF010166812.1_pt1 | contig 16884 bp, 19 predicted proteins | sample 1779871 | NCBI WGS metagenome assembly ORMF01 (sample SAMEA104232316, study PRJEB22302) | groundwater metagenome | biome: forest; feature: aquifer; material: groundwater | place: USA | collected 2011-08-07 | depth 5.4 m
GCCCCTTCGGGGCTCCGAACCAGGCTCAACGCTGTTTCCCAGGCCTGCGGCCTGGGCTACATTCTATCGGCCCCTTCGGGGCCTTCCCGACCTTCTCGCTACAGTCTCGAGTTGGATAGGTTATTTCGTGACGGGCCCTAAGCGCGAGCGCCCTGTGCATCGTCGCGTACTTGATAGGTCGACAACACCTGAAGCGGCGAGCGGCGCTTCATGAGGCGGTCAGCGAGGATGTGCTCGTCTTGGTTCGCCAGGGGCAGTTCGGTCGGGCAAACTCCGTCGCAATCGAAGTCGGTGGGGGATTCGCGCGCGAAATCCACGGCGTACTTGCCGAGCTTGCACCAAGGGAGCGGTTGACGACGCAGATGGGCGGAGAAGACCTCTCCTCCCGTGTTCCGGTGTGGGGGTGGACCCTTCGCTGCGCTGTCTTGTCTTCCGCCACGCTTGCACTTAGCCAGCTCGCGAGTATTTGGAACTGGTGGTCTTATAGCGGGAGCCGGTATGGCGGCGGAAGCAGGTGGACTCAGTTGGTCCCCATTCTCTTCAGGATCCTGATGACTGCTCCCCCCGGCGTCCTCTCGCTCATCTTCCTTCGGACGCTCGGCGACATCGACTGGTGGAACGAGTCGCGACGAGCGGAGCTGCTGGAGGAAATCCGCAAGGCGGCCACGAGCTCGCAGAAACCTCCCGCCGCACGGATTCCGTAGTTACCTGAGCGGTCGAGCCTCCGGTGCATTGCACAGGCCAGCCCGATCAGGGCCGTAGCTTCTCGCGCCTTCGCGCGCGGCGGGCCACGTCGGAGAGCGCCTGAGCGGCATCGTCGAGCATCCTGGACGTGGAACGACGTCCGCCGTCGACACCTCGCGGACTGGCGCATCGCGCCCTTCGCCGTGACTCGAGCGACTCCAACCGCCGGTCCATCCGCGCGAGGATCTGGTCCCTCCTTCTGCCATCCGCGCGCAGACCCGCGAGGATGCGATGCAGTTTGCCCAACATCCCACCCTTGTTCTTGCCGCGGGCCATGTGCACCTCGATCTACTTTGCGGACGCCAGGGTGAGATTCTTGGGTGCTCATTGGCGCGCCGTTCTTGGCGTCGCTTGGCGGCCTTGGCGGTGAAATCTATTTCCCGGAGGGCGCCGGGCACGACATCACCCACCCTTCCTGGGGGCGGGCGACGTTCACGTGGAACGAGCAGGGCGCGCCGTTCGCCTCCACGACGTCGAAGTCGCCGAAGCGATACGGCACCGAGAGCCACTGCCCGTGGTCGAAGCCCGGGGCGAAGACCGCCGTCGACATCGTGAAGTGGAGGTGCGGCACGCCCGAGGCACCCGAGTTCCCGACGCGCGCGATCGGCTGGCCCTTCTTCACGCGGTCGCCCGCCTTCACGAGCGCACTCCCCTGGTGGATGTGGCCGTAGTCCGTGTGCTCGCCCCCCTCGTGCTCGATCGAGACGAAGTTCGCCTCGTTGAACTTCCCGCCGACCCCCGCCGGTAGGTCCTTCCAGTGGTCATCCACCATCGTCACCACGCCGTCCGCCGCCGCCAGGATCTCCTGGTCCCACCCGTAGAAGTCCTCGAGACGCGTCGCCTTCCCCGTGAAGGCCCTCCCGTCCGAGTCCACCTTCACGAAGTCGATCGCGTGGAGCGCGAAGCACTTGATCCGGTGGTGCCCCGTCGTGTCGACCTGGGCCTTCCACCTCCCCTCGAACGGAGGCCTGAGCAGCGTCTGCGGGATGCGGCGATCCCTGATCGGTATCACCTGCTGGATCGCCGCCTTGTCCCATGCGTCCGCGACGAGTAGCTGCACGAGCAGGTTCCACTCCTCCTCGAAGAGCGAGTGCTCGCGGCACCACTTCGCCAGATCGAGCCGCGCCCCCTTTTTCTTCGGGTCCAGGGCCAGGAGCTTCTCGGCGTACACGTCCTTCGCGGGACGCCAGGCGTCCTTCTCGCGGGCGAACGAGAGCCCCTTCCGCGCCGTGATGTTCTCCGGCTCCTTCGCGAGGGCCGCCTCGAACTCCTTCCGCGCCTCCTCCACGAGGCCGTTCTCGCGGCACCACTTCGCGACCACGAGGCGGGAGGCGGCCGTGTCCTTCGCCACCGCGGCGCGGCGCGCGTACTCGGCACGGAGCGCCTCGACGTCGGGGTCGGTCTCCGTGAGCGTCTTGATCGACTTCCACGCCCACGTCTTGTCCCCGAGTTTCACGCCCGTCGCCGTGAACACGACCGGGCCGGAGACCTCGCCTGGCGCTGGGCCGTCCGCGACGGCCACGAGGGCCAGCAGCAGGGCCGGCAAGAGCAGGCGGGGACGCATCGTCGTCAGCCTACCCTGACGGCTCGGGCAGGTCCATCCCCGACGTGCATCCACGCCGCGTTTCGCGTACAATGTCCGCCCCAATGGCCCGGAGACCCGCATGACGCAGTACCGTGTGAAGCTCACGCTCGACATCGAGGCCCTCGACGACGTCGAGGCCCGCACGCAGGTGCGAGCCCTCCTCCAGGACATCTCGACCAAGGTCCTCAAGGAACGCGGGATCGCCACGGACCCCGTCAAGGTGAGCTGCGTCCAGGCGGGCGACCACTCCGGGCGGAGCGTCCTGCGCCCCACGGACCTCGAGATCCTGAAGTAGCTACTCGCCCTCGCACTGCTCAAGCACGTCTCGGCCCCGATCGAGCGCCTTCGCGCAGCCCTCCTTGCGGCACCGAGCGAGCGTCTTCGCCGACCCGCAGGGGCACTTCTCCGTGTTCGCCCTCGCCAGGAACCGCGCCCGTGCCGCCGCGGAGACCCCTGCCCAGTCGAGCCCGTCGAACGAGTCGATCGCGGGCTCGGGGGCGGCGATCTTGGGGGGCGGGGGTGCGGGCGGAGGGGGCGGCGGGGTCTTGCCGCAGCCGACGAAGAACGCCGCGGCCGCAATCAGGGTAACCGCTCGCCTCACTTGAGCTCCTCGATCGTCAGGTCGTCGAACTGCGTGACGGAGTCCGACTTCGTCCACAGCCCCGCGTTGCCCGCCCCGGCGAACGTCTTGTCGTCGAGCTGGAACAGCTCCTTCCCGTCGACCCACACCGTGAAGTGGCTCCCCTTCGCCTCGACCTTGAGCGCGTGCCACTTCCCCGCCTCGATCGCCACGTCGGCCGTCCCGAGCTGCCTCCGCTCCCCGTCCTTCACGAAGTAGAAGCGGCAGTTCCCCTCGATCGCGTTCGCCCGCGCGACGTAGTAGTTGTCCGCGTCGGTGTACCGGAGGACCACGCCCCCGGCCTGGTCCGCCTCGCCCGAGACGGGCCTGAACTTCACCGCCACGGCGAGGTCCTTCCAGCTCCCCCCCGCCCAGACCGCGACCGGAAAGCGGCGATCGGTGTCGTCCGTGGAGGTCTGCGCGAGGACGTTCGCCCCGCTCGGGGCGCCCTCGGCCGCCTGCACGATCCAGCTCCCGTCCGGCCCCTGGCCGGTGCGGCCGAACGAGAACCCCTCGGGCGCGTTCCCGACGTTGTCCTTGTCGAAGTCGGCCACCACGGGCCCCGTCGCCTCCTCCGCGGCCGCCAGGGCCGAGAGCACCAGAACCAGAGCCGCGACACCGTTCCGCATCGTTCCCTCCGCTATTCCGAGACGACCACCAGGACCCCCGTGTACCCGTGCAGCAGGTTCCTCCCGCCCACGGGCGCAATCTCGCCGTTGCCGCAGAAGCCGACCAACGGGAACTCCCCGAGCGCCTCACGCACGGCGCGGACGTCGTGGTGCGGCTCCTTGAAGAGCCCCTCGCCGCGCCCGAGGCAGTTGAAGTAGAGCCCGAACGCGGGCCGCCGCCCCTCGAGCCGCTCGCGGACCTCCTTGACCGTCTCGCGCATGTCCTCGCGCGCCGCCTCGGTGTCGAGGAGCTGGAAGCGGACCGACTGGCCGACGCGGATCGGCTCCGCGATCGCGATGCTCCCCGACTCGGGCTCCACGCCGACGAGGTGCCGCACGAGGAAGTCCCCCCGCTCGAGCGGGTGCTTGGCGGGGTCGATCGCGATCCCGACGAAGACGATGACGCGCTCCGCCCCCTCGTCGGCCAGCTCCCCCATCGTCTCGTGGAAGACCTCCGCGGCGGGGCGGCCCCCGATCTCGGTGATCACGTGCCCGCGTCCCTTGGTGATGACGTAGGTGCGCCCGATGGGGCGGCACCCCTGCGCGACGCCGAGCGTGACGCGGGCGGTCGAGGGGAGGACGAGCCCGGCGACGGCGCCGCTCTCGGCGCGGATCCCCTGGACCTGCCAGGTCCGCCTGAGCATCGGGAGGCTCGAGGAGAGCCCGCCGACCACGGGGACGCCCGGGAGGGACTTGTCGAAGGCCGCAAAGACGTTCGGGGGGGAGAAGGTGAACGGGTCGCCGAAGACGGCGACGGTCCCGCCCTTCGCGTGCGGCGCGACGAGCTCGGCGAGGTGCTGCCCCTGCGCCTCGCCGACGTTCTCGAGGCCGGGGAGGAGGAACGGGTGGAACCCCTCGACCCCGGTGAGGGCGAGGACAGCCACGCCGGGCCCGCGCTCGATCTCCTCGTCCTGCGTGAGGACGCCGAGCCCGCTGCCGCCGGTGATCCGCCCGCAGCCGGTGGTCACCTGGAGGGCGCGGAGCATGTCGCCGTACGCGGCGCGGTAGGTCCCCGAGAGGAAGGTGACGACGAGCTCGGCCCGGGCCTCGCCGAGCCGCTCCATCGCGCGGCGCGCGGCGTCGCGCGCGGCGTCGATCGGGTCGGGGAGGGTGGAGCTGGCGGCTCCCGCCTTGATCATGGATGGGCCTCCGGTCCGGGCATTCTAGGTCGGCCCGGCCCGCGGCACAACGATGAATCGGGCCAAAGGGGCGGCGCGCGGATGCCGATGAAGGGAATGGCTACAACGCCGGCGATTCCTCCCGGATCGGCGAGTGGGACGAAGGCGAGAACGTGCGCGGACTCCGTCCGCCGGGTGAGCTCGCTCCCCGTACTGCACCGCCTCGCCCGCCCGTGGGTCCGGGAGGCCCGCCGCGCGACGGGAGGGGAGCATGTCGAAGGAAGAGCGCGTCCTCGGATTCTCGCTACTCGTGCTGGCGCTGGTGTGCTGGTCGATCAGCGCACAGGTCCTGAGCCTGTAGCACCGGCGGCGCCCCTTCGGGTCGTCCGTACAGGGGATCCGCTTCAAGCCCGCCCGATGAGGCCCTGCCCTTAAAGAGAATCTGCGCCCCGCGGCTCTCGCCGCAAGAGGGCGCAGTCCATATGTGGCGGATTCCGCCAGGCGGGCCCTAACGACCCGCGGCGAAGTTGCCGAGGCCCGGGTTCGCGGCGGCCTGCTGCTCGAGCTGGTCCACCTCGTCCTGGCAGACGGCGTTCTTGTCCGGGTTCACTTCCGGGGCCTGTACGTTGCGCGGATAGCCGTCGGGCACGCTCGGGCTCTCCTTCTCGGGGAGGATGACGAGCCAGAAGAGCGTCACGACCGCGACGACGCTGAGTGTGATGATCACGACCAGCGGGATGACCGCGCCGGCCTCGAACTGCTGCAGGGTCGGGGCCTCCATCTCGGCGAGGCGCATCTCGGCAAGCTCCTGCTCGCTCGGGAGGACAGGCGAGGTCCTCTGCTCCTGCTGCATCGGCGGCGGGGCGTCGGCGCAGGAGACCTGCGGGATGGTCGCATGGAACAGCGCGACCGCGAGGACCATCGCAACGAATTTTCCGATCCGCCCGAACGGCATGGCATCCTCCTGTGGACCCGAGCCCTGGGACTCACGCCCTGAACTCATTCCTTATCGACGGTCCGAGGAGATTTCTACAGCGGGATCCGGCGGCGTGCCCGCCTTCGGGTCCGGGGCGACGAGGAAGGTGAACCACTGCGCCCCGCCCCAGATTTTCGTGAATTCGTCGAAGCCGATCCGTCGGCCTCCCCGGGCGGGATCGTCGACGAGGAAGTAGCCCCTGCGGTCGTGGTAGCCGATCACGGCGAGGTAGTGGAACGTCTGGTCGGGGTTGATCGTCCCGACGATCATCGGCCTCCCCTTGTCCACGCCGTCCATGAGGCGCTTGTAGGTCCCCTCGAAGATGACGCCGACGTACCCCTTCGACTGGACGTAGGCCTGGAGGTCCTTCGCGACGATCCCGTCGGCCCCGGGCTTGAGCGTCACCGCGGCGACCTCGTCGGAGGTCGAGGGGGTCCCCCAGTAGGACAGCACGCCCGCGACGACGGCCGCCCCGCAGGTGACCTCGTCGTGCTGGGCGACGTGGAAGTAGTTCGGAATCTGGTGGAGCCCGCGGCCGTCCTCCTCGGGGGGAAGCTCGGCCGGCGGCGGGAGGAGCCCGCGGCAGCCCAGGAGCGCGATGACCAGGAGTGCGGCTGCGAACGGTCGCATGAGAATGGAGTGGAGTCCGACAATGCCCCCACCTGGATCATCGGAATTCGCCGGAATCGGCATGAACCTTTCCCGTCGGCCGCCGCTTTTGACGCGCACTCGAATCGACCGACGGACGACCTGGAGCGTGCTGCCTCGGTGGGGCGTGACGCCCTACCGGGGACGGTGGGTGCGCAGCATGGCCTCGGCCAGGAGGAAGTCCTCCTCGCGGTCGATGTCGACGGCGCGCTCTCGAGGCATCACGTAGCAGCGCGTCTTGCCCTCGAGCACCGGTGTGCCGCGGAAGAGGAACGCGCGGCGCAGCGCGTAGATCGCCCCGTTCAGGACGTAGACGGGCGGGAGGAGCTGACCTGGCGTCACGAACTGCCGGGGCCGGCGGACCACGGGGCGGGGGACGCCTCCCTTCCCCAGAGTCACCATCCACCACGGCGGGGGCTCCGCGAGGGACACCGAGACGACCGCATCGGCCTTCGACCGCGAGAGGAGCGCAAGGGCCGCGTCCACGTCCTCCGAGGTGCGGAGCGGCGAGGTGGGCTGGAGGAGCACCGCTACGTCCACCAAACCCCGGTTCGCCTCCCACCACAGCACCGCGTGCCGCAGGACGTCGTAGCTGCTGGCGCGATCCGTCGAGAGCGACTTCGGACGGAGGAAGGGGACCTCGGCGCCGTGCCGGCGCGCGACGTCGCTGATCTCCGCCGAGTCCGTGGAGACGATCGTCGCGCCGATGCGCTTCGCATTCTTGCCGCACTCGATCGCGTAGGCGATCAGCTCCCTCCCCAGGAGCGGGCGGACGTTCTTCCCCGGGAGGCGCTTCGACCCGCCCCGCGCGGGGACGACCGCGAGCGTGATGCCGCGCTTCATCGCAGCCTCTCCACCGCCTCGCGCGGCAAGCCGAGCCCCGCGAGGCGCGGGCCGACCTCCGCGAGGAAACGCTTGCCGTCCAGGCCGTAGCCAGCCGTCTCCGCGACGTCGGGCGCCTTCTCGACCCACCAGGCACGGAAGCGGGACATGAGGGCCTCGCGCAGGTACTTCGCAACGAGCGAGGCGAGGGCGATCTCGAAGAAGGCATCCTCGCCGTCGCGGACGAAGGCGATCCGCACCGGGGCCCCCTCGCGGGCAATCTCGTAGTCCGAACGATGCGGCTGCTCGTCGCGGACCCACAGGAACGCGCCCGGGAAGGCGCGGTGGAGGGCGGACTCGTACTGGACGCGCATCCCCTGCTTGCCTGCGAGCACCCGCACGTCCGCTCGCGCGTGCGCCGCGGCCGTTTCCGACAGCAGCCCGCCCACGAGCCACGACAGCCAGCCGAAGCGGCCGTCGAACTCGCGGCTCCCCGCGTCGTAGCCGTATCCCTCGGAGGCGCGGGCACGGGCGCCTGCGAACGAGACCTTCGCGGCGCGCATCGACCGGGCCAGGCGGTCCGTGCGGTCGGTGATCTCGTCGGGGTCGGCGGCGAGGGGGAGGCGGACCTCGGTTAGCGGCGGGGATTGGTACCACGGATACCGCGCGAGTTCCTCGCGGCCGGGCACGGAGAGGACCTCCAGGAGCGCGGCGAGCGACATGCCGCGCTCGACGCCGAGGAAGGGGAAGAGGGAGCGCTCGAGCGGGGCGACGCCCTTGTCCTGCGAGAAGAGCCGCTTCGAGTCGCAGACGACGATCCGATCCCTGTCGGGCGTGGCCGAGACGGCGTCCGAGAGGGCCTCCCAGAGGTTCGTGGCGGGGACGGGGACCTGGAAGGAGACCAGGCCCACCGTGAGGGGCCCGAGTACGGGGCCGAGGCCGGCTTCGTCGATTCCCGCGCGGACGATCACGCGGCGGAGTATACTGGCGCCCTTCCAAGCGTGCCAGCGATGGCGGACCCGATCGACAAGCTGTACGTCGGACCTGCCGGGTGGTCCTACCCGGATTGGGAGGGGATCGTCTACCCGACGAGGCACCCCTCGCGGTTCAAGCCGCTGGAGTACATCGCGCAGTACTTCGACTGCGTCGAGGTCAACAGCTCCTTCTACCGCATCCCCGATCCGCGCACCGTGCGGAATTGGGTCTCCGTCGTGCGCGGGATGGAGCGGTTCCGCTTCACCGCAAAGCTCTGGCAGCGGTTCACGCACGAGCGCGGGACGCACTTCACCGCCGAGGAGGTGAAGGCGTTCCGCGGCGCGATCGACCCGCTCGCGGACGCGGGGAGGCTCGCGGCGGTCCTGCTGCAGTTCCCCTGGTCGTTCAAGAACGGCGAGGACGAGCGGGAGTGGCTCGGAGACCTCGCGAAGGCCTTCGGGGACTACCCGCTCGTCGTGGAGGTGAGGCACACCTCGTGGGACCACGAGGAGATGCGCGCCTGGATGCGCGACCGCAGGCTCAACTGGTGCAACATCGACCAGCCTGCGCTCAAGCAGTGCCTCGGGCCGAGCGCGCACGCTACGGGGCCGGTCGGGTACGTGCGGTTCCACGGGAGGAACGAGGCAAACTGGTTCGCGCAGGAGGGACGCGACGCAAGGTACGACTACTATTACAGCGACAAGGAGCTGGAGGGGTGGGTCGGGAGGATCACGACGCTCCTCCAGGAGGCCCAGAACGCGTACGTGATCGCGAACAACCACTTCCGCGGGCAGGGGCCGGCGAACGCGCTGCAGCTCAGGGCGAAGCTGACGAAGGGCCCCGTGCTCGTGCCAGATCCGTTGCGCAAGGCGTTCCCCGATCTCGAGGCGATCGCGAAGGCTCCTCCCGGGCAGAGGGAGCTGTTCTAGAGTCTTGTCACGTCCAAGTCCATGGGTTGGGTACCCTTCCCCTTCCCGTTCCCCTTCCCTTTCCCAGCGTGTGCCAATGCGCTGGGAAAGGGAATGGGAAGGGGAACGGGAAGGGGAACGGCAACCAACGCACGGGGTAGACCTGGCCGGAACACTAGGCCTCGGCGGCGGGGACGAGCACGGGGAAGCACTGCCGATCGACGGTGATGGTGATGGGGAGGAAGCCGTGCGGATCACCGTCGACCTGGAGGGGGGCGCGGTCGGGGCTCGAGAGGGCGACGTGCCTCCCCGTGGCGTACCCAGTGTCCCCGATCTCGAGCGCGTAGCGGAACATCCCGGCCCACAGGATGCGGAAGACGTCGCGTGCGAAGCGTCCGCGGAACCACATCACGTCGAGGATCCCGTCGTCGTGCCTCGCGTGCGGCGCGAAGACGAACGGTCCGCCGTACTCGCGCACGTTGCTCGCGACCACGAATGTGGCCTTCTCCTCGACGACCCGCCCGTCGACCTCGACGCGGATCCGCGGGGCCTCGTAGTCGAAGACCGTCAGGAGTCCCCAGATGAAGTAGGTGAACTGCGTCATCCGCCCGCGGCGCTCATGGTGGCGATGGAGGATCTCGGCGTCGAAGCCGGTCCCGACCATCATGAGGAACCGCTCGATCTTCGCCTCGTCCGCGATCGGGGCGCGCTCGATCCGCCCGCAGTCCATCCAGCGGACGTTCCACTCGTCGAGGAGGCGGCAGACGGCCTCGGGGCCGCGGCCGAGCTTCAGCTCCTTCGCGAGGACGTTGCCGGTGCCGAGGGGGAGGACGGCGAGGGGGACCTCGGCGCCGCGCGGAAGGCCGTTGACGATCTCGTTGACCGTCCCGTCGCCGCCGATGGCGACGATGGCATCCCAGCCGGCGATTTCGGAGGCCCACCGTCTCGCGTCGCCGCGCCGCCGCGTCTCGAGGACGTCCACGAAGTGCCCGCGGCGCCTGAGCTCGCTCGCGACGGCGGGCGCGTACGACCTTCCCCTCCCCGCGCCCGAGATCGGGTTCAGGATGACTCGGATCCGCCTGGCTGGCATGGTGCGAAGGGTAGCAGATGGCCGCGCAAAGTCAATTCCGCGATTCCTTGATGCCCCACCCGCACGCCGCTACCATTCGCCGCCATGGCCACCGTCCGCAGGCTCACCGTCGTCCCCGAATTTCGCCTCTGCGAGGAGATCCAGAGGAAGGTCTGGGCGTTCCAGGACCGCGAGATCATCCCCTCCAACGAGCTGATCGCCATCACCCGCGGGGGCGGCCTCGTCCTCGGCGCCTTCGAGGAGGACCGGATGGTCGGCTTCTGCTTCGGCTTCACGGGCTGGGCGAACCGGAAGGCCTACCACTGCTCCCGCATGCTCGCCGTCCTCCCTGCCTTTCGCGACAAGGACGTCGGCGCCGCGCTCAAGTGGGAGCAGCGCCGCTGGTGCCACAAGGAGGGGTTCGACCTGGTCCGCTGGACATTCGACCCGCTCCAGAGCCTGAACGCCTACTTCAACCTCGAGAAACTCGGCGTCACCTCCCAGGAGTACATCGTCGACCTGTATGGCGACAGCTCGAGCCACCTGAACCGCGGCGTCGACACCGACCGCTTCGTGGTGGACTGGGAGATCCACTCGGACCGCGTGGAGCGCCGCGCGAGGGGGAAGAAGAGCGAGACGCCGACGCTCGCCGAGGCGGCCTCGATCCCGCGCGTGAACGCCACGGGCGTCGACGCGATGGGGCTCCTGAAGTGCGAGGAGCCCGAACTGTCGAAGAAGGAACCGCGGCTCCTCGTCGAGGTCCCGCCGAGCATCCAGGCGCTCAAGGCGGCGGACATCGCGCTCGCGAAGGACTGGAGGGCGAAGACGCGCGCCGTGTTCCAGATCTACTTCAAACGCGGGTACCGCGTCGACGGGTTCCTCACGGGACAGGAGGGGGACGCGCGGCGGAGCTTCTACCTCCTCTCGAAGGAGGCCGCCCCCAAGAAGAAGAAGGCGCGCCGATGAAGCTCGAGCAGGTCGAGCTGCGACACCTGCGGCTCCCCCTCGTCCACCACTTCGAGACGAGCTTCGGCCGCGTCCACCACCAGGAGGTCGTCCTCGTCGAGGTCCAGGCGGACGGCGTGAGCGGGTTCGGGGAGTGCGCCGCCGGGGGCGGGCCGTACTACAGCGCCGAGGATGCGCAGACCTGCCTGCACGCGCTCAAGGACTTCCTCGTGCCGTGGGCCCTCGACCTCGAGTTCCGTTCGCCGAAGGACCTCGCGCCGATCGCGAGACGAATCCGGGGCCACAACATCGCCAAGGCGGGGCTCGAGATGGCCCTGTGGGACTGGTTCGCGCGGACACAGGACATGCCCTTGTCGCGGATGTATGGAGGGACCCGCGAGGCGATCGACGCGGGGGTCTCGCTCGGGATCGAGGACTCTCACGACGAGCTGCTGGCGCGGATCGGCTCGTTCGTCGAGAAGGGGTACCGGCGGGTCAAGGTGAAGGTGAAGCCGGGGTGGGACCTCGAGGTCTTGGAGAAGATCCGCGCGCGCTTTCCGACACTCCCGCTCATGGTCGACGCGAACGCGGCGTACACGCTCGCGGACGCGGACACGATCAAGACGATGGATATGTTCCGCCTGACGATGATCGAGCAGCCGCTCGACCACGACGACCTGACGGACCACGCGGCGCTGGCGAGGATCGTCGAGACGCCGATCTGCCTCGACGAGAGCATCAAGAAGCCTGCGGACGCGCAGAAGGCGATCGCCCTGGGGGCGTGCCGGATCATCAACATCAAGGCCGCCCGAGTCGGCGGGCCGACGAACGCGATCGAGATCCACGACCACGCCCAGGAGAGGGGGGTGCCCGTGTGGTGCGGGGGACTCCTCGAGAGCGGCGTGGGGAGGCTCCACAACGTCGCCCTCGCGAGCCTGCCAGGGTTCACGCTGCCGGGGGATATCTCGGGGAGCGACAGGTATTGGGTGGAGGATATCATCGACCCGCCCGTCGTCGTCAGGGCCGACGGGACGATCGCCGTGCCGACGGGCGCCGGCCTGGGACATGAGGTCGTCCGGGAGAGGGTCGATCGGCGGACCGTCTGGACCGAGCGGATCCGCCGGGCGTGAGGGATCCCGCCCCGGGCCCCGTCTATACTAAGTGGTGATAGATGGAGGGCCGACCATGGACTGCCCGAGGTGCCGGAAGGCCGCGCCGGACGAGAGCCGCTACTGCAACCACTGCGGCCTGCCCCTCGCGTCCTATGCCCCTGCGGCCGAACACGAAGTCGAGCTGTGGAGGGGGAGGCCGAGCGTCCGGGCCTTCGTCACGCCCTTCCTGCTGTGGTCGCTGTGGAGCGCAGGGGTGCTCGTCGCGGCCCTCCTGGCGTGGAGCAGCCGACAAGCGTGGGACCCGAGGGTCGGGTGGGGCGCAGCGCTCCTCGTGCTGGCACCGGTGGGGTGTCTTGCGACCGAGATTGTCGCGAGGAAAATGGCCGTCCGGTACGCGATCACGTCGAGGAGGCTGTTCGTCGAGGAGGGGTTCCTGATGAGGCGGCTGCAGGAGACCGATCTGCTGAGGGTGGATGAGGTGGTCGTCGTGCAGAGCCTGCCGCAGAAGCTCGCCGATGTGGGGGATGTCGTGCTGTATTCGAGCGATGCGACGACGCCGAGGGTGAGGCTGATGGGGGTGGAGAGGCCGATGAGCGTGAAGGAGACGATCCGGGAGAGGGCGGCGGAGCTGAGGCGGGGAGTCATGCAGGTGGGTGCGGTGTGAGCGGGGGATCGAGCACGAGTACGAGCACGAGTACGAGTACGATTGCGAGCACGAGCACGCTGCCGAAGGCGGGGCGTGGGTGGGAGGGAGCAGCGTGAAGATCTACACCAAGACCGGGGATGGCGGGGAGACGGGGCTGTTCGACGGGAGCCGAGTGCCGAAGCATGATGCGCGGGTGGATGCGTACGGCGAGGTCGATGAGACCAACGCCGCGATCGGCGCGGCGCGGGCGTTCGTCGAGGACGCCGAGATCGCCGGGATGTTGACGTCGATCCAGCGGGACCTCTTCGCCGTGGGGGCGCAGCTCGCAGACCCGAAGTACGGGCAGCGCGCCGCGAAGGACAAGACCGTGATCACCGAGGGACGAGTCGCCGAGTTCGAACAGTGGATGGACAGGTTCGACGCGCAGCTCCCGCCGCTCAAGGGGTTCATCCTGCCGTGCGGGACGAAGGCCGGCGCCCTCCTCCACCTGGCGCGATGCGTCTGCCGCCGCGCCGAGAGGAAGATCACCGCGCTGGCGACGAGCATCCCGATTCCGCCCATCGTCGTGGTGTATGTCAACCGCCTGTCGGACCTCCTGTTCGTCCTGGCCCGCGTCGCGAACCAGCGCGGCGGAGAGGAGCAGGTTCCGTGGTAGGAAGGCCGGGCAGAGCGTATCATCACGCGCTTTCCCGAAGCCGCACGGACGAATGATGACGGAATCCGTCGAGCCCCAGGTCGCCCCGCCCCTCCGCGCCCTGGATCGGCCCGCGCGCGGAGAGGGCGCGCCGCTCGCTGTCCTCTCGTTCGTGACCGTCGTCTGGGCCGTGAACTTCCCCGTGGCGAAATTCGCCGTCGGCCAGATCCCCCCGATTCCGCTCACGCTGGTCCGCGTCGCGATCGCCACGATCGCATATGCCGCGTTTCTGGCCGGCGGGAAGTGGCGGAAGCTCCTCACGCGGGAGGCCCTCCTCGCGGTCCTCCCGCTCGCGGCGCTCGGGATCGTCGCCAACCAGCTCCTCTTCATCGCCGGGCTCGAGCGGACGACGCCGGCGAGGTCCGCGATCGTCGTGGCGCTGATCCCCGCGTGCGTCGCCCTCCTCGCCCACCGCTTCCTGGGGGAGCGCCTCAACCGCGCGAAGTGGGTAGGGATCGCCATCGCATTCGTCGGGGTCGCCATCGTCGAGGTCCCCGCGCTCCGCGAGGCGACGTCGGCGAGGTACCTCCTGGGGGACGGCATCACGCTCCTGGCCGTATTCGCCTTCTCCTCGTACACGGTGCTCGCGAAGCGCGCGCTGCCGAGGCTCGGGCCGCTCGTGGCGATGGCGGGGTGCTACATCGTCGCATCGGTCCTCCTGCTGCCGCTCGTCCCCACGGCGCTCTCCCACGACTGGGCGTCGGTGTCGCTGCGCGGGTGGGCGGCGCTGGGGTATATGGCCGTCGCGGCGACGGTCTTCGCCTACCTCGGCCACTGCTGGGCCCTCTCGCGCATCGAGAGCGGCCGCGTGGCGGTCTTCACCTGCCTCCAGCCCGTGCTCGCGGGGCTCATTTCCTGGGGTTTCCTGCACGAACCGCTCCCCGCCCCCCTCCTCGCCGGAGGTGCGGTGGTCCTAGCCGGCGTGGCGCTGGTGCAGAGGGGATAGCGACACATGAAGGTGCTTGTCGCGTACAAGAAGAGCACGTTTCAGATCTACGCGCGGGAGCGGCGCGACCCCAAGCTCCTCAGGCTCATCCGCGAGCGCGACATCACCGTCTCGAAGCTGAAGAGGACGCACGATTCGCACGAGCGGACGATCGAGGCCGTAAGGAAGGCGCTCGACGACCTCGGTTGCACGGCGACGCTCGTCTACCGCGCGAACATGAGGACGATTCGGGAGGTTGACCTCGTCGTGACCGTCGGGGGGGATGGGACGATCCTCGAGGTTGCGAGGCATGTGGCGGGGGTCCCGCTCCTTGGCGTGAATTCGGCCCCGGGGACGAGCCTGGGGCTCTTCTGCGGTGCGGACCGCGCGACGGTGCGGGAGCAACTGGCTCGGCACCTCCACGGGGAGCTGCCCGTCACCCCGCTCGCCCGCCTGGCGCTGGAGGTGAATGGGGCCCGCCTTTGGGTCCTGAACGAGGTCCTCTACGCCCACCGCAACCCGGCGGCGACCTCGAGGTACATCCTCTCGATCGGGGGGAGGGGGGAGGAGCAGCGCAGCTCGGGGATCTGGGTCTCGACCGCGGCGGGGTCGACGGGGGGGATCCACTCGGCGGGCGCTCCGGTCCTGCCGATCACCTCGAGGCAGGCGCTCTACTGGGTCCGCGAGCCCTTCATCCAGGGGAAGGAGAGGCCCCGCCTGTTGCACGGGAGGATCCCGCCGGGTCGCGAGATCGTCCTCACCTCGAAGATGAGGCAGGGGATGATCTACGTCGACGGCGCGCACCACTCCTTCCCGCTCGGCTTCGGCGACCGCGCCCGTCTCCGCGTCGGGGCGCCGCCGCTCCTCGTCCTTGGCCTCGACGCCGCGCGGCGTCGCCGGCTGTTCGGGGGGTAGGTGCGGAAGGGCCGCCCCGAGCGACGATGATCCTGGATGGGCCGGCAGTCCAGGGAGTCCTCGGATGGCGCGCAAGGGATGGGGAGCAGCGGGCCTGCTCTTGGCTATCACCCTCGCGGGGTGCGCTTCACGCCCTGAGACCTCCTGTATTGCGCCGTGGGACTACCCGCTTCCGGCGGAAGCGCATTCGACCCACGCCCGGGTCCTTGCAACCTGGCCCGAACTACGGGGACTGATCCTCAGCGCCCCCGAACGGACCGCCGAGATGGAGATCGAGTCCCGGAGGAAGCGCCCGGCGGAGGTGCCCGATTCGACCATCCTCCCCGGGCAAGCGATGTCGGTGGAAGTCCTGGGCGAACCGGAGTTCACGCGTCTCCTGTCTGTCAACGTCGACGGGGCGATTGAGTACCCTCTGCTGGGTTGCATCTCCGTAGCGGGTCGGACGCGCAACGACGTCAAGGCCGACCTCACTCAGAGACTCAGAAAGTACCTCCGAGATCCCCAGGTCTTCCTCAACCTCGGCCGTATCGGCTGCTCTGGCCCGGCGCCCTCGCCCTGGAGCAGGCATCGGGTTCGGGTGTTGGGAGAGGTCCTGCGCCCCGGGGATCTGCAGCACGAACCCGGGCTGCGGGCTTCGGGCGCCATCATGTTGTCGGGGTGGTTCACCGAGACCTCGGAGCGGCGAGAGGTCTGGGTCATCCGTCCCCGCATCGGTAGACGCCGCGCGTCCCTAGTCGTCTGCGACTTTCAGCAACTGCTCATCCACGCCGACCTGGCGCAGGACGTGCCGCTCGGCGAGAACGACATCGTCTACGTGGCAGCCCATTCGACGGCGGCGCCCCACGAGAGACCCGACTGGAAAGCGGCGATCCGCTACCTGGCGGGCCAGACGGCGACCTCCGACCTGCTTGCGGCGCTTGGCGGCGGATGCTCGAGGACGACGACGCCCCCACCTCTTGACGATGAGTCCGCCGCGATTCGGCTGATCGAGCGCCTGCCGGAGACTCTCTCCCTACGAGCACGATTCTCAGGTCCGAACGGTACCAGCCGCAAGACGGGGGGAACGCTCCACGTCGCTTCGCACGGCGAGGAGAAAGGCCTCTGGACGATCCAAGTGTACGAGGACGTCCCCGGGGACGAACCAGGCGAGGGACACACGGCGACATCCCAGTGGTACGAGGTCGATCTCTCGACGAGCACGGCACGCCCGCTCCTCGACTTCGAGCCTCCATCGAAGCGATGAGGCGCTTCGCCGCTCCCCTTCGGGGGACACCTATCCCACCACGCTGCCCTGGCTCTTTTGAGGCGCCCCTTCGGGGCTCGGTCCGTTGCAGCGAACCGTCTTCGCCGGGGGGTAGGGGCCCGTCACGAAACAACCTATCCGATCCGGGACTGCAGGACAGAAGTCAGGCATCCTATCGAACAGGCCCCGAAGGGGCCGAGAGAATGTAGCCAGGGCCGTCAGGCCCTGGATCCAGCGTCGGGAGGCGTCGGAGCCCCGAAGGGGCGACAGAA
>ORMF011050172.1_pt1 | contig 16884 bp, 22 predicted proteins | sample 1779871 | NCBI WGS metagenome assembly ORMF01 (sample SAMEA104232316, study PRJEB22302) | groundwater metagenome | biome: forest; feature: aquifer; material: groundwater | place: USA | collected 2011-08-07 | depth 5.4 m
AGCGCTCGCTTGAGCGCGCTGATCGGGGAACGCCGCACCTTGGGTGGCGGCGACTGGGCCTCAGGGGTCCCAGCCGCATTTTGCAAGCCGCTGAAGTCCAAGAGTTCGATGCGGGCGCGCCCGATTTCGATGAGCTGACCTGCCTTCAGGTGATTGAGTGCCTCGGTCACCGTCTCTCGGAAGGTTCCCGCCATGTCCGCCAGGTCTTGATGGGTGTAGCCAACGACAGAGCGGCTATGCTGCTGTTCGGCCAGCCGCAGCAACAACGCTGCCACTCGGGAGGTAACTTTCCTGAAGGCCATGTCTTCAAGCAGTACGTGGGCCTGCAGCAACCGCTCGCCCAATATCTGAAGTATGCGTAATCCGACGATCGGCTTGGCCAACACCAGCCGTTCCACATCTGCCCGGCTCATGGCGCACAGCAGGCACGGTTCGGCCGCTTCGGCAAACGTGTCATACATACCCTGACCCAAGATGGACATCTCGCCGAAGAACGTGTGCTCGGCGAGGCGGGCTATCAACAGTTTGTGGCCTTCCAACGAGAGCCGGTAAAGGTTGATGGAGCCGCGCTTCAGCAGGTAGAGGACCTCGCCGCTCTGGCCAGGCGTGTAGATGACCTGCCCAGCATCACAGCTCGTTTGGACCGTGACACTGCCGAGCCAGGCCAGTTCTTCGCGGGACAGGTCGCGAAACACGTCCAGCGCAGAGAGGTACCCGACCTTATCCAGACCTGGGGCACCCAATTCAGACGCCATCGCGCACCTCCGGGCTTGCCGAGAGCAGCCGGCTCTGCAGGTCTTGCAGGGTCGGATTCCCGGTGAACGCTAACTGGCCGTCCACCAGGTACGCAGGCACTGCAACAACTCCGGGTGGCCGGACGGATTCAGGAACCTCTAGGTCAATCCATTCTACCGGCACCGCGGGCATGCTGCTTGCCAGGGCGGCGCGCAGCCGCTCAGCCTCCGCACACCCGAAGCAGTGACCTGCAACGACGATCTGTAGCATAGCGACACCTCTTCAACGCTAACACTAGGCATGCGGCCGAAGAGGTTCTGTAAGGAAGCTTACAGACCCAGCGTGACGTGTGGGCGACGCTCGTAGACTGAGCGAAGGCTGCGGACCCTTCGCAGTTCTTGGGGCAGTTCAAACGGCGTTGTTGCTGGCTGCAGGAAAAGAGAGGGGCGAACTCAATGTCGGACTTCATGGGACGCGAGTATAACTACGAGGCGTGGACTCCCTCGGCACTAGAGTTCAATCACTTCAAGTCCGTCACCCACGCAGGGGACGTTGCGCCGGACTTCACGCTCCCTGACCTAGATGGCGCCCTCGTGACCCTCTCAAAGCTACGCGGCAAGCCGGTGATGATGGAGTTTGGCTCGATCACCTGACCGCCGTGTCAAGCGGAGTTTCCGCTTATGGACGCCATGGCCAACGAGTTCGCCGGCGAGGCACATTTCATCTTTGTGTACACACGCTCCACCCACCCGGAGCGTTTCCCGGAGTTTCCCGGCCACAAAACCCTCGCAGAGAAGGTGGCCCACGCCAAGGCCATGCGCGACCGGTGGAACACCCCGAGGACCATCCTAGTGGACGCCCTCGACGGGGATGTCCACCGGATGTACGGCGGGACACCTAACATGAGCTGGATCATCGACCACACCGGCCGGGTCGCATTCAAAGCTGGCTGGACCACGGTAGAGGACATTCTGCCGGCGCTCAAGAACACGCTTCAGATGCGAGAGCTCAAGCGCGAGCCGGGCAGTGCCCCGCCCTACTACATCGAAAGGATGATGTGGGGCATCCCCAGCAGGGGCGAAGGCCGCCCGACGGCGCGGCCGCAGGGCGATGGCAAGCCCACGTACCTGTGACATGTCGGCCAGCATAGGGCTTGAGAGAGGCTCAAACAATGAACGCACGGTACGCGGTCTCCACGCTGTTCGGGCTGCTCTCAGCTCTGGGAACTGTGCTGGTCCTCGGCGGGTGCTCAGCGGCGTCCTCGCCCGGCCAGGGTGCGCCCACCAACCCTAGCGAAGGCGCCGTTGACCGCCAGCCCAAGGTGAATCGCGTCGTGTTGGGCATCGAACCACTCGCCCGGGAGACCTTCGAATCCCGCAATGTCTACCCTCCGGGCTCCTGGTACGTGCGGCCACCGTATGAATATCTGATTGGAGTGAATCCCGAGAGCGGCAAGTTTGTGCTGCAACTCGCTACCGATTGGAACGTTGAGCCGGACGGCCAATCGATTCGCATGCAACTCCGCAAAGGCGTTAGGTTCCATGGAGATTGGGGTGAGTTCACGTCCAGGGACATAGCGCCGGTGCGGGAGGAGATGATCAAGGAAGACTCACTCCACGGCAACCCGCCGTACTGGCGCTCAGTAGTCAAGACCATTGAGACGCCGAGCGACTATGAGGTGATCTTCCGCCTCACCCGGCCCGATGGAAACTTCTATAGTTCGGTCGGTGAGGCTGAGAGCGGGATGGAGATATCGAGTTCGAAAGAGCTTAGGGAGAAGGGCCCGGCCACCATGCAGACGGGGCCGCTGGCCGGCACAGGGCCTTACCAATTCAAAGGGTACGTGTCGGGCCAGTACCTGCGATTCGAGCGGGCGCCCTACAAGCACTGGCGCGCCACCCCCGACTTTCCGGAATTCGAGTTCCGGTTCATGAAAGAGGCCTCGACGCGCATGGCCGCCTTGTTGGCGGGTGAGATTCACATCGCCAATCTGCCGCAGGACCTTCAGGCGCAGGTCGAAAAGCAGGGCATGAAGACCGTGGTGGGCAAAGTGCAAGCGCTCCGGAACTTCCTCGAGTTTCAGGGCGTATTTCTCAAGGACCCCAAGGACCCGCTCCAGGGGTATATGTACCCCAACTCTCCCCTTATGGATATCCGGGTGAGACACGCTCTTAACATCGGCTTCGACAGAAAGGTGATTAACCAAGCCTTTTTCGGCGGCAAGGGCCAGCCGATGATGCAGAACCATTTCAACCCAAGCCGGCCAGGCTGGAATCCTGAATGGCTAAAACCGTATGACATCGTCTATGGGTACAATCTCGACAAGGCAAAGAGTCTGTTGGCCGAGGCTGGCTATGGCCCGAACACCCCGCTAAAGATGAACCTGCTGGTCATTCCGAATGCGCTTTTCTCGGGCGCAGAGGACGTGACAGAAGCTGTGGCTGGGGCCTGGCAGAAGCTTGGCGTCAGTACCACTCTGATACCTATCACCACCAACGATTTCTCCACCGGCACCCGCGTCCGCAAGTTCGACAACCACATCGTTATAATGGCGACGAATTCCAATTTGCTGCTCGGCTCTTCGGTCTATAACTCCAGTGGCGTGTATGGCACCGGCGGCGGCGGTGGCAGCGGCATGCATGACCCTGAAATTGACAAGATGGTGCGGGACCTCTGGTACACGCTAGACGAGAAAGCTCAGGCGCAGGCGGCCCGAAAACTCGGTGACACCCTCTTCGCAGGCTACCGCGACATTCCGCTGTTCTGGCTTCCCGCCGAGATGACCGTGAACCCCAAAGTCGTCACGGACTGGGTCTTCCCGGGCAGCATCTTCGGCACCTGGGGCCGGTTCGAGAACATCAAAGCAGCACGGTAGCTTGAGCGCTGACCGTTTGCCGATCTCTAGCGTGCTACAGAGAAACTTGGACAAGAAGGCGGCCAAGGCCCTATGGGTGACCTAACGAATGCTCCGGCTGACCGAAGGTACAGCCGGGAGCATGAATGGCTTCAGATGGTGGAGGACGGCAAGGCGCGAGTCGGCATCACAGATTACGCGGCCAATGAACTGGGGAGCGTCGTCTTCGTGGTGCTTCCGGCAGTGGGCGATCGCTTCGGCCAGAGCGAGAAGTTCGGCGAGATCGAATCGGTCAAGAGCGTCTCGGACCTCTTCATCCCTGCTGGAGGAGAGGTGACAGCAGTCAACACAGCGCTCGCCGATGACCCCGAAGTGATAAATGGCAACCCATTTGGCGCCGGGTGGATACTAGAGCTCCGGCTGGACCACCCGCAGCAGGCCGACGGACTGTTGACCGCCGAAGAGTATGCGGAGTTTGTGAAAACCCTGTAGCCGCCCGATTCAGTGTGCGCGATAGCATAGACCCCAACGAGGAGTTCGCCTAATGGCTTGGATTCGTGAAGCCGAGGGAAGTGAATCAATGGCTAACGTGATGCGCTGCATGAGCATTTTGCCAGCGGCGATGCAAGCAGTGAGCGCACTGAACCGTACACTCACGTTCGGCGGCAGCAGGTTGAGCCGGGTGCAGGAAGAGATCATCGCCACCACGGTCTCAGCCATCAACCGGTGCCACTACTGAACGGTCTCCCACGGAGGGTTCCTCCGTCGAGAGTCGGATGACCCAGAACTGGCGAACCACGTGGCACACCTGGAGGATAACCCCAAGCTGGGACCCCAAGAACGTGCGATGGTCGTCTTCGCTCGGAAGCTGACGCTCACGCCGCCGGGGATGACGGCCGACGACCTCGACGGCCTGCGTGCAACCGGACTCAGTGAGGAGCAGACGTTGGACGTGGTGCTGATCACCTCTTTGTTCAACTTCATGAACCGGCTGGCAGATGGCCTTGGAGTGGAGTTGAGCAGTGCTGCGGCTGCCTTTGGCCATCAATGGCTGAAGCAGCGGCCGGGTGACGCGTGGGACTTTCTCCGCCTTCCCAACAGCTAAGACACGACCGCGCCCTTCGAGATGCTTAGCAGGTTGCTGAAAAAGGGTCCTCAGAAGCTCTACTTAACAGAATGCACGAATGACTTATGTCTACTAAGGCCTCAGAATGAGCTTTTTCATCAGCCTGTTAGGCCCCTGTACACAGCAGCCAAGCACCCAGAAAAGGCAGAGGATCAAGGGAAGACGAATGTAGGCTTGCTTACGGTCTGTCTCACCGCGGAGGCTCTAGGCTGTAGGGCGTAGCGACTGATACATAACCGCTGCGAGGAGGTCCTCCCGTGATTGTCTACAGCACCGGCTGGTGCCCGGACTGCCGGCGCACCAAGCGTTTTCTCGATGCCCATGATGTCCCCTACACCATGATTGACATAGACCAGAACCGAGAAGCAGCTCGCGAAGTCGTTCGCATCAACGGCGGGTATCGAACTATCCCGACGGTCGTTTTCGACGACGGCACCGTGCTGGTGGAGCCGTCTGATCGAGAGCTAGGCGCCAAACTTGGTTTTGGGGTGAAGCCATGAGGGCAGGCATCATAGGTCTTCTGGCGCTGCTGCTCACGGCTACGGCGTGTGTGGCACCCACAGCAGCCGAGCCGGCGCCAGATAACAGTGCTCTTCCTCAGAGCGTTCGTGGCAATGCGTATGTGCTCGGCAACCCGAATGCACCTGTGACCGTGGAAGAGTACGCCGACTATCAGTGCACTGCTTGCGGGCAGTTCACCCGATCGGTGCTGCCGCAACTCCGTAAGAACTACGTCGAAACCGGCAAAATCAACATCATCTGGCGGGACTTCCCATGGATCGGTAGCGAGTCCGTCGAAGCAGCACAGGCAGCCCGCTGTGCCGGGGCGCAAGGACACTTCTGGGACTACCACGACTACCTCTATGCGCACCAGCGCGGCGAGAACCGGGGCCAGTTTTCTAAGGACAATCTCAAGCGCTTTGCTGGGGACATCCATCTTGACACTGCGGGGTTCGGTCAGTGCCTTGACGCCGGGGCGGACCTCCAGCAGCTGCGCGACCTTGCGCGAAGTGTGCCGGCCAAGGGTATGAGGGGGACGCCATCGTTCACTATCAACGGGCGGTTGTTCGTAAGCGCGACCTACGACCAGTTCTCCCGGGCCATCGATACCCAGCTTGCGCGGGGTGGCTAGGAGATGCTGGCCGTGTCCTTCGTCGGGGCGTTCGCGGGGGGTGTCCTCTCGCTACTGGCGCCGTGCGGGGCGTTGTTGCTGCCCACCTTTTTCGCCTACGCATTCTCCAGCCGGGGCGCGCTTTTTCGGCACACGGCCCTGTTCTACGTGGGGCTCTGTGCTCTGTTAGTGCCGCTGGGAATGGGCGCTTCGTTGGTCTCTGCGGTGCTCCTTGGTTATCGGGACGTCACGATCGTTATCACAGGGTCCATGATTATCGGCTTCGGCTTGCTCGAGATAAGCGGCCGCGGTTTCAGCATCCTTCCCGCACGTTTCACCGGGAGGTTCCGCCCCGGCACCGGAGCGGTGGCTTCGGTGGGGGCCGGCATGGTCTATGGCCTCGCTGGCTTCTGCGCTGGGCCACTGCTCGGCGGCGTGCTGACCATAGCAGCCACGAGTGGTAACGCCCCTCTGGGCGGAGCTTTGTTAGCGACGTACGCCTTAGGAATCGCCGCACCGCTGTTCGGCCTGGCGTGGTTCTGGGATCGCTGGCAACTAGGCCGGCGCGGCTGGCTGCGGGGCCGGCCGCTGCAGATCGGCCCTTTGCACGCCCATAGTACAAGTCTGATCGCCGGAAGCATCTTTGTCGTCCTTGGGATCAGCCTCATCGCGTTTCAAGGCGGGTCAGCGCTCAGTGGCGTCTATAGCGATCTGGGACTCGGCGACTTAGGGTTCGCGATGCAATATTGGCTCGCAGAGCACCTGAACGACTCCGCTGAGGGGTTTGCGATGCTTGGTCTAGCCATGCTTCTCTCCGGTTGGTTCACAACCCGGTGGTTTGCCTCAAGTCACGCGAGCAACCGGTCGGGCCGGTCTGAGCTAGCATCAGTACAGAAGGATTTTGCAGTGGAGGGGAAGACCGATGGCGGGTAAGGTGTACAACTTTGAGCGGTGGCTCGAAGGCTCTGATTTCGGTGGCTTCCGAGGGGTTGTGCCCGTAGGTACGAAAGCGCCCGACTTCACGGGTACGGACCTTAGCACCGGAGTGGTACGGTGCCTGAGCGAGTTCTGGCAAGCTCAGGACCTCGTCATCGAGTTTGGCTCGCTCACCTGACCGTACTGCTCGCTGGCGGCGCCAGCGCTGGAACCTTTGGCTCGGCAGTACGTACAGCGGGGCTATGGCTTCTTGTTTGTGTATGTCCGCGAAGCTCACCCAGGTGAGAACTATCCGGCACACACGTCACTGGAACAGAAGCTTCGCCATGCCGGGGCGTTCAGAGACCTGATGTCGGTGCAGCGACCCATCTTGGTGGATGACATGGAAGGAACGGGCCATCACCTCTACGGCGCCCTGCCCAACATGACCTACATAGTCAACCGCGCGGGAACCATAATCTTCCGCTCAGATTGGACCGACCCACCCACGATCCAAGCCGCGTTGGACTACTTCCTGGCCGCCCGTGAGAAGCGGCGCGAGGGTATGCGGCTCACCTCCTTCTATGCGGAGATACAAGGCTACCGCTGGAACGACCCGGAGCAGTTCATGGCGGGACTCCAGCGGAATGGCCCGCTTGCGGTCGAGGACTTCCGCAACATGAGCCAGCGCAGAGGCGGCGGGCGGGCGGAGTGACATCCAACGCCACGTGGAGCGAGCTATGAGGGAAGGAAGCTCTTGTGGAGCATAACGCGGCGCCCCCACCCGAGCAGAGCGTTGACATGGTGACGGGTGGCTACCTGGTTCTTGTAGACATCAGCGGGTCCACCGGGTTCTTGGCGGGCAACGAACTGGTGCATGCCGCGAAGGCGATCTGCCAACTGCTGCGGGCCACGCTGAACGCGAACGCCACCACGCTGCAGGCATCCAAGCTGGAGGGCGACGCGATTTTCCTATATGGCACAGAGGCTCTGGGGCTATCCCTCAACGACCTCCTCGCCCAGGTGAGCGCCTTCCAGACCGCCTTCTGCCGCGAGCGTGACTACCTGGAGCGCCCCCTCGATTGTCCTTGTCGGGCGTGCCGTTCGGTGGGCAGCCTTGTCATCAAGGTGGTTGTCCACATCGGTGACTTCCTCATGGAGCCCATCGGGCCGTTTTGCGAGCTGGTGGGCCTGGACGTGGTGGTTGCGCACCGGCTGCTGAAGAACCACCTCAGCGAACACGAGTACCTGCTCATAACGAAGTCAGCCCTCGACGCCTTGGGGCCTGGGGACGGCACGCCGGTCCTCACCGCTGCGACGGAATACTATCCAGATGTAGGAACCGTCGAATTTAGCTACTGTCTGCTGTCGGCGCTGGAAGATCCTGCGAAGCCAGGGAATTAGGTCGGGGGCGAGCTCCCGGGCTTAGTCAGGGGCGCCTCTGGATCTGCCAGCGGTAGAAAGAAGGTGTTGAATGTGGCAGCTTCTTGCGCTGGCCGCGGCGCTCTTAACCTCGACGCTTCCGATCCTCAACAAGCGGCTTCTGGCCGACGCTCCGGTGTCGGTCGTCGTTTGGGCGGTGAATTTCTTCTCGTTGCCCGTGCTGGGCGCGGCGGCGTTCGTGTTCTGGCCCCCAGCGACCGTGGACTCCATCTTCTGGTTGGGTGTAACGGGATCAGCTTTGTTGAACCTGGTAGCGGCCATCCTGTCGACACAAGCCCTTAAGTGGGCCGACGCATCGCTGGTGACACCGCTCCTGACTTTCAACCCTGCGTTCACCCTTCTGGTTGGGGCCGTAATGCTTGGGGAGCAGCCCACACATGTGGGCATTCTTGGCGTCTTACTGGTCATTGCCGGAGCGTATGTCTTAAGCGCGCCAGCGCCAACGGACGGTTGGTGGCCTGGGGTGAAGGCATTCTTCGAGCCGGCGAAGGTGCTGGCCGTCGTCGCCAGCTTGGTCTGGGGATTGACCCCGATCGCCGAAAAGTTAGCGATAGAACATTCACAACCCATGAACCCGCCGGCCGTGGCGTTCGGAACAACCGCTCTCATGTCGGTGCTCCTGCTTCCCTCCTTGCTCAGGCCAGGCATTGGCGTCCGAAATGCCCTCCGAGGACATCCGAAGGGATTCGTGGTGGCCGCTCTTGTCGCCGGCGTAGCGCCAGTGTTTGGGTTCTCCGCGATCGCGGCGGGTCCGGTTGGTTACGTCACCGCCATCTTCAAGCTCTCCAGTGTGTTTACGGTGGTCTTGGCCATCGTGTTCTTAGGAGAACGCGGTACGCGCGCCCGCCTTGCGGGTTCCACGGTCATGGCTGCAGGGGCGTGGTTGATTGCCGGGTAACCTTCTTCGGATGATTGGGAGCCCGGCGCTTGCGGTAGTCGTTCTACTAACGGGAACGTTTGCGCGCCGCGTCTTGACGTCAGGCCCGTAGGCCGGGGCTACCGTCGCCGCAGGTAGTCACGGATCGCTGAGGCTGCGGTCGCTCCTCCACCTGCACCAGCGAGGAGTCGCTCTCATGGAGCAACTGTATGCCACCGACGGAATTAACCGGCGGCTCTGCTTTTGGCGATTGCCTGATGCACTGAGCCGCCTCAACCATGGCCGCCAGTTTGTAGGCAGCCTTACAGTCTTACCCTTTCGTTCTGCCTTACCGTGGTGTCAGCAAGCATACTAGAGATGGGGATAGAACCCCATGGGCAGGAGACTGCTAGGGCGGGGGCGGCAAGCGGTGTACCAGAATGGTGACGCGCCAGTTCCGTTCAGCGTGGTTCCAGTCCTTGCAGGCCCCATGGGTCGCATGACGAACTCAGTGATCCATGGCTTCATGTTCGCGTGGATAGCGTCGCAGTTCACTGAGTCAACCGCGGGTTTGCTGATATCGGGAGCGGTATTATATGGAGCGGTCCTGATGCTGATGACGTGGTTTATCCTGCTCACGCTGGTGCATCTCGTCATGGCTTCGCCTTAACTTAGCGCTCATCGTGCTGGCCACCTGATGCGGGGCGTGGTGCTTAGCGCTGGTGTAGCCAAGCTGCCCAGGTTCCAAGCGAATGGGCGCAAAGCGACGGCGTAAACTGCGTGCCAGCCGTGCGAAAGAACTAGGCGGTGCATCATGAGCGACGTGAGCTTTTGTCTTGGAGTCCGCGGAATCCGACTATGAGCTCAGGAAGGACGTGGCAGATGACCAGTTTTCGAGGCGAGCGCGGCGCCTTCGGGCATCCGGGCATCGAACCGCGCTGGACCCACGGCGGGAAAGATGGGGTGGGAACCGCCTATTCCGCTGACAGCCGGGTATGGTTCACCATCTGGAATGGGGCGATCACCGAAGTCTACTACCCGACCATCGACCGGCCGCAGATGCGCGACCTCCAGCTGTTGGCCACTGACGGAGCAAGCTTTTTCCACGAAGAGAAGCGCGATATGGTATCGCGAATAGAGCGGGCCTCTCACCACGTCCTCGGGTACCGCATCACCAGCAGCGACCCGGCGGGCCGGTACCAGATCGCCAAGGAGATTATCGCCGATCCTCATCTGCCCTGCGTGTTGCAGCACACCCGGGTGAGCGGCGATCCCGAGGTGCTCGCCCGGCTGCGCCTGTATGCGCTCTGTGCACCTCACTTGGAGGTGGGGGGTGTCGCTAACAACGGCTACGTGATGGAGGCAGCCGGCCGGTGGATCCTCGTGGCCGAGAAGGGCGGTATCTGGCTGGCACTGGGTGCCACTCTTCCCTTCTCCCGATTGTCCTGCGGCTACGTGGGGCGCAGTGACGGCTGGACGGATCTCGCAGATAACTTCCAGATGGACTGGGAGTTCGACCGCGCCGTCGGTGGCAATATCGCCCTCACCGGGGAATTCGCCCCGCACGGCGGTCAAGAGTTCACGCTGGGGCTCGCCTTTGGTGATAGCCTCCATAGTGCAACCACGACGCTCTTCCAGTCGCTCGGGCTCCCTTTCAAAGAGCAGCGCCACCGCTATGCTGAACAGTGGGACCGGACCGCGCAGCGGCTGCTGCCACTGGAGAGGGTCTCGAAGGATGAAGGAAACCTCTACCATGGGAGTTACAGCGTACTGCTGGCCCATGAGGACAAGACCTATCCCGGCGCGCTGATCGCGTCGCTGTCCATCCCCTGGGGCGAAGCCAAGGGAGACGAGGACATGGGAGGCTACCATCTGGTGTGGACCCGGGACATGGTGAACAGCGCCACCGCGCTCCTAGCTTGCGGGAACACCGAGACGCCGTTGCGGGCTCTGATATACCTGGCTACCAGCCAGGGTCAGGACGGGGGCTTTGCCCAGAATTTCTGGATAGACGGCCGACCTTACTGGAGCGGCATTCAGCTCGACGAGGTTGCATTCCCCATCCTGCTCGCTTGGCGCCTCCACCGCCTCGGCGTCCTGCAGCAGTTCGATCCGTACCCCATGGTGATACGGGCGGCGAGCTTCTTGGTCCGGCAAGGACCGGTAACACAGCAGGAACGTTGGGAGGAGGCCAGCGGCTACTCCCCTTCCACCCTTGCGGCGAACATCGCAGCGCTTATCTGCGCCGCTTGCCTTGCGCGCGAGCGTCACGACCACGCGACGGCCCGATTTCTTGAGGAGTACGCCGACTTCCTGGAGTGCCACGTAGAGGAATGGACAGTCACGACGGAGGGGACGCTGGTTCCAGAAATTCGGCGCCATTACATCCGTATCCACCCAGTGAGGCCAGGCGATACCCAGCCGGACGAGGACCCGAACCATGGCGTGCTGACAGTTCGTAACATGCCGCAAGGCCAACGGTGGGACTTCCCGGCGAAGGAGATCGTGGATGCAGGGTTCCTCGAACTGGTTCGTTACGGCGTCCGCCCGGCGGACGACCCTCTAATCGCTGCTTCACTGCGAGTGATAGATGCTATGACCAAAGTGGAGACCCCCTTCGGCCCCTGCTGGCACCGATATAACCACGACGGCTACGGGCAACGGGACGATGGCGGTCCGTTTGAAGGATGGGGAACGGGGCGTGGCTGGCCGTTGCTGACGGGAGAGCGGGGTCACTATGAGCTCGCCGCCGGTCGGGATCCGGCGCTGTTCATCCGGGCGATGGAGGAGTTCGCGACCGACACGGGCCTACTGCCAGAACAGGTGTGGGACCAACCAGACCGGCCCGATCTGTTTCTGTTTCTGGGCAAGCCCACGGGCGCTGCCATGCCGCTGATGTGGGCCCACGCCGAGTACGTTAAACTCCTCCGGTCGGCCGCCGATGGCCAAGTGTTCGACCTTGTGCCGGAAGTGGCCGCCCGCTACACGGGCGACCGGCACGAGTGTAGCCAACTGGAAATCTGGAAGCACAACCGGCAAGCAGCGACGGTCCGCCGAGGATGGGCCCTGCGGGTTCAGGCACCAGGGGCCTTTGTGCTCCACTGGTCGAACGATGAATGGCGACGAGTGGAGGACACTATCTCCTCGCCAACGGCCCTCGGTATTGAATACGTGGACATACCTATCGATTCAGGGCAGGAGACCTCTGTCCGTTTCACGTTCTTCTGGACCGCAACCAGGCGATGGGAGGAGCGTGATTACGAGATAGCGGTCCAACCCTAACGGGCTTACCTATGGTAGCCAATGCGCGAAGAGTAACGTCGGATCTTATGTTGTCACTTCCATTAACTATAGGGCGGCGGACTTTCTGTTCTTGTCAATGCGGCCAGGATAAGACCAGGCGAACGGATGCGCGGCGTCCGGTTGTAATAAGCTACTGATGGAGCGTTATTAGTGCCGTCGAGCCTTTCGCGGGTCATCCGCACCAAGGAATATCGAGTGATCTAGGAGGACATAATGATCACGCTTTTGGAGCCCATGGGAACTGGAACTCTTGCTAGCACAGGCAAAAACCCTGCCTGAGAAAACCGCCGTGCACTACTTGTTTAAAGACATCGATAATACCGAGGAGGAGCGCTTCTGTGCCACCCTTTGGGCTATAGTCAGCACATTGGTGCAAATCCCTAGGAGCCGCATTGTAGTCCTACATCAACAGTGAGGGCGGCTCAGTGGGGGCGGGCTTCGCCATGATCGAGATGATATCATAAAGTTAAGCGCGAGTTGGGTATCCCTGTGGATACAGTCATTCTGAGTTATGCCTACTCCATGGGCGCTATCATCTTCCAAGCGGGAGACCGCAGGAGCATCGGGTATTTCTCCACTCTGATGCTGCATGGCGCCTCCTGGCAGGTGAGCGGGCGGGATAGCGAGGTGTTCACTGATTTGAAAAAGCTTTCCGACATGTGTCAGGGCATGAACGCTGAACTGTTCTCTCGGCGCACCCGCTGCCACTCCTGAGAATGGTGGCGGAGCTTCATCTACTTTCGTAAGGACCGGTATCTTTCTGCCCAGGAGTGCCTCAAGCTTGGCTTGGCAGATGAGGTATGCGAATTCCTAGATGAATGCTATTTTACACACCCAACTGCTCATCGCCTGCGAAATAGGAGCACGTAACTCGGATGGTGTTAATATCACACTCCGCAGATTGCGCTTCCCGTCCGTTGTCCGTCGGCCTGGGAGGAAGCTGCTACGGTTCTCGAACGAACCCACAAATGTTAAGAGGTGGTCGTGGATGATACGAGCAATGATCTTTGACCTCGACGGCACGCTGGTGGACACGGAACTCCTGAAGGCGCAGGCCTACGCGGTGGTCCTCTCTCGGCTCAAGGGAGCAGAGATCCCGAAGTCGGTCATCGTAGACCTCTACAAGAATGTAGTAGGACAGGCCCGGGATGCCATCTCGCGCTACCTGATGGAGTCGCTCGGACTCGGGGACCAGTGCCGGGCGTTAATGCCGCAGTATTCGGCCCTATGGCCCTGGCAGGTGCTCACCGTTCTGCGGGTTGCCGCCTATCAAGAGCTGATTGCAGACCCGCAGGTGCTTCAGGCCAATCAGTGGGGTCACAACGTCGAGCTCTTGCGCCTCGCCCGGTCGAGCGGCTGCCGCACCGCCCTCGTAACCTCGTCCTATACGGCCGAGGCCGAACAGGTACTGGCGGCCCTGGGGCTGCGGAATCAGTTCGACGCTGTCGTAGGTCTCGATCAGGTGCAGCACCCCAAGCCCGATCCCGAGGTCTACCTTACCGCATCAGCAAGGCTCGGCGTGCCTCCGGAAGAGTGCATGGTGATTGAGGATTCCCCACCGGGGATTCAAGCCGCACTCGCGGCGGGGATGTACGCCATCGCCGTCGCCACACCGTTCACCTGCGCCGGCTTGCACACCGGCAGCCTCGAGCACCAGTGGGTCGTCCATGAGCCTGAGGAGTTGCTCGCGGTAGTTGAGCGACGGATTCAGGAACACAACCGTATCGTGCACAGGAGCAGTGCGTCTGGCGAGCACTGACACGGAGGACAACCCGAAACAGATCCCCGAGGAAACGGGGCCGCAGATGGAGCGGCTGCTGCTGCACGCACACGGTTAGTGTGCTGGCTCGTGGTATGGAGTAGACGGGGCTCGACAATCACGCTCGCATGCTTACGGAACACGCTCAGCGCGCGAAGCCGCTTGGGCGCTGTTCGTGCCGCTCCCCACCGGCCGCCCTGGGTCGCCCGACGACCCACCTTTCCAGCAGAAGGTCATCACGGCCGCCCTCGAGCTGTTCAGCGCCCAAGCGGCGCCGGTGCTGTCCGAGTTTTCCGGAAGCCGACGACGCGCCAGCGCAACTGATTCAGGCCAGTGCTGCGAAAAACTGCCAACGCAGAGGGCGATCCGGCCGACGAACTCACGGCGATGCACCGCTACTACATGCGCTGGGTTGAGGACCACGGGGGTCGAACCCGGGTGGACGTCACCGGTCCGGAAGGGGACACATTCACCAGTGGGTGATTAGTCAGGCTTTCTCGCTCACCCGCTAAGAAGGTGTGGACAAAGTAATTGGAAACGCCCGGAAGCGCCACTTAACAGGGCGGCGGGTCAGGTGACGGGCACGCGGAGCGCTGAAAAGGGCATGCATCAGGATCACCAAGCTGCCAGTTTGTGCCAGATCCGACCGAGCGACGCCTGTGGAAACCCCTTGGGGGGCCTGGAAACGGTAACAAATTACTTTGTCCACACCTTCTAAGAGAGGCGGTCAGGGAGGTGAGACGGCTAAGGCCAGCGCGCTGGGTACTGGTGGTGACCATGCTGAGCCTGTCGCCACCTGAAGGAAGGAGGGAACCAGACTAGCCGAGGTATGACCAAGGGCCGCCGCCCTGGTTGGGTGCGTCCGAGCCTTACGTTACACCCTGCAGTCTGCGTGCGCCGGGTTAGCCCGGCGCACGCGCAGCGTGATGGCCATCGACTGGCGCTGGGCGGCGGGGCTGCTGGCGGCGCACCGCTTACGAAGACGGTCCACCACCGGGGGCAGACCGCCTTCGTTGACCGCGAGGCCCGCGGGAGGGGGGTGGCACCTACGTCATGCGCACTCCGGCGGCGAGCGCCTGCACGTCGCCCGTGGTGAGGGGTTGACCGCCGATGCCCCAGTCGCCACTGCGCACCTCCTCGACCACCACCCAGGTGACGGGCCGCATGTTCTCGCCCTCGATCGACACCATGGTGTCGGTGAGCCGCCGGACCATCTCCTGCTTCTGGTCCGCCGAGAAGACGCCCTCGATGACCTTGACGTTGACGAACGGCATGGTAAGTCTCCTTGTTTGCTACGCGTACTGCACGATGCGGAGCGCCGCCATGACGCTCAACCGACGTTTGAGGCGCCCGTTCCATGTCGCTGCTGCAGCGCTACCCAAAGCACCGCACCAAACACCAGCATCTGCTCCAGGAGCACGCTCATCTTGAGGGTCAGCGCCCCGGCGAAGAAGCCGAGGAAACCGACTTGAGAGAGCACGTAGAGCGCCAGCGCTGGGACATAGGACGACCGCCCGGAGCGCGACCTGCTCATGAGCCACGCACCCACTACCAAAAACACCGCATGCACCCCCGCAAACATGAGCGAGGGCAGCGAATCGAGAAAGTCGCCGACTGGCATGCCTAACACCTCCATTCCGTGACGTTACTCGCGACTGCAGCGCTGTATGCCTCACGATAGAACGGAAAGAGCCGCACGCCATCGTGGAAACTACGGAATGACGCGCCACCGCAGTACGGAAAAACGCGTCGATCGTGCCGCTACGGCAGGGGTGTTTAGCCCTGGCGCGAGTGGGGAAACGCTAGGGTATGTTCGTGGTCAGTCTGCGTTCGGTCGCCCAGACCGCAATCTGCGCCCGCGATGTGAGCCCGAGCTTTGCCAGGATGCTGCTCACGTGCGCCTCGGCGGTGCGTTCGCCAACGAACAGGGTCTCAGCGATCGCACGGTTAGACTTGCCAGCCGCGACTAACGCTGCCACCTGCCGCTCGCGTTCGCTCAGCCCCTGATACCGTTCCGCTTCCAATCGTCGCGCCGAGGGAGGCCTGACCGGGGGAAGCGACGCCGCTGCCGAAGCCAGGTAGCGGTCCCGCAGCACCGGGTCATGGACGGTCGCCGCAAGCGCCGCTAAGGTCTGGCGCGCCGTCTCCGCTGCGCGGGTTGCTGCTGCTGGCTGGCCGGCGCGCTGGTACCCATCCGTCAGGGTGTTCTGAATCGTAAGCAGCATTGGCCGGGCACCGCGTTCTAGCGCCGCCGCCTCGGCGCGCACAAGCACCTCAAGCGCCTGATCAAGGCGGCCGAGTCGGAGCTGGGCGACACCTTCGATATGGAGCAGATGCGGGATCGCCTGGCCCCGCGGCCCAGGTGCTGACTGGTGAAGAGCCTGCGCCCTCAGCAGCGCATCCTCGCCATCACCTCGCGCCAGCGCCAGCTCGGCGCGGGCCCAGGCCATGCGCCGCTCCGGCAGACTGCCGGCTTGCGCGCCCGTGGTCACGGTGTCCAGTGCCGACTCGGCGGCTTTCAGGTTACCGCCCAAGACGCGTGCCGCCGCCAGTGTGGCCGTGAGGTTGCCGATCCACCAGGCCGAGCCAACTGTGTGCGCTAGCGGCAACCCCGCCTCGAGGGCCACCAGGGCCGGACCCGGTAGCCGCATCAGCACATACGCTTGGCCCAAAGCCCAATACGCCGCAGCGCGCCACTGTTGGTGCTCGATCTCCGTGGCGATCTGCAGCGCTTGGTGCAGCTGGTCAAGTCCGGCGGAGAAGTCCCCGAAGGCGGCGCACG
>ORMF011748326.1_pt1 | contig 16878 bp, 16 predicted proteins | sample 1779871 | NCBI WGS metagenome assembly ORMF01 (sample SAMEA104232316, study PRJEB22302) | groundwater metagenome | biome: forest; feature: aquifer; material: groundwater | place: USA | collected 2011-08-07 | depth 5.4 m
CATCGCAGCGCAGAACCCCGAACGACGGCTTTTGCGGGGCCGTCCTGCGAGCACTGCAACCGGCCCTTGACCGGACGGAAGGAGAAGTTCTGCTCTGACCGATGCCGGATGCAGGAGCGACGAGCTGCCGACCGGAATCGACAAGGGCTGCTTCTAGCGCGCATCAAGGAGTCCGTGAGGGCGCTTGAGCGGGAGTTGCTCGGAGAGAGGCAGGAATGACGAACCGCTACCAATCCGAACTCCTCTTGGTCGGCGAGGTTGCTGATCTCATACGGACAACGCCGAAGGCCATCTACTCGATGATCGAGCGCGGTCAGCTTCCCGGTGTGGTGCGCCTTGGCCGCCGCGTACGCGTGCGCCAGGATGATCTGCTAGATTGGCTTCGCCAAAAGTCCACGCCATCGCAGAAAGGCTGAGCGATGGTGAAAGTTAGACCCTATAAGCGAGGCGGATGGGAGATCGATATCCGCTTCCGCTGGCCTGATGGCCAGCCATACAGAGAACGGTGTAGGGCTCCGGTCGCGTCCAAGTCCGGAGCATTGCGCTGGGGCCAGGACCGCGAGCGGCACTTGCTGCAAAACGGTCCCGAACAACCTAAGAAGGAGGTGCCAACACTCGAAGAGTTCGCGCCCAGGTTCATCGAGGGCTACGCAGTGGCCAATCGCCAGAAGCCGAGCGGGGTCGCGGCGAAGCAGACGATCCTTGATGTTCACTTGGTGCCGATGTTTGGGATCAAGAAGCTGGATGCGATCACCAACGAGGACGTTCAGCGTCTGAAACACGAGCTTCGGGAAAGGGCTCCGAAAACCGTCAACAACGTGCTGACGGTCCTTAGCGTTCTGCTCAAGAAGGCCGTCGAGTGGGACGTGATCGACCGGATGCCCTGCACGATTCGGTTGCTGCGTGTTCCGAAAACGTCGATGGGCTTCTGGGACTTTGACGAATATGAACGGCTCGTCGAAGCGGCAAAGGTGAATGGCCCAATAGGCCATCTGGTCGTTCTTCTTGGCGGGGAAGCCGGGCTGCGCTGTGGAGAAATACTCGCGCTGGAATGGAGTGATGTGGATCTCGCCAAACGTCAGCTGTGCGTTCAACGGTCCGACTGGCGTGGGCACGTGACCGTTCCGAAAGGAGGCCGATTGCGCTATGTGCCAATGACCACTCGGTTAGCTTCGGCTCTTAAGGAGCATCGCCATCTGAAGAGTCAGCGCGTTCTCTGTCAGAGCGATGGCGCGCCTCTGAAGGTGGACATGGTTGGCGACCATGTTCGACGCGCAGCACGGAAGGCTGGAGTTTCGGTCAGTGGTGCGCACCGACTTCGGCACACGTTCTGTTCGCATCTGGCGATGCGTGGAGCGCCGGCGAGAGCGATCCAGGAACTGGCCGGACACCAGGACCTGACGACGACGCAGCGGTATACACATCTCAGTCCAGCGGCGATCGAGGGTGCCATCCGCCTGCTGGAGCAACGCAGCGCGGGTGAGCCGTGGAGACATTGTGGAGACGACCAAGCGGCAACCCGGTAAGTCTCCGTGCGACTGTGAGTTAGATGGAGCGGGCTACGGGAATCGAACCCGTCTAACTGGCTTGGGAAGCCAGCGCATTACCACTATGCTAAGCCCGCAATCGGGAACGGGCGGACCTGAAGGTCCGCCCCTACGACGGCTGTCCAGGAACCCGGGCCTGCGAGAAGAGTCATTGTACGTTACGCCCGAATGAGGGCCAATACCTCGTCGCGCTTCGCCGCCATCAGCTCCGGCGTCTTGCCCTCCAAATTCAGCCGCAGCAACGGTTCGGTATTGGAAGGCCTGACATTGAAATGCCAGTCGGGATAGTCCACAGAGACGCCGTCGAGGATGGCAATCGTGCCGTCCTTGTAGCGGTCCGTGATCGCAGACAGTTTCCTGGGCACGGCGTCCATGTTGGGCAGCTTGGTATTGATCTCGCCCGAGATGAAGTAGCGCTCGCGATATGGCGTGAGCAGTTCGCGCAGCGACTGGTTCTTCTTCGACATCAGCTCGAGAATCAACAGCGCTGGAATGAAGCCGTTATCGGCGTAGAAGAAGTCGCGAAAATAGTAGTGCCCCGTCACCTCGCCGCCGAAGATCGCATCCTCTTCGCGCATCCGCCGCTTGATGAACGCGTGTCCCACGCGATTCATCAGCGCGCGGCCGCCGTACCGTTCGACCGTGTCCTTGACCGCATGGCTGGCGCGAAGGTCGTAGATGATCGTGGCGCCCGGATGCTTGAGCAGGAACGCCTCTGCAAGAAGTGCCGTGACGAAATCACCGGAAATGAACTCGCCGCTGCCGTCGATGAAGAAACAGCGATCGGCGTCGCCGTCCCAGGCGATGCCAATATCGGCCCCGTCGCGCACCACGCGCTCGGTGATGTCGCGCCGATTCTCTTCGAGCAGCGGGTTGGCTTCGTGGTTCGGAAAGGTCCCGTCGATATCGAAGCAGAGCTTTGTCACCTTGCAGGGAAGTCGATCGAAGAGCAGCGGCGCCACCAGCCCGGCCATGCCGCTCCCAGCGTCGAGGACGACCTTGAACGGCTGGATCGCAGCGGGATGGACAAACGACATCACCTTTCCGACGTAGTCGTCGAGGACCGTGCTCACCCGCACGGTGCCTCCCTTCGAGGGGGCGGGAGGGATGCGGTCCTGCTCGATCATGTCGCGGATGTCCCCGATGCCCGCGTCCCCGCTCAACGGGAGCGCGCCAGCGCGCACCATCTTGATACCGTTGTACGGACCAGGGTTATGCGACGCGGTGATTTGCGCGCCCCCGTCGAGCCCATCCCGGACGACGGCAAAATACATCATGTCCGTGGCGGCGAGGCCGTAGTCCACGATGTCCGCGCCCTGCTCACGGGCGCCCTCGATGAAGGCGACCGCCAAGGAAGGAGATGACACGCGCATATCCCGGGAGATGCCGACGCGCGGCTTCTGCAGGTACGCAACGAAGGCGCGTCCGATCTGCCGCGCCACGGCCTCATCGATTTCGCCGGGGTAAAGACCCCGCACATCGTACGCCTTGAAAATGTCTCGGTTGATGTTCATGTGAGTGGCGGGCGGACCTAAAAGGTCCGCCCCTACATACTGATCCGACCAGGTGTCATGTGCGTGTGTAGTCGGTGAGAGCGGATTTGTCGCCCAGCACTGTGCCGCCATCCACCGACACGCTGCGCCCGATGTGACAGTTGCGCCCGATGATGGCGTTGCGCACAACGGCGTTGCGGCTGACGCGCGTATTCTGCCAGACGATCGCGCCCTCCACGTGCGCGTCCTCCTCAATCTGGCACTGGCGGCCGATGACGGAATAGGGGCCGATGCGGGCGCCGGATTTCACCAGCACGCCCTCGTCGAGAAAACAGGGACCCACAACGGTGGCACCGTCTTCAACCCGGACATCCGCACCCATGAACGCGGCGGACGCGGGCAGGCTCGAGAAGGGCGCGGTCTTGAAACGGCCGTCCATGATGTCGCGGTGCACCTGCAAGTACTTCTCAGGCGTGCCAATATCGATCCAGTAGCCGTCGTACACGTACGCCACGAAGACGTCCTGCCGCTCGATGAGCATTGGAAAGTAGCTCCGCTCAATCGACCATGCCACGTTGCCTGGGATCCGGTCGAAGGTGTCGGGCTCGAGGACGTAGATGCCGGCATTGATGCGGTTCGTGGTGATCTGATCCGGCTGGGGCTTCTCGACGAATCGGCTCACGTTGTCGTCGGCGTCGGTCTCGACGAGACCGTAGGCGGACGGGTTCTCGACCGGGGTGAGCACGATCGTGGCCTTGGCGCTGCGCTTCCGATGCAGCCGGATGACCGCGGCCAGATCGATCGCCGTGAGCACATCGCCATTGAAGACCACCACCGATTCGGTCAGATGGTCGCCGGCGTACTTGATGGCGCCGGCGGTCCCCAGTGGGGCCGGCTCCACGACGTACCGAATCTTGATCCCAAGGTCCGAGCCATCGCCGAAGATTTCCTCGATCCGCCGCGGCTGGTAATTCAGGCTGAGGATGACCTCGTCGATCTCAGGGACCTGCTTCAGCAGGTCGATCTGGTAGTGGAGAAAGGGCCGGTTGAAGATCGGAACGATGGGCTTGGGAGTGTGGATCGTGAGAGGCCGCAGGCGAGTTCCCTTGCCCCCGGCGAGAAGGATCGCCTTCATGACGAGTCACGATCATACGATAGAATGCAGCATCCTTCGATGAACTTGCCGAACAGCCTGACCCTCGTGCGGATGTTCCTTGTGCCGCTGCTCGTGGTCGTGCTCCTGACGGAGTTCGACGGCCCGCGCATTCTCGGCGTGTCCAAGGAGTTCGTTGGGGCTGTCATCTTCGGCCTCGCGTCGATCACCGATTGGCTAGACGGCTACCTGGCGCGCCGGCGCAAGCAGATCACGTGGTTCGGTCAGATGATGGACCCGATTGCGGACAAGCTGCTGACGTCCGCCGCGTTCATCTCGCTCGTGCAGCTCGGCGCGGCCCCTGCATGGATGGTTGCCCTGATCATCGGCCGCGAGATCGCGATTACGTGGCTTCGCAGCGTCGCTCATGCCAAAGGCGTCACGATACCGGCCTCGCGTCTCGGGAAGATCAAAATGGCTACACAGGTTGTGACGATTCTGCTGCTGATGCTGGGTTGGGGACCGCTCCCGGCACTGGCGCCCCTCGGCCAGGGCGCGCTCTGGCTGGTGATGGCCACAGCGATCGTGTCGGCTGTTGATTACTCCCGCCGGTTCCAGCGCCTGACCGGTGCCCGGGTGACCGATCTGAATCTCGCCCGGCGGCGCACCGACCGCAAAGCCAGCTAAGCGACCCGGAGCGACCACGAAGAACACGAAGATCGCGAAGATCGCGAAGTTAAGCTTCGTGACCTTCGTGACTTTCGTGGTTATTTTCGGAGGGCGACATAGTCGCCGGCGATGAACGCGTCGCGCGACAGTGTCGCCAGAAGCGTCGACGTGTCGGGACGCACTTCGACCACAACCGCCTCACCCACCTCGAAGAGAAAGTTCCCGGGAATCTGCTTGTCGTGGTAGACCACGAACCGAGCGCCGGGCGTGACGCCATGATCGCTGCCGCGATCGACGATGAAGAGCTCGCCCTTGCCAATCGAGCGGCGATGGTCGGCGCCGAACAGGATCCGGCCGTAGTTCGACTTCTGGGGCGCCAGCGTGTCACTGGACGCCACAGGCATGGGCGGCGGAAGGGAGAAGGGTTCGAGATAATCGCCCACCTCGACGCTGTCGCAGGCATAGGAGATAGTCGCCAGCGACATGTCCTCGTCGATGGCGTAGATCCGAACCCATCCCGCCGTGCGCACATTGCCTGGATATGCGCGCGACGGCTCTCGATCGCCATCCATCTCGATCCGTCGCACAAAATACTCCTGGCCCACTTCGATGCCGCTGGTCGTGCCGGCGTTGATCGTGACGAGATCCCCGGGAGCGTAAATGCGTCGCGCTACCGAGTCCTGGCCGCCAGTGATCCGCAGCGGCTGGTTGGGAACCTCAAAGGCAGGAAAGGGGGCGCAGGCGAGGGTCAGCACGTCCGACGGTAGGCGGACGGAGGTCGGCGCAGGTCCGCGCTGTGCGGCCGCCGGGGCGGCCAACGCGCCCAGCAGGGCGGCGGTCAGTCCGAAGCGGGTCATGGTGACTCCGATAAGCTATTGAGTCTTCAGCTCTTGTAGCCGCTGTTGCGCGAGAGGCAGGAACTCGCTTTCCTGATACTCGGCGAGCAACCGCTCGAAATACGGCACGGCTTCCGCTGTCTTATCGGTCCGGGCCAGGGATTCCGCCAGATGGTAGTAAACGGCGTCCCGGCGGGAGTAGTTGGGGTCATCGGCCAGGATTTCCCGGAAGCGCGCAATGGCGCCGACATACCAGCGGGTTCGAAAGTAGTAGAGCCCGACGAGGTACGACGACTCCGTGAGACGATCTCGTGCCTCGCGCGCGCGCGGCCTGACCTCCGGCGCCAGCGGACTATTTGGGAAGCGCTCGAAAAAGGCCTCAAACTGCGTGACGGCGTCGCGTGTCTCTGTTTGATCCCGTTCGGGCGCCCGCATCCTGGCGTAATGGCTCATGGCGAGCTTGTATTGCGCGTAATCGGCGCGGGTGCTCGTCGGATAGAACTGCAGAAACTCGCGGAACTCGTTGGCGGCGAGCACGAGGCTCTCCGGCGTGTCCTCGCCGATGTAGGTGTCACCCACTCCGAGCTTGGCGTCCGGACGCAGCGCACTTCCGGGGTAGTTGTCGACGATCTGCTGGAAGTACGTCCGCGCCTCGAGCCAGTTTTCCTCCTTGAGCTCCTCATTCGCGCGCTGAAACAGGTAGGTGTCGGCGTCGAGGGTGCCTGGTGGCACGACCGGCCCTTTGCCGCCGCACGCCACGAGCGTGGCTGCCATCAGACAGCCACACAATAACCAGTACCACCTCATCCGCCTCCTCATGCCAGCACCGCTCGAATCGGATCCGGCAACCGACAGGGTCTCCCGCTGGCGTCGAGCGTCGCATGAATGGTGTGTCCTGTCGCCACGACCATGGCGTCCACGAGCCTGACGACCTCGTAGTCGAAGCGGACGCGCACCGGTGTTAGCAGCGTGGCCCTTGTGTGAATCGTGAGCTCGTCGTCGTACCGTGCGGGCTGCCGGTAATCGCAGTGCGCCTCGATGACGGGCAGCGAAATGCCCGCGCCCTCCATCTCCCGGTATGTGGAGCCGGTGCCACGCATCCATTCGCTCCGACCGACCTCGAACCAGACGAAATAGTTGGCGTAGTAGACGATCCCCATCCGGTCGGTTTCGCTGTAGCGCACTCGAATGGTCGCCTGACGCACGACGGGCGTGGTGCCCATGTGGCTCATGCCGGCGAGCCTGGAAGCGAGCGGGTGGTGACAGCGTCACGAAGCGCGCGCACCGCGCGCTCGGCGTCATGGTCGGGCGTGCCGAACACGGCATTCCCTGCAACGACGATGCTGGCGCCGGCGGCCACGACGTCGGCAATATTCGACGCGTCCACGCCGCCGTCGATTTCAATGGGGACGTCCGCGCCGTTGCGGGTGAGAACGTCCCGGACGCGCGCCACTTTACGCAGGCTCTGCCGGATGAAGCGCTGTCCCCCGAACCCCGGGTTGACCGACATCACGAGCACGAAGTCCAGATCCGACGCGACGTCCTCGAGCGTATTCGCGGAGGTGGCCGGATTGAGCACCGCGCCTGCCTTGGCACCGAGCGTTCGAATCATCGTGAGCGTCCGGTGCAGATGCGGAACGGCTTCAACGTGGACCGATACCATGGCCGCGCCAGCCTCGATGAACGCTTCGACGTAGCGATCGGGCTCCTCGATCATCAGGTGCACATCGAGAGGGCGCGTCGCGACACGGTGGATCGCCTGCACGACCGACGGCCCGATGGTGATGTTGGGGACGAAATGACCGTCCATCACGTCGATGTGAATCAGGTCTGCGCCGCCGCGCTCGGCGGCGGCAATGTCGCGGCCCAGCGCGGCGAAGTCGGCCGACAGGATCGACGGTGCGAGCAGCAGCGGATGCCGCGTGGTCACCGGCTCACCTCGAGCGAGATGGCTTCGAAGGGTCCCACCTGGAACCCTCCCGCAGGCTGCTGCCGGACGACCGTGCCGCCGGGGACGCCGGGATACGGCTGCTGCCCGACAATCGCGACGCGGAAACCGCGCGTGCGCAGGGATTCGGCGGCGCGGATGCCATCCGTGCCAATCAGATCGGGCATCACGTACGTCGTAGATTGCTCGCCGCGGTTCACGAGCATTGCCACGGTGTTGTCCCGCGTGGCCGGTGCCGGAGACTGTGCTACGACGGCATCGGTCGGATAATCGGGCGACCGAAACTCGGCGACCGCCGCCAGCGACAAGCCATCCTGACTGAGCCGCATGCGCGCGGTGCGCTCCGTCTGCCCGACCAGCGCAGGGACCGTGGCTCCGCGCGCGCCCGCACTCAGCCAGACGCGAATGGTGCGCTGACGGCGCGCGCCGGCGCCCGCTGGTGGATCCTGCTGCGCGATGCGCCCTTCAGCGACGCGAGCATCCTGGCGGCGATTTTCGTCGATGCGCAGCGTCAGGCCGCGCTCGCTCAGCGCCCTCGTTGCGTCGTCAACCGAGTGTCCGGCGAGGTCCGGGACCTGCACTTCGCGCGCCCGGAGGGCGGTCCGCATGGCAAGTCCCGCTGACAGAAAAAATGTGGCGACCAGCGCGCCGACGAGCAGCAGCAGCTTGCCGATTCCCCACACGCGTGCGCCGAGCGGCATCCTGGCGGTACGTCCTTCCGAGTTCATTCCGGGCGCTTTGCTGTCGCGGCGAGCCGATCGCGGTCGGCGGGTCGTCGCGGGCGATGCTCAGCGAGATGAGGCTCTCCGCTAGAGGTCAAGGACATCAATCGTACCACGAAGGTCAGCCCTGCCGGCGCGCGAGGACCGCCGCGAAGAAAGCCTCGAGGCCGTGGATGAAGGGGAGCGTACGGAACATTCCGCGCGCGTCCAGCAGCGGGAGAATCGCCTCGGGGAGCGGCTGGGAACGAAGATCGATCAACTCGAACATCCCAGTCGCGAGCAGCGCGTCCACGATGTCCTCGTTCTCCTCAGGCTCGCTCGAACAGGTGGCGTACACGAGACGTCCAGCAGGCTTCAGCACGTCTGCTGCCCGGGCGAGCAGCTGCAGCTGCGCCTCGGCAAACCGAGGCAAATCCTCCGCTCGCCGCCGCCACCGGATGTCCGGATCGCGGCGAATGGTGCCGAGGCCGGAGCAGGGCGCATCAACGAGCAGCCGGTCGAAGACGCGGGCGAACGGCAATGGACCTTGGCCGTCGACCTGGACGATTTGGATGTGAGAGGCACCCGAGCGTTCCACCGACTGCCGAAGCAACCGCATGCGTGTGGCACGCACATCTGAGGCCACCAGCACCCCTTCACCACGCATGTCGGCTGCCATCGCGGTCGCCTTTCCGCCGGGAGCCGCGCAGAGGTCGAGCACACGTTCTCCCGGCCGGGCGGACGCGATCGTGGCTACCAGCTGCGAGGCCTCATCCTGGACGGTAAACGTCCCATCAAGCTCTAGCGCGAGGGGATTCCCCGACACGACCCTCAAAGCATCGGACGCATATCGAGTGCGTTCGGTTTGTACGCCGTCACGCTCGAGTGCGCTTTGCACATCCGGAAGGGTCGTGCGCAGGCAATTGACACGAAGCGTCAGCGCTGGAGTGTCGTTGTTGAAACGCAGCCACTGCTCAGTGGCATCGAAGCCGTGGCGGTCGAGCCACCGCTCGACGAGCCAGTCGGGATGGGAGTGCGCAACACCGAGGTACGCGAGGGCCGCGGTGCGGTCACCGATCACCTCGGGGCGAGGCGGCAACGGCAGATTCCGACGCTGTCGGAGAAGAGCGCGGAGGACCCCGTTGACGAAGCCGCTGGCGCTTGGTTTGCGCGCCTCCCGCGTCAGGTCCACAGCATCATCCACAACAGCAGCGGCGGGCACCCGATCCAGGTGCAGCAACTGGTGAATGCTGAGGCGCAGGATCGTCAGCACTTCGGCATCCAGACGACCCGGGCTGCGCCGCGCAAAGTGCTCGACGAGGTGATCGAGAGTCCGCTGCCAGCGCAGTGTGCCGGTCGCAATTTCGAGCGTGAGCGCCCGGTCCCGTTCGTCCGGGAGGTGACGACGGTGCTCCGCGAGCGCGGTTGGAAGGTCGTGCCGGCCGGAATCGACCGCCCTGAGCACGTGATAGGCGGCGCGTCGGGCGGGAGCAGTCATGCTCGGCCGAGGCGCGTGCCTGGCCGCAGCGGATGACCGGTGAGAAAGTCGCGGCTGCTCATCGGCCGGCGCCCTTCGGGCTGCAGTTCCTCGAGGAGGACCTCCCGCCCATCGCCCGCAGCGACCGTAATGCCACCCCGATCGACCGCGGTGGCGGTACCGGCCAGCGCGTCGACCGACCGATCGGGAAGGCAGCTCCGTCTCACGATGACACGGTGGCCGGCAATAAAGGTGTATGCATGCGGCCACGGGTGAAGGCCCCGCACCTGGTTGTGAATCGTCGCCGCGGGCTGCGACCAGTCGATCAGCCCTTCGTCCTTGGTAAGGCGGGGCGCATACGTTGCCTCCCGGTCATCCTGCGGCTCCTCGCGGGCATGGCCTACAGCGAGGTCGTTCACGACGGCCACGAGGAGATCGGCGCCGATTCGCGCCAGATCGTGTTCGACCGCGTCGCTGGTCTCGTCCGGACCAATCGGGCGCGTGGCCCTGGCGAACATCCCCCCGGCGTCGAGCTCCCGGATCACGCGCATGATCGTGACGCCGGTCAGCGTCTCGCCTGCCATGACCGCCCGATGCACGGGAGCGGCTCCCCGATACTTCGGAAGCAGCGAGGCGTGCACGTTGATCATCCCTTGCCGGGGCACCTCGAGCAGCGTGACCGGCAACAGCTTGCCGTACGCGGCGACGACGCCAAGGTCAGGCGCCAGGCCGGCAAGCGCCTCAATGGCTGAGGGCTCCCGCAGACGGTCCGGCTGAAACACCGGCACACCATGTGCCAGGGCGGACGCTTTGATGGGTGCGGGTGTCACGTGCTGCCCACGGCCGCGGGGGCGGTCCGGCTGGGTGAACACCCCGACGACGTGGTGAGACGACGCGAGTAAACGTTCGAAGGTCGGCACCGCGAACTGCGGCGTACCGAAAAACACGATTCGCAGTCCTACCATTTGCCGGCGCGCGACAGCTTCTTAATCTTCCGGACGATGAGATCCTTCTGCAGGCCGCGCAGTCGGTCGACGAATACCGTGCCGTCGAGATGATCCATTTCGTGCTGAAAGGCGCGGGCGAGGAGGCCGGTGCCTTCGACAGTGCGGTCGCGGCCGTCGCGGTCGAGTCCTTTGACCAGAATCCGGGAGGGGCGCGCAACCGTGGCATTGAAACCGGGGACGCTGAGGCACCCCTCCTCCTCGAGCTGCATTCCCTCCCGCTCGAGAAACTCAGGGTTGACGAAGACCATCAAGTCGCTTGCGGTCCGGCCGCCAAACAGGTCCACGACGAACACCCGTAGCGGTACCCCGATCTGCGGTGCTGCCAGACCAATCCCGGGTGCGGTGTACATCGTTTGAATCATGTCGTCGATGAGCCGGTGAATCTCGGGGGTGAGTTCCGGAACCGGGGCTGCCGGCTCGTGCAGCACGTCGGCGCCATAGCGAAGGATGGGGCGAATCACGTCAGGCGGGCGACGGGGAGCGTGAGAAGCGGCGGCGCAGCTGTTCGACGGTGGCCGCGTAGTGCTCCTCGATCTCTTCCACGGAATCACCGCCGAACTTCTCGAGGAACGCATCGGCAATCACGAGCGCCACCATCGCTTCGGCCACCACCGCAGCGGCCGGCACGGCACACACGTCGCTGCGTTCGATGGCTGCAGGGGATTCGGCCATGGTGGCAAGGTCGACCGAGCGGAGCGGATTCATGAGGGTCGAGATCGGTTTCATGAAGCCGGTGACCCGCACGTCCTGGCCGTTGGTCACACCCCCTTCGAGGCCGCCAGCGTTGTTCGTCGGGCGCGCCACCGGCAAGATCGTTTCGCCGGTCGCAGGCACGATCTCATCGTGAACGCGCGATCCGAGCCGCTGCGCAACCTCGGGGCCGATGCCGAGTCCCACCGCCTTAATCGCATGGATGCACATGACGGCCTGCGCGAGTCGGCCATCGAGCTTGCGATCCCACTGTGCGTACGAGCCGAGCCCCACGGGCACGCCGGTGACGATCACTTCGAAGGCACCGCCCAGCGTGTCACCCGCAGCACGGGCGGCATCGATGGCGGCAATCATCTGCCGCTCGACGTCGGGATCGACGCAGCGAAGCGGAGAATCCGCCGGCAGTGCAGCCGCTTCCGGTGCGGACACCGTACGGCCAGGCGGCAAGCCGGCGTCGCCGATGACCACGACGTGACTGGTGATGTCGATGTCGAAGCGGGCGAGCAACTGGCGCGCGATGCTGCCGACGGCCACGCGTGCGGTTGTTTCACGGGCGCTAGCCCGCTCGAGCACATCGCGGATATCGCGATGTCCGTACTTGACGGCTCCGGCGAGGTCTGCATGTCCTGGCCGCGGACGCGTGACGGGAGGCTTGCTCGTCCCGCTGGCCTCAGGCGGCATCTCGGGCTCCACGAACATCGTCTGCTGCCAGTTCACCCAGTCGCGGTTGCGAATCATCAGTGCGATAGGTGCACCGGTCGTTCGTCCCTGGCGCACGCCGGAGAGGACCTCGGCGTGGTCGCTTTCGATCGCCATCCGGCGCCCGCGGCCGTACCCGCCTTGGCGTCGCCGGAGCTGATCGTCGATCTCTCCGAACGCGAGTTGAAGGCCGGCTGGGAATCCGTCGAGCGTGGCCACGAGGGCTTGCCCGTGCGACTCGCCTGCCGTGAGAAAACGCAGCATCTGAGGGCTCATTGTACAGGAAGAAATTCACTGGCTCAGTGGGACTGCTGCGCGATCCCGCCGTGTTCTCAGCGGTAGACCGCTTGCAGCACGCGCGCCCATGACGAAGCTCCTGTACGACCGCTACCTCCGAGTCGGCGAGGAGGAGGCGTGGGACGTTGCGACCGGTGTCCGTGTCGTGCTCCGATCGGGCGCGCTCGAAGACGACCGCGATCAGAAGCCGCCGGGCTCCTGCATCGACTGGGGTCTCACCCCGGATGGCGGGCGCTTCGAAGCGTGGGAACTCCTGCGAAGCGAGCCGACAGCGCCGTCGATCGACGCCCTCGACGCGGTGCTCGAGGCGCTCGATCTCGGCTGCGATGGCGAGCCGAGGCGCCTGCAGCTGACTGCGCGGGGCGCGGATGCTCGCGGCGCGCTGGCACGCACGATCGCACGCGAGGCGCGGCGACGAGGCTACGTGCCTTTGTCGATCGAGGCGTTCGCCCAACTGCGTCATCCGCTGGCGGAGGAGCTGCGCGATCGTGCGCTCGTGCTCCTCGACGGGAGGCCGAAGGCGTACGAACGAGAGGGAGTGATGGCGCTCGCGCGCGCTGCGTCGATGAGTGCGCGGCCTCACATCCTTGTGAGACTCGAGGCATCTCTGAGGACGCCGCGGCTTTCACTGGTCCGGGAGCGCCGCGCCGTCTACGGCGTGGGGGCGTCGGCAAGCGCGGCACGATCCTCCTGGCCCAGCGATCTGGCGAAGTGGCGCCTCGCCGCCGAGAGAGCCACCGCCGCCGCGCGGGCAGGGCGCCATGCGGCTGCCGATCGTCAGCTTCGTGAGACCGTCGCGGCGCTTCGCCGACGTCGAGCGCTGGTGCCAGCCGCGGCAATCGGGATCACATTGGGCCGTCTCAGGCTCGAGCGAGGCGATGCGGCCGGGGCCGAGCGGCTGTTCGACGATGCGGCGACGGCGGGAGAGGAGGCCGGAGATGGGGCCTTGGCGATCGATGCCCGGCTGTGGCTCGGACTCGCGCGGATCGATGCGGGACGCCTCACGGCGGCGGAGGCACTACTCCGCGCCCTTCGCCTCTCGATACCGCCGCTGGAGGGATGGCGACGCGCGTGGGCCGACGCGGCCGTCGCGCGCTGTTTGTTATGGCAAGGGCGCGATCCCGAAGCGCTTGAGGTGCTGGAGCCGATGTCGCTGGACTGGCTTGAAGGCGTAACTGACCCCGTGATTGCGACCGCAATGCTTGGCATTCACGTGCGTGCGCTGCTGTCGTGCGGCCGAGTGTTCGAGGCGGGGCAGCGGGCCCGGCGATCGGTGGTGCTCGCGGGTGCCTCCGGGGAACCGCTGGCGGAAATCATTGCGCTGACGAGCCACCTGCGCGTCCTGGCCTCGACGGGCGATCTGTGGCTCCTCGAGGCTGGGGTGCGCGATGTGGTCGCGCGCGCGCGCCAATCGCACCTACCCCTGAGAGCCGTGCGCGCCAGGCTCGTGTGGCTCGATGCGGTGGCGCGCGCCGGCCGTGCAGCCGAAGCGGCGCAGATTCGCCGACGGCTCGCCCGCACCGCGAGGATTGCGATGCCGCTCATCGCACGCTCGATCGAACGGGTGCCCGTGCAGCCCGGGGCCGAGGCGCTGGTCCCACGGTCCGAGTCTCTGGCGCTCCCGCTCCTGCGACTGATGCAGCAGGAGAGCAGTGACGCCGAGGTGATCGGACAGATCGCCGCGCGGCTGGTCGAGACGCTCCGTGCCGGGCGGGTCGAGTTTCAGGTGGGTTCGTCAGCCGCGCCCATTGCGTCGGCTGGTGCCGGTCTGTCGCCGAGGTTGGGCGTCCGCGCTCTGGAGGCGGGAGTGGTGATTGGCCCGGAACAGGTGAAGGGCTGCTGGGAGGCAGCCTGCCCGGTACGCGCAGGCGATCGTCTCCTGGCGGCGCTGGCGTGCCGCTGGCCGCTCAATCGCGTGCCGCCGGTCGACATGGCCGGATACCTCGAGATCGCCGCCGCGATTGCGAGCCCGCGTGTTGATGCGCTGTTGATCGCGCGGCAACACGTGGCGTCCGCCGCCGCCGCCATCCCCGAACTTGTGGGTCACAGTACGGCGATCAGCGATGTGAGGCGTGCCGCTGCTCGCGCCGCCGCCGCGCCGTTTGCCGTGCTGATCGTCGGTGAGAGCGGGACAGGCAAGGAGCTGGTGGCCCGCGCCATCCATCAGCTCGGGCCGCGCCGGGACCGGCCATTCCGCGATCTGAACTGCGCCGCGCTTCCCGACGAGCTCGTCGAATCCGAGCTGTTCGGACACGCGCGAGGTGCCTTCACCGGCGCGCTCGTCGAGCGCCGCGGCCTCTTCGAGGATGCGCATGGCGGGACGGTCTTTCTCGACGAGCTCCAGGACCTTTCGCTGCGGGCCCAGGCGAAGCTGCTGCGGGTCATCCAGGAAAGCGAGGTGCGGCGGCTCGGAGAGACGTTCGTGCGGAAGGTCGATGTGCGGCTGGTGACGGCCACGAATCGTTCGATGGCGGAGGAGGCGGAGGCTGGCCGGTTTCGGCGGGACCTGCTGTATCGACTCGACGTGATCCGTATCTGCCTCCCGCCGCTCCGCGAGCGGCCGGAAGACATCCCGCCACTGTCCCTGCACTTCTGGGAGTCGGCGGCGCGGCGCGTTGCCACCTCCGCCACGCTCTCCCACGATGTGCTCGGCGCGCTGTCGAGATACCACTGGCCAGGGAACGTCCGAGAGCTGCAGAACGTGATTGCCGCCCTGGCGGTCGCCGCCCCCGCGAGGGGGAGCGTGGGTGCCGCCTTGCTGCCACCGGCGATTGCCGGTGCGACAGCGGTCATGTCGGTTCGCCTTGCTGACGCGCGGCGGCAGTTCGACCGGCGGTTTGTCGAGAGTGCGCTCGCGCGCGCCGGCGGCAACCGGGCCCGGGCCGCGGCGCAAATCGGCATCTCACGGCAAGGGCTGCTCAAGTTGCTCGAACGGGTCGGGCTTGCCCCGCCGCCGGCAGCACCGCAGCTTGCGATTCGATAAGCGAGCGGGAACAATGGCGCGGTGACTCGCTTCCTGGCGCGCAGAATCGCCCTGACGGTGCCTGTGCTCTTCGGGGTGGCGACGCTCGTGTTCTCGCTCATACACCTGATCCCCGGTGACCCGGCGCAGGCGATGCTCGGCGAAGCGGCCCCACAACAGGAGGTCGAGGCGTTGCGACGGCGGCTGGGTCTCGACCGTCCGCTCCTCGAGCAGTACGGCCGCTTTCTCCGCGGCTTGGCGACCGGCGACCTCGGGACCTCGCTCCGCACCAGCCAGCCGGTCACGACGATGATCCTGGAGCGGATGCCGGCCACGATTGAGCTCGCGCTGGCGGCGATGGCGGCCGCGATCTGCTTTGCGCTGCCGCTCGGAATCGCGGCGGCTGTCTGGCGCGGAACGCCCGTGGATCATGCGGCGATGACGGTCGCCCTGCTGGGGATCTCGATTCCAAACTTCTGGCTCGGCCCGCTGCTCGCGATCATCTTCGCAGTGGAGCTCGGATGGCTGCCGGTATCGGGGCGCGGCACGATCGCGCACCTCCTCCTGCCCGCGATCTCGCTCGGCGCGGCGCTGTCTGCGATTCTCGCGCGGATGACCCGCGCGACCCTGCTCGAAGAGTTGCGGGAGCCCTATGTGATGGCGGCCCGCGGACGAGGCGCGTCACGGATCAGGGCGGTGGTGCGCCACGCGTTTCGCAACAGCCTCATTCCGATCGTGACGCTGATCGGCCTCCAATTTGGCGCGGTGCTGACGGGCGCGGTGATCACGGAGACGATCTTCGCGTGGCCAGGTATCGGCCGGCTGCTCATCCAGTCAATCGGCTTTCGTGACTATCCGCTCGTTCAGGGCTGCATCCTCTTGATCGCCGGCACGTACGTGGGCGTGAACCTGTTGACCGACCTGGTGTACGGGGTGCTCGACCCACGGATCCGCTATGAGTAGCTGGCGATGACCAACTTCGGCGGCGCGATCGTTGTCTTGGCCGTGCTGGCGGCGGTATTCGGCCCGCTGCTGTCGCCACTCGATCCCGCGGCTCAGGAGCTCTCATTGCGGCTGGCTGGCCCGTCGGGCGCCCACCCGTTCGGGCTCGACGAGCTTGGCCGGGACATCCTCGCGCGCGTTCTTTCGGGCGCTCGAATCTCGCTCTTGGTCGGGCTCGTCGTGGTGTCCGTGTCTGCGAGCCTGGGCATGCTGTTCGGAGCGATTGCCGGCTACTTCGGCGGCCGGGTGGACGAGCTGATCAGCCGCGTCATCGACATTCTGCTTGCCTTCCCGGGGCTCCTGCTGGCGATCGCGCTCGTGGCAGTGCTGGGTCCGAGCCTCGCCAACGTGATCCTGGCGCTCTCGCTGATCGGGGGGGTGGGTGACGCGCGCCTCGTGCGGGGACAGGGCCTTCGGGCGCGCGAGTTCGAGTTCG
>ORMF012212499.1_pt1 | contig 16873 bp, 16 predicted proteins | sample 1779871 | NCBI WGS metagenome assembly ORMF01 (sample SAMEA104232316, study PRJEB22302) | groundwater metagenome | biome: forest; feature: aquifer; material: groundwater | place: USA | collected 2011-08-07 | depth 5.4 m
GCCCGACTGACCGACTATGCCGGTCGCTCCGATGTCATCGTGCTCGCCCTGCCGCGCGGCGGGGTGCCGGTGGCGTTCGAGGTCGCCTCGAAACTCGCCGTCCCTCTTGATGTGTGCCTCGTGCGCAAGCTCGGCGTGCCGGGTCATCCCGAGCTGGCCATGGGAGCCATCGCGTCCGGCGGCATCCAGGTGTTGAGCGCCGATCTCATTCGCGACCTTCATATTCCGCACGCGCTCGTTCAGCAGGTGGCGGTGCGAGAACGGCTGGAACTGGAGCGGCGCGACAGCGCATATCGTGGCGATCGACAGCCGCCTCTTCTCCGCGACCGCACCGTGATTCTGATCGATGATGGTCTGGCAACCGGATCGACCATGCAGGCGGCGGTGCTGGCGCTTCGCCAGCAGGCCCCGGCCCGCATCGTCGTGGCGGTGCCGGTTGGCGCGCGTGACACGTGCGAGCGTCTCGGACGGATTGCCGACACGGTTGTCTGTCTCGAGATGCCCGAGCCGTTCGAGGCTGTTGGGCTCTGGTACGAGGAATTCGGCCAGACGAGCGATGAGGAGGTGGCGCGGCTGCTCGCCGTGGCCGTCGGAGCGTCGAAGCCGGCACGCGAGGCAGCCTCCCAGCCGGTCGATCCGGTGGCGGTGATCCGCCGGCGGGCCATCACACTCATGGGCGATCCCTCCCAGTACGACGCGCTCATCCAGGGCATTGGCGATGCACGCATCGTGGCGCTCGGTGAAGCGACGCACGGCACGCACGAGTTCTATCGCGAACGCGCCTTCATCACGCGCCGATTGATCGAAGAGAAGGAGTTCACCGCCGTTGCGGTCGAGGCGGACTGGCCCGACGCGTATCGCGTGAACCGGTACGTTCGGGGCGGAAACACCGACGAGGACAGTGTCCAGGCGCTCGCCGGCTTCGGGCGCTTCCCCACCTGGATGTGGCGGAACGCGGACGTGCTCGACTTCGTGGGATGGCTCCGCACGCACAACGATACGAAGCCCCCGGGCGAGCGCGCCGGCTTCTACGGTCTCGATCTCTACAGTCTCCGCGCGTCGATGGAGGCGGTGCTCGCGTATCTCGACAAAGTCGATCCCGACTCGGCCAAACGCGCGCGCTCACGCTATGCGTGTTTCGATCGGTATGGCGACGAGATCCAGCAGTACGCCTATGCGACGGGCTATGGGATCGCGCCGTCGTGCGAGCGCGAGGTTCTGGCCGAGCTCGTTGAGCTCCACCGCCGCCGTGCCGACTACGCGTCGCGCGACGGACGAGTGGCGCCCGACGATTTCTTCTACGCAGAGCAGAACGCGCGGCTCGTGCGGAATGCCGAAGAGTACTATCGCACGATGCTCCAAGAACGTACCGAATCCTGGAACCTGCGCGACCAGCACATGGCCGAGACACTCCGCGAGCTGCTGGCGTTTCTCGGGCGGACGAACAGCGGCGCACGCGTCGTGCTTTGGGCGCACAATTCTCACCTCGGAGACGCACGAGCGACGGAGATGGGTGATGGTGGTGAGTTGAACGTCGGACAGCTCGTGCGAGAGCGCTTCGGCGCCGAGGCCGTGCTCGTCGGGTTCACGACGAACACGGGCACGGTGACGGCGGCCACCGAGTGGGATGGCCCGGCGCATAGACGACGCGTCAGGCCCGCACTGGCCGGCAGCTACGAGCGGATCTTCCATGACGCTGGCATCCCGCGCTTCCTCCTGCCCCTGCGGAGGGATCTGGATCTGGCGTCGGCCCTGGCCGGCCCGCACCTCGAACGCGCCATCGGCGTCATCTACGCGCCGGAGACCGAGCGTCGCAGCCACTACTTCCGCGCGAGGCTGTCACAGCAGTTCGACTTCGTGCTGCACTTCGACGAAACGCGAGCAGTCGAGCCCCTCGAGCGCACGGCGCTCTGGGAAGGCCGCGAGGTGGAAGAGACATATCCTTCGGGCTTGTAGCGGAGACACCATGGCAGCTCGCCGCTTCACGCGCATCCTGTGTCCGGTAGATTTTTCGGACGCGTCAACCCACGCCGTTGATCACGCGATCGCCATCGCCGGCTGGTATGCCGCTGGACTCACCTTGCTTCACGTCTGCCTGCCGGTCGCGACAGGTGTTCCGGAGTTGCCGCCGCCAGACAATCCCACACCGGCGCCGACACCAGCGCCGGACATGCAGCGGGCCGGGGAGCAGATCGGCGACTCTCTTCGAGCGGCCAAAGCTGCCGGCATCTCCGCCGACGTCTTCGTCGACGTCGGGCGTCCAGCGGCCGACATCCTCAATCGCGCGACGAGTCTTCCCGCCGATCTGATTGTGATGGGCACGCACGGCGCCGGCGGCTTCGAGCATCTCGCGCTCGGTTCCATCACGGAGAAAGTGCTGCGGCGCGCGACCTGTCCGGTGTTGACCGTCCCGCCTCGCGCGCACGCGACGTCGGTACTGCCATTCAAACGGCTGCTGTGCGCGGTCGACTTCTCGGATTGGTCGCTGGAAGCGCTCACGCTCGCCATCTCGATCGCGCAGGAGTCTGGCGCGACGCTGACGCTCCTGCACGTCCTCGAGTGGCCGTGGGAGGAACCGCCAGCCCCAGCCTTTGGCGAGCTGCCGGTCGAACAAGCGAGCGCACTGAGCGAGTACCGCCGCTACGCGGAGAAGAGCGCGATGACCCGCTTGCGGAGCCTGGTGCCCGACGCCTCGCGGGATCGCGTCGGCGTGACGCCGCGGATCACCAACGGCAAGGCGTATGCCGGCATTCTCCGTATGGCCAGCGAGGAGCAAACCGATCTCATCGTCCTCGGCGTCCACGGGCGCCGGGCGCTCGACGTGATGCTTCTGGGTTCCACGACCCACCAGGTGATCCGACGCGCGACGTGCCCGGTGCTGACGCTGCGCCGCTGAATGCCCCGGCGATCGCGGTCTCTACAACGTTCACGCGTGTTGACGCACCGCCCGTCGCCGTCGTTTTTCAGCCTCAGCAACAGTCACGGCTGAAGCCCGCGAGGTGACCGCTGACAGGTGCGCCAACTCAAGTACGTGTCGGGCCGTCAGGCGCTCCGGACTGTCAGGACAGGGCATCGCGCGGTCGCCACGACGCGCTGCGCCACGCTGCCGAGCATCAGCTTCGAAAAGCCGGTGCGTCCATGCGTACCGATCACGATGAGATCGGCTCGCCCCGATTTGGCGGTCCGCACGATCTCTCGGGCGGGATCGCCCTCCGCCAACACGGTGGTGACCCGGACGCCTGATTTCCTCGCTTTCTCGGCAAGCCGCGAGAGCCGTCCCTGCGCCCACTTCTTGGTTTGGACTTCGATGTCCCTCCACGTTGCCAGTTCCAGCGTCTGCTCGGGCACCAACGGCACGATCGGCACGATAACTGAGACGAGCGTCAGACGTGCCCGATTGGACTTTGCCATCTCGACCGCCGCCGCGAATGCGCGGTTCGATTCCTTTGAAAAGTCCGTCGCGTGAAGAACGGTCCGGATGCGGCTCATAGGTGATGCTCCCTGCTGGAATCCCGGCGGGTTCGTCGAAACAGATCCGAGCCCCGCCGAAAGAGCCCCATGATACGTCCATACTCCTCACGAATCGACGATGTCATGGCTTTGACGTCGTCCAGGATGGCGTTGACGCGTGCAGCGGCGGGCGTGATCTGACGCTCCTCGATAGCCGCGACGACGCGCATCACCTTCCGGTAGAGGAGAAACGCTGTGAGTCCCGCGGCGACGACCACGAGCCCCTGGAGCACGCTGACAAAGGCCATGATGCCGAGCAGAAGATTCGTCGTTCCCAGATCTGATGACATGACCGAATTCTCTCGCAACGGCGGTGCCATTCGCCGCGTTTCAGAAGGGTGAGCATCCCGCTTGCCGGCGATTTTTCCGCGCAGCGTGCGGAAAACCCCGCGGCGTGGATGGACACGGTGAAGGCCGGCGCGCTCGGAACGCGGGCCGGACAGGGCGGACGGTCGGTCCGTCGATTGCACGCCGCTGTTGGGACGAACGATCAGATGGTGCTGGAGGTCGGTATGGCAATCACGCCAGCGGTTCAGGAGTTTTTGCGCCAGGCCAATGTTCCCTATGCAGTGTTTCCGCATGATCCCGGGTATACCGCGCAGGACGAGGCAGACCTGCTCCACGTTTCCGGGCGAGACTGGGCAAAGCCTGTGGTGTGCTTCGCCGACGGCGAACCGATTCAGGCGGTGGTCCCGGCCGATCGCCTCGTGAATCTGGAGCGGCTGCTGCCCCTCGTGGGCGCAGAGACGATTCGGCTGGCACGCGAGGAGGAGCTGGACTGGTTGTACCCGGAGTGCGAGCGCGGAGCGATGCCGCCGTTCGGACCGCTGTACAGGCAGCGTGTGTTCGTTGATACGGTGCTGGCGAACGGGCACGAAATCGTGTTCAATGCGGGTACGCACGTCGACGCCGTCTGCATGCGATACGACGATTTTGCGTCGATTGCCGAACCGACGGTTGGCAGCTTCTCTGAGCGGCCGTCGAAGTAGCGTCGCACGGGAAAGGGAGACGTTGTTCATGACTGCGACAGATCCCGATGTCCACCCCATGGAAGATCCCGAGCGTCAACTGGAAAAGACGCTGATTGACGATTTCATCCGCTCACGAGGCCACGATCCGAGTGCGCTGGAGAGCCTGTCAGAAGACGAACGAGCGCGCCTGCTGACGGAGGCCTCAATCCACGCGGCGGGAAAGCTGGCCGAGGTCGAAGCGAGGGCTCACTTTGTCCGCAACATGCACGAGGCCCGCGAAGAGGACGGGACTGGTCGCCTCGCCTAAACGGTGGCCATGCACCGGCCCGAGGCCAACGGCGCACGGCCGGGGCCCGCGACGGGACAACCCCTTGTCAGTGTCCGCGACCTGGACGTACGAACGCGCGCGGGTCCGCAATCGCGAGATCGGCTTCGTGTTTCAACGCTTCAACCTCCTCCCGCGCACATCGGCGATGGAGAACGTCGAGCTGCCGCGGCTCTACGCTGATCGTGTGTTGGAACGCGAGCAGCTGAGTGCGTGAGCGTCCGGAATTCAGAGGGCAAGGCGGCGTCACGACATATTCAGCGACTGAGCAGATCGCCGAGGAATGAGGCGAGCGCGAACACCTCGGTGGTGCGGACTGACAGATCGGCCTCGGCGTGGGAAATAATGACATCCCTCAACAGACGGCTACGCCGGCCGGGATGTCGATCGCCATGGGTTACATGGGTCGCGCCGGTCCTACCTCGGTGTCTTCACGACAGTAAGGTGCACGGTGACGAGCGCCTGTCCCGGTGGGCACGGAGCCGGCGGTCGAGGGGGCGGCTCACCGCCGAGCGTGAAGCGAACTTTTACGATCTCGTTGGTGAGCGTCAGCACTTTCACGTCCGCTAATCGGAGCGCTTTGCGGTTCATCAGCGTCGCGGATGCGTCGATCGCCGTCTCGCCGGCACTGAGCGTGAACGGGACGTCGATCTCCCCCGTCTTGTTTTCGCCGCAGGCCGCCAGAATTGTTGGTCCTGCGAACTGGCGGGGCGACACGACGAACGGCGGGGCGCCGGCGCGCGTTTGCTGATTGGGCGCATGCTGTTCCATCCAGCTGCGCGCCGCCGGCGAGAGCGTGGCGAGCGGCACGACCGCCCGAAGAGTCGCGACGCTAGCTCCGTTGCCGGTCGGCACCTCGACGTTCTTGGGATCCACCACAATCGTCGTCCCTTCGGCGGAAGCCGAGCCGCCAGACCCAGGTGACGGCGGGATGACGACTTCGATCTTCCGCGCTGGAGGAAGCACTGCCCCGTCGGGTCTCTTGAAGAGATGGGCAGCCGTCACGAAGGAGAGCACGACGTCGTTCGCGCGCTGCTCACGCTGGACGAGTGCGCAGGTCGTCTCCTCGGTCCCTCCGTCGCGGACGATGCGAAGCCCGAGAGCCGATGGCCCGGTGGACGCGTCGGCCTGCGCTGCCATGGAAGCCCTCGAGCCGGACCCAGCAAGGGCGATAGCGAGGGTGAGGAGCAAAGGGCGCAAGAGGATGACGGTTGTTGCATTCATGACACTCGAGAACTGCATGCGTGATGCCGTGGCGCAGCAGGTTGTTGCCTGCACGGGCCGACGTTCACCAGGAGCGCCTCGGGCGTTTTTCCCCGCTCTGGGGAAAGTTTACCATTCGCGCTGAAGGCAGGTTCTTCATGGCTCTTCTGTCCGTTCCTTGGTACAACGGTTGCTCGCTCGGTCCGCGTCGGCCCGGTTGCGGCGGTGTTGCTGGGGGGTACCCGAAGATGGCCACGACAACGGCGAAGAGCTCATTCGTGCGACGTTTGATGGGCGCGGCGGTGCTCGATACGGGGACATATGAAGAGATCGAAGCCGACCCGACGGCCACTGTGCAGGCCTTCGCAGTGGTGCTCATGTCGAGCGTCGCCGCAGGTATCGGGGCCCTGGGGCTTGGCGAGCGCACCCTGTCTGCCGTGGTGTTCGCAGGCATCGTCGCACTGCTGACCTGGGCGGCCTGGGCGCTCGTCGTTTTTGAAATCGGTGTGAGGTTGATGCCGCAGCCCAAGACGCAATCGAGCGTTCTCGAGCTCATGCGGACGACCGGGTTTGCCTCAACCCCCGGCATTCTGCGGATCGCTGGCGTGCTCCCCGGCACGACGTTCGTGATCTACGCGGTGACCGCGCTGTGGATGCTGGCCGCCATGGTTGTCGCCGTGCGTCAGGCGCTCGACTACGACAGCACCGCGCGCGCAGTGGCGGTATGTGGCCTCGGCTGGGTGCTGGCGATCGCGCTTGCTCTGGTGTTGGGCATCTTTCTCGGGCCGTCGGTGTTCTGACACGTTCACCCCAGCGTTTCACAGGCTTCGATGAACGGCCTGCCCGTCTTCACGGCTCGGGGCCTGACGAAGGTCTACCACATGGGCGAGGTGACCGTTGAGGCGCTTCGCGGCATCGACTTCGATCTGTTTCCCGGCGAGTTCGTCGTGCTGCTCGGGCCTTCGGGATCGGGGAAGTCGACACTGCTGAATATTCTCGGCGGCCTCGATGTGCCGACAGCCGGTGAAGTCGTCTACCAGGATCACAATCTGACGACCGCCGGAGAAGCGGCGCTCACCGACTACCGCCGCAATCACGTGGGCTTCGTCTTCCAGTTCTACAACCTGATTCCGAGTCTCACCGCCCGCGAGAACGTCGCCCTCGTGACTGAGATCGTGGAGCACCCGATGACTCCCGAGCAGGCGCTGGGGATGGTGGGTCTCGAGCATCGACTCGATCATTTTCCCGCGCAGCTCTCGGGCGGCGAGCAGCAGCGCGTCGCGATTGCCCGAGCCATTGCGAAACGTCCCGACGTGCTGCTCTGTGACGAGCCGACCGGCGCTCTCGACATCACGACCGGCGTGGTCGTGCTCGAAGCGCTCGACCGCGTGAACCGCGAGCTTGGCACGGCGACGGTCATCATTACCCACAATGCTGCGATCGCGGGCATGGCCGACCGCGTCCTGCGGCTGGCCGATGGCCGCGTGGCTGGCACGGAGCGCAACGCGCGGAAGGCCACGGCGCGGGAGCTCCAGTGGTAAAGGTGAGGATGTCCCGCCTCTCGGCTCTCGATCGCAAGCTCCTGCGGGACATCTGGGAGATGAAGGGACAGGCGCTCGCCATCGCCGCCGTCATCGCCGCGGGGGTGACGATGTTCGTCACGTATCTCTCGAATTTCGATTCGCTGCGGCGCACGCGCGGGGAGTATTACGAGCAGGCGCGCCTTGCCGATGTGTTCGCGTCCCTCAAGCGCGCGCCGGCCTCGCTCGAGGCGCGCCTCGCGGCCATTCCAGGAGTGGAAACGATCGAGACGCGTGTCGTGGCCGACGTCACGCTCGACGTGCCGGGACTTGCCGAGCCGGCGACGGCCCGCCTCATCTCGCTGCCCGACCGGGGACGCCCACGCCTGAACGATGTGTATCTGCGGAAGGGACGCTGGGTGAATCCTGAAAAATCCGACGAGGTGCTGGCGAGCGAGATGTTCTGCGAGGCCAACCGCATCTCTCCCGGTGACCAGGTCGCGGCCATCATCAACGGCCGCCGGCGCAGACTGACCATCGTCGGCGTGACGCTCTCGCCAGAGTACGTCTATGCCATCCGGCCGGGCGAGATGATTCCAGACGCCAGACGATTCGGCGTGTTCTGGATGAGCCGCCGGGCGTTGGCGTCTGCGTTCAACATGGAGGGCGGATTCAACGACGTCTCGATGAGCCTCGCGCGCGGTGTGGCGGCGCCGGCGGTGATGGATCCGCTCGATCGGCTGCTCGAGCCGTATGGCGGATTCGGCGCGATTCCGCAATCGCTGCAGCCGTCCGCGTGGACGCTCGAGAACGAGCTGACGCAGCTGCAGACATTCGGGTTCATCACGCCGCTCATCTTCCTCGGCGTGGCGGCGTTCATCTTGAACGTGGCGCTCACACGCGCGCTGTCGCTGCAGCGGCCGCAGATCGCCGCGCTCAAGGCACTGGGGTATTCGAATCGCGAACTGGCGTGGCACTACATCAAATGGGCGCTCATCATTGCGGCGGTCGGCGCGATCGCCGGCGTGCTGATCGGCGTGTGGCTCGGTGGGGCCATGATCGGGCTCTACAACGAATACTTCCGGTTCCCGGCTCTCGACTTCGGCCTGTCCATGGGAGTTGCCGCGGCGTCGGTCGCCGGGAGTCTCGTTGTCGCGGCGCTCGGGGCGCAATCCGCGGTGCGCCGGGCGGTTCGCGTGCCTCCCGCCGACGCGATGCGTCCCGAACCACCGGCCCGATATCGGACGAGCATGTTCGAGCGGCCCTGGCAGCGGTTCCGGCCGACGCTGGCGACCCGCATGATTCTCCGCAACATCGAGCGTCAGCCGGTCCGGTCGCTGACATCCATCGTCGGCATCGCGTTCGCCGTTGCGGTGCTGGTGGTCGGCTTCTCGTTTCTCGACGTGATGGAGGCGCTCATCGATCGACAGTTCGGAATGGCGATGCGCCAGGACGCGACGCTGGCCTTCGTGGAGCCGCGATCGGCACGCGCGCTGTTCGCGGTGGAACATCTTCCCGGCGTCATGACCGTCGAGCCGATGCGCACCGTCGCGGTCCGACTGCGTGCGGGTCACAAATCGCGGACGCTGGCCGTGACCGGCTTATCCGGCTCGCCGAGCTTGAATCGCGTCGTGGACCGCCAGGGGCAGGCGCGGCCGCTGCCGGCCGGTGGGCTGGTGCTGTCCCGGATGCTCGGGGAGATTCTCGGAGTCGCGCCGGGCGACAGGCTGCGTGTCGAAGTGCTCGAGGGCGCCCGGCCAGTCCGGGACGTCGTGGTCAATGAACTCGTGGACGACAACTTTGGACTGCAGGCGTACATGCACATCGATGCGCTCCGTGCGATGCTTCAGGAAGGCCAGACCATCACGGGCGCCGCCGTGATGCTCGACTCGGCAGCGACAGACCACTTCTATGCGCGCGTCAAGGCCGTGCCGGCCGTCGCCGGTGTCGCGCTCCGTGATGTCATGTTGCGGAACTTCCGGGACACCATGGCCGAAAACATGAACCTGACCATCTTCCTCAACGTGATCTTCGCCGGTATCATTGCGTTCGGCGTGGTGTACAACTCCGCCCGCGTCTCGCTGTCGGAAAGGGCACGCGAACTGGCCAGCTTGCGCGTGCTCGGCTTCACGCGCGCCGAGATCTCCCTCATTCTGCTGGGCGAGCTTGCCATTCTGACCGCGGTGGCGCTCCCCGTCGGTGCGCTCATCGGCGATCTTCTCGGTCAACTCATCATGCTCGGCTTCAACAACGAGCTGTACCGCCTGGTCTTCGTGCTGACGCCACCGACAGTGGCATGGGCGTTCCTCACGGTTATTGCGGCCGCCTTCATCTCGGGTCTCCTTGTTCGGCGTCAGCTCGATCGGCTGGATCTCGTGGGCGTGCTCAAGGAGCGGGAGTAGTGTCATGATGCGGCTCCTCATCAATCGTCGCGTGCTGCTGGTTGCCGCCGTCGTCGGCGCGCTGGTGGCTATTGCGTTGTGGCCGGCATCGATCGGTGTGGACGTGTCCCTGGTGTCGCGCGGGCCACTCATCGAGACCATCGACGAGGAGGGGACCACCCGCGTCAGAGATCGCTTCGTGGTCTCCGTTCCGGTCTCCGGTCGCGTGCTCAGAATCGAGCTGGAGCCGGGCGATGCCGTCAAACGGGGCGCCGTGGTCGCGCAGGTGCGAGCGGAAGCGCCACCGCTGCTCGATGCTCGAACACGCACGGAGGCTCAAGCGGCGGTTGAAAGCGCCAGAGCGACGCTCGGCCGGGCGCGCGCCGAAGAGCAGCGTGCGCGAACCTCGCTCACCCAGGCTCAGCGCGAGGCCGTACGGAGCCGCGAGCTTGCCAGGGCCGGTGTCGTGGCGGCGCAGGGACTCGAAACCGTGGAGGCCGCGGCAAAAGAAGCCGGGGAGGCGGTGAACGCCGCCTCGTTCGCGGTGCGTGCTGCCGAGTCCGAGTTGCAGCGAGCGGAGGCACGCGCAGCACCCGCTCCGCCCGACACACAGGGGCGCGGCGTCGCCATCACGGCCCCGGCCAACGGCGTCGTGCTGCGCCGACTGCGCGAAAGTGAAAGCGTCGTGCCTGCCGGCGAGCCGCTGCTGGAGATCGGCGATCCCCGACGGCTGGAAATCGTGTCGGACCTGCTGTCGACCGACGCCGTGCGGGTTGTGCCCGGCGCGCGCACGTTCATCGAGCAGTGGGGCGGTAATCGCGCCCTCGACGCAAAGGTGCGCCGCATCGAACCGGCTGGTTTCACCAAGATTTCCGCCTTGGGCGTCGAAGAGCAGCGGGTGAACGTCGTGCTCGATCTCGTGAACCCGGTCGAAGCGTGGAAGGCGCTCGGCGATGCGTACCGCGTGGAAGTGCGCGTTGTCACCTGGGAAGCGGAGAGCGTGATCAAGATACCGACGAGTGCGCTCTTCCGCGACGGATCGGCGTGGGCGGTTTATGCCGTCACCGACGGACGCGCGAGGAAGGTGCGGGTTGAAATCGGGCATCAGACACGCCTGGAGGCCGAAATGCTCTCCGGAGTGCCCGAGGGAAAGCAGGTGATCCTGCATCCGGGCGACAGGGTGGCCGATGGCGTTCGCGTCAAAGCGCACGCGGCCAAGTGACTCTTTTTCGTAGGCCCGAGCTTCAGCTCCGGCGGCCTTCCGACACCCTTCCGTCCACGCCCCTGTTTGGGCCTATAATCCGCCGCATGCCTAACCGTTGGCTCCCCGCCCTCGGCGGAATTCTGATGAACCTCGCGCTCGGGACGCTCTATGCCTGGAGCACCTTCGTGCTGCCGCTCGAGAAGGAATTCGGGTGGACGCGCTCGGATACATCCTGGGTGTACACGATCGCGGTCATCTGCTTCGCGCTGTCCTTCCTCGTCGCGGGGCGCCTGCAGGACCTGAAGGGCCCCAAGGCCTGCGCGTTCATTGGCGGCGCGCTTGTGAGCGCGGGCTTCGTGCTCTCGAGCTTCACGACGTCGCTCACTACGCTCTACATCTTCTTTGGGGTGATCGTCGGCGTTGGCAACGGGTTCGGATACGCGACACCGATGCCAGTGGCGTCGAAGTGGTTTCCCGACAAGCGTGGGCTCGTGGTCGGCCTCATGGTCGGTGGCTACGGAGCCGGATCGGCCATCTTCGGCTCGCTGGCCGAGCGCTGGCTGATCCCGGATGTGGGCTGGCGCACGACGTTTCAGATCCTGGGCGTGGCGTTCTTCGTCATGACCATGGTTGGCGCGCTCCTCTTGAAGAATCCGCCCGCCGGATACCGGCCGCCGAACTGGCAGCCGCCAACGGGAACCGCGGCCGCGCGCCTCGAGTACACCACCAGCGAGATGCTCGCGACCCCCACGTTCTACGCGCTGTGGATTGCCTACTGCCTCGGCACGACGGCGGGGCAGATGACCATCAGCCAGCTGTCGCCCTTCGCCCGAAGCGCGGGCATCGTCGCGCCGCTCGCGATCTTCACCATCTCGGCGTTCGGAAATGCCAGCGGCCGCATCCTGTCCGGCTGGATGTCCGACACGCTCGGCCGGCTGACCACCCTCAAGACAATGGTGCTGCTCTCGGCGGTCGCCATGCCGGCGCTGTTCATCTGGCGTCAGCAGGAAGTGCTGTTCTTTGTCCTGCTGGCGGCGGTGTACTGGTGCTACGGGACGCAGCTCTCGGTCTTTGCGTCAACCACGGGGGATTTCTACGGTACACGGAATCTCGGGATGAACTACGGGCTTCTTTTCACGGCGTGGGGCGCAGCCGGCATCATCGGACCGGCGATCGCCGCGCGGGTGTTCGTGCGATATGGCGACTACCGCTACGCGTTCTTCGCGGCGGCAGGGCTGGCGCTCATCTCGTTTGCGTCGCTCTCGATGGCGAAACCTCCAGCACGCCAGGCCGTGTAGGCCCGACCTTGAGCCCGGCTGGGTGAGTCGTGTAGGCCCGACCTTCAGGTCGGGCGATTGGCGAAGTCGTGTAGGCCCGACCTTGAGCCCGACTGGGTGAGTCGTGTAGGCCCGACCTTGAGGTCGGGCGATTAGCGAAGATCTACACGAACGGATTGCGGATCTCGAGACCGCTGATATTCCAGCCGTGATGCGCGTTTTCGGATAGCAGCACGTCGGCGCGAGACTTCTTCGCCGCGATCAGGATCATCGCGTCCCACATTCCCACCTGGTGCCGGTCGGCATGATCGCACGCCACGATCACGTCCGCAGCGTTGAGCTCGATCACAGGCCAGACGCTGTAGACCTCCAGAAGCTCGCGTGCGCCGCGTCTCGCCGCGGGCGTGTCTGTCGCTCTCGTGAAGTGAATGTAGAACTCCTGCAGCACCTGCGTGCTGAGAATGCCCATCTTGTCCTGCCACAGCTGACGGAGCACGTGCTCCGCAATCGCATGTTTCTCGCCCGCGTCCCGGTCGTGGGCGTAGAGGAGGATGCCGGTGTCGACGAAAACCTTCTCAGCCATGGCCCGCGTTTCGGCCCATGGGCCGGCCACCGAGATGCCAGCCAGACGCCATCCATTTGAACGCCCGGCGACGAGCCGCCTCGTACGCGGCGTCTTCACCAAGGGCCTCCTCAAGCTTGTGGAGCAGTAGCGCGCTCAGAGAGGTCCCCCTTTGGGCGGCGGCGATCTTGGCTTTCCTGATGGAGTCTGTAGGTAGCTTCAGCGTGACATTCTGCGTATTCACGCCTGAATATTAGCACGTAATAACGTGCAACACATATAAACGTGCAAAGTGACGGCTCACGTCTTCTTCTTCCGTCGCAACTCGGCAATACGTGCCTTCACGAGCCGTTTCACGAGAACCGGTGGAAGCGGGTGGTCCAGTGGAAATCGAATCGTCCCCGTCGAGGTCTCGTACGCCTCGAGCTCGGCCGCATGGGCGCGCCTGATTGCCGTGGTCATGGGGTAGAGGCTTGTGTGGTGTCTCCAGGCGGCGTACCACACGAGCGGTTTCCCATCGAGTCTGACGGCGGGAATTCCATAGCTGAACCAGTCGATGGCGTCGGGCGCCGCGGCGCAAATGGCCCCGCGCAGCTTCCGGAGAGCTCTGCGCGCGTCAGGCGGCAACGACGCAAGGTACCTTCGCACCTGCAAGCGGGCCGGCTTTGCGCTGTGTCTTGACGAGGAGGACGATGTCACACCGTCAGGATAAACGAGCTCTGGTTTCGGCGGCTCATCACCGACTAGTTCAGGGAAAACGGCGGATACTCATCCACCATCAGCAGCATGTATGTCTCGACGCGGAGCCGCCATCGGAGCGCCCCGACGCCAAACTCGTACAAGGTCTGTGGATACGCGCCTGTGAACAGAATGATGAACCACGCCGCGATTGTCGTGAAGCTCCACGCCAGGAGCACGAAGACCAGCACGATGAGGTGAGGAATAGCGAGGAGAAGCCTCAAGCCGACGCGGAGTCGGTCGCGTGGGCTCAAGGGATCCCCGACCTCAATCGATGCCGGATAGGGCGCGTCACCAAACGGCGGATACGCATCCTCGAGCAGCATGAGATACGCGAGGGCGCGGACGCGCCAACGCAGGTAGAACGACGTGAACTGCCGGATGCCGCTGATGTGTGTGCCGGCAAAGACGATCGTGAACCAGCTCACGATTGCGAGGAAGATGGCGACGGCGCCGAGCAAGCCCCCCTCGCCGCCGATCGTGGTCCGGCTGTTGCCACGAGAGGCCAGGCCCAGACCCAGCCCGCCGACCAGAATCAGATGCGGGATCGCCACAATCAGCCGAAACGCCGTCGTCAACCTGTTCCGATTCGTGAGCAACGGCTCCAGGCTGACTGAAACGGGATAGGGCATGGAGGCACACTATACACAAGCCTCGGGATCAGTGCCCGTGCTGACGCCGCAGTGATGGAACTCGCCGGCTGTGTACGAGGCCAGTTCCTTAAAGACATTGAGAACGGTCTTCGGCTCGTACTTGCCTTGTAGCTGAATCTGAACGGACTGAGCGTGCACCCGTTCCGGGCGTGTAGCTGTAGCCGCTACACTTCGGGTGGCTGGTCGGATCCTTCGCAGTTGATCAGCCACGGTATACCAAACCGATCGAAGCATAACGGTCCGGCGCAACGTCACCACCCATCAATACGTGCTCGCCGATCGTCAGACTGCCTCCGGCGACAGAAGTACCACGGCGGCCGCACTACGTACAACCCGAAAACGCCCCAGACAACGCTGGCGCTCAGCCGCGCGCCGCGCGAGACGATTTCCGCGACTTGGCCCTTCGCTTCGCGCGGCTCGTCGGCTGCAGCGCCTTGTCAGGCAGCCCGCCGGTACTACGTACGGCCCGCGCGGTATTGAGAACACCTTTGAGTGCCTCGTTGACGGCCTGCTCCGTTGGAAAGGCATCCGTGACCTCTGGCTCGATCAGCACGATGTTGGTGCCTTCCCGCGCCCGCCCTGCGTATTTGCCGCGGACGCCGCCCTTCATGGAAGCAAAGTCGTATTCCGGACGCATGTCGTCAGTGAAGATTGGATTCGTCTTCTTCATAAAATCGCTGCTCAGGCCGTGTGGCCGTTCTCGCGCTGATGATTCGAATTGTATCGCCGTTCTCGGTGTGTGAGACCACGAGGATTCGACCGAGCGCCGACATCCCAATGATCAGGAATCGCTGCTCGCCCAACGAATGATCGTTGTCTGGAAAGGTCGTCGAAAGCGGATCGTCAAAAACGGTCGCGGCCTCTCGGAAATCGATGTAGTGCTTCTTGAGATTCTCTTCGGCCTTCGTCGAATCCCATCTGAAGTTCACGGGCTCAGTGTACGTCTGGTTCGATCGAATTGCCCAGGCTGCCGAACGTGCCGCTTCAGCCGCGGCGGCTCATGATCGCGCCGGCTGCCGCCGGCTGCAAGCGGTTGATGCTTATTCAGCCCTCCCCCTGCTCCTACTGACTACCAGTAGCCTGACGCAGGGAACAATGCGCGACACGCGCAGGAGGAGAGCCGAATGAGATTCTACAACGTCAGCATCGCCACTATTGCGGAATCGATCTCCACGTGAAGACGATGTACGTCTGCATCCTCGACGCGACTCTGGCCAGGTGCTGGTGCACCGCAACGTGGCGAGCAGTCCGGAGGCGTTCCTCGACATCGTCGCGCCGTACCGAGAGGATCTCGTCGTCGCGGCCGAGTGCATGTTCACGTGGTACTGGCTCGCGGATGTGTGTGCCGCGGAAGGCATTGCCTTCGTGCTGGGGCACGCGCTGGCAATGAAAGCGATTCACGGCGGGAAAGCCAAGAATGACAAGATCGACTCGCACAAGATCGCGAGCCTCGTACGCGGGGGGCTGCTACCCCAGTCCTACGTCTACCCAGCCGCCATGCGGTCGACGCGCGATCTCATTCGGCGTCGGCTGCACCTGATCCGGAAGCGCGGCCAGCTCTTGACGCACATTCAGAATACGCGTGCCCAGTACAACCTCCCGGCCTTCGAGCGGCGCCTCGCCTACCCAGCGAACCGCGATGGGGTCAGCGCGCATTTTCGCCGATCCGAGTGTGCGGAAGAGCATTGATGTCGACCTCGCATTGCTCGACCAGTACGACGCGCTCATCGTGGACCTCGAGCTCACGATTGTTCGAGAGGCGAAGCGCCACGATGCCGACGCGTTTCACCGACTGCGCTCGGTGCCTGGGATCGGAAAAGTGTTGGCGCTGACCATCCTCTACGAGATTCACGACGTGACGCGGTTTGATCGCGTGCAGGAATTTACCTCCTACGCGCGGCTGGTCAAGTGCGTGCATCAATCCGCGGGCAAGAAGCTCGGCACGGGCGGCGCGAAGATGGGCAACGTGCATCTCAAATGGGCGTTCTCGGAGGCGGCCGTGCTGTTCCGGCGTCATACGAAGGATGGCACGAAGATCGTGGCGGGGCTCAACAAGAAGCACGGCAAAGGAAAGGCTCTGTCGATCCTGGCCCACAAGATTGGGCGAGCGGTGTTTTACATGCTCTCGCGAGGGACCGTCTTCTCGATGGAGAAGTTCCTCGCGGCGGAGCGGGGAGAGAGCGGGCGAGCCAGACGTCTAACTCGAGCCATCGGGACCGAGCTCGTCATCGATCGTGACGACGCGTGCACCGCAGAGTGCCACGAGCCCACGATCATGAGCCAGAGGTCCGGCAGCGAGCGCGGTTGATGGGACGCCCGCTCTCTCCCTCGCCATGCACACGCGTTTACGGGATGGGCTGCCCCTCCCCCGAGCCTGGCGACAACGGACGCGCGCAAGCGACGTCGCTCGTCATGAGGAGGCCGGCATGAGGGCCTGTATGAGTTTCTAGGCCGCGCGGGTCTCACGACCCTCGCGCTTCGCTACGCGAAGCTTGAGCCTCAATAGGTGTTGGGCCCCGCCCCACAACA
>ORMF011868389.1_pt1 | contig 16863 bp, 14 predicted proteins | sample 1779871 | NCBI WGS metagenome assembly ORMF01 (sample SAMEA104232316, study PRJEB22302) | groundwater metagenome | biome: forest; feature: aquifer; material: groundwater | place: USA | collected 2011-08-07 | depth 5.4 m
CGGCACCTGGATCTCTTTTTCGCCCTTGAACTTTTGCTCCAGTTCCGGAACAATCCACTTGTTGCCGCGGGTCAATTCGGCCTTCAAGGTAATGAAGGGAGCAGTGCCTTCAAAGCGTCCATGCTCGACCATCGTTAGCGTCGCCCCGTGGCCGCGGATGAGGCCGGGAATATGCTGTTAGTTCGCCATTGAGGAGCTTAATATGATCGAGTGCCCCTTGGCATATTCTCCGATCAGATGGAAAGTGTCCGGCACCTCGCGGTCGTGAAACGCGTATATGCCGCCGCCTGACATCACTTTGTAGGGGAACTGCGGCTCTCCCCAGCAGATGTTCATCGGCGCTACCACGTGATAGAACAAATCCGTGGCGATGCCGCCGGAATAGTCCCAGTATTTGCGGAAACGGAAGAAGCGGTCGGCGTCCCAATTCCGCTTGGTGGCCGGACCCAGCCACGTCTTCCAATCGATGTAGTTTTCGCCTTTCCCATCCGGTCCGGCCCCAGGGTCAATATCGTAGTTCCATTCGCCCTCGATGGAATTGCGGTGATAGGACCCCTGGCTCATCAGCATCTTTCCGAGCATGCCTTCGCTGATCAGGCGGCGCGCCTGCGCCCATTGATCACCCGATGTAGTCTGCGATCCCACCTGTAGAACACGCTTGGTCTCCTTGACCGTGTTGACCAGTTGGCGCGCCTCATCGACGGTGTGGCACATCGGCTTTTCCAGATACACGTCCTTGCCGTTGTCCATCGCCTCCAACGCGATCTTGGCGTGCCAGTGATCCGGAGTAGCCACGATCACGGCGTCAATGTCGCCGCGGTTGATGATTTCCCGGTAGTCGAGGTACCCATCGCAGCTGTGATTGGCCTTATTCAGCGTGACTCGCTTTTGGTAGACGTCGCAGACGGCCAGGATTTGGCAGTTGCCCTCGCGTTTTCCAGCTGTGGCAAACTCTTTTGCGACATAGGTGCCGCGCCCGCCGCCGCCAATCAGGCCGACGTTGATGCGGTCATTGGCTCCAATCACACGACTGGCGGCCGCCTTTCCAGGGCGTGCCGCAAAGGCCTTGCCCGCCACCCCCAAGGCTCCTGCGCCGACCAGAAATTCTCTTCGTTTCATTTCATCCTGCAACATTGTTTTCTTCCCCCATATTTGCCTAACGGAAAAGCCAAGTACAGTTTACTACAAATCGGGAAGGCCCCCGGCGGGTTAACGGCCCCCACCGGCCGAGGCACTGCTCCTTTGCACCGCTGGCACATCCTCCGCCCGCCGCGTGAACGCTCTCCACCAAATCAAGAGGCACAGCATGTGGCTCAGGATGATGAACGCGTTCGCAAACGGAACAATGCCCGGGCTCATGCCGCGCAACTGGTGCCCGATCGCCTTTCCGGCAGTGAGAAGACCCAGCCCTCCCGCGATCAGCAGCATCTGTACCGAGCGGTTCCTGGACCGGATCAGCGCTGTCCACAGTACAACGTTCAGCAGTGCCGAGTAGAAACTGAGTTGCCACGAAAGCGCCGTCATCCGCCGCGTGAGCTTCACGGCCGCCGAGTAGTTTGCCGCGACGGAGGAAACCGACAGGATCACCACCACCGCTCCAATTCCAAAGGTGATCCACATCCTCTGCTTGTGCTCGGCAGCCTGGTAGATCAGAGTCAACATCAGGGCGAAGATGAGCACTTGCGTGCCAGCCTCATTGGACCAGTAAAACAAGGTGTAACGCTCGCCCGCCAAGGTCCAATTGCCAAAGTAGGCGGCCGATTCCACTACGTTGGATAGGAAGTCAATGACGCAGTAGAGAAACAAGAAGGGGTACTCCCGGTAGGCGCGCCCACGGAGAATACCCCAAATAACAAGAAGATTGAGAACAATAACCGCTGTGCCGATGATCAGCCAGATTCCAGACACCACTAAACCGTTAAACCGTTCCTTTGGACTGGCAGATTTCTGCTGTTCGGACTAGTGAGACTAGACCAGTTCCCAAGGATCCGGGGCAGGGAATGCTCCATGTGCCAGTTCCCAAGGATCCGGGGCGGGGAATGCTCCGTGCGCCAGTTCCCAGGGATCGGGGGCGGGGAATGCTCCGTGCGCCAGTTCCCAAGGATCCGGAGCAGGGATTATTCCATCGGCATTCTCCTGAATGGTGAAAGAAGTGTCACCAAAGTGAGCAATCTGGGTGACGCCAAAAACAATGGCGACAGCCAAGCTCATGATAACACAAATCATATTAATGCTAGAATATTTACTCATAAGACATGTCACCTACTTGCGGAAGGGTGTTACCCTTAAGCTGTCTCGGGGAAACACCTTATTCCAAATATTTAGACTCCACTAGTCTACACAATGGTTGCGTACTGCGTATCTTAGGATTAATCTGAGTGGGGCTTTTCGGCAGGACGTCCGCAAAACAGCTGTAAGTGGCTTTAAATTAATATGTTAGCGGTGAGGTGGGCGTGGCGAGCTAGTCGCCGCGCGTGTACTGCGAGGAGGAACGCATGCCGGCGTCCTCATTGACAGGCCTGACACGCAACCTGCGGCCAGGCCATTCCAACCGCATGTCCGCAGTGACCTCATCCAGCATCTCGATTGAGGCGGTGGGTGATTCCAGCGCGAAGGCGGTCAGAAGCAGGTTGTCGCAGATGGCGTTGACGATTCGAGGAATGCCTTGGGAGCGCAGGTGGACCTCCGCCATCAAGTCCATCGGCAAGATCTTTTGTTGCGGCAGTCCGCCTTTTTCCATTCTTGTTTCAATGTATTCAATGGTGCCGGACTCTTGAAACGGACGCAGGTTGCAGCGCAGGACAATCCGCTGTTTGAGCTGGCGCAGGTTCGGGGCATCCAGCTTACGGTCCAATTCCGGCTGGCCGGCCAGGATCACCTGCAGCAGCTTGCCGCCTCTGTTTTCGAAATTGCCGAGCATGCGGATCTCTTCCAGCACGTCCCATTCCAGGTTGTGCGCCTCATCCACAATCAACACAGTAGTGCTGCCGCTGTTTGCCTGCTGGAGCAGCAGATCATTCAATGCGTACAAAATTTCGGTCTTGCTCTTGCCGCAGCGCAAGTCCAGATCATAGGCCAGCATCTCGAAGAAATCGACGGGGGTGATGCGCGAGTTGAAGATAAAGGCAAATTCGACCCGCTGGGCGTAAAGATAGTCGCGCAGGCACTCGAGCATGGTCGTCTTGCCCGTACCCACCTCGCCGGTCAACACGATAAAGCCCTTGCGGCTCTGCACTCCATAGATCAGGTTGGCCAGCGCCTCTTCGTGTTGCAGACTCCGGTAGAAAAACGCCGGGTCAGGACTCAAGTTGAATGGGTTCTCTTGGAATCCGAAGAATGCGTTATACATGTGCGACGCTTTGCATGTGCCCGTTTAGTGGTACCAGTCTACAGAGTATCCTATCATGCACCTTTGTTCCAAATCACGGGGATTCGGAACACCTCCACCTATTCATCGGCGGACGGATTGCCCTACATGAGTCGAGTCGCCGCCTGAGATCAAGCTTAACAGCGCAAAACGGATATCTTCCCGGCTTTGCGGGCTAAACTGAACCGGATCGGATGGCGGCAGGACCGGACCGTGGGTTCACACAAAATTCTCAAACGCAGTGGATAGGGAGATTATCCCTATTCCTTCCATGATTCGGAGGAGATTGGATCCGCCGTACTCGCAAGGGTCTCGAAGAGAACCGGACTACAACTAAAAGATCTCTAAGATATACTTGCTGAAATGCGTGAGATCAACGTATTTGTCGCTTCACGGGGGGATGTTTCGGAGGAGCGGGACTGTGTTGAAGAGGTGTGCCATCTATTGAACCAGGAGTTTGAGTCCTGACACGTTGATGCCTGCTTCACGGTGCGGCGGTGGGAACAACTGGCTCCGAGGGCGCATCCGGGTGGGACGATGGGGCTAATATCCGAAAAGTTACGTCCCGACAAGTGCGACATCGTCATCGGTATCCTGTGGGCGAGTTTGGGGACGCCGTCTCCCGTCTTGATGGAGCAAACGCCTACCGAGTTTGAGATTAGAAGCTCGATCAAGGCCCTTGCGCGCCAGGGTCGACCGGAAGTATGCGTCTGGTTTCGGGAGGAACCTCTTTACCCAAAAGACGCTGTCGCCGTGGAGCAATTGGCTCGCGTCATGGATTTTCGCAGGTGGGTCCGCCAGTTTTGCCTTACGGGGTCCTACAAGACGACGGAGGGGTTTCGGTGGGAGATTTACAATGCCCTGAGGCAGAGCGCGCTCCAACTGATCGAGACGGAGAAGGAGTTCCAACGCGGCCCATCACAATGGTCGTTCACGGCTGCCGGCGAGGCAACCCTGCTCCGGCGACACGGGACGACCGAGCGCGTTGGGGACGTCTACCTGACCGTGCTCGGGCACGCCGTAGAGCCGGTCCGGCAAATCTGCTCGATCCGATTGTTTACAAGTCCCAGCATAAACATGACCAACCGGATGAACGCTGAAGGTATGACCGACGCAATACTTTTCGATGAATCGAGCAGCACTTTGCCCATCGGAATTTTCGGCAGGATAGTGGCCTGCAACAGCGTGGTTTTCGATCGGGTCGAGATCCGAATCGGCGAGGCTATTCAACCCCAAGTTCTTCGGATCTCGAACGTAAGGGTGAACGCCTCACAATGGGGGACTCCAGGTGGTGTTGTTAGATTGGCAATGGAGGTCAAAGAAGAAGGCAGCGGAAAGATCGTTCACGCTAGAATACTGGCCCCGGCAGTTGGGATACTTTCGGGTGACGAATGCAGCCTCTCGGTCACGAGTTCGAACGAAGAGCCAGGTGCTCTTGAGATCCATGCAGCTGAGGGTATCAATGGTGATGCTTTTGGTGGACAGCCAGAGGGGTATCCACTGACGCTCAGGCTGGATTTTGAAGAGAAGGAGCTGGGCATGTTCCGGGACCGAAACGAAGAGCTTTCCTTGGGTAGTCCTGTCGCTTTGCCCCACGAATTCATTCCAACCGAGCAGCCGAGCAGCTCGGGCACCCGGTTCTTAGTCGGCTTTAACAATATCCCCGACCAAGTCAGGCTGTTTGTGACCGTTACCAATATCCACAAAGACGGAACACCACCTCAAGAGCCCAGTTGCCGGCTTGTTTCGACGTACCCCAACGGAGCGTCATTGACCAGTGAGTTCGTTCACCCCAGCGCCCTCAGCAATCAAGGGGTCGGCGTCGTAGAAATGCCGATCATTGGTGGCTGTGGATTGGCCGTTTGGGAATGGATTGTACCCGCCGAACAACCCTTAGGATTACGTTCAATGTTCATCGGGGTTCTCTTGATCGCCCGGGGTGGCGAAGCATCGCCGGGCACTGCGACCGTTTATGGTCTTCTCGGACCAACGTCGACTAATGCCGCAGCCAGCTCTGTCAGTCATATCCCACGATTCGTTGACGACGCACCGGCAAGAAGCGCGTTCTCCTTTGTGTAAGCCAACATCGCGGTCCTGGGCGGACGGGCAAGCCCGACTGGGGAGAAGGTGAGCCAGCGGCAGGAGGATGCTATGCTGGACTTAATGCAGCTCACTATTGAGTTGGATCGTGAAGTAGACGGCAGATGGATAGCTGACATTGAGGTATTGAACATCCTCCTCTACGGCGACTCCATGGACGAAGCGATCCTGAAGGCCGAACAGGCCGCCAGGGAAATCATTGCGGACAGAATCGCGCATGGTGAGTTGCCTGCTGAAGCTGGGAACCCGGAGTTTGCGGTCGCCGCGTGAGCAAATGGCCTTCGGCGAAGGCTCGCCGGGTCCTTGCCGCACTAAACCGGATCGGATGGCGGCAGGACCGAACCGTGGGTTCACACAAAATTCTCAAACGCAGCGGATGGGCAGATTATCCCTTTTCCTTCTATGATTCGGAGGAGATTGGATCCGCCATTCTCGCAAAGATCTCGAAGAGAACCGGACTAAAACCAAAAGATCTCTAACCCTGGGCTAAATATCTCAAGCCATTTCCAGCCAAACCCACCCGGGCAAGGCGGCCGGCTGGTTGTCCAGAAAAACGATCCGGCGCGTCTTGGGGAACGGCATACCGGACTGGATCGCGCGAGAGTAGTACGGCATCGACCGGAGTACTGACCGGTAGGCATCGTCCCCGGTTTCCGGGAAAGCAGTCTTTCCGAGCAGCCCTCCACCCCAGCCCATCGAGAGCAGGCAGGCATTGCCACGCGCTTGCGCTGCCTCCAGGCGCGCCCCCAACTCCTCCAACGTGCGATCGAGCAGCGGAAGTCCAGCCGATTGCGCAAACTTGCGGTGGCCTTCCAGTACGCGGCCCGCAAACTCATTGGCTGCCTGGAATACCGGCTTCCACGACAACGGCTCCCGCCAGCGCAAACTCTGCGCGGTCTCCTTGCTCTGGAAAAACGCGCGCTCAATCCAATCTCCCTCAAATATCGTTCCCGGCGCAGCCATCTCGGCCATGACCGGAGTGGCCTCCTCCGCTCGACGAGCGTCGATGGTGCCATGTGAGGCATGCTTCCATCCCAACACATACGAGCCGGCTGGTCCTGATTTCTTACCCACCAATACAGCGGTCTTCATCACGAAAATTTGAAATCCGCCATGGTCCACCGGCGCGGAGTCCGACATGGCAATCGCCTTGAACGGATCATGACCGGACCGGCCCAGGACCTGATGCTCCATCGCCTCAGCCGGATGCCGCATCGGGCCATACTCCAGCAGAGCCTTTTCAAGACTGGCCAGCGCCTTCTGGTTGGCCCGGCCGGCCACCACCGCCGTACGCAGGGCGCCGCGCAAGGCGCTGCCGGGTAGAAACGCGCCTTTGGTGCCGGAAGTGAACAGCGGGATGTGGCAATACTCGGCCCGCAGCCGCTCCCATTGAACGGCATAGGCGGGATGCTCAAACGGGATGCGGCGTCCGGCGAAGTTTTGCGCAAACCCTCCCCAACTGGCAAAGTCGAGCTTGTCGGCCCGCTTGATCTGAGTCAGGTAGCTTTCCAGGCGCGGCCCCTTTGCCAGCAGCCGGAAGATGCGCTTCTGGTCCAGCACGTTGACCTGATTTTTCCAAACCATGTAGTCGATCGGGGACAGGCTGGAGCCATCCCCCACCAGCATCGGAGTCAGGCATTGCAGCCGGTATCTCACGGCGTCCTCCAGGGGAGGGGAATCGAGACAGCGAATCCGAACCGGAACACGGCATGGGGGAATCCATCGGGAGCCACATCGTGCGCGCGTCCCACCGGCTTTTTCGAAGCCACCAGTACCGAGCCTTCCGCAACCATTTGCAAAGATTTTTTCGCCGCTCCCCAGGCGGCAGGGCTTTCCACACGCCCGCTCCGCGTCAGCAGCGAGTAGTTCCCCTTGTCCCAATCAATGCTTTCACCCTCGGCCGGGCTGAACAGGCTCAGCAGCCAGTAGGCCGGGTTCTCCGGAGCCTGCTCTACATGCCTGCCGAGCAGGAGCGTGGATAGATCCACCATCCGGAACTCCTCCACCTCCGCATGGCCCCAGCCGCGCGAACGTTCCCCGCCAATGCCGGAATCGGCCAGCAGCCGGAAACAAGCCTCTACCTTAGATCCCCATTTCTCCTGGTCAATGGTCGAGCGGAACTGCGCCACACACCACAATCCCGCGTTGGGCGAAAGCTCCAGGCAGGCGGTTTGGTGAACCCCCACATGCCCGTTGGCCATCCGGTCCACGGCCGCGTTCGAGCGCAGGCTGTAGCGGAAGGGTCCCGCAAACGCGCCCTTGCGTCCGGAGCGGATCAGGCACCGGCTCACGCCGTCCACTTCCCACTTGTCCTCTTCCAGCGCCGGGCCGCCCTCGGCCGAGGGCGGCGCCAGCAAGCCGGGCAATACGGCGTTCGGGATGAACTGGGCCCCGCGCGTCCGAAGCCGGGAAGTGGGCGGAGGCCAAAGGTGCCGCGGGCCAGCCACGTAGAGCAAATCCGCCTGCCAGGGCAGCATCGAGCTGAGCCGTACGGCCGGCCCCTCCGGCGACTCATCGCGCGCGGTGGCATCCAACCATTCCTCCAGCATTCCCAGCGATCGCATGGACCAGCACAGCGCCGAATACAGCGTGTCGCTGTGGCAGACCGAATCCACCCGGTCCCGCGCTCCGCTGGCCGGGCCCAGGCGCCAGGGGCCGTTCGGCCGTAGGCGGACCAGTAGGCAATCAGGCATGATCAGTCAACCAACTGCGCGGACAAACCCTCTCCGGTGGCCAGCTGTTGCACCGCGGCCAGATCGGCCCCGGTAAGCAATTCGGATTCAGGCTTGCCTTCGGAGTAAAACTGCCGCGAGCGCCAGCGCAGATTCAACGACGTGAACCGGACCCTGCCACTGCCGCGGGAGCCGCCGCCGCCCAGGCTGTCGTCCTCCAGCAGGCGCATGCTCTCGGCCAGCCGGGCCAGCAGCGCCTTGTCCTCCTCGCACAATATGTCCAGCACCAGCCGGAACTTGAAACGCGCCCCGGCCGGTACACGCTCCAGCGTCCGCGGATTGGCCTGCGAGGTGATCCGGTCAATCGCGTTTTCGCTTTTCACCTCGGTCAATTCATCGTCCAGATTTTCACGCATCTGCGATGTGATGCTGTCCAGATCCAGCGGCGCGTCGTAGACGGTCAGCCGCGCCGGAGTGGCATTGACCGAGTCAAACGATTCTCCGGTTACACGCTCCATCCGGCCCGGATTGCGGCCGAACAGCACGCACACATCGTCGCCGGCGCGGTCGCTTTGATGGATGCGAACCTCCTGCCCTTTCCGCTTGCTCAGATAGATCATGTCAGAGGCCACCGCCATGCCGGAGGACTGCTCCAGCAGCGAGCGCAGCCGCCCGCGGATGGAACTGCCCGGCACGTACGGCCGTCCAAAGGCGTCCTTCACAACAGGATTATCGGCTCCGCCTATCTCCAGCGAACCTTTTCCGGCTCCAATGTGAAGGCCGGTCTCGCAAATCAGATCGCCGTCCAGCAGGAGCTTTCCCACCAGTTTCAATTCGGTTTGGGCAGTATGCGCACTCATGGTATTTTCCTATTCGTCGTAGGCCTATTCGTTGTATGCAACGATGGCTTCAAAAAGATCACGGAAGCGCTCGTAGCCTCGGGGCTCGTTCTTACGCGTCACCTGCAGGAGCAGCCGCTCCATGCTATCCAGGCTCCGCAGGGAGTGGCGCGCAATCGTGTAGGCCAGCCGCGCCCTGAGCATCACAAACTGATGCTGGCGGTCCGCTTCCGGCGCGCGGCAGGCGCGGCGCACCGCATTGTAGAAGCGCCGCAACTGGCTCTTGGTGCCCGAGTCCATGTCCCGCATCCGGATCACCACGGCGTGCGCGTGATTGTCCAGATACAGGCTGTCGGCGATCAACTTATCGATGTCGATGTCGGTGTAGATCTCCGGCCGCCCGCGGTCAGGCCGGCCCCCCCGGTCTGGCCTCGGCCCGCGATCTGGCCTTGGCCCACGATCTCCTCCTCGATCCCCTCCCTGCGGACCGCCACGCTCGGGTGGGCGGTTTCCGGTGGCGGCGGGCTTTTCGGCGCGCTCCGGACGGGGCCCTTTTTCCCGGCCTCCCTCGCGCTGCCCTCCCCCGCGTGGCGGGCCAGCCGGGGACGGAGCGGCGGGCGCGGCCGCTGCGGCTGCGGCTAAGACAGGTTCCGCTACGGGCTCTGCCGGCTTCTCGGCCACTTTTTCGGCTACCTTCACGGCCGGGGGCCCGGCTGGGGCCGCTTCGGCCGGAGACGGTGTTTCCTGCACCGGCTGTTCCTGCACCGGCTGTTCCTGCTCAGCTTTTTCCTGAATGCCTGGTTCCTGCGTTTCTTCTGCCATATGTTTTATGCCTCAATCAACAAGCGCGCCCATTCGACGGCCACCCGGCCGGCTGGACGCAGCTTCACCTGCACTGGACTCTTACCGATTACGTCGGAAATCAAGACCGACTTCAGCCGCTGAAATTCCTTGTCTTTGGCCGGCCCCATGATCATACTGAGCCGGCGATGGTAGCGCCACGGCCGGTCCGCGCGCGTCTTGCCAGGATCCCGCGCCGGCGGCTTGTCGCGGTAGAAACTGCTCATCTCGCGCAACAATTGCGGCGAGCAGCCTAAATCACGCACCATCCGCACCACGTTGTCCTTGATTTCACCGGCCTGGAGGAGCTGCTTCCATTCGATGGTCTTCCCGAATACGTGCAGACAGTCCTTGCCGGTGGACTTGGCGGTTTCCAGGTTCCGGCCCGCCTCCTCGTAAACAAAGGCGAAGGGTGAATCCGGTTCCGGCGCAAGCGACAGCGCCATCGTGATGGTCTTGCCCTCCGGGCCCGGCAGTTCCTTTAAATCTTCTTCGGCAAAACGATGGAACAGCCGCTGCATCTCCTTGGCCATCAGCAGCAGCGCGTCCCATGATCCGTACACGGCAAAGTCGTCTCCGCCCGTGTACAGGATGGTCACCTTGCGCCAGAATTCCGCGGTCGAGCAGATCACTTCCAATTCGCCGGCGAAGAACTGTTTGAACAGCACCGAATGCTGCACCTGTTCCTCAATCGAGTTCATGCGGCGCATACGCAGCCCGAAATTGTCCACATCCCCGCGCAGCACGCCCCACACCGGCCGCCCTTGCGCCCGCGAGGCAAGCAGAGAAACCGGAGCCGCCGTCGCTCCATCCTCGTCCAGTGCGGCGTGGCGGGCCATCGGGATCGCGTCCATTCCCAATCCTACCGCCCACGTATGCTTTCCTTCGCCAATCAGGATCTTGCCCGGATCTTCCGGAGACCAGCCGACGTTTTGTGCATCACGCACTCCATGCGAAAGGTAGGTGGCGAAATAATCCGTGTCTTCTAAGGAACTCGCTCGCACAACGGAGCTCGGCGCGGCGGAAGATGCGCGAGTTTCCGATGGATTGGTGGGCCGCGCCGGCCCTGTGCGAGCTTCCGTGCTTCCCGGATCGGTGAACGGACGGGCGAGGCCAAACCGCCCCGCCTCCTGGACCGTCCCCTGCTGGCGGCTCATCTGCTCGGTGAGCCTCTTCCGGACAATGCCCCAATCGCCGAGGTTCTCCGTCGCCGACCAGACCAGCTCCAGATGTCCCCCGCTCAACGAACGCACGCGGATGGCGGCCGTTTTGAGAAACTCTTCTGCCGCCGGCAGAGACTCGCCGGGCAGCACCAGCAGGAACCCTCCGCCGCCGCTCGATCCCAACAAAATGCGGGCCAACCCGAGTTCGGCCAGCAGCGCCCTGGGCAGCACTTCGCTCAACAGGCTTACCCATTGCGAGCGACCGGCCAGCAAAGCTTCGCCGCCGCTCGCAAGCCCTGCGGCTGGAGCCAGAACGAATTCTTCAATGCCGAGCAGTTTCCCCTCTAGGAAGATTTGAACTGACATGGGATAGGGGACCTTTGATTGAGACCGAAACCATTCACTGTAACATAGTCGGCCGCGGCTGGACCTTTCATCCCGGCCCTCGCTCCACCCTCCCGCCGGGGGCCAGCACGCGCGCGATCTCCTGTTCGGCCAGCGGCGTAGATTCACAAGTGCCGCGCGGATCGAGGATCCAGTTGAAGAACCCATCCTGCCAGGGAATCTCATCGGGCGTGGCCGGGACAAACATGATGTTCTCGATCTCCACCATCGCCCGCCTCGCCTCGGCGATCTCCTCTCGCGTCCCGATCCCCACCAGGATGCCGTGCTCCACCTGGGCCGAGAGACGCACCGCCAGCGCTTTGTCCGGGATCGTCAGAAACAGCACGCGAGCCCCGGGTTTCACTTCCATCCCGTCCTGCATCGCTAAGGAACGATCTGCACCAGGTCCGGCTTGTTGAGAATCGCCTCCGCCTCCTCCATCGTGAACTCCTCCACCTTGGAGGAGATGTTCATCGAGCAAAATTTGGGTCCGCACATCGAGCAGAAGTGGGCATCCTTGAATCCTTCTTCCGGCAAAGTCTCATCGTGCATGGACTGCGCCGTCTCGGGATCCAGCGACAGCTCGAACTGCCGCTTCCAGTCGAACCGGTACCGCGCGCGGCTCAATTCATCGTCGCGATCCCGCGCGCCGGGACGGTGCCGCGCGATGTCGGCCGCATGCGCCGCGATCTTGTAGGCGATGATTCCCTGTTTGACGTCCTCTTTGTTCGGCAGCCCCAGGTGCTCCTTTGGCGTCACGTAGCAAAGCATAGACGCGCCATACCAGCCGATCATTGCCGCCCCGATCGCCGAGGTGATGTGATCAAAGCCTGGTGCAAAATCGGTGACCAGCGGTCCCAGCGTGTAGAACGGAGCCTCGTAACAAAGCTCCTTTTCCTTTTCCACCTGCATCTGAATCTGGTCCATCGGAATGTGCCCCGGACCTTCGATCATCACCTGCACATCGTATTCCCAGGCTTTCCGAGTCAGCTCGCCCAGCGTGGCTAGCTCGGCGAATTGCGCCTCATCGCTCGCATCGGCCACCGAACCGGGGCGCAAACCGTCGCCGAGCGAAAAGCTGACGTCGTGCTTCTGGAAGATTTTGCAGATCTCGTCGTAGCATTCATACAGGAAGTTCTGCTTGTGGTTCTTCACCATCCATTCGGCCAGGATGCTGCCGCCCCGGCTCACGATTCCCGTCACGCGTTTGGTGGTGAGCGGTACGTATTGAATAAGCACGCCGGCGTGGATCGTCATGTAGTCCACCCCCTGCTCGGCCTGCTCCTCAATCACCTCGAGCATCACGTTCTTGTTCAAATCCTCCACACGCCGCACGCGCGAGAGCGCTTCATAGATCGGAACGGTGCCGATCGGCACGGGTGAATGCGCCAGGATCGCCTTCCGTATCTCCGGGATGTCGCCGCCAGTGGAAAGGTCCATCACCGTATCGGCGCCGTACTTCACCGAATAGCGCAGCTTTTCCAGCTCCTCTTCGATGTTCGATGTCGTCGACGAGTTTCCGATGTTGGAATTGATCTTGCATTTGGACGCCACGCCGATCGCCATCGGCTCCAGGGCCGCATGGTTCCAGTTGGCCGGAATGATCATCCGTCCGCGCGCCACTTCAGACCGGACCAGTTCCGCCGGGATACTTTCGCGCTGGGCTACATACTCCATCTCCTCGGTGACCAGGCCCTGCCGGGCATAGTGCAGCTGCGTGCGGACGGGATGCGATTGGCGCTTGAAAACGTAGTCAGGTCTGTTCATGTCGGCTGTCTCCTAAACTCTCAAGTCTACAACGTAGCGCGGACCATGGTAGTCTGCCATCCATGAGCCCTCTGTTTTGTCTGGCCACTCTCCAGGTGGCGGGTGGGTTGAGTGGTATGCTCGACGCCTGGCTCACCCGTATCGCCGAGCGTCAATGGACCGCACGCGCCGCCGAAGTCGCGTCCATCCAAACCCCCGATGATGTGGCGCGCCGCCAGAAGTATATCCGCGAAAAGTTCCTCGCCTCCCTCGGCGGCCTGCCGGAAAAAACACCCTTGCACGCCGTCCTCACCGGAACTCTGGTTCGCGATGGCTATCGCGTCGAAAAATTGATCTACGAAAGCGTGCCCGGATTCAAGGTGACCGCGAACGTGTATGTGCCCCTGCGTCAAACTCCCCCGTTTCCGGCCGTGATCGGTGTGGCCGGGCACAGCAATACCGGCAAAGCCGAGCCCGCCTATCAGTCCGCCTGGATCTCCATGGCCCGCCGCGGATTTCTCGTGCTCGCCCTCGATCCTCCCGGGCAAGGCGAGCGGTCTGAATACTGGGACGCCGGGGCGGGGAAGTCGAGCATTGGTATCGGCACGCGCGAACACACGATGGCTGGTCTCCAATGCCTGCTCACCGGAACCAACATCGCCCGCTATGAAGTGTGGGACGGGATTCGCGCCTTCGACTATCTGCTGACACGCAAGGATGTCGATGGCGCCAGAATCGCCGTCGCCGGCAACTCCGGCGGCGGCACCCAGAGCGCCTACCTTGCCGTGGCCGAGCCCAGGCTCGCCGCCGCTGCTCCCAGTTGCTACATCACCTCGTGGCAGCAGCTTTGGTCTGCGCCGGGTCCCCAGGATGCCGAACAAAACCTGCATGGGTTTCTACGCGACGGCTTGAACTTCGGTGACTTCCTCATCGCCTTTGCCCCCAAACCGATTCAGATGATGACCGCCACGCGGGACTTCTTCCCCATTGACGGCGCTCGCGCAACTTTCGAGGAGGTGGCCAAGGTCTTTCAGGCCGCCGGCGTCAGGGACCACGTTGCCATGTTCGAGTATGACGACGGCCATGGATGGTCCAAGCCAAGGCGCGAAGCCACCTACCGTTTCCTCGAAAAATGGTTTCACGGGCGTTTGGAAGAAGGCCTGGAGGCGCCATTGGAGCTGGAGCCAGCCGAAAACCTGCAAGCCACAAGCACCGGTCAACTGGCCACGTCCGGCGGCAGTGAAACCGTTTCATCTCTAAATCGAAAATTGGCCCAGCAGCTTTACCCCAAGCGCGAAGCGGCCCAGCCGGGTGCGGTTCTCAGCCGCTTGATCACAGTCACCCTAGGCCTGTCCAGCGAGAAAAAACTCACCGCCACCGCGGCCGGCCGGATGCAGAGGGATGGATACCAAATCGAGCGCATCGCGATTGGGACGGAGGAGGGAATCACCGTACCATCCCTGTTGCTCCTGCCCAATGCCCCCGCCGGACCGTTGCCCGCCGTGCTCTACCTCAACACCGCCGGCAAGGCAACCGACGCAGCGCCGGGCGGAGACATGGAAGCCATCGTGAAAAGCGGTCATGCGGTGCTGGCCATCGATGTCCGTGGAACCGGCGAGACCGCCCCCGTGGGCCGGCAAGGCGGCTATACCAGCACCTACCAAAGCTTCATGCGCGCCTACCTGACCGGCAACACGTTGGCCGGCATGCAGGTGACCGACGTGCTCCAATCCTTGCGCTTTCTGCGCGAGCGCACGAACAAAAGGGTGGACCCGGCCCGCCTTGCGATCTTTGGCAAGGCCAATGGCGGCGTGCTCGCCTTGTATGCTGCCGCGCTGGATCCAGCGGTCACCAAGATCGCCATCGAAGGCGCGCTAACGTCTTACATGGAGCTGGCCCGGGCGCCCCGGCACGAAGGCGTCCTGGATCTCATTGTCCCCGGCGTGCTGCGGCAGTTTGATCTCCCGGATCTGGCCCGTTCCATCGCGCCGCGCCGCCTCTGGATCGTGAACCCGACAGACTCGATGGGTTTGCCTGCAACGGCAAATGAGTACGGCAGTCAGCAAGGACTGCGGAAACTGCAACGAACCGCTGGAGAGAGCTTTGATAAAACCTATGCGAATTGGCTGGCGTATTAGTCTTCAACGGGCAGCTCTGCTGCTGATTGCCGCTCTTGTGCCTGCCGGGGCCCAGGTTCAGGATTGGCTGAAGAGCACATCCCCCCTTACGGAACAGGGCGATCTGGCCATCAAAATGGTGGAGAGCATCGATCAATACCTAATGCACCGCCTGGCCGCTTCGCCCGCCTCACGGAAAGCGCCGCAACCGGCCGACAGGGACGCCTTGCGCCGCTCAATCGGCGTTGTGGACGCGCGCGTGAGGTTTGATGCGCCCGCCCTGCTCGCCACCACCGCGCAGCCGGCGAATGTGGGGCAGGCGGTCAGCTACGACGTTCTCGCTGTAAAATGGCCCGCCTTGCCAGGGATGCATGCGGAAGGACTGTTGCTCCAGCCACGCCAGAAGCCTGTTGCCGTTGTGATCGCCTTGGGCGATGCCGACTGGACACCCGAAATGGTGGTCAGTAAGTTCGCGCACCGGCTCGCGGCCAGTGGCTGCCTCGTCCTGATCCCGCATCTCATCAACCGCTCCGACGAATTTTCGGGCAAGCCCGGCGTCCGGTTCACCAACCAGCCGCACCGCGAGTTCGTTTACCGCATGGCCTACGAGATGGGGCGGCACATCATCGGATACGAAGCACAAAAGGTCCAGGCCGCCCTTGACTGGTTCGAGCGCAGCCAGCCGGGCCTGCGCGTCGGGCTGATCGGGTACGGCGAAGGCGGACTGCTCGCCCTCTACAGCGCCGCTATCGATGATCGGATTGATTCCACCGTCGTGAGTGGATATTTCGGTCCGCGCGAAGAGGTGTGGAAGGAGCCCATCTATCGCAACGTCTGGTCGCAACTGCTCGCCTTCGGAGATGCCGAGCTGGCTGCCCTGGTTGCGCCGCGTGCCTTGATTGTGGAGGCCTCGCCGCATCCGGATGTGGCTGGTCCACCCGCGCCGCGGGATGGACGCCGGGGCGCGGCCTCGGGCGGTATCAGCACTCCCCCGTTGGCCAAGGTGAAGGCCGAATATGACCGTGCGCTCGCCTATCGCGGGAAAGCGGTAACGGTCTTGACCACTGGCGCCATTGGCTCCGCGCAGACTTTGCTCGCGCTCGCCAAAACATTGGGGATCACCTTGTCCGGGGCCGAAGAGGCTGCTCCCAAACTTGCCTCATCCGATCCCAGGATGGTCCAGCAGCGCCAAATCAAAGAGATGGTGGACTATACGCAGGAACTTGTGCGCCAGTCCGGATTTGTGCGAAAGAAGGCAATCGCTCCACTGGACCTCTCCAGTCCAGCCGCCTGGGACACGTCCGCCGAACCGTTCCGCAAGCAGCTCTGGGAAGAGGTGATCGGCCGCATGCCGCCCTCCGAACGCGGCTCAAAGGCGTCTGCCCGCCAGATCTATGACAAGCCCGCCTTCACCGGATTCGAAGTCGTGTTGCCCGTTTGGGGTGACATCTACGCTTACGGCCTGTTGCTGGTTCCCAAGAATATCCAGCCCGGTGAACGGCGCCCCGTAGTGGTGGCGCAGCACGGATTGGAAGGCAAGCCCCAATTCCTGGTTGAGCCTCCCGATGAGCGCAATGATCAGGTCTACGCGCGGTTTGCCGCACGTCTGGCCGAACGCGGCTTCATCGTCTTTGC
>ORMF010162137.1_pt1 | contig 16853 bp, 13 predicted proteins | sample 1779871 | NCBI WGS metagenome assembly ORMF01 (sample SAMEA104232316, study PRJEB22302) | groundwater metagenome | biome: forest; feature: aquifer; material: groundwater | place: USA | collected 2011-08-07 | depth 5.4 m
CACTTCACTTCCAGCCGCGAACGCTGTCGTTGTTTTGATTTCGGAAAATCAGCCGACCACAACGGTCGCGCTGTTCAGCAGCCGTTTCAGCGGGTCATTTCTCATTAGCAGCGGTGGGTCAATTCTGGTTAGCGGCCACAGTACCGTATTAACCCGGCAGGCAAACTGGCTTGATCGACGCCCAAGCCTTTCAACTCAAAAGCGGAGCAAGTTGAGGAGTATCCGTCACGACGCTGCAATTCCGATGTCGCTTTTGAATGCGCCTGCCCGCACGCCTTGAGAAAAGCAGCGATCTCGTTTGGATCGCCGAAATTTCCAGCACCGACAAGATGGCATTCATCGCGCACGTTAGCCAATAGGCGGGCACTGTCCAGTTGAGGTTCGTTGAGATCGGAGAGCCACGTCTCAAACTCGGTGAGACGCCGTTGTTCAGCCGCCAACAGAAGGCCCTGAGCGAGTGTGTAAAGTTGCGATGCCATGCGCGCCTTATTTGAAAGGGGAGGGTACCCGACAACGTAGCACCGTGTCAAATTCAGGACAGTCGGATAAAAAGGCTTCGCAAATTATCCGCTTTGGGGATGTGGAGCGTAGCGTGGGCTGGTCCAGCGCCTACAAGCTGCCCTGAATCTCCTCGACGATGCGTCGGTGATCCAGCAACGCTAGCCGCTTCGCTATCTCCGTTTCATCGACGCGGGTAAATACCCTCAGCCAGCCGTTCTTTAGTTGGGTAATCCTCCGGTAACTTTCTTCAATTCTCGCCCGCACGGCGGGGTCTCGTTCCGCTTCGGCACAAAGAAACTCGTGGACGCGCATCGCTCGGGGCAGCTCGTGGCAGAATAGCAACACATCGATACCGGCGCGGACAGCCAGGCCGGCCGCCTCTTCTTCGTCGTAGTTGGCGCTAATCGCTTTCATTTCCATGTCGTCGCTAAAGACGACGCCGTCGTAGCCCAAATCCTGGCGCAGCAGCCCGGTGACGATTTTCTCCGATAGGGTCGCGGGAAATTCCGGGTCCAGTGCGCGATAGAGAACGTGCGCGGTCATCAGCGTTGCGATTCCTTGCCGGCAGGCGTGGACGAACGGCGGCAGCTCGACGGCCTTCAATTCCACCACGGATTTTCCGACGATCGGCAGAGCCAGATGCGAGTCTTTGTCCGTGTCGCCATGGCCGGGGAAATGCTTGCCGCACGGAACGATGCCGCCTTCTCTCAGGCCTCGAACGATCTCCCATCCGAGGCGGATCACTGCTTTTGGGTCGGTGCTGAGCGAGCGATCCCCGATGACGAGGTTGCTGGGATTCAAATGAACATCCAGCACGGGAGCGAAGTTTAAGTTTATGCCGACGGCGGAAAGCTCGCGCGCCGTCGCCAAGCCAACTTTGTAAGCCAGCTCGGCGCTTTCTGTCCGGCCCAGAGCGGCTGCGGGTGGGAAGTGGGTGAATGGCGGCGGCAGACGATGAACCCTGCCGCCTTCCTGGTCGATGGCGATGAAGGGCGGAAACTCTGTTCCGGTTTCCCAGAGTTCGCGGCAGAGCCACATGATTTGCTTCGGCTCGTGGCAATTGTGGGCGAAGAGGATGAAACCGCCAAAGCCGCACTGTTCGATGAGCAGTCGCTCGTCTCGGCTCAACGCCTCGCCCTGAACGCCGATCATGAACATCTGGCCGATTTTTTCTCTTAACACGTTCACTCTTATGCTTATAACATGCGCACAAGAGCGCAGAAATCCCGTCAGTTGGAAGTTAACGACGCGGCACGAGTGAACTTCTCTTTAGATGGCCATCGATGGGCGTATACTATGAAAGCCGTGAACGACCCAACAGTTCGAGCGGCAAGAGACGGCAGGCTCGCACGACCCGTACCAGGCTCTGCTTGAGATCTCGCAAGCCATTGCTTCGCATAGAGATCTCGAAGAGAAAAACAACCTTCTCTCACCTAAATCCTGCACAGTTTGATACGAGGCCCGTGGTGGGGCTTCTCGCGGGTTTCATCCAGAAAAAAGCAGCGAAGAAAGCTGTTCGGTTCAATCTCGCACCGGGCCGACGAGCGGACGGATGCCGACTACGCTGAAAAAAAGCTCCTGGATGGAAACCTCGTGAGCAGCCCTGACCTCGCGAAAACTGCGCGAGAGCGCCAGGTAAATACATACCCGGCAGAAGCACGAGAGGGCGAACAGGCCGAGCAGGCGGTGGCCAAACAGCGGCGGCAGCCGCGACGCCAAAAAGCCTCCCAGGGAAGATCCCATAAAAAGCGCGACGCCATTGACGACGTTAAAATAGGCGATGCAGCGCACCCGCTTTTGCGGCGTCACTGCGTCATAAATGAAGTTGCCGGCGCTGAGTGTCACTCCGCTCCATGCAAACCCGGCAAACATTTGCACCAGCATGAGGTAGACAGGATGGCCGGAGAAGAGCCAGAGGATTGGGATCAGCGCGGCAAAAAACGAACTGAGCCGAAGGACTCTTACGTTGCCGACGAGATCGGCGTGCCGCCCCCAGAGCGGCAGAGCGATAAGCGAAGCCAACGATCCGCCGACCTGGAGCGCCATATACGTCAAGTAGCTCAATTGGAGGTCGCGCAGCATGAAAACGGCGAAAAACGGAGCTGCCAAAAAAGTGGCGAAATTCAGACAGCCGCTAAAAACCACGAACTTGAGAAAATTGCTTTCTCGGAAACGCCGCAGGAACATAAAGAAAGTAAAGTCGGCGGCCGGATCCGTCTTTTGCGGAGGCTCGTCCATTCGATGGATGAAATAAGCGGAGACATAACGGGCGGCGGCGGCTAACGAAAAGATGATCCAAAAGCCGGTGCCGTAAGACGGCCCTGGAAAAAAATTCAAGAGCAATCCCGACGCGAGAACACTGCCGACCGTCACCGCGCCGACGGTCTTGTTGCGCCAACCGAAGTATCGCCCTCTCTTCCTCGCCGGCACGTAATCGCTCATCAAGCTGCCCCAGGCCGGCCCCGCCAAGCCGCCACACAGGGCCGCGAAAATTAAAAAAACCAGCAACAGTTCCACTCGGTGAGGGATCTCAAGCACAGGCAACGTCGCGATACAGAGCAGTAGCGACGCCTGGGAGACAACCAAGCGCACCAATAGTTTGACCCGGCCGCCGACCCAATAAATTACTCGCACGGAAAAGAACTGCGACAAAGAAGACAAGAGATTCGGCAGCGCGGTGATGAGACCGATCTGCTGTATGGTGGCGCCCAAGAAGAGCGCCACGGGCGTAGCGTAATGTTCGGTAACGCCGCTCATAAAGGCGGCAAAAATCCCGTCCTTGAATGATGCCCGGAGACTTTCTCGAACGTTAACCTTTTTGAGCCTCATCGTGGCGGGAAGAAAAAAGCGGATCGAGCAACCTCGCGCGGACTACCGGAAAAAGAAAGGATGATACGATAAGAGTCGGAAGTCATTCTCGTCCTGCATTCGACTAATGGGTTCCCGTTTCACTTGCGCGGTAGCAACGCGGATGCGACTTCGCGCCATTGTCGGGTCGGGAGGGCCTGGAAACGGCACTGGTGTCAGCACTGGTGTCAGGCATTGCTTAATTGCTTGTCCGAAAAATGAAAAGACTCCCGACCCCTTTTAGATCACAACGACCCCTTTTAGATCAATCCCTGAGTTCGTTTCCCGGCCTGCCGCGAGAAGGGGAAAGCCGAATAGAGAACCTGGGGTGCGACGCGTTGGGGTTGGTAGGCGAAGCCGAAGGCCCCGGCGATTTGCCGCCACTGAAGTTCGTTCAGAATCCTATTTCTCGCAGTCCTTCTTGCCATGGGAAAATATCGACAGGTCCGATCTTTCGCCGTTCCGAGCCTAGATAGAACACCACGGCGCGGTGCGGCTTGCCGTAATAATCGGCGAAGCTGTTGAAGCCGCGGAGATCGCTGGGGCCGATGGTGCGCGAGGCTTTGGTTTCGATGGCGAGGGTTTCCTGGTTCATGTTGACGATGAAATCCACCTCGGCGCCGTGCTCGGTTCGGTAGGCGTAGAGATTGATGGTTTGATCGAGGGCCGCGGCGCTCGATAGGATTTGGCTGCAAATCAAGTGCTCGAAGAGATTGCCGATGCGGTCGGCGGACAGGTGAAAGTTGCCCAACAAACCATTCAAGACACCGGGATCGAAGAAGTAGAATCGTGGGTGTTGCACTAACCGGCGGCGCGCGCTCTTGGCGAAAGGCGCGAGGCGGTGGACAATTAGGCAGTCTTCGAGCACCTCGAAGTAACGGACGGCGGTTTGCCGGGCAATCTGGGAGTCGGCCGCTAGTTTACTCAAATCCAAAAACCGCCCGGCGTATTCGGCGCAGATCGATAAGAAACGGGCAAAGCCCTCTAGGTTTCGTGTGAGTGCCTCGGCTTGAACTTCTTCTTTGAGATACGTCGCTGCGTAAGACGTAAGCGTTTTCTCTTTTGTCTTTAGATCCGATTCGCACAAGATACCAGGCAGGGTGCCGTGGGCAAGCGCTTGGTTTGTGTCGAGGCGGTAGTCCACCTCACGGCTCACGACCGGTCCGAGGTGATAAGTAAAAATCCTGCCAGGCAAGAGATTGGCTTGACCGCGGCGTAGCCTGCGCGCGCTGGAGCCGGTAAGAAAGAACTTGTAGCGTTGCGGCGCCGAGTCGAGCAGCGCCTGAACGGTGTTAAGCAAGCTCGGCAGGCGCTGCACCTCATCGATGAAAATAGTTTGTAGCTTGCCGGTGGCGGGTATCGCGTTCAGGCGTTCTTCAAGCTCCCGCGGGTTGCGGGCGAATTCGAGATAGGTGGGCTCGTGCGCGAGGTTAATCAAAAGATCGGGATTGAGCGATGAAACCAGCGTCGATTTGCCGGTTTGGCGCGGACCCAGGAGAAGAAAGCTCTTCTTGCTGTCCCTGAGGGTTTGGCCTAGCAACCTTGTTAGCATGTGGTTAAAATACCGCGTAATTTAACCACATGTCAACGAAATAAAAACAATCAATTTAATCAATGGGTTATAATGTTTGTCTGTCAGCTTAGATTCCGAGAGAAGCCGATAGGCATGCATGAAAGAATTCAGTGCTTATTGGTCGCCGACTATGCGACGCCAGGCAACCCCGCGACATGTACCCAACACGCTGGTTTAGCGCTGCTGCGATTCGATTTAGACTCGTTAGGGATTGGCAGTGGTAGTTAAGTTAGCGGGTTCGAGATCGGCTGGGTCGAGATAACAGAGCGTGTGTGTAAGCACTACGGTTTACCGCCTTCAGTGGTATTGCGCCGGGGGCGTGGGAGAGCGAATGCCAGGATCAAACGGGTGATGGCATGGTTAGGCCGAGAGGTGGGTGGCTTGACCAATCAAGAGATGGCGAAGGAGTTGGCGCAAGATCCAGCGGCATTGAGCAGGGGGTTAGGGAAACTGGCCAATGAGTTGGCGAAGGACGCCAAGCTGCGCAGCTTGGTGCAAATGCTCTGCGACGGCTTGAGAAAAGGGAAGCGCGTAAAAAAGTCAATTAGGCACGCCTGACCCCGATGTTGACCCCGATGTTGGGCGTAGGCCATCCGGGTGTTCCGGTTGCGGATGTTGGCGGTGAAGAACTCGACGAAGCGCTTCGCGGCGCCGTCGCCGGCGTCCGCGATCGTGGCCGGCAGGCCGTCGATGCCGGCCCGGGTGATGGCCATCGGGAGGGGGTTATTTTGGGGGTCCCCGTCCCCTTTGGATTGACGTATCATAACGTCCTTTACGTCAATGACGGCCGAAAAAACAAGTTTTTTGTGGATAACTTCCGTAGAAGGAAGTAGTTGCTTTCGCCATTGTTGACTTAAACAAGTTGAGAGCGGAAGTGATCGAGTTCCCGTTGGGCTCGATCGAGCATTGGCTTTGCACATTCTCGGCAGTAATTATCCCGGTGCTTCGGTTGGCCGGAATAGACCGCCAAATGCAACTCGCCTTTAGTGATCTTATGGACTGATGAATGGTCACATTCCCTGGTACCCAGGGCTGTTTCAATTTTAACGTGGTTTAAAAGTCCGCGAATTCCACCAGCCATATTATTTCAACGCCTCCTTAATCCGGTCTCGCACATCATCACCGATAGCGTCGAGATTTTTAAAGGCCTGTTCCATTTGATCCGCGCTTGGATCTTTGCGCTTTTTTTGTTCAATACCCAAAAAGGAATTTATTTGGTGGTTTAATAGTTTGGAAATCGCGTCGCGGTTCGGCTGGCCACGAACCTCCGAGAATTCCCCCGCCACGTCGCGGCCCACCGCGCTGAAATCAAGGTCTTTCAAAATACGGCTGACGACGGAATTGGTCCGTTGAAAAAGGCGTTTTCGCGCTGTGACGCGACGACGTTGTGGACTAGGAGGGATAAGATTAGGTTGTTTCTCGAACTCCTGTTGCTGCTGTGTCAACTTGCTTTTTAGCGTATCCTTGGTGACCCCAAGAGCCGCCAGTGTTAATCCCGTTCCGCCTACCGGTTGACTTAATAGTTGCTCGAGTACTTTGTCATCATTCGGATCGAGAAATGAATGACTGATGAAATGGCTCAGAATTTCGTCTTGAACTTGCATCCCGACGTCGAACCTGCGTGATGTGCCATGGGATTCAAAGAGATCCTCTTGGTCGTCCTCCGAAGTAAGCCAACGATGGAAAATTTGCTGATCCTCGTCATCTAGCTCCCGGAAATCATCCCAATGTTCATCGTTGTTGAGCCCGATATGGGAGACAATAATTCCGTGATTATCCGGGTGTCCCGGTTCATTCTCATGGATCACCCGCATGATCCGTCCCACAAACTGAATATAGGGAGATAGACTCCGGAACGGCCTGAACACCGCTGCGACACTCAACGGCGGATGATCAAATCCCTCGCCAAGCATTTGAACTTGTACGATACAGTCCAGCCGACCCTGTTTTAGAAGCGCTAATACCTCGTCCTGCTCCTCTTGTTTCATGTCGCTATGAATTTCCCTCGCTTCAAACCCATGTTGCTGGAAAAGAGCGCGGACCTGGCGCGCGTGATCTACCGAGCACGCCACGGCGATAATCTGGTGTTTTACCCCTGTCTTCTCACGTAGCGATCCGCACCGAGCGATACTGACCTCGACAATGTGGCGGTTACATTCCGGGGCTAACGCAACGCCTTTTCGAAACCACTGCTCCTCCCGTAGTTTTAAAACTTCTTCCAACGAATGACGGTGAGAATCGCCACGATATGTAAAATAGATTTCCGCTGGTGCGACATTGATGGAATGAATTTGCTTGATGTATCCCTTCACCATCGCTCTCGAAAACGGATAACTATAAATTACTTCGCCTTCGAGTTGTTGCTGATCAGCGCGAAAAGGTGTGGCGGTTAGGCTCACCACCTTGGCACCCGGAAATCTTTCAAAAACCTTCCGCCAACTCGGAGCAGCATTGTGATGTCCTTCATCTACGATGATCATATCGAAGTAGCTGGGAGGAAATTGAGGTAGCCACCGGTCCGCGGAGCTCGCTAGCTGTTGGATATTGGTGACAACAAAATGACTCTCGTTGCAGTCATGAAGATTCGCGTTCACTCCGTCTAGAGTGGCGCAAAAGGGTCCGTTTACAAATGTGGATAACACGCGAGCGCGAAGCCAAAAGCATTTTTGACTGGCAATATCGAGCGCTTCAGAAACTCCCTTTCGGATTGTTAGATTTGGCGTGATCACGAGAACTCGTCCGGAAGCGATGCCGAACGGAAGCGTCGCTATGACGCCTGTCTTTCCGCAGCCCACTGGTAGTTGCAAAATGACCGGTTCGTTTTTTTGTGCGAAATGTTCACGTGCCGCGCGATGAGCAGCCTGCTGAGGCTCGCGTACCCGTTCATTGCCTTCGATGTTCGCTGTCGCGGTCTGAAAAAGGTGCATTGGCGTCGCTGTTTGCATTTGCGCCCTCATGTATTCGAGCCTAAATGGCTCAAGGTCCGCTCGATTGTAATATCGATAGTCACTCGTAGGATGCCGGATAGGTTTGAGCTTTCCGGAACTATCCCAACGGCGTAAGGTTTGCGGCGTAACGCCTATATAATCTGCGCCTTCTTGAATACTTAGGTACGTTTTTGAGTCATCCATATTCAACCTTATACATCCTTATACATTAAAAAGCAAGCGTGCCAATACCGGGCGCAGCAACACCGCGCTCGGGACACCTTACTAAGTTATTGTTCGGGGGGGTGGTGAGTGAGCTAAGTCACGTCGCACAACAACTGTTTCGCGACCTGCCACATATACCAAGGATCGGCACTCTTAAAAATGAGCGAACGAAGGCAAAAAGGCGTGCCGTCATGGTCTAGCGTCCTCGGCTGGCATCAGGAATGATGCGGGCAAGATCGTAGCTTTGCAACTTTTTTCGCGCACGGAGTCGCGACACTTGGGAACGGTTTTATTGAGGCTTGTCTTTATTTCACCAATGTGGTGATATGCGGTGAAGGTGTTCGTTAAAAGGCCCGCCAGGATGAAGGTGGAAAAGGGAGATGGAGAGAAGATGAAAGATCAAAGCACGGCGGCCGTGCGCGCGACGATCACTTTTCCGCGCAAGGTTTACGAGACCCTCGAAGTCATCGCCAAAGAGAAAAAAGTGTCGCTGGCCTGGGTTGTGCGCGATGCCACCGAAAAGTATATCGGGGACAAATGGCCGCTCTTCAAAGGGCAAGAGTAACGTGGTGGCGGGGGGGCTGAAGGAATGTTGAACAGTACGCCGCTCGCTCGTCAGGAATGGGAGATCTCTGTAGGGCGTCGGTCTGCCGTTCCTGCCAGGCGGAATATACGAACGGAATCGTCGGTCTCGTGCGCGGCAAAGGAAACGTTTCGTCTCGCGGTGCCCCGTCGTGGTCATGTTCTCTCAACGGTCGTTGAAGTCTATGGGAAACCGATTCGAGAGGCTGTCGCCCTGCTGTCCGGGTCACTTGCGAGAAAGCAGTGCTCCGCTATCCGGGCATCGCTCTTTTTGCCACGCTGTGAGCAGCTCTCGCCGGATATCGTCCGATCAGATGCAGAGATGGTCGCTTGGGCCATTGTTTCAATGTGGGTTGTGGGCGTCGCGGCCAATGTACTTCCCGTCGCCGCCTCTTTGGCGGAAGCCGAACAGTGGTTCTTTGGACTTGACCCGTCAGATCGGTTAACGAGACTAGTGTCGGATGAGGCCATCAGGAAGGCAGAGACGGCACTACGGTCCGAGGCGAATGCATCCGGGTACTTCGAACTGCTGCCATACATCCTCGATCCTCATGGGCCGGGAAGCAGACTGAGCGTAAGACGCAATCCCGCCACGCGCGCCACCCAGACGCGTAAGCGTGCTGAAGGCGTTTTCTATACGCCGGCGGATGTTGCCGAATACATGGCCAGCGCCTGTCTGGCCGGGCTAAGCTGCGAAAGTTTGCCCACTATCCTCGATCTCGCTTGCGGGACCGGCGTCTTTCTCAGGGCGGCCCTTCAGGAGCTTTGGCGACGCTATCCTCAAAGAAACACCTATTCACTGGCCTCCGAATGCCTGTTTGGCGTCGATATTGATCCTTGGCCACTGGATGCAAGTGCCTTTGTGCTCCTGGCCGATTGCTGGAGCGATCTGGCAGGGCAGGGCACTGCGCCAGCAGAAGCCTGGCACCGGCTACGCCTGAATCTTGCCTGCATCGATACTCTTCGGATCGATCCTGCAGAAAACATCCCCGAGCGGGATGGACGCTTCGTTTCGCAGAACGATCGGACCGTGGCCGGACGCATTTCTATTTCGCGGCTCTTTCCCGCACTGGAGCGCGGGCCGACAGTGATCCTCGGAAACCCGCCCTATGCGGACCTCGGTCGGCGTTCAAACCTCTCAGAGCTTGGACGCGTGTATGAAACTCTCGCCGTTAAAGCGGAACCGAATGCGGAAATCTATCTTCCGTTCATCGAGCAGATGATCCGCCTGGCCGATCAAGAGATATGCTCGGGGGCGCTTGTCCTGCCGCTTTCCATAGCCTGTAACGTTGGCCCTCAGTTTTCCATGACGCGAGAGCTAATCTCCAAAACGCGGGGCCGCTGGCGGTTTGGGTTCTTCGATAGAGAGCCGCATGCTCTTTTTGGTGAGGACGTAAAGACGCGGAACGCGATCATACTGTGGTCGAGAGTTCCATCGAACAGAACCTCAATTCTTGCCACCGGGCCGTTGCGGAAGTGGCGCGGTGACAGCCGGGCGGCAATGTTTAAGAGCCTCCAGTTTACGGTGGTGGACGGCGACATACGGGCCGGCATTCCGAAAATTGAGGGGGCTATCCAGGCTGCGGCCCTTAAAACACTTGGTATGCGGTGGGGTCGCCTTGACCAGGTGGTGCACAGCATCGGGCGCTACAATCTGGCCGAAACACCGAGTGCAGATGAGAGAACGGTGTTTGTTGGCCCCACAGCCTACAATTTCCTCAACGTATTTGTGAAACCCGAGCGCGGTCTGCTTCACGGCGTTCAGGGACTCTCTGAACATCCCTTACACGCAGTCAGATGTTCTTCTAGGAGAGACGCCTTTGCCGTGTTCGCGATCCTTTCAAGCCATCTCGCTTACTGGTGGTGGCACACGCATGGTGACGGTTTTCACGTCTCAAGGCGTTTCCTTGCCGAACTGCCGTTCGGCCTTGAAGCGTTCGCGGCGCCAGTGAAGGACGTTCTCGAGGAGCGCGGGGCCGAGCTTTGGTCTGCGATCAAAAAACATCCAATCATAAGCCTCAACCGAGGGCGAACTTCCCTCGCATACACACCGAACGGACACGATGACATCAGGCGCAAAATCGAGCAGGTGCTTGCCGCTCTCGTTGGGCTTGAAGAAGCCTTTGTCGATGAGCTTCAGCAATTCACAGCGCGGACTGTAGCGGCCACGCTGCGCAAGCACGCCGTCACGGAAACCGAGGAGAAGGATAGGGCATGACAAAAAACAACGTCGATCTGCCAGTCAGAAAGAAAAAGAGCAAAGTCACCAACAAGATGAGTCTCGATCCGGCAGCCAAAGAGAAGAGCAAAGTCACCAAGGACGAGTGGCGGGAATATACCAAGACCTTCGGGAGCATCGCAAACACAAGCCACGACGATCACCCGGCGGTGTTCCCGGCAGAAATTCCTCTTCGCCTCGCAAAACTCTTTAGCTTCTACGGGGAAACGGTTCTTGACCCCTTTGCGGGCACCGGAACGACTGCGCGCGCTGTCATTCCTCTCGGCCGGCGGGCGGTTTGCGTGGATCAGAACGCCGACTACGTCCGTACCATCAAAAAGGAATGCGGCAAGCTGCAAAATAGTCACGGGCCGGACTTTGAGCCGCTGGTCGCTGTGCGCGGCGACAGCCGGAACCTGAGCTTCATCGAGAACAACAGTGTCGGACTGGTGGTCACCAGCCCGCCTTACTGGAACAAGGCGAATTACGGCAAGTCAGAAAACAACCTGGGAAATATCGAGAGCTACGGCTCTTTTATAGAAGGCATCCGTCCTGTTTTCGAGGAATGTTTTCGCGCACTGATACCAGGCCGGAAAATGTGCGTCGTCACAGCCAACGTGAATCAGCACACCGATCACGGCCTCCTGACATTCCCGCTTGCTACTGATTTCGTAGTCCTCTTGCGGAACATTGGGTTTGTCATGGTCAACGAGATCATCTGGTCAAAGGTCGGGACCGGCGGTAAATGGGGCTCCTACGGCGCGCAACGCCCGATATTCGGAAGCTATCCCTATCCGCCGAACTTCCTGTTCAAAAATGTCCACGAATACATACTCATATTTGCGAAGCCCGCGCTGACGAAGACAAAGGGACCCAAGGTGAAACTTTACAGCGATCTCATAGCCGGCATGGAACGGCTGAGCCCCGTCAACGATCTCGACCCGGAACGTGTACCGCTGACGCCACCGCTGCAATGATAAGGGGTGCTGAGGTTTGTTCGATGGGGCTTCGTTTCTGGATTCAGACCCATTCCGAGACGACTTACCTCTAATGAGGCCATCGTGGCGGCAGCAGGTTGATGCCGCTGCATGGCGTGGGGTGTAGGAGGGCGAAATCCTGCAAAGGAAAGGAGGATCTTGTTTTACAACCAACCGTTAGCAATTCGATTCGGAACCGAGCTGCTTCGTCATGTAGATCAGATAGATAATGTAGATCCCTTCTGGGATACGCTCGACATCGCCGTCGCTTGGGTACGAGCTTCGGGGATGGCTTACCTTTCGGATCGTTTGGCGAACTTCCTGCGACATGGTGGTCAACTGTCGATCATTGTTGGGATCGACTTACAGAACACAACACGCGAAGGGCTGCAGGCGCTTCTCGATCTGGAGCAGTACGGACGGTGCGAGACCTTTGTGTATCACAACGAGGCGGGCAGCATTTTCCATCCAAAGTTATACCTCTTCCGCAACGAGGAGGAGGCACGTTTGATTGTAGGGTCGAATAACATCACGCAGTCCGGCCTCTATGTAAACGTTGAAGCCGGCCTGCAGGTAGATACTGATGTAAACGCAAGCGTTGTAGCACAGACGCTAGACGCACTCTTATCGTGGAAAGATACCACCAGCAGGCTTGCTATGCGGCTGGACCGGGATTTTTTGGCCCGCTTGAGCAGGGAAGGTTATGTGCCGGACGAGGCTGCGGCTCGGGACGAATTACGTCGAGAGAGAACGAGACGGTCAGGCCGCGCTACTCCACCATTATTTGCGTCGAAACGATTTGTGCCTCCGGTTCCCGTTCCGGGCATGGCCCGCCCCGCGGCTCGTGCACGGGGTAGAGCACCACTGCCAGCAGGACCTGAGCGCTCCCCTGTGGCCGAAGCGAGAGCGCGAGCCGGAACGGTTCTTCTGATGCGGTTAAGAAAGGCTTCTGTAACAGACCGTCCCACCCAAACGCAGATACCATTCCGGGTTGTAGATACATTCTTTGGGAACGCCACTGAGGTTCGGAGCACATCTTCCGGTGAGGCACACGGCATTATTCAAGCCTCTGCCAGGGGAACCCGCAACACAATAAAGCTGGAAATTCCAGAAATGAGAGATTTCGTTCGGCCGGTGGCCCGCTTCGAACGAACGCCAGAAGGCATCGTGTATGAAGCCTATGATGTGGGGTCGCCACAGGGAAACCAAATCATAGCAACCCTCGAAGAAGGCCGGCAAAACGGGACGACGCAGCTAACAATTAGCAATGCCGAGAGCGCCACTTGGTGGCGCTTTATCTGAAATCAATCTTTGCGCTGCACCTGTGAGCGGCCTAACTAAAGCAATATCCGCTCGACTTCATCGAGCGAAATCTCGTCCTGACGGCGGTCATAGAGCTTCGTAGTCCGCGGTGACTCGTTGGGCTAAACTTTTCTGGCTGCGGTGAAAAATAATCTACGGGGTCAGACCCCCACAAGCTCTGCCGGAGATAAGGAGATAAGCTCAAACACTATTCCCCCCCACCCAACACAACACCCGCCCAGCCCCCTAAGCCCGTCGCGACGACGCCCCCTTCTCGCCCGGCGCTCTCCAGACCTCTAGCCTCCCACTCTTCCCCCGTGCCCATTCGGGCGAATAAGGTTGGCGGACAGTGTGCAACGGGGACCTCAAAGAGGGCGACGAGGGCTCTGACTCCACCACCCCTACGCCGACCCCCAGACCACCGCGGCGCTCACTTCCCCTTCGGACCTCCGACGGGCGCGCAGTAGACCGCGTCCACCGCGCCTGGTCCCTCCCCACCGCTTCCGTGCCTGCGGGCGCGCGGGCCAATTCTCGGGCGCATCGCTCGGAGGCCCGCGCCACTGAGGGCTCTACCGTATTGCGGTCGTCGGGAAGCGCCCTCGGAACGCTCGCGCCAAGAAACGCCACTCCGCCACTCCACGCGCTTGCCCCGCCCGCCCGTGCGCGCGCTCCCACTGCCCCCGCTGTGCCACCCACTCCCTGCATGGGAGACTCGCTGATGAGCCGGCAAACTCCTGACGACGAACCTGGATAGCCGTCGCCCTTGCGTTATTCTCCGCTCTGCGGCCTTCGCTTCGTTCCACTTCAGGGCCACGACTGTTTTTTGGTCTCCTACCCACCCTTGCGAGGAAGACTCTCTTCGCTTTTCTTCGAGAGACTTCCTCGCTCCCGTTCGTCCACATGGACTCCCACGCTTTGCCCGTGATGGAAACCGAAACCGTTTCGGTTTTTGCGGGAATTGAGGGGAAAAAGTCGGGACTTTTGGGGATGAGCATCGACACGCCATAAACGAAGAAAGCGCCGTAACTGCTACGAGTTACAAGCGCTTTCACTTACCGCCCCGTTTCTTATCGGTCGGGTTCAAATCCACTCGCCCCGACCATTTTCTCAATTCCCTCGCACCTAAACCAGCCAGAATCAATTCACACCGAGATTCGACGGATCGCTTCTATTCTCTCCACCGGCGTCGGGTGCGAGTAGTGGTAGGAGGAATACCAGGGGTGAGGCGTCAAGTTCGAGAGATTTTTAACCGTTAGATTGACCAGCGCTTCTTCCATCGGCCTGCCATCCCGCAGCATAACCGCGGCGAACCGGTCGGCTTCATACTCATGCCTGCGTGAGAGTAAATTCATAAGCGGTCCCAGGTAAAACGTGAAGGGTTCGGAGAGCAGGCTAAAAAGTACCAGTGCGGCGTGGCTCGTCGGTTGGAGAGCGAAAGCGGCAAACAGCGGCCGGTATTCGACCAAGAAGCTAAGAATCAAAAGTCCAATGAACAAAAAAATGGTCTGGACGACCAACATCCGTCGAATATGCTTCATCTTATAGTGGCCCATCTCATGGGCCAATACCGCCAACCCTTGCTCGATAGTCATCTGATCGATCAAGGTATCGAACAGAACGATCCGCTTGGCCTTGCCGATCCCCGTGAAGTAGGCGTTGGAGTGGGCTGAGCGACGCGAGCCGTCCATCGAGTAGATGCCGCTCGTGTGGAAACCAATTTGCTCAGCCAACTTGAGAATTCGGTCCCGCAGCTCGCCGTCTTTCAAGGGCTCAAACTTGTTGAACAGGGGCGCGATGAAAGTCGGATAAATGATGATCATGAGCAGTTGAAATCCAGAAATGAAGAGAAAGACCCAGATCCACCAATAGCGCCCCATGGCCTCCATCAGCCAAAGCACGACGAGGAGAAACGGAACGCCGATCACCAGACCGAGCAGGAGTCCTTTGAGTTTATCTGCCGCATAGAGTTTGACCGTGGTCTTATTAAATCCAAAGCGAGCTTCGAGTCCGAAGGTTGCGTAAAGGTTGGCGGGTAGTCCCGCGATGGAAAAGATGGCGCCCACCGCGAGACAAAAAATAATCCCTTGAGCGTGCGCAACGGAAAAAAGGCGGCCGGCAAGATCCAGAGAACGCGCGTCAAGCCACGGCAACAACCCAGTGAATAGAACGGCGAGCAACAGCGCCCGCCCGTAGAGGTCGGCCCAGCGATGAAAGCGACCCTTGGCCAGCGAGTACTGGACGGACTTGTCGTAATTCTCTGACTGGATCTTGTCACGGAAGCTGTCCGGTATTTCGCCGGCAGCCCAGCGCGCCTGCACATGGCGCAGGTTCAGCTCGTTGAGCGTGAATTCGACGAGAAACTCAAGCGTGAACAGAGCGAGGAACGACCCGACGATCAGTTGTTCCATGAAGTAGGGTGGCAGCCCTGATGAGCCGAAATGGGAAGCGGCAATCCCGACGGCAACTCAGGCGGCAGGGGTGTCGTAGCTAAATGTGAGCTTGCCTTCGTCCTCGTCAACGTCGACCTTGCCGCCGTTTTGCAGCTTGCCAAAGAGGATTTCGTCGGCGAGAACCTTCTTGATTTCGTTCTGGATCAAACGGGCCATGGGCCGGGCGCCGAAAGCCGGATCGTAGCCACGCTCCGCGAACCAACGGCGCGCCTTGGGTGTAAGCTGCAAGAAGACTTTCTTTTCGTTGAGCTGGTGATCGAGTTCCATGATGAACTTTTCGACCACGCGCTCGATGATCTCGGGGCTAAGAGCGTTAAACGTGACCATCGCGTCAAGCCGGTTGCGGAACTCGGGGCTGAACATTCTCTCGATGGCTTCCTTGCCCTTGCCGACATTGGACTGGGCGGCAAAGCCGAGCGGCGATCCGCTCATCTCACGGGCCCCGGCGTTGGTGGTCATGATCAGAATGATGTTGCGGAAGTCGGCCTTCTTGCCGTTGTTGTCCGTAAGAGTCGCATGATCCATCACCTGGAGCAGGATGTTGAACAGATCGGGATGGGCCTTTTCAATTTCATCGAGCAGTAATACCGCATAGGGATTCCTATTGATCGCGTCGGTCAACAGCCCGCCCTGATCGAAGCCGACGTACACCGGCGGCGCGCCAATGAGCCGCGACACGGTATGCTTCTCCATGTACTCGCTCATGTCGAAGCGCAAAAATTCAATCCCCATGACCTGAGCTAACTGCTTGGCGACCTCGGTCTTACCGACGCCAGTGGGCCCAGAGAAGAGGAAACAGCCGATGGGTTTTTCGGGGTGACCCAGCCCCGAACGGGAGAGCTTGATCGTGCCGGCAAGGGTCTCGATCGCTGCGTCCTGCCCGAACACGACCAGCTTTAAATCCCGGTCCAGATTCTGCAATTGCTCTTTGTCCGAGGTCGACACGCTGCGCGGTGGGATCTTGGCGATCTTGGCAACCATCTTCTCGATGTCTTTGGGGCCGATGGTTTTTTTGCGCTTTTCCGGCGGCTGGATCTTGACCGCCGCGCCGATCTCGTCGATGACGTCGATGGCCTTGTCAGGCAAGCGCCGGTCGTTGATATGCTTGGCCGACAACTGCACCGCCGCCCGGATCGCCGCCGCGCTGTAGTGAACGCCGTGATGCTTTTCGTAGTGGGGTTTTAAGCCTTCGAGGATTTTGTAAGCTTCGTCCTGGCTCGGCTCGGGAGTCTCGATTTTCTGAAAACGGCG
>ORMF012108513.1_pt1 | contig 16849 bp, 12 predicted proteins | sample 1779871 | NCBI WGS metagenome assembly ORMF01 (sample SAMEA104232316, study PRJEB22302) | groundwater metagenome | biome: forest; feature: aquifer; material: groundwater | place: USA | collected 2011-08-07 | depth 5.4 m
GCGCAATATCGTCTGAAATGGCCTGAAGCCACCACGTCCCGCCCAGACAAGAGGCTACCCAAAGCGTAGACGCCAGCGCGCCCCACTTGGTCGAACGCTTCCAGAAGAGCGCCGCGATCATGACCGGGGCCATTGCTGCGAAACCGGTAAACGCGAATCTTACCGCCAGCTCGAAAATACCGGACGATGCCTTCAGCGCGATGAAGTATGCGATGATGGTTGCCAGGATGACGAATGCGCGAGCGAAAAGTACGCTTCCGCGTTCTCCGTATTTCTCTTTCCCACCATAATGCGCGAAGATGTCTTTCGTGAACATTGTGCTCAGGGCCAGGATCTGGTGGCAGTCGCTGCCCATTACGGCCGACATGATTCCGGCGCCGAGGAGTCCAGCAAGCCAGAGCGGCGAATACTGGTGTAAAAGTTTGAGGAGAATCCCATCGGCTTCGGACGGGCTGAGACCGGAAAAGACCGACGCCCCGACAACGCCCAGAAACACGCAGGGAAGCCATGTCAACATGATCGCGATCGGATAGGCGATCACCGTGTTTTTGAACGCGGACATGCGCCGAGCGGAGAGGCACATGATCGACATGTGCGGGAACATGATCGAGCTTAGCGGGATAAATGTGTAGCTCCAAAACACTTCTTGAGGCAGGCGGTCGCGTGCTAAGAGCGCGCCGCCACGGGGGGACATGCCCAGCCGGTGGAGTGTTTCGCCAAAGCCGCCAGGCAGATTTCCGCTGATGACCAGGGCGGCGACGGTCCCGAAGAGCACGAAGAGAATTGTCTGGAAAATGTTGACCCAGACGACGCCGCGCATGCCGCCCAGGAATACAATCATGGTAACGACGAGCGCCACGATGAGGCATCCGAACCAATACGGGATTAGGGGATGACCATTTTCAACTGAGATCTGATTGAGGACTGTTCCTCCGCCGATGATGCTTACAATCATGTAGGGGATGAGCATCACTGCAGAGAGCGTGAAAATGGCGGTCCCAATTCCCGAGCACTCCCAGCGGTCGCGGAATAAGGCCACTTGTGTCTGATGGCCGAACTTTTTTCCCAGCGCCCAGATGCGCGTTCCAATGAAGAAGATCGTCAAAGGGATGATCAGGCCGGAAGACGACGCCATCATTCCGAATATGCCGATCCCTTGCCGGTAGGCCGCCCCGGAGCTTCCCAGGATGGCAAATGCCGTCATATTGGTCGCGAAGATCGATAGAAAGAAGACCAGGGAACCGATCGAGCGGCTGGCCAGGAAAAAGTCCTCGGTGTTCTGCTTGCCCCGTCGATAGGCGAGGCTCCCTACGTACGCGACGACGACGAGGTAGAGAGCGATGACGATAACCGGAACCATTTAGTGGGCATCCTCCACCGGTTCGGCCGCGGGGGTATCAGGAACGCTGCGCTCGATTTTTTCCGGCCAGGCAAACTTGACCAGGAGCCACATTATGATCGACGCCATAAAAGAGTAAGCGGCATGATATGCCAGTCCTTTTGGCACGACGCCGAAGACGAGCGTCTTATCATTCCAGTTCCAGTAATCCTGATGAAGTAAATAGACCAGGACCACAAGCGCGGCGAGAAGCCATTTCATAATAGGAGATTTCTCAGGTCTTTGCACCAATCGCATAAAGATGCGTTGGAGTGGCAACGTAAAGCGTACCGTTCGCGACGACGGGCGACGAATAGAGCGGCGACTTCATGTCGATCTTGCTGACTACCTTCATCGTCTTTCCGGCCTGAAGCATAATAAGGTCGCCGTCCTCGGTGCCAATGAAGACTTTGCCGTCGGCAACCATGGTCGAACCCCAAATGTGGCTCTTGGTGTCGTAAACCCAGTATGGCTTTCCGGTATCGGCATCCAGACAGTGGACGAAACCACTGTAGTCACCCACGAATACGAGCCCGCCCGTCACAGTCGGAGTGGAGAGGGACCGATGGATCTTGTCATAAGTCCAGATCGCCCCGGTCTTGGTAATGTCGCCGGTCTTGGAGGCTTCGATACAAGATAGGGAACCAATGCCCTCTCCGTGCTCCGGATCCTGACCGATCGGTACGTAGACGCGGCCATTGTAAAACACCGGCGTAGCAATTACCTCGCTTGGCCCATCAAAGGTGGCGTATTTCTTGGGCTTTCCGTCCTTCACGCGATAGGTCGGCGGATCGCAGTCGAACTTCCAGACTTCCTTGAGCGTGTTAATCCCGTCGGCGGCCTTCTCCGGCTCGGATGCATACCCATAACAGAAGCCATCGCCTCCGCCGAAAATGACCATGTCTTTGCCCCCGACAGCACCGAATGCGGGGGACGACCAGTTCGAATGGAGAGTTCGTGCGGAGACGCCCGATGCCTCCTCCCCGAGCAGCTTGCCGGTGTTCTTGTCGAGCATTACGCAAGCCGGCGCGCGCGGGTTCGGAATGCTCGTATGGTTCCAGTCCACTCCATTGGATGTGGCGCATAGCAGTTTATCGCCGGCGATCAAGATGGAGCTGGCGCTGATGTTATGCGGAAACACTCCAAGCTCTTCCCGCATATCGAACCGCCAGATGATGTCTGCGTCCGTAGGACCGAGCTCCACGGGGGGCTTGCCTGGGCCCGCGAGGTATTTGGCTTCATCCTTGAAGGGCCCGTCGTTTCCGTTGGCCAGACCATTGACATCCAGGCAGAGAACCTCCGCCCGATTTGAAACCACGTACACGCGGTCGCCATCCACGGCCGCAGAGGAGCAGATCCCAAGATACTCCCAGTCACTGATCTTCCCGGTCCCCAGTTTCGGGATATTGAGCTGCCACAGCAGGTTTCCAGTCTTCTCGTCGAGGCACATTAGCACCGAGCGGTCGCCCTTGTACTTTGGATCGCGCGGGGTCTCATTGTTCGTTCCGACAAAAACTCTTCCCCCGGCCACCACCGGATTGCCATAAGCCTGCGAGCCGAGCTTGGCCACCCACTTGACATTCTTCGTGGTTGCCATGTCGATCTCTTCGCTGCCCTGCTTGTATTTGCCGGGATCGAAAGTCTCGACGAGCCCCTTCTCGTCGGAGACCATATTGCGGGAAGGCCCGTGCCCCCACATCGGCCAATCGGAGGCGCGGCTCGCTAATGGAGCTCCAATAGCGATTACGGCAGCTATGATCAATTTCCGTCTAGTTTGCATCGTTGTTGAGACCTCACTTGTTCTGGGTCACGGAGATGTTGTCGATATACACACGGAACAGACTTTGAGGAGCGAAACCGTAAAGTCCGGGCGATCCGCTGACATGTGCGTGTTTGTGCGGAACTTCGATATTCCACGTGGACGGCTCGGTCTCACCCTTCTTCCACGCTTTCGCTCTAACAACGCCGGATCCATCCGGCGCAACGTCCACCCGCGTCTTCATGTGATACCAGGTGTGGGGCGTCCAGGCGAACGGAACGGACACGCGGATCCTCTCGTCATTAGAGTTGACCTGCAGAATTTGGGCGTTTCCCTCCAGAGCGATCCGATATCTCTGATTGATGAGACCGACGGTCGACATGGTTCGCCGGTTGCCGTCGGACATCACGTCCGCTTCGAACGTATAGTTCTTTTCGTCCGGGTGGCCGAAAAAGACTGTGGCGCGCTGGAAGAAGATATTGTCGAGCGTCTTCGCTAAGACTTTGCTTCCCTCAACCTCGCGGACGTCGAATTTGAACCGGGCGCCGATCCAGGGCAGCGGCGGGTAGGCGAACTTTACGTTCGGATCCTCGACGCTCGCCTCGGTGGGGTTGAATTTCTCGAAGTCCTCCTTGAATGGAAGACTGGGAAGAACTCTGCCGCGGATTGTGCCCTTCAACCCGTTGATGTCGCACTGGAATGCGCCGGCGGAGGGCGCTTGGGCGTCGGCGGCTACGAGTTCTCCCTGCGAATTGAATTCGCCGGTCATTTCCGATCGCACTCGCGCGGTCGGAGGGATGAAGTGGACCCACTTCGCTTTCGTACAGTCGAAGGTCTCGGTGGGCAGCCCGTTCGCGTCGATTCCGCGAATCGTAAACAAGACCTTTTGGCCCGGCCGCAGCATCACTTCGGCCGGCGAGATCTGGAGCGATGTCGTAGGGCCGGGTTTCGGCCATGGCTCGACGACCGGAGCGGGGACACCGGGGTTGTTGCCGCGCCTGCCGAAGCAATAGAGCTTTTCTGTGCTGAAAACGTAGACTTTACCGTTCCATGCTGCGGGCGCACCGATACAGCGCCCGGCAAGCTGAACATTCGACAATTCATCCACGCCGTCCGGTTTGACCTTCAATATGAAGAAGTGTCCGTTCTGGATGGGCACGTAGAGCCTGCCCTCCGCATATAGCGGCGATGCGTGAAGCTCATCGGGACCAAGCTTGTGTTTCCAAAGAATGGTTCCGTTATCGGCGTTCACGCAGCAGAGGCTGCCGGTCTTGTTGACTTCGTATAGACGGTCACCAACCAGGACGGGCGAGCTGGAGATCGATGCGAGCTCGTTGTGCCACAGCTCCGCGGTCTTGTCCGGCTGGGGAGGCCCCGTTTCCGACTTCTGCGGATGAGCGTCCAGCCGCACAGCCACCATTCGGCCAATCTCCGACGAATCCAGGTTTTCGTCGGCGTGGATGGCGATGACGGAATTCTTGTAGAGTACGACGGAAGCGTTCAGTCCGCCGGCAGATACCGGATACCGCCAGATCGTTTCACCGGTGCGGCCGTTCACGCAAACGATGGCGCCGTCCCCGCATCCGGTGTAAAACACCCGCTTGCCATCATGCCACGACTTCCAGGGACGCGCGAAAGAGTTATCTTTTGGAGCCGCGCCGGGAGAGCAGGACCAAACGAGCAGACCCTTCTTCTTGTCGAAGCCGTAAAGGCGGTCCATCGCCGCCCCTTCGCCCCCCCAGTTGCTCGTAATGGAGCGGATGATCACGAGGTCGCCGTCGATCATCGGACCGCCCGAACGTCCATTGGTAAAAGTAAGCCGTCCCATCTCCTCCATCAGAGAATGCTGAAAGACCAGCTTGCCGTCAGGCGTGTAGCACGAGAATATGCCGGCGGACGTGATCGCATACACATTTCCGGTTTCGGGATCGATGCACGGGCTGCCGATGGCGTAACGGTTGTACGTAATGTCGCTGATGAAGTCATTGAAGCGATGCTGCCACAGCATCTTTCCCGTGTCGGCATCAGCGCAAAAGAGGACTTCCTGCAGGTCCGGCCCCTCGCCTTGATATCCGAGCGCGAAAAGCTTGCCGTTCGCGATTACCGGAGTGCCGCCGCCCGAAATATCGATGTGCCAGAGGTCGTTCGTACCGCCGAGCTGCCATTTGTCGGGCAGCCCTTTCTCCAGAGAAGTGCCGTCCTGCTGCGGTCCGCGCCAATCCAGCCACCCTCGGACATCTGCCGACGCCGTTAGTGGAGTGAACAAGAGGACATTGACAGCAAATAAGGCCGACCAGGGCCTTAAATTGAACTTCATGTGTGCTTCCTTCCGATGCTGTCGCCGTAGCTCATTTCTGTGCTTGGCGATCTATGTGCAACGCAGGCCGAGCTTATCTCCGCCCTCGTACGTCCAGACAGACCAACTCGCCTTCGTGACTCCGGCAATAGATAAGACCATTCGCAATAACCGGCTGTGTCCAGCACGTTCCATTCATGACTCGAGCGCGCGCAATCTCGGTGTACCGATCCGGGTTGGCGGCTGCGACGAAAAGCTCGCCTCGTTCATTCATCGCAATTAGTTTACCGTCTGCCGCGATCAATCCGCCTCTCCCCATCCCGCGCGCCTGCCACCGCTCCCGACCCGTCTTCAGCTCCATACACTTCAATGTGTTCTGATCGTTTCCGTACAAATAGCCGCCAATGAGAATACAGGAATTAAAGTGATTTCGCATATTGCGGTTTTCCCAGACGATCCCTGCTTTGCCGCCGCCTACCCGCAATAGAGCGCACCCGCGATTGTAGTTGGATGAGATGAAGACGGTGTCGCCCGAGAAGATCGGATCGGCCGCATTTACATCGAAGTCTGTTTGCCACCGATACTGCCAAAATGGTTTGCCGTTTGCGCCGTTCAAACCGACCAAACCCCATCCGACGAAAAACGCAACCCCCTGCTGTCCCCCCGCCGTGAATGCAACGGGAGATGAATATCCCGCGGCCGCAGGACCGGATATCCATGCCTCACGGCCATTGGTCTTGTCCAGCGCTACCCCAGCCGTTCCCACATTATATAAGACCAACTTTCCAAGAATAAGTGGCGAACCCGCGAATCCCCAGCGGGGAGTCTCTGCGCGGGCAATCTGTGCTAGGTTTTTCTGCCAGACCGGCCGGCCATTGGACGCGTTCACGCAAACGGCATGGCCCTCCCGACTGATGGTATAGACCCTTCCGGAGTCGACGGTCGGCGTGCACCTGGGTCCGCCGTAATCGCCTCCGCCACAGGTGTAACCATACTGCCAAAGTGGTCTGCCGGTGGCGGCGTCGAAGCAGAAAATGGTATCGCGACCGGCCCGGTTGCCCATGGTATAGAGCTTGCCGCCGGATACCGCGACCGCGGAGAATCCATCGCCCAATTGGGCCGACCACACCTTCCGTGGGCCTGTTGGCGGCCACGCTGAGACCCAGCCTCGTTCAGCCGAAATTCCGGTCCGCTGAGGACCTCGCCACTGAGGCCAATCGTCCGCACTTGCGGCGACGCCGAACAGGAAGACTAACCCGACGACGGCAGATGCCCGCGGCAAGACCTGTATTCGGCCAATCCTACCGGACCATGCTCTGCCAGCCGGAAAGCATTTCGATTGAATGATTCTCGTCCTCGATCCCCAGATCTTAACCTATTGCTTTATGTCGTAACAGAGCAGAATATCCTGGTCGCGCAGCAAAAGCCGCCCGTTGGAAACGACCGGGTAGGGCCAAGCCGGATTGCTGCCTTTGTCAGGCTGCATGAATCGACCCGTCTCAACATAGCCTTTTGACGTCGCTTCCACCAGCGCCACCGCGCTCGGACCCCTTCCTCCGCGTTCTCCTTCACTTCGAGCAACGATGTGGCCGTCGGCAAACGTGACAGACCCTTTGCCCACGCTTCGGTCTGTCCACATGATCTTGCCCGTCTTGAATTCAAGACAGGTGAGAGTCGCCTCGTCGAAGCCATACAGGTAATCGCCGACGAGCACCATGCCACCGTGATGATTGCGCATCTGGGGGGTGAAGTAGACTTCGGTGGCCTCGATGCCGCTCGTTCCGGAAGAGAGTTTTCCAAGGGCACCGCCGTTGCCATATGAGGACGCCGCGAAAACATAATGATCGCTATATATTGGTGCTGAGCAGTTGATCCCGTTTCGGCAGGCGGGCCTATCGAATCTCCAGAGGAACTTGCCGTCCTTCGCGGATACTCCGACGACGCCCTGCGCCAGGAACTGGATGTACTCCTTTTGACCGTCGACATTCGCGAGGATGCAGGACGAATAGGCCACGCGGTTGGCTGAGGGGACATCGGCCTTCCAAATCACCTCGCCGTTCATCTTGTTGAAGGCGACGATAGTGTTGGACCCGCCCGGCGTCGCGACGACCTTCTCGCCGTCTACAAGCGGAGACTCGCTGTATCCCCATGTTGGGACTCTGCCGCCGAAATCGGACACCAGGCTCTTGCGCCACTTAAGCTTTCCCGTGACGGCATCCATGCAGACGAGATCGCCGCTCACACCTAGCGTGTAGAGTCGGTCCGCATCTATGGTCGGGGTAGAGCGCGGACCATAACCGCCTTGCGATCCGCCAAGTGTGATCCCATCGGCGATCTTGACGCTCCAGACTTCCTTGCCGGTGCCCGCGTTGAGCGCCCAGACCACTTCATCCTGGCCGCGCAGTCCCATCCCATATATCCTGCCGCCGGCAACGGACGGAGCGGAATGCCCTTCTCCCAGATTTGTGGTCTTCCAGAGGAGCTTCGGGCCGCCTTCCGGCCAGCTTTTCAGCAGACCGGTTTCCGCGGACAGTCCGTTCCGATCGGGTCCGCGGAACTGCGGCCAGTCTGCAGCCAATGCGGCGCAGGCAGCGAGAAGGCAGGCTACTCCCGCCGTCAATCCGAACTTCAATCGCCGGCGTCGAGCCGAACGAGGCTGGGTCGCGCGGTTTGTCATGGAAAGTCTGTCCTCGGCTGAGAAAGTCGATCTCTACTGTGGAATGCCGTTCATTTCGATGAGATTGACGTAGAAACCGCCGTTGGCGCCCACTCGCCACACCTTCAGCGCTTTGCCGGGTCCGAACACCGTGAACTGGTTCCGTGTTGTGCCGGTATCGATTCCTTTGATCGCCTTTGCGTGGCCGTCGACGTAATTTGTGTTGAAGGTCTCGCTGTGGCGAGGCTGAATGATCTGAAGCTGCTGTCCGCCCGGACCGATAGCGACATTACCGTCGTAGGTCATGGCGGTCTCCGCGGGCTTCTGGACGGCCGGAAGATAGGTCGTCTGAACGGCCGGGACAAATCCATTCTTGAATACGGCCGAATTCACGACATAGCTGGTGAACGGCGGCGTGTTTACGCACGGAGCGCCAACAGCGGCCGTGAGCTGGATCGCTTGCGTTTCGGATGGGCAGACCGTAATCTGGCCGTTCTTAACATACGGGACGACTGCCCAATAGAACGTTGCGACGCAGGTTCCATTCAGGTACGCCGACATGGGAAACGCCTCGTCATAGTCCTGAAGATACATCAGCGTGGCAGTCGCATACTGCTTGTTGTTGCTCAAGCAGCTTGTCTGGCGCGCCTTTTCCCTTGCCTGTGCGAAAACAGGGAAAAGGATTGCGGCGAGTATCGCGATGATTGCGATGACTACGAGCAATTCGATAAGTGTGAAACCTTGCTGCACTCTGATCCGTTTAATGGTAGTTCCTCCTGGGGCGCGTCATTTTGTCGATCGATCCAGCTAAACGCGCTCTGTTAATCATGGCCGGCCCGACGAGAGTTTATGAGCCGCACGCGGCACAATTCGACGTCCGAGATGAAATCCCCTTGTCTGGCGGGACATGGGCCCACCTCATTACTACTGACCGACTGCACACGCCACGGTTACGGCAAAGAGAGTATACATGGAAGGAAGGACCGATCGATTGTCGAACACCAATACACCACTGCACAATGATTGAGGGAATGGATATGCCACCATCAGGATCGCTCGGCTCTCTTCGGTTCCTGTCTGTTTGCCCACTCCTGCTTTTCTGCTCATCCGTGATCGTTCTCGCATGGCCGGCCCCTCGTGTCTCGCCAGCTGCCGTGGTCGGCTCCAGCACCGACTGGCCGTCCTTCCGCGGAGTCAACGCGAGCGGTATAGCTGAGGGCGCTCCGACGCCCACGCATTGGAATGTGGAAAAGAATGAGAATATCCTCTGGAAGACACCGATTCCGGGTCTCGGACATTCCAGTCCGATCATTTCGGGAAACCGCATCTTCATTACGACCGCAATCAGCGGCAAGGAAAAGCCCGAGCTGAGAGTTGGGCTCTATGGCGACATCGCGCCGGTAAACGACGATTCGGTCCACAAGTGGAACGTCATTTGCCTCGATAAGAAGACCGGCAAGACGGTTTGGTCCAAAACTGCCCTGGCCGCCGTTCCGAAGGTGAAACGACACACGAAGGCGACGCATGCCAATGCGACGATGGCAACCGACGGAAAGCACCTCATCGCATTTTTCGGTTCGGAAGGACTGTACTGCTACGATCTCGACGGGAAGCCTCTCTGGAAGAAAGACCTCGGCCTCCTCGATTCCGGATACTACGTAGTGCCGTCTGCTCAATGGGAGTTCGCCGCTTCGCCGGTGCTCGACGACGGCAAGGTTTACGTCCAGTGCGACGTCCAAAAAGGTTCCTTCCTCGCGGCATTCGACGCGGATACGGGCGTGGAAAAATGGTGGACGCCGCGGGACGACGTCCCGACGTGGAGCACGCCGACGATCTACAAGGAGGGCGGCAGGACCCAGCTTATCGTGAACGGCTATAAGCACATGGGCGGCTATGACGCGGCGACCGGCAAAGAGCTCTGGAGGCTGTCGGGCGGCGGCGACATCCCGGTCCCGACTCCTATCGTCGCGAACGGCCTGATCTACTTTCAGAGCGCGCACGGGCCGAAGGCGCCGATCTATGTCGTGAAGACCTCCGCCTCCGGGGACGTATCGCTCAAGGACGACGAGAATTCGAGCTCCCAGGTCGCCTGGGCAACCCGCCGCGGGGGCGGATACATGCAGACTCCCCTGGTCTACGGCGACTATTTCTACAGCTGCCAGGTCAACGGAATCCTGACATGTTATCAGGCGAAGACGGGCAAGCAGGTATATCAGGAGCGGCTCGGCACGGGGCGGACCGGCTTCACCGCATCCCCCGTCGCGGCAAACGGCCTCATCTATATCGCCAGCGAGGACGGCGACGTCTATGTCATCAAGACCGGGCCGGAGTTCAAAGTGGTCGCGACCAATTCCATGGGCGAGGTCTGCATGGCCACGCCGGCGATTTCCGACGGAGTGATCTTCGTTCGCACGCAGGCCAACCTGGTAGCCATATCCGACAAGGCAAAGAAGGCATCTCTATGACATTCTCGACCCTTGTGGGATTCCAAATGATTCTGACAATCCTGTCGATCCTGTCCAACAAAAAACCGTCGGATAATAATTGGCCCCAATTCCGGGGAGCGAGCGCAAAGGGAGTTGCATCGGGCGCTTCCACGGCGGAATTGTGGGATGTTGAGAAATCGCAAAATGTCCGGTGGAAGACGCCAATACCCGGTCTGGGCCACTCCAGCCCGGTTGTCTGGGGAGATCGGATCTTTCTTACGTCCGCCGTCAGCGGGATAAAGAACCCCGTGCTGAAGGTCGGCCTATACGGCGAGAGCCCGCCCTCGAACGACGACGACAAGCAGCGATGGGTCGTTCTGTGCATCGAGAAGAACACGGGCAAGGTGCTTTGGGAGAAGATCGCAGCGTCCGGCGTTCCGAAGGTGAAGCGGCATCCCAAGGGGACCCACGCGAATCCCTCGATCGCAACGGACGGACAGCACGTCGTCGCATTCTTTGGGTCCGAGGGACTTTACTGCTACGATCCCACAGGCAAACTGCTCTGGAAGAAGGACCTCGGTGTGCTGAACCCCGGACCTTTCGATGCTCCGGAACTGATGTGGGGATTTGCGAGCTCGCCGATCATCCACGATGGGATGGTGATCGTCCAGTGCGATGTCTTCAAGGACCCCTTCCTCGCCGCGATCGACATTCGTAACGGCAAGGAGATCTGGCGGACCAAGCGGGACGATGTTTGCACCTGGAGCACTCCAACGGTCGATACGACCAATGGCCGAAATCAGGTCATTGTCAATGGATGGAAGCACATCGGCGGATACGACCTGAAGACCGGAAAAGAGCTATGGCGGCTGACCGGCGGTGGGGATATTCCCGTCCCCGCGCCGGTGGTCGGTAACGGTTTGATCTACGTGACGAACGCCCACGGACGGATGGCGCCGGTCTACGCGATCAAATGCAGCGCCGTCGGAGACATCTCGCTTGCAGGCGAAGAGACCTCAAACGCGAATGTGGCGTGGTTCGCCCGCCGCGACGGAGCATACATGGCGACGCCGCTAGTCTATGGTGCCCAGCTCTACATCATGCGGATCAACGGGATCCTGATATGCTACGAGGCCGCGACGGGGAAGAAGCTGTACGAACAGCGCCTCGCCGGTGGAACGACCGGTTTCAGCGCGTCACCGGTAGCCTCCGATGGGAAGGTCTACATATCCAGCGAGGACGGAGACATCTTCGTCATCAAGGCTGGATCGGAATACAAGCTCCTCGCGAAGAACTCCATGGGAGATATCACCATGGCGACGCCGGCCATCTCCCAGGGCGTCCTCTACTTCCGCACTCGAGCCCACCTCATCGCGATCTCCGATAGCCAGAAGCGGTCTGCGCGATGAACCGAGGGAGTTTTTTAGACAGGATTTACCGGATAAGTTGGATCACTTCACTGAACAATACCGATGCGCGTCGTCTGGCCTATTTAACACGAGCGCTTCGACACGCCTTTATTCCGATCCTCATTATCCAGTCGATCCTGTTGATCCTGTCAAATGTAGCCGCTCGCTCTGATGATTGGCCGCAGTGGCGGGGGCCGACGCGGGATGGAGTTTGGAAAGAGAAGGGACTTGTCGAGAAGTTCGAAGGTCCCGATCTCAAGGTACGCTGGCGGGTGCCGATTTCCAATGGATACAGCGGTCCCACCGTCGCGAACGGCCGGGGATATGTGACCGACCGAGTGACCGATCCGAAGGCGCAAGAGCGCGTCCACTGCATCGATTCTCAGACGGGCAAACCGGTCTGGATGCACGCCTACGACTGCGCCTACGGCGGAATCGGATATCCGGACGGCCCGCGCGCATCGGTAACGATAGATGAAGGCCGCGCGTACTCCCTCGGCGCAATCGGACATTTCTTCTGCCTCGACGCCGTCAAAGGGTCGGTCGTCTGGAGCCACGACCTCAACAAAGAGTACGACATCCAGGTTCCCGTATGGGGAATCTCTGCCGCGCCGCTCATCGAAGCCGATCTCGTCATCCTTCAAATCGGCGGGAGCAACGGCGCGTGCCTCGTTGCGTTCGACAAACGCACGGGCAAGGAGCGATGGAAGTCGCTGAACGACCGCGCCTCGTACTCCGCTCCAATCATCATTCGGCAGGCCGGCAGGCGGGTACTCGTCTGCGTCACGGGCGACCGCGTGGTTGGTCTCGATCCGCTCACCGGCGTGCTCTATTGGGACCAGCCGTGGCCGCCCGTCAACGTGATCATCGCCATCGCGTCGCCGATCGTGGAAAATGACATGCTTTTCCTGACGAGCTTCTATCAGGGATCGCTAATGCTCCGGCTGCGGCAGGACACGGTCGCGATCCAGAAGGTATGGCAGCGAAAGGGCCAGAACGAGCGGAATACGGACGCGCTCCACTCGATCATTTCCACGCCGATCATGCTCGGCGGGTACATCTACGGCGTGGACAGCTACGGCGAGCTCCGCTGCCTAGACGCCAAGACCGGCGACCGGATATGGGAGAGCCAGGACGCGGTGCCGAAAGCCCGCTGGTCCACGATCCACTTCGTCAGGAACGGCGACAACGTCTGGATGTTCAACGAGCGCGGCCAGCTCATCATCGCCAAGCTGTCGCCGAAGGGCTATCAGGAAATCAGCCGCGCCCAGCTCATCAAACCCACGAGGGGCCAACTGGGCGAGCGCGGCGGCGTCTGCTGGACCCATCCCGCCTTCGCCAACCAGCACGTGTTCGTGCGGAATGATGAGGAGCTTGTGTGCGCAAGTCTAAGAGCTCGGCCGGAGTAGATTCTCCTTGTCCGGTTCGGTTTCTCCTTTCGCGGGGCGAAGCAGCGATCCGCTTGAAGGCGGTTGATTTGCCGGGCGCAGAAGCATATCACCCTCGGTGGAGACGGTCAGGTCGGAGAGCGTTTGGACAAGGCCTTCGACCGTAAAGAGCGAGATCGGGGCGATAACAGGCTGCTTGAGTCTCCGCTCACACCGCTCCAGAATTAGTGCCACCAAGGTGTCGAGGTCATGGCCGAGGCGCGCGTCTATTCCGTGTTCTTCTCGGAGTGAATCGGATGGCCGGACATGGGCTGGTCGGTCGGGTCTCGCAAGCCGGCTGTAGCAGGAGATGACTGCGTGAACTGCCGACGCGAGTTCTAGTTGGATTCCACTGGACTGGAAATGGGCAAGGAAGGTGTGGAGTTCTTCGGCTTCCATTGAGGTCGAAAGTTGATCGTGATTACAACACGCGGATAAGTTCAATTATCTCTCGGGCATTCGAGAGTGCCTTTTCCGCAATCCAGTCAATCCGGAGGAAGTCGTCGTCGTAATCCGCCCTCCTTCGATCGTGAAGCAACATATCGAGTTTTCTTCCGACTCTCTTATAGCCATTATTTCGGTTATGTAAGAAGTAGTCGGCGACAGCCAGATGGCTGTTTTGGTAAGCGGGAACCTTAGCGCCGAGTTTGCGAATACACACGTGAAAAGCCGCATAGTACGCCCGGCTGATAGCCGTCCGCTGCCGCGATTCTTCGGATAGTGGCTCGATTGGAGCATCACCGGCAAGTTCATGGGCAAGCTTGAGATATTCCGTCCAATCGAGACTCATGCGGGCGCGACGTCTATGGAGATAAGCCCCGCTGCTCGGTCGATGTTAGCGAGCCACCACCGATCATCGAATTCGTTTAGCCGGTTCAGCGCTGCGTTGGGGGACAAGTTGGTGTGAATGTGGAGTGCGAGTTGCTCCCGGTCGACGCCTGTAGGATCGCGACTTACCCTTATGGACAAAGTGGAACCTGGGAAGGCTACAAGAGCGTTTTTCGCTATTTCGGATAAGAGTGGGACTATGAACGGATGGATGTCGAGGAACGCGACGAAATCCTCGTCATTCGAATTGCAATATAGAACGTCAAGACCGGACGCCGGCCTCTCTGCTAACTTACTTGCTGCCAATGATGCTATCCGTGTTTTTCTTTTCAGTCGCTATCGTCATTGTATCACGCGGCTCGACGGCACTCTTGGGAGTTCCCGGTTGCTCGTGCATCGAAGACGTTGCGCTGTCACTCCCGCCTGAGAACCAGAGCCCAGTCGTCCTTATCGGGGGCTTTTGGCGAAGCCCATGACGGTCCCTGAACATCTCCGATGTTTATGGTCTCTCCGCCGCGGGCGTGGAACCATGCTGCCTTATAACCGCCCGGTTCGAGCATGACCTTCACGGTCCCACCGTTAGGCAGGTAAACGGCGTACTGCCGGCCCGGCTCGGCGAGGCAGAATGCCCCTTGATCGACCAGCTCGTCGTGCGGATCCATCTTCCACCATTCGAGGGTGGTGAAGAAATCGACCATGTGTGACTGGGTCTCCAGGAGCGTCATGGCCGCATCCCCCCGGCCATTGATCCAGCCGCCCCCCGTATCGGGCGGGACGCCGATGCCGCGCTTCGCGGTCTCGCCGGTCGTCTGGTACGTTCCGGCCATTGCCATCTCCCATGCCATTCGGCGGCAGCCCTCCGCGGAACAGCCCGGCGCCGGGATCGGATTCCAGTCGGGATAGTGGTCCTCGTATCCGTACTCCTCGTTGACCTGAGGTATTATCCGCCCCGTCGCCTGCTGGATTCTCCGCTGGTCCAGCATCCAGGCGTGGAGCGGCCTGGGCCACTGCTGGAACGAAGTCATGCCGAACCACGCGGACGTCCGATCCTGATGGTCATTATTGACCGGGTGGCTCGTCGCCAGGTGGCGGTACGGGTCGATTCCCATCAGGAAAGTCCCTGTCGCGTGGGTCCAAGCTTCATCGCGGAAGCTGTCGAGATCGTCGCCCAGATCCCAGGTCACGTTAGAGAACGCGCTCAGCCGGGACACCGCGTAGCGATAGTAGCGCTTCTCGTCTTCGCTGCCCGCGCCAGGATGGACCTTCGTATCGTTCCAATCGAAGATCACAGAGACGTTGATATCGCGTTCGCGGGCGTAACGAAGCATTCGTTCGAACTTCCGCCAGAAGTCGACGTTAAAATGCGAGTAGTCGAAACCCGGCTCCTTGATTTCGGCGGGACGCTGCGCGACCCAGGTGTTCAGGTAATTTGAAAACCCATTCCCAGGCTTGACCGGCTCCGTCCAGAAGTAGTTTGTTCGACCGGTTAGTAGTACACGAACGCGGTTCACTTTGTACCTGTGAAACCGATCGATGATTCCCTGGATGACCCTCTCATCGTCCCACCCCATCAGAAGAAACGCCGTGGTGCCGTTAAGATAGAAGTGTTCCCGCGTGCCTTCCCACATGAAATGCCAGGGATAAGACGGATCTGCCTTTAGCAGACCCCGTCGATGCCGGTCGATCGCCTTGAAATTGCCCGAATGGCGCTTGACCAACCCGCCCTGCCGGTATGTAACGGAATAGGAGTAGTCGCCCGGCTGGACCGGCATGAAGCGAATTCGACATGTCCCGCCATCGGGCGAATCACAGAAACCTTCGACTGGAATTGGTTTGGGGTCTCTCTGCTTGACGAATTGGCCGTCAACGTGGGCTTCGGTGAACGGGTTTGCGGCTTTCGGGGAATCGACCCGCAAGGTAAGCTCGACAAAGTCATAGGCTTCGACGGTCTGCGCCGATTGAGTGAATCTTATGTCCGGCGACTTCGCCGGCGAGTAAACTGGACTCGTAATAGTCAGCACGAAGCAAGCCGCCATCGGCCATGCGCGAGTGAAGGCGGCGTCCCCGGCGATCGTTTGGGCGCGGCGGGTAATTCGGGAAAACATGGGAACGGCCTTTCTCCGCGCGGCCGCGGTCTCGTGGTACGACCTGCGAGGATTCCGTGTGATGTTTCGCGGTTTTGATGGGATGATCCTGTGTGGAGATTTGGGATCAAATTGATGGTGACGAAGGGGTCGAACGGGACGGCGCCCATTCGCTGAGGGATACCGATGGCCGCGTGGACCGGGCGCTTGCCCCGTCCCCTACGGAACGCTACCGGCTTGCTCTGGAAGCCCTTGCGCAATGGGTCGCCAGCCGTTATAATAGCCGGGCGGTTGATCGTATGAATAAGCGCAAGAAACTGACATATTGGGCACTGTTCGTCGTTGTGGTGACATCCGCCGGATTCTGGTGGAACGAGTACCGTACTGAGCCGATCCACGATCTGGTCAACCCCATGTATTGGGTGCGGCGGTGGCGGCAGGAAGACCTGTACGATGCCAATACCCGCGTACTGCGTCATGGCAACCGGAACCTAAAGGAGATCGCGCTCACGATCGACGACGGGCCGCACTCACAGACGGGCGACCAGCTCCTGGATGTATTCAAGAAGTACAAGGTTCCGGTGAC
>ORMF011206788.1_pt1 | contig 16847 bp, 12 predicted proteins | sample 1779871 | NCBI WGS metagenome assembly ORMF01 (sample SAMEA104232316, study PRJEB22302) | groundwater metagenome | biome: forest; feature: aquifer; material: groundwater | place: USA | collected 2011-08-07 | depth 5.4 m
GCCGCCGCCGCTCTGAATCATCCCAACATCTGCACCATTCACGAGATCGGGAGCCACGAAAATCAGCAGTTTCTGGTGATGGAGCTGCTCGAAGGCCAGACGCTCAAGCGCCGCATCGATGGCTCGCCCCTCAAACTGGACGAGTTGCTGGACATTGCCATCGAAATAGCCGATGCGCTGGACGCGGCCCATGCCAAAGGCATCGTCCACCGCGACATCAAGCCCGCGAATATTTTCGTCGTCACTCGCGGGCATGCCAAGGTCCTGGACTTTGGCCTCGCCAAACTCGCCACCCATCGCGGCCGCGTCGCCGATCCCGTGGACGCGGCGGTCACCAGCGCTGATCTGACCAGCCCGGGCACCGCTCTGGGAACCGTGGCGTACATGTCTCCGGAGCAATCGCGCGGCGAAGAGTTGGACGCGCGCACCGACCTGTTTTCTTTGGGCGCCGTGCTCTACGAGATGGCCACGGGGAAGCCCGCATTTTCAGGAAATACTACCGCGATGATTTTCGACGCCATCCTGCATCGCGCGCCGGCCGCTCCGGTGCGCCTGAATCCCTCCGTGCCGGCGGAACTCGAGCGCATCATCAACAAGACGCTGGAAAAAGAGCCTCGTGCGCGCTACCAGAGCGCCGCGGATTTGCGCGCCGATCTGAAGCGCCTGAAGCAGGACACCGATTCCGGCCGGGTGTCTGCCCTGGGCGCTAAGCAGGCTTCCGCCGAAGCCAAGAAATCCGTCGCCGTGCTCTACTTCCAAAACTTGAGCAGCACCAAAGACGACGAATATTTCCGCGACGGCATCACCGAGGATCTCATCACCGAATTATTGAAGATCAAGGGCTTGCACGTATTCACGCGTTCCGCCGTCCTCGCCTATCGGGATAAGCCCGTGAGCGCCCCCCAGGTCGGCCAGGAGCTCAACGCTGCCTATGTTCTCGAAGGGAGCCTCCGCCGTGCCGGCGATCGTCTGCGCATCAACGCCCAACTCCTCGATACGCGCACCGGCCACGGCGTTTGGGCGGAACGCTACGATCGAGAGCTGAAGGACATCTTCGCCGTGCAGGACGAGATTACCCGCAGCATCACGCAGGCGCTGCGCGTCACCCTCTCCACTCCCGAAGAAAAAGCCATCGCCCGCAAGCCCACGGAAAACGTCCGCGCCTATGATTATTACCTGCGCGGTCGCAGCTATGCTCGCCGCATCACCCGCCCCGACCTCGAGCTGGCCATGGAGATGTACGACCGCGCCATCGAGCTCGACCCCAATTTCGCTTTGGCCCACGCCGGCCTGGGGATTGCTTGCGGCGTCTACCACGAGTGGCACGAGCAGAATCCTCGCTGGACGGAAAAGGGTCTTGCGGCCTGTGCACGCGCCCTCGCGCTGGATCCCCAGCTGCCCGACGCGTTGGCCGCCCGCGCCCGCATTGCCTATGCGCTGCACAATCATGCCGAAGCCATCGACTACGCGCGCCGCGCCATTGAGCTCAAGCCCGATTGCGAAGGCGCCTACTGGGCGTTTGGTCAGGCTTGCTTCGTCTCCGACCGCTGGGAAGAAGGCGCGGCCATGGTCGAGCAAGCCGTGAAAGCCTCTGGAGATGACTACAACACGTACATCCCTTTCTACAACATCCTCAAACGCCTCGGCCGCGAAGAGCAAGCCGCTCAGGTGCGCGATCAGCAACTGCGTGCCCTGGAGCTTCACCTCGAGCGCGTGCCCGAAGATGTCCGTGCCCGCATTCTCGCCTCGGCCATCTACGCCGGCTCCGGCAGGGAAGCGGACGCGGTGCGTGCGGTGGAAATGGCCGTGCTCCTCCGGCCCAATGACCCCAACATCCACTACAACGCTGCCTGTACCTATGCGCTGCTCCAGAAAAAAACCGAAGCCCTGACCCTGCTCAAGAAAGCTCGCGAATGCGGCTTCAACACGATGGAGTGGGCCGCCAGAGACCCAGACCTGATTTGCCTCCACGACGACCCGGAATTCAAGAAAGTGATTGGGGTCACCACCGGCGCGGACTAGTAGCCGTCTCATGAATGTTCCTTACACGGGCACCGGTACGGCACGGCTTTCGCGTTATTTGCGTCCCGGTGCACGCCACCGGGAAGCCGTCCCGCAAAAGCTGGCTGAATAGAGGGGCTTTAGCCCGAGATCTTTCGCGGAGAATTGAGAAGGAGGCCCATGATGCTCCGACGCCTCGTAGTTTTATTTTTCCTGTTTGTTCTCATTCCATTTTCTGCCGTGGCGCAGCAAGCGCGAGTTAAAGCGGGTCAGCCCGCCCGCGGCGTGAAAACCCGGCCTGTGCCGATAGCGGCAACAACTATCATCCTGCCGCAAAACAAACGTTAGCTGGCTCGGCACGATCCAAATGAAAGGTGGCTATCCCATGTTTGGACCACGATTGTTTGTACTGGCACTGGCAGTTACCCGGGCGGCCTTCCCTCAGTCCGTCGGTTCCGGGATTGAGCAACTGGGCACCCATCATATCAGCGTCGATCAGGCGAAGCGTCCGCACGTAGAGAGCTATATTGCCGTGGACCCCCGTGATCCCCAGCACTTGCTCGCGACTGCGATGGTCGTCATCGATGGCAACACGCGGGCATATCCCTACGCTTCGTTTGACGGTGGAAAGACCTGGGCTACGGGCCAGATCATTGGCGACTCCAGCATAACAGGCGCCGGAGCAGGGGATCCGGTCATCTACATCACGAATTCCGGCGTCTCCTTCTTTTCCACGCTGGCCAAAGTAAACGGCATTGCGCGGAGTCTCATAGCTCGATCGACCGATGGCGGCCGCACTTGGAGCACCACTGCCGTTCTGCCAGAAGCCGACCGCCAGTGGCTGGCGTTCGCTCCGAATCGTGGTCCTTTCGGCGGCCGCATCTACTTCACCGGAACGGGCCTCTATCAATCGCGGGACGGAAAACGCGCGGTAGCGCCGTTTCTGGCGCGCTCCGATGATGAGGGACTCACTTTCCCCTTTCGGACAATTGTCGCCTACGACCGCGCCGGCACCGATCCAGCCGCTCCGCTTAACGCGGTCCCGATGGAGCCGCTCGTGACACCGCGTGGCCTCCTTCTGCTTACACTCCAAGGGTCAGTCGACCAGCAAACGGCCGAACGGGCGAAGCGCGATTCTCTCAACGCATGGAGCTTTGGGCTCGTAGCGTCGGATGACGGCGGCGAATCTTTCGGTCCGGCGCGGTACGCCCCGACCCCACGATTCAGCGTCACGGGCAGCGCTAGGCGCCGCCTGCGCTCCACTTCGGCTGGCGGCTTCGTCCGCGCGGCTATCGATGCCTCGCCCGGCCGCTTCGGTAATCGCATCTACTTCGTCGCCACGGACTATGATCCTACGATCGACCGATACGTTGTTCGAGTATGGCGCACGGAGGACTTCGGGAAGACGTGGGGTATTGCGGTGGCGAGTGATGCTGTGCGCGGGGACGTTGCGAATCCCGCGATCGCCGTCAATAGGAACGGGATTGTTGCCGTAACATGGAACGATCGGCGCAACGATCCGCGGGGGCAATGCTGGCGATTGTACGCGGCGCTCTCCCTCGATGGCGGCGAGCACTTTCTGCCCGCGCAGCGTTTAAGCGATACACCGACGTGCACGAATGTGCCGCAGAACTGGGACCTGTTCAGCGGTGGCTTCAATTCGGATCAGAGCGGGCAATATTTGGCGCACTTCCAGGCCGCGCCCTTCGTCCCCACACGATTCCCGATGGGTGGCGATACGCAGGGGCTCATCGCGGACGCGACAGGCGTGTTCCACGCCGCATGGATCAACGGGGAAACGGGCGCGATGCAGCTCTGGTACACCAGCTTCCGGGTCAAGCCCGGGCTCGTCGCGCAAGAGCTTTCACGGACATCGCCGCCTGCCGACCGCTCGCCTGCCAGTGAGCCGTTGCCCGCCGGCATGGAGGACGTTACCCGCGACGTTCGCTTCCAGGTAACGGCCACCAAACTCGACTTCGCGGCGCATCTTTACGCCATCACGCTCGAGATTGAAAACCAGAGCGGCCGCCCATTACACGGCCCACTGCGAGCGGTCATGCAGCACTTCCTGGATGAGATGGACAACGGACACGGCCTAAAGCATCTAGCCGTAGCAAATGCAGATAGCGATGGGCTCGGGGTTGGCGCAGTCTGGACATTTGAGGTTCCCGGCGGCATTCTCGTCCCCGGTGCTCGCACCAAGCCGCGTGTGCTGTTATTCACTTTTGAAGGAGGCATTCCGGAATTCCCGGAGGGCTACCTATCGCCCGGCTTCCGAGTGTATGGCCGCGCGGAGTGACGCGGTGTCAAGAGAAGGTCCCGCGGCGACCTGATGATATCGACCTTTAGCGGTGAGCGATCCATTCGGTATCTGCGCGTCGGCACAGAGACGCCCTTCACCGAGTACTGCGGCTCGCAGGCCGCTTTCGACCGCACCGTCGCCGGTATCAAGAGCGCTTTCGCCAATGGCGTGAAGATGGCCTTCTCCACCGCCGTGGACTAGATTCCTGCTTCCGCGCCCGCTCTTTGGGTCACGCCCGCTTCCCCTTCTTGTGAAAACCCGTTCCGAGAACCGTTGGATTTCTTATTTCCTCTGAACCCCTCTATAATCATGATTCATCCAATGGAACGTGCTAATTCTCCATTCTAAGGAGTCCTGAAAGCATGGAACCCTATTCGAACGACCATTCGCCTGTTCCCGAAAACCGCGGCACTTCCCGCCGCGCCTTTCTGGCTGGAGGAGTTATCTTTTCTGGCTGGCTCGTCTGGTGGTTCAACCGCGGCTCCTCCGGCGCCGCAGCGGACTCCGCCGTCCCCAACGGCCCTCCCAAGCAGGTCACTCTCGTGGACTTCTCCAATTCCGGCGCGAAAAAAGGTCTCCTCAAAGTGGACAAGGTCGTGAAGTCCGAAGCGGAATGGCGGGCGCAGCTCACGCCGTTGCAATTCGACGTCACGCGCCACAAGGCCACCGAGCGCCCCTTCGCCAACGCCTACAACAATAATCACGAAAAGGGAATTTACCGCTGCATCTGTTGCGACACCGCGCTCTACAGCTCCGACACCAAATTCGAATCCGGCACCGGCTGGCCCAGCTTCTGGGCGCCCATCGCCAGGGAAAACATCTCCACAGGGACAGACGTATCCCTCGGCATGGCCCGCGACGAAGTCTCCTGCAAGCGCTGCGACGCCCATCTCGGCCACGTCTTCGACGACGGCCCGCGCCCCACCGGCCTGCGCTACTGCATGAACTCCGCCTCCATGAAATTCTTCAAACTCGAAAAATAAGACCTACAAGCTCCTCTAGGAGCGGTCGGAACTTGGGCCGGAGGTTTCTGTCGGGCCCCCGCCATCTGTGCCCATTACTTCTGACCGCATGCACGCACGAGTACAAGTCATCCTCGCTTGGTCTCGTAGGGCCGCACGGGCTCTCGCAGGCTCTCCCTTGGGGTGGCTAGTCAGTAAAACGTCTAAATCCTGCTTGACATTTGTTTTTCAGGAGACGATTATTAGCCACTGCGCCTGATAGTCCTCGCGAGTCAAGGGAAACGCTGTGTACGGGAATAGCATCTAATGGCTTGGGAGAACCTCCGGTGAAGCGCAAAAAGCAGGACCTGAAAATGCCCCTCGAAAAGCAGACCACTGCGTTTCTCGAAGAGAATCGCGAGCTTGCAGAAGCGATTGAGGTTTTTCGCTTCTCCGAGTTGCAATACAAGACGGCCCTCCAAGCTCTTTGGCGTCCAGAAATCCGCGTGAGCAATTCGACGAACGAGGAATAGAGGAAGTCCGAGTGGGGAGCTGGAATAACATTCGGCTTGAGCTCGAAAATGCCCGTTTGCCCAACGGCAACCCTGATTTTGACAGAGTGCGCAGAGCGAAGATTCGTGATGTTGCCAATCACACCGGTCGCCCTTTGGTGATCTATGCGGCCGACTTTCTTAACGAAGCTAAGGTGGCCGCCTGTGGAGGCGAAGTAAACCTGGATTTCCGTGACAAGAATGGGTTCCTGGAGTGCATCCAAGCGCTTGACGGCACTTCGCTTGATGTCTTGGTCCATAGCCCCGGTGGGTTGGCAGAAGCAGCAGAGTCAATCGTGAAGTTGCTGCGCAACAAGTTCTCGGACATTCGGTTTATCGTTCCAAGTATTGCGAAGAGCGCGGCGACTATGCTTGTCCTCTCTGGCAACGTACTGATTATGGACGAACTGTCTGAACTGGGGCCGACGGATCCTCAATTCCAGATTCTGCGAGGAGATGGATCGCCCGTCTTCGCTCCGGCTCAGGCTATCATCGACCAGTTTGAAGCTGCCGAAAGGTCACTCAAAGCGGACCCAAAGCGCTTGCCTGCGTGGTTACCTATTCTTCCACTGTATGGTCCCGCCCTTTATCAGCAATGCAAAAACGCAATTAAACTCTCCAAACGCTTAGTGGGCGAATGGCTCTCAGCATATATGTATGGAGACCTACCAGGTCCAAGAGCGCGTGGTTCTGCAAGGAGGATTGCAACTTTTTTTGCAAACCATAACAACTTTCTCACACACCTTCGAAGAGTTGATGTAGACCAAATGTTGGGGCTCGGAGCGCGTGTCTATGATATGCGCCAGGACGTCGCGCTGCAGTCACGAGTTCACGCTCTTTTTTTCGCCATTATGCTGACTTTTGATGGCACTGGTGCTTTCAAGATCATCGAGAATTCTCAGGGCGGCGCCTACGTCAGGTCAGTAGTTCAACAGCTAATTCAAGCACCAGGTGGAGCTGTGCGCCTTGTCCCGCGTCAGCTGGCCCCGCCGCCAGCACCGCAGCCAACGCAACCTGCTCCAACCGCTCCCGAACCTCCGTCTGGTACCTGACAGCAATACAAATTAGCAGTTACCGCGCGCACGGCGTACCGCCCTGCCGGAGGCGCTTTCGCCCTCTGGCGCGAAGCGCCTTCCGTTACTTTCTTCCGTCGCCGGACTTCGCCGGCAGCGGTCCTTCCAGCAATTGGAATCCTTCTCCGGTAATTCTCGGGCTGGCCAGCACCCACACTGGACGGTCGGCGTAATACTCCCGCAGGCGTTCTACCGATTCCGTTCCCAGGTCCAGCGCATAAATGGTTCCGGGCGCGTCGCGGTCGTACCGTGGCGGGTTCAGCGCCAGCGCCGAATACGCTGCGGAGGACTCGTAGGGCTTCACGACCCTTGTGCCGCGAATAAGCACAAGACTGCGCCCGAATTGCAGTTCGGCAGACAGTCGGCGCACATCCGAACGCACATCGCGATAGTTCGTGTACTTGTCCAATGCGCGCCACGGCAGCAGGTTCATGCATCCGAGCACGCTGGCCAGCGTAATGAAAGCCCACACGCGCGAGGAAGCGGCCGCTGTTTCGTCCTGCTGCGCGGCAATCCACTGCGCTCCGCGCAGCGTGAGCAGCGCCAGCGGTGCCAACAGGGGATACCAGTAGCGCGCGCCGAAGTCCGGACCGCCGCTGAACCAGTACACGTTCATCGTCATCCAGAACGTCCCCAGGAATCCCCACGCCCACGCGTGGCGGCGGAATTCGCCGCGCGCGGCCAGCAGAAACACAAGCAGCAGCGAGCCGCAGCCCCAGCCGAACAGCTCGAATTGGGTCATGTAGAGATTGTGGTTGGTGTTAATGGCCACATCGAGCGGGCCGTGCCCGCTGAGCGGGTCCAGGTGTGTCCAGCCAAAGTTGCCCACGTCCGCGCCGAAGCCAAGCCGGTTTGCGCCCGGATAGACCACTTCGTCGAAGAGCACGTTAATCGGCGTCGTCATCCGGCCGCCGGTGAAGTAGCGGTTATATTCGAGATACAGCCACGCAAACGCGGCGAACACCATCCCCGCAGCCAGCACGGCGGCGACGCGCACTTTGCGCCTCCCTCCGCTCAGCCACCAGGCCGCCCCGAAGACTCCGACGGCCACCGCTTCCAGCGGCTGCGCAGAAACGCCAGACACACCGTACCGGCGATCGCCAGGGCCAGGATTGTCCAGGAGACGGAAGCTGGGATGGGAGTGAGGATTGCGCGTCTCGCTTTCTGTCGAATCGGCTACGGCGCCGGCGGATGATTTCCTGTTACACGCTGGGGCGTGCGGCGGCGGAATTCGGCGGCCAGCGTCTCGGCGGCGGTTTTGCCTTCGCGCGTCGCGGCGAGGTTGTGCTCCTGCGCCTTGTCTGCAATCCAGTCATAGAGCTCCGCGCTGCGTGTCTGATACTCAATGTACTGATGCGAAGAACTGACCAGCGACGCGAGCCAGCCTTCAAATGCCAGGCTGCGAAAATTGGCGTTCAAATCCTGATACGGCCAGTGCGCCATTTCCCGCAGGCAGCCAAACATAGCTGTGCATATGAACAGTTCGGCATTTCTCGCGCCATTCGTCCCCTGCACGCGGGTTCTCCCTTAACAGAAAGAAAAATAAAGGGTTACTTGATTTGCAACCAAGAGCCACAAGAGTCCTATCCTAAAGGAAGTGTCCGAACTCAGGCACGTCCAGCTTTTTTCACATTTATTCCAAAGGATTGGAGCTCTGATTCGGTCCCCCTGTTTCACCGCAAGGAGCGTAGACACGCCGAATGCCCTCCTGGTGCTTGGCCATCCAATCGCGCATGACGGCCACCCCCGACTCCGGCGGCGTAGTCGGTCTCCAGCCGAAATCCCGGTCGGCTTTACGGACGTCGCTGATGTAGACGCGCTGATCACCGGCCCTCCAATCGCCAAAAGAGTATTTCATTTTTGTTCCGCCGAGCTTCTCGAGCAGCTTGATCAGTTCGAGAAGGGAGAGGGTGTAGGTCGGCCCGCCGCCGATGTTGTAGATCTTCCCAGTCGTCTTGGAAATGGATTCGATTGCCTTGTCGAACGCAATCACAAGGTCATCCACGCAGAGAACGTCGCGCACCTGTTTACCATCGCCATAAATTGTCACCGGAAGGCCGAAGAGCGTACGCATCGTGAACCACGCCACCCACCCCTGGTCTTCAATCCCAAACTGGTGAGCGCCGTAGATGCACGATTGACGGAACACGATCGTGCGCAGCCCGTAGATCCGCGCATAGTCGCGAACGTACTGATCGGCCGCGCCCTTCGAACAGCCATACGGTGAATGGAAGTCCAGTGGCTGCTCTTCACTGACACCATTGGGCAGACCGCGATATCCATAGCAGCCGGCGGTTTCGGTCACCTCCGCGTCTTCCATGCCGCCGTAGACTTTGTTGGTCGAAGTGTAGAGTACGATGGGCGGATTTTTTGCTTGCCGCGCTGCCTCCAGAACGTTCAGCGTGCCTCGGGCATTGATGTCGAAATCGGTCCGCGGGTCCGAGACAGAAAGCGTTACCGCCACCTGGGCGGCCAGGTGCAGCACTACGTCGCACTGCGCCGCCTCTGCCGCCAGAACCTCTTTGTCCGTTCGAACATCAGCTTCCACCACACGGACATCCGGAAAATCCGCCCGAATCCATTCGGCATTCTGGCGAGTGCCGCGTCGCGAGAAATTATCCAGCAGCGTGACACCATGCCCGCGCTTCGCATAATAGCGGGCGGCATTCACTCCGATAAATCCAGCGCCGCCGGTGATCAGATATCGAGCCATTTAACTCTCTTCCTTAACTCCATGCCTCCGCCTAAGTGTATCCTACAGGGGAGGTCCATTCTCGGAAAGCGAACCCCTTAGTTCCGACGAAGCACCTTGCGCTCTTCCGAATTCCCGCCCTCCCGCATTGACCTATGGAAATCCCGAACATATGATGCTTCTCCGCCGTCCAATACTTTGGGTGGTTGTGCCCCGTCTCCGTCTGTAGCCCGCCTCTTTAGAGGCGGGGGTGCCGCAGTTCTGTAGCCCGCCTCTTCAGAGGCGGGGATTTTCATGTTTTTCAGGAGGAACTTCCGTGTCCTGTCGACTTTCGCTTCGCAGACTTCTCGGTTTTGCCCTCGCGCTTCTTTTCCTCGCGCCCTTCGCCTCCGCGCAAACCAAACTCTTGCGCTTCCCCGACGTTTATGGCGACAAGGTGGTCTTCACCTACGCCGGCGATCTTTGGGTCGCTCCCATCAGCGGTGGCACTGCGCATCGTCTCACCGCGCATCCCGGCGTTGAATTTTTTGCGAAATTTTCCCCCGACGGCAAGTGGATCGCCTTCACCGGCCAGTACGATGGCGACGAGCAGGTGTACGTCATGTCCGCCGACGGCGGCGAGCCCAAGCAGCTCACGTTCTATCCCGCCCGCGGCCCGCTGCCCGCTCGCTGGGGTTACGACAATCAGGTCTATGGCTGGACGCCCGACGGCAAATCCATTCTCTTTCGTGCTCTCCGCGACAGTTTCGAGCTGGGCCACTCCCAGCTCTACACCGTTCCCGTCGCGGGCGGCCCGGCCACCGCGCTGCCCATGCCGCAATCCGGCGCCGGCGATTTTTCTCCCGACGGAAAAAAGCTCGCCTACTCTCCGCTCTTCCGCGACTTCCGCACCTGGAAGCGCTATCAGGGCGGATGGGCGCAAGATCTGTACATCTACGATCTCGCCTCCGCGAGCGCCACGCAGATCACCAACAATCCTCGCGCCGATCGCGACCCCATGTGGATCGGCGACAAAATTTATTTCACGTCCGACCGCGACGGCACCAACAACCTCTACGTCTACGAAACTGGCTCCAAGCAAACGCGCCAGCTCACAAACAGCAAGACCTGGGACGTCCGCTGGCCCAGCTCCGACAATCAATCGCTCATCGCCTATGAACTCGACGGCGAGCTGCACATCTACGACACCAGGAAGAGCCAGGACAAGCCAATCTCTATCACCGTCCCCGACGACGGCCTCGCCAAGCGCCCCTCGCGCGTTTCCGCCGCCAATCTCATCGAAGGCTTCGACCTCAGCCCCAAAGGCGAGCGCGCCGTCCTGGTCGCCCGCGGCGATATTTTTTCCGTGCCCATCGAGAAGGGCCCCACGCGCAATCTCACCGAATCCTCCAATGCGCACGACAAGTGGGGTCGCTGGTCGCCTGACGGCCGCAAGATTGCCTTTGTTTCCGACCGCAGCGGCGAAGACGAAATCTATCTGATCAATCAGGACGGCTCGGGCAAGCCCGAGCAGCTCACCTCGAACGGCACCTGCATGCGCTACGCTCCCGAATGGGCGCCCGACGGCAAGCGCCTCGCCTTCAGTGACAAGGACGGCAAGCTCTTCATCCTCACCCTCGACGACAAGAAGCTTTCCGAAATCGCTGACGAAAAGCGCGGCCAGCTTCGTGACTACACATGGTCCGACGACGGCGGCCATCTGGCCTTCACCATGACGAATCCTGCTTTCGCCCGCGCCGTCTATGTCTGGAGCGTCGCCGACGGCCAGGTTCGTCGCGTCACCGACGATTTCTTCAATCACTACTCGCCCGCCTGGGATCCCGACGGCAACTACCTCTACTTTCTCAGCGACCGCGAATACGCTCCGCTCATCGGCAGCAATGAATTCAATTACGCGCTTACTCGCCAGGGCAGCATTTTCGCCCTCACCCTGCGCAAAGACGTGAAGCACCCCTTCCCCGCGGAGAGCGACGAAGTCACCCTCGCCCCCGAAACCCCCGCGCCAGGCGGCACACCGCCTTCTCCTGCGCCCGGCGCCGCCCCGGCATCTCAAGAAGCAAAATCTGCCGCACCATCCAAGGAAGAACCCAAAAAGAAGGACTACATCAAGATTGATTTCGACGGCATCGAAGGCCGCGTCTCCCGCGTTCCTCTCGATCCCGACAACTACGGTGGCCTCGCGGCCATCAAGGGCCACCTCCTTTTTGTGCGCGGGGGCTCCTTCTTTTACGGCCGGGACTCCGAGGCCCAGCCTTCGCTCCACCAGTATTCGCTCAAGGAGCGCAAGGAAACCACCGTCGCCGAGCGCATCAACGGCTACGCCGTTTCGCAAGACGGCACCAAGGCCCTGGTCCGCATCGGCCAGGAAGGCAAGCTCTACGACCTCCCCGTCAAAGGCCAGCCCACGCCCAAGACCGTCTCCACCCGCGGCCTGATGGTGGACCGCGTTCCCGCTGAGGAATGGGCGCAGATCTTCGACGAAGTCTGGCGCCGTTTCCGCGATTTCTTCTACGTCAAAAACATGCACGGCTACGACTGGAAAGCGCTCCACGACCAGTACAAGTCGCTGCTCCAGTACGTCGGCCACCGCTCCGACCTGAACTACGTGATGGGCGAAATGGTTGCCGAGCTTACCGTCTCCCACGCTTACATTTCCGGCGGCGACTGGCAGATTCCCGATCGTCCTCGCGTCGCGCTTCCCGGCGCGCGTTTCGCGCTCGATTCTGCTTCCGGCCGCTACAAATTCACGCGCATTTTCCGCGGACAGAATGAAGAGGATCGCTACCGCTCTCCGCTCACCGAAGTTGGCGTGGACGTCAAGGAAGGCGAATTCCTCCTCGCCGTGGACGGCGAAGAGTTAAAAGCCAATGAAGACCCCTATCGCCTCTTCCGCAACAAGGCCGACCGCAACGTCACGCTCACCGTCAACAGCAAGCCTTCGCTCGACGGCGCGCGCAAAGTCACCTATCGCCCCGTCACCAGCGAAGAAAGCCTGCTCTATCTCGACTGGGTCGTTTCCAATCAGGAAAAAGTGGACAAGATGACCGGCGGCCGTGTCGGCTATCTGCACATTCCGGACATGGGCGCCAACGGCATCCGCGAATTCATCAAGTGGTTTTACCCGCAGATTCGCAAGGAAGGCCTGGTCATCGACGTCCGCGGCAACGGCGGCGGCAACGTTTCGCAAATGCTCATTGAGCGCCTGCGTAGGCAGTTGCTTGCCACCGGCTTCGCGCGCACCAGTGAAGCTACTTCCACGTATCCCGGCGTCGTCTTTTACGGCCACATGGTTTGCCTGCTCAACGAAACCTCCGCTTCCGACGGCGATATTTTCCCCAACATGTTCCGCCGCGCGGGTCTCGGCCCGCTCATCGGCAAGCGTTCCTGGGGCGGCGTCATCGGCATCACCGACCGCGGTCCGCTCATTGACGGTGGCACCGTCAACGTCCCCGAGTTCGGCAATGCCGACGCCACCGGAAAATGGGACGTCGAAAACCACGGCGTGGATCCGGACATCGTCATTGAAAACGATCCCAAGTCGCTCATCGCCGGCCGCGACCCGCAACTCGAGCGCGGCGTCGAGGAAGTCCTCAAGCGCATGAAGGAAAATCCGAAAAAACTTCCTTCTCGCCCCGCCGACCCCGTGAAGACCAAACCGTAGCTTAGCCCGTAGCGCAGCCACTCTTGGCTGCGCGCATTCGTAGGGGCGCTGCTCGCCTGCCCTGAGCTTGCCGAACGGGCTGCGCCCCTGCTGCCTGCTTGTCATCCTGAGGGCCGACGACTTTTGTCGGCCCGAAGGATCTCTCTTCGCACTTCTCCGGGTTTCTCTGCGTACTCTGCGTCTCTGCGGTGAGGTTTTCTCTTCGACGCTTCGACTCTTCGACCCTGTTGCGCTATCATCCCCACACTGCACAATTTCCCGGGAGGAACTGCAATGCACAAATCTCTTCGCATCACCTGCGCCGTGTTTCTCGCCGCCGCTCTCTTCGCCGGCGGCTACATCACTGCGCAAAACAAATTCAACACGCCGAGCACCATCATTCACATATCGCTGATCCAATGGAAAGCCGGTGTCTCGGACGCCGACAAGCAGAAAGCCCTCGACGGCGTGAAGGAAATGGCCGCCAAAATCCCGGGCATCAAGAACGTCTGGCTCAAGGCCACGCGCATCCAGCCCCGCGATTATCACGCCGCCTTCGTCATCGAGTTCGAAAACCGCGCCGCCGCGGAAGCCTACGCCGAGCATCCCCAGCACGCCGAATGGAGTAAGTTTTTCCTCTCCATCCGCGAGGCCAGCATCTCTCCGCAAATCTCCAACTGACTTTTTCGACGCAAGCCTATCCTGTCATCCTGAGGGCCGATGTCCCGAGAACTCGGGATTCATCGGCCCGAAGGATCTCCCTTCTCCTGGATTGTCTCTATAGGATTTTTCTGCTAGGACTTGCTGAAGGTGCGACTTCCCCGCTTTTCGAGTTTCGAGTTTCGAGTTTCGAGTTTCGCCTTTTTTAATGGGCTACCGCTTGCGTCGCGTGAACGCCTCGGCGATTTCCAATTCCTCGGCGATGGCCTCTTGCGCTTCTTCGGAGATGCTCACAAATTCCACGCCCACTCCGATTCCCGGCACGCAGTAGCGCACTTCGCCACGCGTGCTCACCGGGTAGCCGGTCCGCGTCAGGTTAAAATTCAATTTCAGCACGGACCCTTCCGCGAACATTCGCGGCGTATTGATGAACATCCCGTGGATGGACAGGTCCGGCACGCGCAGCGGGATCTCTTCCGACCGCCCTTCATAGGTCATCGACAGGTCCCGGTACGGCGAGTAGCGGTCAAACTGCCGCGGAGGCGGCATGGTCTTCTTTTTCACTCGTGTCCTCACCCGTTCCCTCCTTTTTGTGAGGATTGTCTGCCGCCCGCTCCCCGGGCCGCTCCCGCCTGGCGCGTCCCCGCCCCGCAGAATGGGCAGAACAGGAACGTCGACGCCAGCCCTTTCCCGCAACTGGGACAGCGCAGGTTCGCTTCGTGCTCGAAAGGCACAACGCGCATTACTTCGTCGAGCGTGGTGATGCCCTGCTTCACCTTATCCATGGCGTCTTCCTGCATGGGGCGCATCCCGCCGCTCCGCGCCAGGTTGCGGATCTCATCGTCCCGCGTCGAGGAGCGCACCGCCGCGCGCATCCGCTCGTCAAACACCAGGATCTCGTAGATGCCCACTCTTCCGCGGTATCCGGTATTTTCGCAATCGTTGCAGCCCACTGGCACGTACATCTTGCTTTCGAAATCCGTGATGCCCGCCGTCAGCAGCCGCGTGGCGTATTCCGCCTTGATGGTTTCTTCTTGCTTGCAACGGCACAGTTTTCGCACTAGCCGCTGTGCCACCACCTGCGACACCGAGTTCGCCACCAGGAACGCCGGCACGTTCAGGTCCAGCAGTCGCGTGATGGCTCCCACCGCGTCGTTCGTATGCAGCGTGGAGAGCACCAGGTGTCCCGTTTGCGCTGCTTGCAGCGCGATCTCCGCCGTTTCCGTGTCGCGGATTTCTCCCACCATGATCACGTTGGGGTCTTGCCGCAGGATCGACCGCAGGCACGTCGCGAACGTCAGCCCCGTCTTCGTATTCACCTGCACCTGGTTCACTTCTTCGATCTTGTACTCGATCGGTTCTTCCACCGTGATGATGTTGATCCCCGGCGACCGCACCGCATTCAATGCCGCGTAGAGCGTCGTGCTTTTCCCCGATCCCGTCGGCCCGGTCACCAGTAGCATGCCCTGCGGGCTATTCAGCACCACCTGCATTGTCGCCGCGTTCTCCTCCGAAAAGCCCAGCTCCCCGAATCCCACCCGCGTCACGCTGGGGTCCAACAGCCGCATCACCACTTTTTCCCCGTAGTGTGTCGGCAGCGTGGAGACGCGCAGGTCCAGGTGCTTTCCCCCGATCTCCACCAGGAACCGACCGTCTTGCGGCACGCGCCGCTCGGCGATGTCCATATCCGACAGGATTTTGACTCGCGAAATCAGCGAATTTTGCATCTCTCCCGGGATGTGCGTTAGCTCTCGCAGCACTCCGTCCACGCGTATGCGCACCACTGTCCCCATGGCCTGCGGTTCGATGTGGATGTCGCTCGCTTTTTTCGTGGCCGCCGCGGAGAGGATGGCGCTCACCAGCCGTACGGCCGGCGTCTTTTCGTTGCGCAGTTCCGCCTCGAACTCCTCCATCGCCGCTTTGTTTCGTTCGCTGGCGCTGGCGGTGTGAAACTGCATGTCCGACACGTCCACCTGCTCGATGAACGGCAGCTTCGCCGCCAGTGCTTCTTCCGTCGGCTCCAGCTCCGCGTAACACTTTTCGATCGCTTCCATGATTTCCGTGCGGAATCCCAGGCGCGGGGAAATTTCCATTCCGGAGATGAAGCGCAGCTCGTCCAGCCCGTGCAGGTTTTGCGGTTCCGCCATCACCATGATGATGCGGTTGCCTTCGCGCACCAGCGGCAGCGCGCAGTTCTTGATCGCGGCGCTGCGCGGCACCATCTCCAGTACCGCGGTTTCCACCGTCGCAAACCGGCAGTCCACGTACCGGAATCGCGTCACTTCCTCCAGCGCGGAAACCAGGTCGTCCTTTTTCACCAGGTCCCGCTCCAGAAGCAGTTCGCCCAGCAGCACCGATTTCGCCTGCTGTTCGTCGATCACCGATTGCAGGTCTTCTTCCGTGATCCGTTTCCGCTCCCGCAGGACTTCACCCAGCTTCTTCCGCTTCATTGCAAATCCCGTCCCCTCACCGTGAAAAAAAACTTGCCGTGCTGTGCTCTCCATTCTGGACGCACCATACTACGCTTGTCCAGTTTCGAACAGAGTCGCCGTCATTTTTTTTTGCTAACTCTTTCGTTGTGCCGCTCCTCCTCGGCGTGGCGGCCATTCGTTTCCGCGTCCCGGACCAATTCCCTCCTGCCGGACTCTCTGCTACACTCCCCTCGTATGGCCTCGGATGATATTAATCGGCGTCTAGAGCCGCGCGTGGCCGGCGAGGAAATCACCGTCCAGTATCTCTCTTCGGTCCCTCGCGTTCGCGACCTCTCCACCAGCGGCTTCTTCATTCTCGATTCCCGTCCCTTTCAGCGCGGCGAAACCATCGAATTTCGCCTCACGTTGGGTTCCGCCAAACCCTTCGTCGTCACCGGCATGGTCCGCCGCGTCGAGCCCGGCGTGGGCATGGCCATCGAGTTCATCCACATTGACGCCGACGCGCGGCGTCGCGTCAAAGAGTTCATCTCCCGCTCCGACCCCAAGAAAGTTTCC
>ORMF012254975.1_pt1 | contig 16846 bp, 20 predicted proteins | sample 1779871 | NCBI WGS metagenome assembly ORMF01 (sample SAMEA104232316, study PRJEB22302) | groundwater metagenome | biome: forest; feature: aquifer; material: groundwater | place: USA | collected 2011-08-07 | depth 5.4 m
GAGAAACAATCCGGTTCACAGAAAGTCAAATCGAGAGAGTTGTCTCCGCTCTCGATAAGGACTCGCGTGAGTTCGAGTTGAGGGAGAAAGCTGGTCAGCACAATTTTTGCGCTGACTGCGGGGAGGAGATTTCGGAAAAGCGTCGCAAGGCAATGCCAAACGCGATTCGCTGTGTAGTTTGCCAGGGTAAAGTCTCGTAAGGATTCCGTTCTTCCCACCTGATAAGTTTTTGCCGTTGGTCCCAGCCAACGGCCCGCAGTTCTTCAAATTTTTATAAATTTTTCCAAAAGCTCGTCGTCGTTCGTCGCCGTCTCTAATCGTCGTCGCACCCGGTGGGCTTTTCACTTGCAAAAAATATTTTATGATATAATTTGACCATGAAAAACCTATTTATTGTCCAATTTTTCAAAAAATGGAAGCAGGTCGGGGCAATTTTCCCTAGCTCCATTTTTTTAGTAGAAGATATGCTCTCTGAAGTTGATTTCAATAGGGCTAAAGTTATAGTTGAGCTCGGAGCGGGTAGTGGTTCTTTTACAAAAGAGATATTAAAGAGGATGACCCCTGACGCGAAACTGATTATTTTTGAAATTGATTCTGTTTTTATTGAAAAATTAAAAAAGATAAAAGATTCTCGGATAACTCTGGTACACGATTCCGCAGTTAATATTTCAAAATATCTAGATAACACACAGGCCGATTACATCATTTCTGGCATTCCTCTCTCTAACTTAGATAAGGAGGTCAAAGTAGATATAATTTCTACTTCTCATCACAATTTGAAAGAAGGCGGCAAGTTTCTTCAGTTCCAGTATTTTCCCGAATCCTTCCATCTTTTGAGGCAATATTTCCCGGAAGTCAGAGTCAGATTTACATTTTTCAATCCGCCTCCGGCCTTTTTTTATATCTGTCGAAAATATTAGTAAATTTAACCCATAATAATAAATTTATGAGAGGTTTTATAGATTTTGTAAGAGAACAAGGGGTAATGGGTCTTGCCGTAGGCTTTATTTTAGGCGGGGCTGTTTCGAAGGTTGTTACAGCTTTAGTTACAGATATAGTCAATCCACTCCTAAGCATAGCTCTGGGGACCGTTGGGGGCCTAAAAACTGCTTCTTTCACAGTAGGGGGAGCCAGTATTCTCTATGGCGATTTACTCAGTGTTTTAATAGATTTTGTGGTTGTCGCTCTTGTCGTTTATTTTGGGGTGAAGCTTTTAAAGTTGGATAGGCTTGATAAAAAGAAAGAATAAGATGATATAATGTTCTTATGGCCAAAGGATCAACACACAGAAAAGAAAAAAAGAAACCCAAGAAGAGTAAATAGAAGAACAAATAGTTTAAATTTACTCATTCTCCTTGCTCTTAGTGTTTTGACCGTGTAACTCCTTTAAAATGAAAGTAAAGAGTAATCATAATTTTTTATACAAAGACATCGCTATTGTTATCGTAAGTATTTTAATTGCTTACCTTATCATAGAGACAAGAATTCTTGGAATTATTTTGGACTCCACATTGGAGTCAAAATGGATAGGCAGTTTCGTGGCAGGACTTTTCTTTACTTCTGTTTTCACTACCGCTCCGGCCATAGTGACACTGGGAGAAATCGCTCGTGAGTCCTCGGTTTTTGCAGTGGCATTTTTTGGCTCAATCGGGGCATTGGTGGGGGATATAATAATATTTCAGTTTATCCGCGATAGATTCTCTGAGCACCTACTTTTGCTAGTTCAGCACAATAGTAAATGGAAAAGGCTGAAAGTTCTTTTGAAATTAAGGTATTTCAGGTGGATTACTTTTCTCATTGGGGGGCTTCTCATTGCTTCTCCTTTTCCGGATGAGCTTGGCATCAGTTTTTTGGGATTTTCTAAAATGAGGATGTCTTATTTTGTTCCAATATCTTTGATTTTCAACTTTCTCGGAATACTTGCTATAGGAATAATCGCCAAAGCTCTGTAATTACACCCGGATAATTATTTGTTATAATACGTGGATGAAACGAATTCCTCTCTCTCTTGAAGAAATAAAGAAAAACAGAAAGCCTCTGCGCAATGTAAACCTTGAGCATAGAAAGCGTTTGAGTTCTTTGGATCTTTTTGCCGTCTGGATAACCAGTCACGTAGGAACAATGGGTTTCTTTTTAATTATTTTCTTTTGGGCGGTTATCTGGATAGGATGGAATACTTTGGGACCAGAAGAATTCCGTTTTGATCCTTATCCAGCTTTCGTATTTTGGCTTTTTATATCAAACCTCATCCAGATATTTCTTATGCCTCTTATTATGATCGGCCAAAACCTCCAGGGGCAGCATGCAGAAGCGAGAGCAGAGGCTGATTTTGAAGTAAACACTAAAGCTGAAAATGAGATTGAGAACATCCTGATACACTTGGAAAACCACAGCGAAGCTTTAAAGGAAATCTCCGAAAAGTTAGAAAAACCTATTTAATTTTTGCCTATTTCTGATTCTATTTGAGTAACTTTTTCTTCGACTCTTAAGAGAGTTTTTTGGAGCCTATTTATCTGGTCTTCCTCGGTCTCTATCTCGTCTTTAGTTTTCTCTGTCAGTTTCTTTTCGCCAGACAACCCTGATATGATAAGTCTGTTTCCGATAAAAGAAGAGACAAAAACTCCTGTAACAAGGAGAATTAGAGTTCCTAATATTATTGATACAAATGAATTGAGGCTGATTTCGTCGGCAATATGCCAGACTCCCCGCCAAAATAGAACTATACCCACTCCGCCTAAAAATGCGTAAAGAAGCGGAACATGGCTCAAGCGAGCTCTGGTCTTGTCTTCCAATTTATCGAAAAAGTTGATTATTTTTCTTGTCATTTTTAATTCTTAAGTTAATAATAACATACAAATTGTCTAAATAAAAAATTGATTAATGCTATCAATCTGTGTATGATAGGCAGGATGGATCCGAGTATTATAAAAGCTGATATTTTCTTTGTAATCGCCACTGTTGCCGTTGCTTTTGTTTCGTTGGGAATTGTAGTAGCTCTGGTATATATCATTCAGATTCTAAGAGATATGAAAATCCTATCGAGAAAAGCAAAGGATGAGGGAGAGAAAATAATAGATGCTGTGGCAAATATTCGCGAGGAAGCAGAGGATAAAGGAGGAAGGATAACAAGAAGAGTCTACGCACTTTTAGGTCTGTCTTCGGGGAAATCTAGATCAAGTAATAAAAAAGATAACTAAGTTGTATCTATTTAGGGTTATTAATTAAATTTTAAAACTATGGCAAAAGATAAAAACACGAACGGTAAAATGAAAGGTAAAGTGGCTGTTGGGGTGGGAATCGGAATGCTGGCAGCCGGATTAGCAGGAGCATATTATCTCTATGGAACAAAGGATGGAGCGAAAAAAAGACAAAAAGTTCGGGGCTGGGCTCTAAAGGCAAAAGGGGAAGTCCTAGAGAAGATTGAAAACTTAAAAGAGGTAAACGAAAATACATATAATGACATTGTCACAAATGTCATGAAGAAATATTCAAAGCTAAAGAACGTAGAACAAAGTGAAGTAAGAGAGTTAGTCTCTGATTTAAGGAAGCACTGGGGGAATATCAAGAAACATCTCGGGGAGGCCCCTTCTCCAGTTAAACAAGCTAAGAAGTCACCTAGAAAAACCACAAAGAAGACTGCCTAATTTGAAAGTTCTACCTTGTGTCGGTCAATGAAAGAGAGTAATGTGCTCCTAAGATCATGACGGAGCCGATAACTATAAAAATATACTGAAAAGGAATAAATTCTAAAGTCACAGTAGCTAAGAGTGGAGCGATAATAAAAGATAGTGGACGACTGATGCGGAAAAAACTGATCTGATCAGTTTTTTCTTTGTCCACCTGCTTGAAAAAAAAGCTTTCTGTGCTGACTTCTACAAAACTGGCGCCGACACGCGTGATAAAGAGGATAACAGCCCATATCCATAACACTTTTACCGTAATAAAACTGATAAATAAAGTTGAAAGGCCCATAATGATAAAACCAATTGAGAGGATTTCTTTCTCGTCATGTTTGCTGTCAGACATTTCGCCAACTGGAACTTCAAACAATACGAAAGGAAGGAGCATAATAGTAAAAATAATCCCTATTTCTCCCCATGAAAAACCGATATACTTTTCCAAGTATAACGGGGTGTAAACGATCATGTAGGCATAAAATAGCTGGAGCAAAAATTGGGATACAAATATATTGTAGAGATTTTTGTTTTTTATATACTCCAGAACGGTTTGGCGCAATCTAATATGATGTATTTTGGTAGGTGGGATATTTTTGAATTTTTTGACAAGGTAATAGAGGGGAAGCATGAATATGGCAGAGACGGCATAAATGTAGGAGTACATATTATCCCGCAGAATCAAAGCCAGGACAATTGGGGCTAGAACTATGGTTATATTGGTTAAAGTCAGATATGTTGCCCGTACGCTCCCTGTCTGAGAATTATCCGTGACGACGCTTTCTATGAACACATCCATATTAAAAAGTATAAGAGAGATAGTGATAAGGTGTGTCAAAAAATATATTCCGACCAAAAAAGGAGTGGTTGAGATTACCAGGCCGAGAGTAGCCAAAAACTCTACAATTACTGCATATAGAGTAAATCTATAACTGCCGATTTTCTCTAGAATCTTTGAGGCGTTGAGCAGAATTATGGTATTTAGGATCGATCCGATTATATAAAGTGAGGATACTTGAGGTTCAGAGAAAAATTTTGAAAGAAACGACGAGTTTATGTAGATGATTAAAGCATAGTGAAAAGAGATGAAAATATTTGACAGAAAAAGAGTATTGAGCAATTTGTTCTGCCTGAAAGGAGATAAAATTTTGTCCATACCTCTTTAATTATATCAAATTTAGAATTAAAATCTCTTACTCGACACATCTTTTTTGAGACCGTTCGTTTCGCCAGCGCTCCACTCACTTAATTCTCGACCTCTATCTGTCAAGAGCCCTCGCTTTGCTCGGGTCATTGACAGAACCAAGCTAGAGGTCTGCGAGGTCTCAAAAAAGATGTGATCTCGACGAGATTTTGTCGTTACACGCCGAGTATAACAGGAATAACTATTGGTTTTTTAGCTGTTTTTTGGAAGAGAAATCTGCCGATATCGTCTGCTAGAGTCGATTTTACGAAATCAAAGTTTATAGGGTTCATTCCGCGAGTTGTGTCCTCTACGGTTTTCTTTATTATCATTCGGGCAGAAGTCAAAAGATCTTGAGACTCGCGCAAATAAACAAAGCCCCGAGAGATAATGTCAGGAGACTTTTTCAGTTTGCCAGTTTTGGTATTTATGCTGACAACGATAAGGAAAATTCCATCTTGAGCTAGCATTTTCCTGTCGCGGATAACCATTTCCTGGACATTACCGATAGAAAAACCATCTACGATCATAACACTTCCAGGAGCCTGCTCCTTTAGCCTCACGAAACTTTTGCCTTCATTTTGGATTTCTAAAATCGTGCCATTATCCGGAACAATAATATTGTCTCTCGATATTCCCAGTCCTTCTGCCAAATCCTGATGGACCCGTAACATGTAGTGATTTCCGTGTATCGGTACAAAGTATTTCTCATTTATTTTCTTGTGGAGCCACTCTAACTCTCCTCTGTTGCCGTGTCCGGTAGAATGAATGTAAACGTCGGAAGTCCTGTAGTGAATTATTTTTGCTCCCTGGCGTGCTAGATTGTCTTTCAATTTTTGAACAGCTTTCTCATTTCCAGGAATAATGGAAGAGGACAAAAGAACTGTGTCTCTAGGCGTTATTTTGAAATACTTGTGAGTTTTATTTGACATGCGCATCAGTGCGGCGAATTCATCTCCTTGTGCGCCAGTGGCTAGAACGATAATTCTGTCGGGAGCATAGTTTTCCATCTCGGCAGTAGTGATAATAGTGTCTGGTTTGACTTTGAGCATGCCCATCTGGAGGACAATATCAATATTGTTTTTCATGCTTCGTCCTTCCACTACTATTTTCTTGCCGTATTTTTCGGCGATCATTATGATTTTCATCACGCGCTCAAGTTGAGAAGCAAAAGTCCCAATAACAAGCCTGCCTTTGGTGTTTTTTATAATATTATCCAAATTTTCATGAACCAACCTCTCCGGAGTAGAGAAGCCCGGGTTATCTACGTTCGTTGAATCCATCATAAGCAAAAGAACATTTTCGTTTTTAAATCGCCCAAATTCTTTTTCCTCAGCTTCAGTCGGAATTCCGTCATTGTGATCTAGTTTTATATCTCCGGGCGTGACAATAGATCCATATGGCGTATCTACGATAATACCCATTGAATCGGGAATGGTGTGAGTTACGGCAAAAAATCGCACTTTTAGTTTTCCTAATGTTATCGTATCTTCTTTTTCTATGATTTTTATATTGAGAGGCGGCAAATGAGGAAATTCTTCCTGCCTTTTCATTATCATGATGCTGGTCAGAGCTCTGGTATAAAGAGGCGGATTGCCAATTCTATCCATTATATAAGGTATGCCTCCGATGTGGTCCAAATGCCCGTGAGTTATTATCACTCCTCTTATTTTATCTTTTCTATCCTCAAGATATTTTGTGTTTGGCAGAATATAGTCAACTCCCGGTGTGTCATCGTCCTTGAATTGAAAGCCCATATCAATGACAATAATGTCGTCCTTGTATTCAATCAATGTCATATTTTTGCCGATCTCCTCTACGCCGCCCAAAGGGATAATCCGGATATTGTCTCCAATAGGCGGAATAATATCTTCATTCTTTTTGGCCATGCGCAAAGGCACATCTCTTCGCGAGAACGATCTTTTCATAGGGCCCCTACTTCTAGAAAGCCCTCTATACTGGGTATGTGGTGTTGTTGTGTTGTCCATGATGCTTAAATTTTAAATTTCAAAATGTTTATTTAGTAAATATTTTCCAAACGTTATTTGTCTCTATGTACCATTTTTCAATTCCACTAAATCTATCTGACCCGCTAGTTACCGCTCCGATCTCTACGTTCTGAACTTTCTTTGGCACTATATATATGAAATAAGGCGAATACGTAAAGACCGCCGGCATGTCGTTTCCAATTTCTTTGTTGAAGCTGGCAAAATATGATTTCTCCAATTCTGGATCGTTTGTTTTTCTCAAATTTTCCAAAATCTTGTCCGCTTTTATATTCGTATATAACGCAATATTAAGTCCTGGAGTTACTCTGGCCGAGGAATGCCAAAAGGGATAAAGATCCATATCTCTGCCGATAATTTCGCCAAACAAAAGTGCGTCGTATTTTCTCGGCTTGATTATATTCTGGTTCAAATCTCCGATTTCAAAAACTTTGACTTCCACCAAGGCTCCCATCTCTTGCCACTGTTTCTGGAGAAGGTAGGCTGTCTCTTTCAGTTCTGGAGCGTTTCCGGTAGAAATAGAAAACGACAGAGTGATTGTTTCTTTTTTATCTTTCTTTTGGAAAATTCCCGCTTCGTTCAGTTTCCATCCTTCTTTTAGGAGAATGGCTCTGGCTTTTCCCATTCTTTCTTCTTGGGTAGAGGTAGTGGTGGCTTTTGAAATCGTTTTTACTGGCACTGGGCTGTCGATAATCTGGCCGTAGCCGCCGAGGATTTTGTCTACGATAGCTTGTTTGTCAGTGGCCGCGTTCAAAGCCAGTCTTACTTCTTTATGGACAAATACTGGGGCAATATTTTGGTTGAAAAATACTCCGAATATTCTCGGCAGAGGGGATAAGATTATTTCATCACTCTGGATTTTCAGGTCCGGCAATTGTTTTGGCGATATGCTGTGTAGGCTCTCTATCTCTCCGTTTTTATATCCGTCCACGATATCTTTTTCATTTTGATATGATTTTATAATTAGCTCCGTTATATAAGGTTTGCCTAAACTGTATTTATTATTGGACTTGAGATGATATTCAGAAGGCAATCCGCTTCCAGTGTATGTAATAGAGTCAGTTTTGTAAGGCCCCGTGCCTATCGGTTTTGTGTTGAATTGGCTGAAAGGGAATTCTTCTATAGTTGCCTTGCTCCAAATGTGCTTTGGCAAAATACCTAAAGTGGTATTTTGGATAAAAGAAGAATAAGCCTGGCTCAAAGTAAACCTGACGGTTCTATCGTCAATTTTTTCTACCCTTACTCCAATCCAGTTAGCTTCGCGCGGACTTTTAAGCAGGGGATCTTGAGCTTTCTCTATGGTAAAAACGATATCATCGGCTGTTACTCTTACTCCATCATGAAAATAAATGTTATCTTTCAGTTTGAAAGTGTATGTCAAAAGATCATCTGAAACAGTAAAGCTTTCAGCTAAATCAGGGACAAGGTTGCCTTCAGGGTTTGCCTTGAGAAGTCCAGAATATATTAAAGAAGTCAGATCTTTATCTATGTCGCTTGAGGCTAAGATGGGATTTATAAAACGTGGAGATCCTATCACTCCTTCTGCCAGACTTCCTCCGTAATCCGGCACTTCAACTAGAAATAACTTGTTTACTTGATAAAGAAGAGACAGTCCGCTTCCGACAAATATAATTACAAAAAAGAAAAAGAGAGTTTTTTCTGTCAGGGAAAAAGCTCTGATGACCCGCATTATCCTCTGCGAGAAAGGCAGATGCCACTCCTTTTTTATTATTGATTTTAGATTTTCTCTGCTCACGAAGTAAAATAATATTTTAAATTTTCAAGACTTTCAAACAAGACTTTCAAATTTGGATGAAATCCGAGGCGGGCGAGGAAAATAATTGGAGACGTATAATAATACGTTGATAATTATTTTGCCGAAGTCCAACGAAGGAGTTCGCCAAATTTGGAAGTTCTTAGATGAGTAGTAGGCTGAAAGAGGTAATAGCAAATAAAACCGCAACCACTACTGTTGCAATAAAAAGGGTTTTTTCGGCCCCTCGCTTTGTATGATATCCAGAAGAGAAACTGTCGCCTCCGCCAAATGCGCTTCCAAGGCCAGCTTCTGACTGTTGTAGGAGTACGCCTCCGATAAGGAGGACAGACAATACAATTTGGATATAAGGAATAACTTCCACAATACTCATATTGGGTAACATCATATCAAAATTGGAAATTATTGCAACCCGGTAGTAGAAGTTGGTATAGCACGGAATTACCGTGCATAAAATTCAAAATACCAACTTCACTACGGGGTTATCCCTGTAGTGAGCTGTCTACCCTGTACTGAGCTTTGCTCTACTCCTGGGGCAAATCATTCTCGCAAATCTGGGTGAGTTATGTTTCTCGATGAGGCTCTCACTTTTCCAGCGAAAAGTTCGTTCTGTCCTCGGCCAGAATTTGTCAATCTTTCTCGCTTCGCTCGACGTTTGACAAAACCGGCTTCTGGCCTGCGGATGCTCCTCTCGAAACATACCTCCCCCAGATTTGCTTATGCCAGTTTTAATTTACTACAATATATTGTAGTAAATTTTACATCAAAAAAATCACATCTCTGTGGTCTCGTTTAGTTTTAAAACTTGACGCCAAGGTTTTTACTCGTCTATACTACTGCCGAATAGGGTTTTATAGGTTAATGAGGTAGTATACTAATATGAAGAAAAAAATTAAGAAAATAATCCAAATTCCTAAATCCAGTACATCTTCAAAAGGAAACTCAAAAATTGAGCCGTTGGGTAACCGAGTTTTAATACGACCTTTTACAAAAGAAGAATTACAAAGAGGAAATACAGCGAAAAATAGCTTCGGTATAATACTTCCTGAAACAAATTCAAAGGAAAAGTCAGAACAGGGAATTGTCATAGCTGTTGGTCCTGGGGAATATCATGATGGGAAATTAATTCCAGTTTCAGTCAGTGTTGGAGATAAAGTTGCTTTTAGTAAATACGGTTACGAAGATATTTCTGTAAACGAAGAGGAATTTTATTTGATAAAAGAGGAAAATATTTTAGCAGTACTTAAGTAAAGAAGTTTAAAAAGTTTTAAAACCCTGACTTATACAACTTATTAAACTTAAGCGTAGCGTAACTCATTAAACTACCATGTCCAAACAAATTATTTTTAACGAAGACGCTCGTAAAGCTTTGAAGCGGGGAATTGATCAGGTAGCAGATGTGGTCAAAGTAACTATTGGCCCAAAGGGCCGCAATGTTGTGTTGGAAAAAAGCTATGGCGCACCGACAATAACAAACGATGGCGTTTCAATTGCCAAAGAAATAACTTTGAAAGACAAGTTTGAAAACATGGGAGCGGAGATTGTCAAAGAAGTGGCCACAAAGACAAACGACATTGCTGGCGACGGCACTACTACTTCTGTTGTTCTAACTCAAGCCATAATAAGAGAAGGGATGAAGCATACAAATATGGGTTTAGGCGTCATGGGCATTCGGGCAGGGATGGAATCTGCAACAGAGGATGTAGTCAAGGTTCTAAAAGCAATAAGCAAGCCAATAAATACAAAAGACGAAATCCGCCAGGTGGCCGTTATTTCTGCCGAGTCAGAGGAGATTGGGAAAATTATTGCCAATACAATAGACAAAGTAGGTAAGGACGGAGTTGTAACGGTAGAGGAGTCGCCTTCTTTTGGGGTTGAGTCAGAAGTAGTAGAAGGTTTGGAATTTGATAAGGGATATATTTCAGCCTATATGATTACAAACGGGGAGAGAATGGAAGCAGAGTATAAAGATGTTCCTGTCCTAGTGACGGACAAAAAAATTTCGGCCATAAAAGATATTTTGTCACTACTTGAGAAAGTAGCAGGTACTGGCAAAAAAGATCTGGTCATTATTGCTGATGATGTAGACGGAGAAGCTCTAACAACTTTTGTTTTGAACAAATTGCGAGGAGGGTTTAATATTTTGGCCATCAAAGCCCCTGGATATGGAGATAGGAAAAAAGAAATGCTCTCTGATATTGCAATTCTTTTGGGTGCCCAAGTTGTTTCAGATGATGTCGGATTGAAATTGGACACCGTGGAGCTAGATGTTCTGGGTCGGGCAAGTAGAATAGTTTCAAAAAAAGACAGCACTATAATTATCGGAGGAAAAGGCAAGAAAGCAGATATTCTGGCACGAGTCCAGGAATTAAAAAAGCAAAAAGAATCTACAAAATCAAAATTTGATATTGAAAAAATTGATGAAAGAATAGCAAAACTTTCCGGCGGAGTGGCTGTTATCCGTGTTGGTGCCGCAACAGAAACTGAAATGAAATATTTGAAACTCAAAATTGAGGACGCAGTTAATGCTACAAAAGCGGCTATAGATGAAGGTATTGTTTTGGGCGGCGGCGTGGCTTTGGTAAAGGCCGGAGAAAAAGTTAGATCTGGATTTAGTAAAAAAGAAAGTACAGATGAATTTAAAGCAGGCTATGAAATTATTTTAAATGCTTGCGAGACTCCTTTGAAACAAATTGCAATAAATAGTGGAAAAGGCGATGGCTCTATCGTTGTAGAAACTGTCAAAAAAATGAGAGGTAACGGCGGATACGATGCTTTGAAAGACGAATATGTTCCAGACATGTTTCTCTCTGGGATTATTGATCCAGTCAAAGTTACTCGAACAGGATTAGAGAATGCCTCCTCGGCTTCGGCCATTCTTCTGACTTCAGAAGTTGCAGTGATAGAAGAACCAAAAGAAGAGAAAAGTGGAGCGCCCGTTGGGATGGGCGGAGTGGACTATTAATTCTGTGCTATAATTCTTCATTATTCAATATTCTTAATTCTTTATTCATTAAATAAAAAAACATGCCAGAAGAAAAAAACTTTTTTCAAAGAAACATGAAGTGGATTATTGTCCTAGGTGTCGTCCTCCTTTTGGTTTTGTGGGGAGTAGGAAGTTACAACTCTTTTGTAACTCAAAATGAAGCTATTACTGCGCAATGGTCACAGGTAGAAAACCAATACCAGAGACGTTTTGATCTTATTCCAAACATTGTTGAAACAGTAAAAGGTGTAGCAAAACAAGAGCAAGAAGTGTTCGGTGCCATTGCTGAAGCTCGCACTCATTATGCCGGAGCAGCAACTGCCGACGAAAAAGCTAAAGCGGCAACACAAGTTGAGTCTGCTTTGGGAAGACTTCTTGTTATTGCCGAAAACTATCCTGTCCTGCAATCCTCTCAAGCTTATCGTAATTTAATTATTTCTCTAGAAGGAACAGAAAACAGAATTTCCGTTGAAAGAATGAAATATAATGAACTAGTTCGGGTATTTGATACCAATGTAAAGAGATTTCCAACTTCTCTTGTAGCAAAACTATTCGGTATAGAAGAGAGAGCTTATTTTGAAGTCCCAGCAGAAAATCAGGTAGTACCAAAAGTAAATTTCTAATTTTCAAATTCTAATTTCTAAACAATTTCTAATTGATAATTGTTTGAAAATTGAAAATTATGAAACGAACTTCAATCATTTTTCTACTTCTCGTGCCTCTCGTGTCACTTGCTTTTACTGTTCCTGAAAAACCGACTGGTTTTGTTCAAGATTATGCGAGCATACTTTCCTCCGAGGAGATAAGTGCCCTCGAAACTAAACTTGAAAATTTTGAGAAGCAGACCACAATTGAGATTGCGGTAGTTACAATTTCTTCTCTCGATGGAGATAGTGTAGAAAATGTCGCCCAGGAAATATTTACTAAATGGGGCATTGGTAAAAAAGATAAAAATAATGGAGTTTTGCTGTTAATTTCTCTTGCTGACAGAAAAACTCGGATTCATACAGGTTATGGTGTGGAAGGAGATTTGACGGACATAGGTACAGCGTATATTCAGCAGGAAATAATTACTCCGGCATTCAGAAACGGAGATTATTTTGGAGGAATAAACGGAGCGGTGGATAAAATGATAGAAGCTTTGGGTGGTGTAAACATCGTTCCGGAAGATTATTCTTCAGAAAAATCTGGATTTCCTTTAGAATTTATTTTTATCTTCGGTTTTATTTTTCTCCAATTAATAACATCGGTTTTAGCTCGTTCCAAATCCTGGTGGGGCGGAGGAGTTTTGGGAGGGGGCGTGGCTATCATCCTCTGGCATTTTTTCATCTCCTCTCTCTTGACGGCTATTCCTCTTGTAATATTTTTCATAGTAATAGGACTTCTGTTTGATTTTGTTATTTCCAAAGCTTACAAAAAAGGCAAAACTACAGGCCACTATCCTTGGTGGTTTGGAGGTGGGGGAGGCTCGAGTGATCATGGTGGCGGCGGATTCGGCGGTTTTGGGGGGGGGTCGTCAGGAGGAGGGGGGAGCGCTGGTTCATGGTAATATTTAGATATGGATGAAACTCAAAAATTAAAAGATAAGGTGGGAGAGCTCGAGACTTTAGTTGTGGAATTGGAAAAGGATTTAATTCACGACAGCCTCACTGGACTAAAAACTAGAAAATTTTTTGAAGAAGAAGTGGAGATTTACCTCGGAGCTATTGTAAAGACAGATCAAGGCAAAAGAAAAAACTGGTTCGGCTTTAAAAATTTAAGCTTTCTTTTCTGTGATATTGATCATTTCAAAAATATAAACGACACATATGGGCATGATACCGGCGATAATGTTTTAAAAACCGTCGCAGAAACTATTTCAAAAAATGTTCGCGAAGGAGATACAGTGGCTCGTTGGGGAGGCGAGGAGATAGTAGTGTCCCTTTTGGGAGCTGACGAAAAAGATGCAAAAGAGAAAGCAGAAAGTATCAGGGAGAAAATAGAGTCTCTCACTTTTGAATTTGCTCCAGACTTAAAGGTAACTATCAGCATTGGCGTGGCCAGCAATTTTGCCGGAGCCAATTACCAGACTTTATTAAAAAACGCCGACCTCGCTCTCTACAAAGCAAAAGGTACAGGACGAAATAAAGTGGTAGCATTCTCAGAATTGTAAGAATAAAATTATTTTATGATAATTCCAAAGGAAACAATAGATAAAATAAAGGACAAAGAACTTCATCGTATTGCCACTACTGTACTTATCTACAAACCTAATAAAGATAATGAGTTTACATATCTCATTACACGTAGAGCTCTCCATAAAAAAATGATGCCCGGTAAGTGGACTATTCCAGGTGGGGGGCTAACTATTGATGATTATATAAATACACCTTCAAGTACCGAGGGCGCTCCGCAATGGTACGGAGCAGTAGAGAATAGTATGAAAAGAGAAATTCAGGAGGAAGTAAATCTTGAAATTGGAAAATGCGAACTTTTGACAGACCTTACGTTCATTAGACCCGACGGAATTCCTGTAGTATGTTTCAGTTACTTCACGCCTTATAAATCTGGAGAAGTGAAAATTGATCAGGATGTAGAAGGTGATACGATAGACTTTGTCTGGGTAACCTTGGAAGAAGCTAAAAAATATGATTTGATTGACGGGATCTGGGATGAAATCAAAGATGTTGAGGAAATATTAAAATCTCGAAACAAGTAAATCGAAAAGGAGACGTCGCATAGCGGTCTAGTGCGCCACCTTGGAAAGGTGGTATGGGGGCAACTCCATCAAGGGTTCAAATCCCTTCGTCACCGCCTTCGCCACGACGTAGCTTTAGCGGAGTCGGGCTTCGCTAAAGCTACGTCGTGGCTTCGGCGTGACAAAGTCCGCCAACGTAAATGCTATACTTTGTGTATGTATTATATCTATTCATTAACATGCAAAGATGGTTTTTACATTGGTTGTACAGATAATGTACAAGACAGAGTAGCCAGACATCAGAAAGGTCATGTTCCATCAACAGCAAATCGCTCGCCTGTAACTTTAGAATTCTACTTTGCAACTGAAGACAAATATAAGGCTTTTGCATTCGAGGAGTATTTAAAGTCGGGTTCAGGTAGAGCGTTTATCAATAAACATTTTGCGCTACAGTTCAAAACAGAAAAGTGATAAAAATCGAACAGGGTAGGATTTTCTTTGCCGTGTAACTGGCGGGCTTTCTCTTTGTTTAACTCATATTATTTGAGATAATAAATTTTATGTCCGAGTTCTTAAAAATTAGTCTTAATATTCTTCTCATAGGATTTATTATCTTCTTTTTTCGCGGGCCTTTAAAAAATTACTGGATTCAGTTTCAAAATAGATACTTGCCGTGCAAAAATCCTATTTCATACAGTGTGGGAAATTTTGATAAAAGGTTTGGCATTTCAGAGGCAGATTTTTTGAGTGCTATTGCCAATGCTGAAGCCATATGGGAAAAGCCAATAAATAGAAATTTGTTTTCTTACTCACCTAAAGGCAATCTAAAGATCAACTTGGTTTACGATACTCGCCAGGAATCCACAGTTCAACTTCAAAAAATGGGCATTGTTGTAAAAAATAGTAAGGAATCTTACGATGCACTGAAAGTAAAATATGATTCAAATGTGAGAGAGTATAGTGCAGAGAAATCAGCTTTTGAGTCTCGCCTGGCATCTTTTAATTCTCGTAAAAAAGCCTATGAAGCAGAAGTAGAAGCTGTAAATAGAAAAGGCGGGGCGGACAAGGCTACGTATGCTCGGCTAAATGCCGAAAAAGGATATTTGCAAAATGAAGGAGCGGCGATACTCTCTATGCAAAATGATCTTAATGAAAAAATCAGCAATATTAACGCACTTGCCTCTGCTCTAAATCAGTTGGCGGCAACTCTCAATATAAATGTAAAGAATTTTAATAAGATAGGAGGGAACTTGGGTGGAGAATTTGATGAAGGGTTGTATAAAAGTGACTCGAGCGGACAGGAAATAGATATCTATCAATTTGAAAACAGAGCAAAACTTGTCCGCGTCCTAGCTCACGAACTCGGCCACGCCCTAGGACTCGAGCACATAGAAGATCCAAAAGCTATAATGTATAGGCTAAACAATGGTGTAAACGAAACTCCGACTACTTCGGACATTTCGCAACTGAAGTCATTGTGCGGGTAGCGGTAATCGAAACCGCGTCTCAGCCTTGGGAAGGCCGCATTCTACCACTAAACCATACCCGCAATTAGAAGGCGGAAGAGGTGAGATTTGAACTCACGATAGGTTTTATCCTATGCCGGTTTTCGAAACCGGTGCATTAGACCACTCTGCCACTCTTCCAATAATTATGAACTATATCATAAAAAATATTTCTGTAGACAATTCTTATTTTCTGGTAGATAATAATCGTCTATGAGAAACATAATTTTGAGCATCATAATAGTCGGAGCAGTTGCCGGAGGAGGGTATTATTTTTGGAGGGGGAATGCGGAAACGTCCGATTCCACCCAAGATCTGATAGTTTCAGAAAATTATGGGATAAATAATAAAACAGCAATTCCCGATAAGCCTGTTTTTGAAGACGGGACATCGCCTGCCGAAAAAGCGCCCATTATTAGTGATAATAAAACTCACATGATCACGATAGATACGAATTATGGAAAAATTGTTTTTGAAACTTACACTTCGGACGCGCCCAACACAGTAGCAAATTTTGTGAAGCTCACAAATTCTGGATTTTATAACGGACTCATATTCCATAGAGTAATAAAAGGCTTCATGATCCAGGGAGGGGACCCAAACGGCAATGGAACAGGCGGCCCAGGCTACCAATTTGCTGATGAACTTCATCCGAACACAGCTTCCTACAAAGCTGGTTACAAAAAAGGTGTAGTGGCTATGGCCAACGCCGGTCCCAACACAAACGGTAGCCAGTTTTTCATAATGACAGAGAATTATCCTCTTCCGAACAATTACACTATCTTTGGAAAAGTCATTTCGGGCCAGGATGTGGTAGACAAAATTGCAAATGTTCCGACCGGTACGAACGATAAGCCAGTTACTCCGGTTATTATGAAAACGGTGACAGTTGAGTAGATCCGTTAAATAATCAAGACCTTCGCAACACTTCTAGTGGAGTTTTGAAATTGATTCCCATGTGAATTCTTTCCGTATTGTAGTAGTTTAGATATGCGGAAATTTCTTTCTGAAAATTTTTAAAGGTATTTGTCGTTCGATCAA
>ORMF010266101.1_pt1 | contig 16845 bp, 16 predicted proteins | sample 1779871 | NCBI WGS metagenome assembly ORMF01 (sample SAMEA104232316, study PRJEB22302) | groundwater metagenome | biome: forest; feature: aquifer; material: groundwater | place: USA | collected 2011-08-07 | depth 5.4 m
ATTCACGTAAAGATACACGTAGTACCCCAGCCGCCTGGCCACGGCTGGAGCGATGCGAGGAATTAGAGCGGCCACAATACTATTCTCGAGTGTGTCGCCCAACGATCAGGCTGAGCGGCCGGCGTCGAGCCCGCCCGCTCAAGCCTGCTGTTATGCGGGCACGCGCACACGCTCGTGCAGGAATTCCGGCGCGAGATCTGCCCCGTTCGGCCAGACGATCGTGTGCAGCTCGGGATGAAGACGCACAGACCGAAATGTCTCAAGCTGGCGCAGAGGTTCGAAGATCGGGCCATCAAGTTCGTCGCGCAGGTCCACTTCACCCGCGAGCCCGTCATTGAAACGGAGCCAAATCACGTAGTCCCGAACATAGCGAGATTCAACAACTTGGATCATAGGCGGCCCCCTGGTTTACTCCAGCGGTTCAATGGGCTGTAGTGGCAGGCGGTTCCTCGCCCGCTGCCAGTTCTCTTCGAGCTCCGGCCTGTGGGCCCCGTACCATTCGAGGACGTGCCCCTGTGCCCGACGAGGAAACCTGCCTGTCACCACACCGTCCCGAATGCGGACCGTGATCTCGTACTCGCCGTACGTCGCGTGGAAGTGGGGTGGCTCATGATCACGGTAGAGGATCGCGATCACGATACCGAGAAACCGGCTGATCTCGGGCATGCACCCACTCTAGTCGCGAACCGTCGCACACTCCATCTCAGCTTGGTGTTCAACGGCGCTCAGCACTCGGCCTCGGTCTTGACGCGCCCCCACGCCGCCTATTGCTTCTTTCGCGTGAAGTGAAAGCGGCCCGCTGCTCCTCCTCCCGGGGCGCGGTCAGTCCATCCCCCCATCTCATGCTCGCCGACAAGGCTCAAAGTAAACTCTGTACCCAGCAGGAGGAATGTCACTCTCGGCAGGCTCAGCTGTCCGCTCAGCTCATTCTCTGAGCCTTGGCTTCCTACGTATCGCCCACGGATCCGGCCGTTCTTCTCTTCCTCAAGGACCATGGTCTGCGGGAAGATTGCTCCCTGCGCGTTAGTGAAGTTCCCCTCCCAAACGCCCTTCAGCGTGAAGTTGGGAGGAGCGATGAATGGCTTCGCCGGTGCGCACCCGTACGCCACCAACCCCAGTCCAATGGCGAAGATCCAGGAGGGGGCAAGTCGCTGGAGCATTTCCGCTACCTCCTTCACGCCGCTCGGTTCCACGGCGCCAGGTGCGGCTAACGAATAAGGTTCTATCCGTCGGGCGGCACGGACAGGAGTCGTCGAGAGCAGTGTTCCCGGCGGATAGAACCGGTTGGACTAAACCCCGCCGAGGGTCGCCCTATGGGGATTCTATCGCAGGGGAGGCGTGGGGGACATGAGGAACGGGGGGCGTGGCGTGGTGAGGCGCGCGCCCCGGTGCAGGGTGTGGGAGGGTATCGGGGGCGAAGCAAAGGCGGGCAGAGGTGAGGGGGCGATGATGGCGGGGGCACGGGAGGGGCCGCGGGCACACGAAGGCGACCCCGCGGGCGGGCGAATGGGCCGGTCCTCGGCGGTGACCGCGCGCATCAGGAGGTGTCCGGGGCCCGCACGGGGACCGGGCGGGTCGGCCGAAGCATCTCGACCGAGGCGAGGCGGCCCTGGCCGCACACCTGGCAGCGCTCGATGTCGATGCCGGTGAGGCGGAGCAGGAGGACGGGGACGGACTCCGCCGTCGGGGGCGGAGAAGACAGGGGCCGGCCGAGGAGTTGCCGGCAGCGCGCCAGCTTGGCCTGGCGGGAGCGGTTGGCGAGGACGCCGAAGTGCCGAATGCGGACGAAGTGCTCGGGGACGATGTGGAGCAGGAAGCGGCGGATGAACTCCTCGGCCGCCAGCGCCATGACTTTCATGCGGTCACCGTCGCGGTAATCTTTCCAGCGAAACCGCACGACCCCGTTCTGGAGATCGACGAGGCGCTCGTTGGAGAGGGCGACCCGGTGGGTGTAGCGCCCGAGGTACTGGAGTACCTGCTCGGGGCCGGCGAAGGGGGGCTTGGCGTAGACCACCCAGTCCTGCTGGCGGAGAGAGGTCAGCCACACGTGGAAGGCGCCCGGGGCGGCGAGCACGTCGGGGAGCGCGAGCGTCCCCGCCGTCGCGGCGCGATCGAGGGCCTCGAGGTACTTGGCGCGGAAGACCATGGCGAGCGCGCGGACGGGGAAGAGGAACCCAGGCTTGGCGGGGATCCACCGGGAGCCGTCGGCCGCCAGGGCGCCGCCGGGGACGATGCAATGCAGATGGATGTGCTGGGTGAGGGTCTGCCCCCACGTGTGGAGGACCGCGGTCACCCCCAGCTCCCCGCCGAGATGGCGGGGATCGTGGGCGAAGGCGCTGAGGGTGGCCGCGGTCGTGCGAAAGAGGCGCGCGTAGAGCACCCGGGCGTTGCGATCGAGCAGGGCGTAGAGCGCGTGGGGGAGCGTGAAGACGACGTGGAAGTACTCGACGGGGAGCAGCTCGGCGCGCCGAGCGGCGAGCCAGCGCGCCGTCGCCAGGCTCTGGCACTTGGGACAGTGCCGGTTGCGGCAGGAGTTGTAGCTGAGGCGCTCGGCCCCGCAGTGATCACAGACGTCACGGTGGCCGCCGAGAGCGGCCGTGCGGCAGGTCTCGATGGCGCGCATGGCCCGGCGCTGGGCACGGCGGAGGCGGTGGGTGCGTCGAAACGCCTCACCGTGGGTGCGGAAGATCTCGGCGAGGTCGACCCCCCCGCGCTGGCCGGCCGTCGGCGCTTCTGGGAGCGCCAGCCCGGGCCCCACGACCTACGCGGCGGGGGGCTGGGGCAGGTCCAGGGGCGAGCGCGTGCCGAGCACGCTGCGCTGGCTGAGGTGGACGTAGCGCATGGTCGTGGAGATCTGGCTGTGGCCGAGGAGGCGCTGGACGGTGTGCAGGTCTGTTCCCGCCTCCAGCAAGTGGGTGGCGTAGGCATGGCGCAGGCTGTGAATGCCGCCCTGCTTGCGGATGCCGGCACGGAGTTTGGTGATCATGTAGATCTTCTGGGCGACGGTGATGTCGATGGGGCGCGTGCCCTGCCGATTGGGGAAGACCCAGTGGGCGGGCGGCACCCCGTGCCAGGAGCGCCGGAGCTCCACGAGCAAGCGGTCCGCGAGGGGGACGGAGCGATCCTTGCCGCCTTTGCCGTGCTCGACCCGGATGGTCAGCCGCTCGGGATCGATGTCGGAGACCTTGAGGGCGACGACCTCGCTGACGCGCAGCCCGGCGGCGTAGGTGGTGGTGAGCAGGAGGCGATGCTTCGGCGAGCTGGCGGCGTCAAGCAGCCGCCAGACCTCTTCGCGACTGAGGATCTCGGGGAGCTTCTGCGGTACCTTGGGGGCCGGGACCCGGCACTCCGTGCGGTCGCGCGCAAGGGTCACGTGATACAAGAAGCGGAAGGCGTTGACGGCGAGGCTGCAGGAGGCCCAGGCCAGCTTGCGGTGTTGGACGAGATGGAGCAGGTAGGCTTGCACCTCCTCGTTGGTGAGCTGATCCGGCGACCGGCGGTAGTGCCGGGCCAAGTGCACCACGGCGGCGATGTAGGACGTGTGGGTGCGCGGCGAGAAGCCACGCAGGGTCATGTCGCGAACCATACGGGTGCGGAGCGCGGTCATGGGACACCTCCATCGGTGAGGGTGAACGGCGATGGAGGTGATTCTGCTCGAAGTGGCGCATCGAAGGCGACGGACCCGGACCGACGAACTCCCCGGCCCGTGCTGCGAAGATCGACCTACCGCGTCAGCGGTTTAGTTCAACTAGAATTCGGCTGAACTGCGTAGCGCCGCTGACGAAGCGCGTGCCGACAGCGTAACACGGTGCCCGGCACCATAGTTCTGGCGCGATTAGGGTTGAAGAACGCGCACTTCGCCGACGAGTAAAGGCTGCCGAGCGCCTTGCTAGGCCGACCTGGGATATTCGATATGCGAGGTCTGCGTATCCGGTGTCGGGCCGGGCGCGGGGTCAAAGGGGCGTCATCCGATCCGCGGGGCTCTGGACACGGCGGGACCCCGATTGAGAACGTGCGTGTCGGTATTCGCCCCGAGACTCACGGTCTGGAGGGTAGCCCCTTCGCGCGACCTCCGCAAGGGTGTGGCTGGGCAGATACGGTGATCGCGCTAGGCGGCGGGCTTGTCGGCGGCGCCCGGCACCGGGAAGGAGCGCGCGAGGAGGCTCTCCAGGTCGCCCTCGAGGCGGTAGCCGCTCACGCGCGGGGCCGGCAACCTCGCCGGGGCGAACAGGCCCTTCAGCTCCGTGAGCGGGATGGCGCGCACGTGCGAGGGGTCGCGGAGCTTTTCCATCCGGTTGAACTCGGCGGTGCGCGGCCGCTAGCGCTTGGCGGCGCGCGCGATCGCGGCGATCTTGTCGGCGAAGTTGATCTGGCTGTCATCTTCCGGCTCGTAGCCGATCTTCTCGCGCGCGTTGGCGATGCTCCAGAAGCGGTGTGTGTTGCCGCTGATGCCGTAGACCACGAGCAAGGGCACGCCGTGCTCGTCGGCGATGTCTTCCGCCTCGACCATGCGGGTCGCCTGCTGGATTTGATCCCGCCGCGAGAGATACGCGCCGAGCGCACGGTGCATGACCTTGATGTCGCCCGGCTTGACCTGGTCGATGTCGTCGTCGCGCGGGCCGCCGATGCGCCACTGGACGATCTCGAGCTTGCTCCCCTCCACTTTGCCGGTGGCGAAGACGAAGCCCAGCAGCTCGTAGGCCGCCTTGGCCCAGCCGTACCAGTCGGGATTCGTAAGGTCGGCGACCACGACGCCGAGCGCCGGTCTGCCGTCGCGCGTAGTCGGGCGGACGTCGATCGGCACGAGGTCCCAGCGCTCACTCAGCTCTTTGAACATGGGCTTGGCGACGTAACCCGCCGCCCCCGTCAGCACCACGCGCCGCTTGGCCATGGCCGGGATCGCCTTTCTAGAGCTGGACGCCTTTCATCTGAGCCTCGGGGTAGCGCGTGCCCTTGGCCGCGCCCCGCGGCATGGCCTCGTCGAGGCGCGTCAGGTCGTCGCGCGTCAGCGTCACGGCAAGCGCGCCCAGGTTCTCCTCGAGATACTCGAGGCGCTTGGTGCCGGGGATCGGCACGATGTCCTCGCCCTGCGCGAGCAGCCACGCCAGCGCGAGCTGGGAGGGCGTGCAGCCCTTCTTTTCCGCGATCTCCGCGATGCGGGCGACGAGCGCCATGTTGTGGTCGAGGTTGGCGTCCTGGAATCGCGGGTGCGACCGGCGGCGGTCGTCCTCGGGTATGTCGGCCGTGCGCTTGATCGTCGCGGAGAGGAGCCCGCGTCCCAGCGGCGAGTAGGCGACGAAGGAGATGCCGAGCGCGCGGCAGGCGGCGATCGTGTCCTCGCCGGGATCGCGGTAGAGCAGCGAGTACTCGCTCTGCACGGCCGCCATCGGGTAGACGGCGTGCGCCCGGCGTATCGTCTCGGGCGCGGCCTCCGATAAGCCGATGGCGCGCACTTTCCCCCGCTCGACGAGCCGCGCCATGGCGCCGACCGTCTCCTCGATCGGCACCTTGGGATCCACGCGATGCTGGTAGTAGAGATCGATGACGTCAACGCCGAGCCGCTTGAGGCTCGCGTCGCAGGCCTGCGCGACGTAGGCCGGGCGGCCATCCACGAGGTTGCCCTTGCCATCGGGGCTCTGGACATTGCCGAACTTGGTGGCGACGACGACGCCTTTTCGCCTCCCCTTGAGCGCGCGACCGAGCAGCGTCTCGTTCTGCCCCCAACCGTACAAGTCCGAGGAGTCGAGGAAGTCCACTCCCCTGTCGAGCGCGGCGTGGATGACGCGGATCGACTGCTCGTCATCACTCTTGCCGTACGTGCCGGACATGGACATCAGGCCGAGCCCCATGGCCGAGACGCGGAGTCCACTCTTGCCAAGCGTACGATGTTCCATTGGACGATCCTCGCTTACACGTAATCCGGCGGGGGAACGAAGCCCTGGTACTCGCGCTCGAGCAGCCGCGCCATGTGGATGCACACGCGATCGCCGTATTGCGGGCCGATAATCTGGATGCCCACCGGCAGGCCCGCCTTGGTGAAGCCGGCCGGCGCGACCGTGGACGGCAAATACGCCATACCCGAGTAGCCGGCCCAGAAGAGCTGATCGGTCGTCGGCACGCGGTGGCCGTTGACCTCGATGGTCCGCTCCCAGCGCTCGCCCTGCTGGTCGTGAGGGAAAGCCGCAGAGGCGGCCGCCGGGCAGAGCAGCAGGTCATACTCCTTGAAGAACTCGGCCCACTTCCAGCGCATCTTGTGCCGCGCCTCGTTGGCCGCGAGCCAGTCGCGGTGCGACGTGGTGTTGCCGCGGATCATGCGCGCGTAGTAGCTCGCGTCGCTCGCGCTCAAGCCGCGCACGACCTGGAGGTTCTTGTCGAACTCCTCCTGCGTCTGGCGGCCGGACGTCGCGGCGCGCAGCAGGTGGATGTAGATGCGTTGGGCCTCGCCCGTGTCGATGTCGGGCCGCGCCCTGTCATTGACGCGCGCCTTCTTCTTCGCGAGGAAATCCGCCACCGCCTGGACCCTCGCCTGCACCTCGACGTCCACCTCGGAGTTGGGATCGGTCAGCATGACGGCGACCTTGAAGTCGCGCAGCGCCTTCTGCCGTGGCGCCGGCAGCGCGAGCCTGTACCCGGCCGCGTCGATCTCGTCGGGCCCCGCCATGACCGCGAGCCCGATCTCGAGGTCCTCGGCGCTCCGCCCCAGCGGGCCGATGACGGAGATGTCGCTCTGCGCGAGCCGCCCCGGCAGTGCCTGGCCGCGCGGCGGGACGACGCCGAATGTCGGCTTGTGGCCGTAGACGCCGCAGTAGTGCGCCGGGTTCCTGATGGACGAGCCGATGTCGCTGCCCGCCTCGATGCCCGTCAGCCCGGCGGCGAGCGCCGCCGCCGAGCCGCCCGAGGATCCCCCCGGCACCTTCGACAGGTCCCACGGGTTGTTGGTCGTGCCGTAGATCGCGTTGTAGCTCTGCCAGTCGGCGAGGTAGATCGGCACGTTCGTCTTGCCGAAGAGCACCACGCCCGCGCCGAGCAGGCGGTCGACGGCAAGCGCGTGGCGCGGCGGGACATTGTCCTTCAGCTCCGGCACGCCCCACGTGGTCGGCATGCCGACGACATCGTAGGACTCCTTGATCGTCATCGGCACGCCGTGGAGCGGCCCCCACACCTGCTTGCGCGCGAGCGCGCGGTCGGCGGCCCGGGCCCGCTTGCGCGCGCCCTCGACGTCGGTGGCGATGATGGCGTTGAGCGCCGGGTTGTGCTTCTCGACGCGCGAGAGGTAAAGGTCAAGCAGCTCGAGGCAGCCGATCTTCTTCCGGCGGATCTCGGCCGCCAGCGCCTTCGCCGAGCGGAACGGTGTGGTGGGCATGGGCACTGTCTCCTCCTTGCGTTTCCGGGCGATTGTAGCCTACCTGCGTTCCGGCGCAAGCGCACGATGGGCGCAGCCGGGCGATCAGGCGCCAACCCTCGCGCGCTCGCACTCGCGCTGGATCGCGCCGCCCGCCAGCGCCATGAGCAGGGCTACCAGCGCGGAGAGCGCGGCGACGACCGCCCACGCCGCCCCGTAGGAGTCGCTCGCCTGCAGCACGACGCCGAAGAGCGGCGCCCCGAGCAGCAGGCCCACCACGATCGCCGCGAAGGCCACGCCGCTGAGCAGGCCCGACTGGCGCGCCCCGCCGGCCTCGGCGCTCGCGATGAAGTAGATGCCCACCCAGCCGTGAGCGCCGATGCCCGCCGCGAACGCCAGCGCCGCCGCCACCGCGGGCCGGGGCATGGGCGCCACAGCGTACGTCGTGAAGATGGCGGCGCCGATCACCGAGGAGAGGACGAGCCACGGCGGCCGGTGCCCGCCCAGCCACCGGTCGCTCGCGGCGCCCAGCCCCAAGCGCGCCGCGGCGCCGCCCGCCTGCGCCGCCGCGACGAGCGCGCCCGCCCCGATCGCCGTGAAGCCCAGCACCTCCACGCCGTACAGCGGCAGGTAGCTCAGCACCGCGGACTGCACCATCCCGAGCGCGACGCCGGCGCCGAACAGCATCAGCAGCGCCGGCCGCCCGAGCCACCACCAATTGCCCGACGACGCCGCGCCCGATTCACCGTCCGCGCTCGGCCGCGCGGTAGCCAGGGGCGCGAGCGGCCGCCAGCTCGCGAGCACGGGCGCGCCCATCATGACCGCGCAAGCAACGACGGCGGCGCGCCAGCCGAGGACGGCGGCGATGGGCGGCAGCACGAGCGCGGAGATGACGCCGCCGACCGTCAGCCCCATCTGCTTGATCCCCATCGCGACGCCGCGCTCGCGCACCGGAAAGAGATCGACGATGGCCTTGCCCAGCACGGGGTTGACCACGCTCCAGCCGACGCCGGCGAGGAAGAGACAGGCGAGGAATATCCCGAAGCGCGGCGCCGCCGCGGCCAGCGCGAGCCCCGCTGAGCCCAGGACGAGACCGCCGAGGAAGGTCGGCCGGACGCCCCAGCGGTCGGCCAGATGCCCGGCCGGGAGCGAGAAGAGCAGGCCGCCGAGGTAGACGGACGGCACGACGAACGCGACGTCGAGCCGCGTGAGGCGGAAGCCCTCGACGAGGCTCGGCAAGAGCGGCGAGACGCCGAGCATGCCGAAGGCGCCCATCCCGTACGCCACGGTCAGCAGCGCGAGGAGGAGCCATCGGCGCGGCGGCGCGGGCGCTGCGCGGAGGTCGGGGGGCACAGCGCCAGATGGTAGCACCTCCGCGCGCAGACATGACGGAGCCGGGAGGCGAAGCGATTTCACATGGACACGACCGGCCGGCTTCGTCTAAGCTCAGCTCGCCGTTCCAAGGGCTTCTCATGCCAGGACCTCTCACAGGCGCGCGCGTTCTCGACGTCACCACGGTCGTGCTCGGACCGCGGGCGGCACAGTCGCGATGAGGACACCGGAACGGCTCGCGCTCTCCCGCGACATCGTCGGCGTCACCGTGGGACCCATCGCGCACGACATTGACTCGCGCTGGCTTATGGCGTATGCCGCCGCGCTCGGCGAGGCGGACGCTCGCTACTACGACACGCTCGCGCCCGGCGGCCCGGCCGCGCACCCGCTCTTCCCCGTCTGCTTCGAGTGGCCCGCGATGCTGGCGCTCCGCGATCGGGCCACCCAGGAGGCGATCGCGATCCGCAGTGTCCACGCCACGCACGACCTCACCCTGCATCGCCTGCCGCGAGCGGGCGACACGCTCTCCACCACCGCGCGTGTGACGGGGCTCGCGCACCGGCGCGCGGGCACGCTCATGACAGTGCGTCTCGAGACCGTGGACGCCGAGAGCCGGCCGGTCAGCACCACGGACTACGGGAGCGTCTACCGCGGGGTCGGCTTCGAGGGAGAGGACTCCGGCTTCCAGCCTGAAGCGCGGGGCGGATTCGAGATGCCGGCAGGCGCCGTCGAGCTGCCTGTGGCGGTGCCTGTCGGGCTGGCCCACGTCTACACGGAGTGCGCGCGCATCTGGAACCCGATCCACACCGACGTCGCCGTCGCGCGCGCTGCCGGGCTGCCGGACATCATCCTGCACGGCACCGCCACCCTCGCCCTCGCCGTCTCGCGAGTCCTGCGCCACGCGGGCGCAGACCCACGCGCGGTAAGCCGAGTGAGCGCGCGATTCGCCGGCATGGTGCGCCTGCCCTCGGGCCTCACCCTCCGCGTGGGGGAAGCGGCGGAGGGGAAGACCTTCGTCTTCGATGCGACAGGCGAAGACGGCGCGCTCGTGCTGAACGATGGAGCGCTACAGCTCGCCTAGCGTGAAGGTGGGTACGGGCGGCCCGCCTTCGGTGGGCTTGAATACGAGCCTGACGCGCCGGCCGATCCGGATGGCGTCGAAATCGCAGTCGACGAGGTTCGTCATCATCGTCACGCCCTCGTCGAGCGTCACGTACGCGATGGCGTAGGGCGCCTCCGCCCGTCGCATCACGCTGTAGGAGTAGATCGTGCCGCCGCCGGATGCCGGCTGCCACTCCGTTTCGCCGCTCCCACAGAACGGGCAGTGCGCGCGGGGGTAGTAGTGCACCTCCCCGCACGACCGGCAACGCTTGAGCAGCAGCCGTCCCTCGGCCGCCGCTTCCCAGAAGGGCTTCGTCTCGGGATTCGGCAGCGGGCTCGGAAACCTCCGCTCGGCGGAGGCCACCGCCTACTCCCTCTCCATGATCAGCGTGGCGCTGACGTGTCGCGTGCCGAGCGAGCCGCCCGTGCCGTGCGCCAGCGCGAGGCCGCAGTTCTTCACCTGGACCTTCGGGTGCGCCTCGCCGCGAAGTTGTCGCACGGCTTCGATCACCTTCGTCATGCCCCCTCGATTGGCCGGGTGGTTGTTGCAGAGACCGCCGCCGTCGGTGTTGAACGGCAGCTTGCCCGTGCCCGAAATGAGGTTGCCGTCGGCCACGAACTTGCCGCCCTGCCCTTTGGCGCAGAAGCCGAGATCCTCGAGCGTCATGAGCACGGTGATGGTGAAGCTGTCGTAGATCGACACGTACTTGATGTCGGCGGGGGTGACCGCGGCCTCGCCGAAGGCGGCCGCCCCCGACCACACCGCGCCCGAGTACGTGAGATCGACCTTGCCGCCCATCTGGTGCTTCGGCGCCTCGCCCGCGCCCCGGACCTTGACGCGCGGCCGCGACAGCCGCTTGGCCACGTCGGGGCTCACGACCACGAGCGCGCCGCCGCCGTCGGTGATCACACAGCAATCGAGGCGATGTAGCGGATCGGCGATCATGGGCGAGCCGACGACCTCCTCGACGGTCACGACGTCGCGCAGCAGCGCATGCGGGTTGTGCTGGGCGTGATGTGACGCCGCCACCTTGATCCAGGCGAGCTGCTGGCTCGTCGTCCCGTACTCGTACATGTGGCGCATGGCGCACATGGCGTACATGTTCACGACCGTGGGGCCGAAGGGGTACTCGAACTGGACGTCGGGTGCGGCGGCGCCGTAGTTGCGCGGCGCTGTGCCCGTCGCCATGCCCTCGGCGCGGGGCCGGCCGGCCAGCGTGATCAGCGCCACGCTGCATTTTCCCGCGGCGATCGCCTCGGCGGCGTGCCCGACGTGGAGCACGTAGGACGAGCCCCCGGTCTCGGTGGTGTCGACGCGCCGGACCTTGAGCCCCATGTAGTCCACCATGGAGAGCGGGCCGAGACCGGGCGCGTCGCCGGCGCAGAAATATCCGTCGACGTCCTGCTGGCCGAGGCCGGCATCCTCCAGCGCGCCCTTCGCGACTTCTGCGTGGAGCTGCGCCAGCGACTTGTCGTCGGCCTTGCGCGTGGGATGCTCGTAGATTCCGGCGATGTAGGCCTGGCCGCGGATAGTCATCGCGACCAGAACCTACTTCGCCCAGGGGGCGCTTGTCAAACGGCGGCGGAGGAGGGATCCCCCCGCCGACGCCCGACGCGGGCTTTGTTCTAGGCGTCGACGCCGTGGGGCGGACGACCCGGAGGGGGGGCGCGCGCGACCGGCCCGCCCGGCGCTCCTGCCAGCAGCTCGCGCAGCTCCTCGTCGGTATGGCGCGCAGTGAAGTCGCGAAACGTCTGCCCGTCGCGCCGCGCGGCGAGATACGCGTTGAGCAGCCGCTCGATCGCGGCGGGAACCTCGGTCGCGGCGGTGCGATAGCCGATGGGCCGCGCGGTGCGCTGGTGCTTCCCCAGGCCGCCGCCGACGCAGAAGTAGTAGGCGTCGACCATCGTCCCCTCGACTTTCGTCTTCTTGCCCTCGATCCCGATGGCCGCGATCCAATGCTGGCCGCAGCTGTTCGGGCAGCCGGTGACGTTGATCTTGAGGTGCTGGTCGAAGCCCGGCATCCGCGTCTCCATCTCCTCCACGAGCCACCGCGCAAACCCCTTGGTCTCCGTGAGCGCGAGCTTGCAGAACTCCGTCCCCGTGCACGCGACGGTGCCGCGCCAGAAGGGCGAGGCCTCGACCTTGAATCCCGCCGCGGCGAGCTCGCGGGCCAGCTCGGCGGCGCGCTCCCGGCGCACGTTGAGGATCACGATGTTCTGCATCGTGGTCGTGCGCAGTTCGCCGCTGCCGTAGCGGTCGGCGAGGTCGGCGACGGCCCGCATCTGGTCGGCGGTCAGGCGGCCGCGCAGGACCGACATCCCCGCATAGACGTAGCCCGCCTGCTTCTGCGGATGAATGCCGACGTGGTCGCGGTACACGTCGTCCGGCGGCTCGGCGGCCACGCCGGGATCGAGCAAGAAGCCGATGCGCCGCTCGAGCTCGGACTTGAAACGCTCGGCCGTCCAACCGTGCTGAAGGAAGAGGAACTTCAGCCGCGCTTTCTCGCGGTCGTGGCGCAGCACATCGCTCTCGAGAAAGATCTCGGTGATCCCGCGGACGACGGGCAGCACCTGCGCCGCATGGATGAACGCGTCGAGGGGCACGGCGAGGTGCGGCTGGGTCGAGAGCCCGCCGGCCACGCGGACGGCGAATCCCACTTCACCGGTCTCCGGGTGGCGCACGGGCGTCAAGCCGACATCATTAATTTCCGGATACGAGCACCACGCTTTGCAGCCCGTGATCGTGATCTTGTACTTGCGGGGAGCGTTGTAGAAATCGGCGTTGCCGTTGAGCATCCGGTTGACGGCCTGGACCACCGGCCCGGCGTCGATCATCTCGTCGGCGTCCACGCCCGCCAGCGGGCAGCCCGTGATGTTGCGGGTGACGTCACCGCAGGTGCCCATCGTGGTGAGCCCCACCCGCCAGAGGCTCTCGAGCAGGTCAGGCATCACCTCGACCGGCATCCAGTGGATCTGGATGTTCTCGCGCACGGTGATGTCGGCCACGCCGCGGGCGCTGCGCTCGGCGAAGCCGGCGATCACGCGAAGCTGGTGCGAGAAGAGCTGGCCGTTCGGGATGCGGATCCGGACCATGAAGTAGGGCACGGCCTTGCCCTCGCCCCCTTTGCCGCCGACCGCCCCGATGCCGTCGCCCTGCGTGTAGACGCCCCACCAGCGGAAGTACGTATTGAGCCACGCAGCCGGGATCGATTGATAGCCCTCGCGCGCGAAGCGGCGGATCTCCTCGAGGTGCTCCCAGGGATTGATCTCGCGCTTGAGGCGCTCCGCCCGCTGGGCCTTCGTCTCCTTTGGGGCCGCAGGCGCTGGCGGGGCCGCAGGCGCTGGCGGGGCCGCAGGCGCCGGCGGGGCCGCAGGCGCCGGCGGGGCCGCAGGCCCAGTTGGGGCGACATCGACCCCGTGCACCCAGTTGCGGAGGATCTCGGCGACCTCGGGACGGGCGAACTCCGTGGGCACGAGCTCACCGCGGCCGAGCAGCTCGCGCACCACCGCGCCGCTGAGCCCCATGCGGTCCTGCGATCCATGGGGGCAGGTCTTGGGCGAGGTCAGCGCCTCGCAGCGGCGGCAGTAAAAGGTCTCGTCGAAGAAGAGCGGTGTGATCCCCAGCTCGTCCGGCGGGAAGGCGCGGAAGGCCTCGTCGACGCCGATCGGCGTGAAGTCACGCTCGACGGAGGCGTACTCGCGTCCCACGATGAAGTGTGTGCATCCGTAGTTCTTCCGGACGAGGGCGTGGAAGACGGTCTCGCGGGCGCCGGCATAGCGCATCGCGCCCGGGAAGACGGCGAGGACGACGCGGTCCCGCGGGTAGTACTGCTCCACCAGAACCTGAGAGCAGCGGACGCGCACCTGCGACGGCAGCTCGTCGAGCTTGGTCTGGCCCACGAGGGGGTGGATGAAGAGGCCGTCGAGCGGCTCCAGCGCGCACTTCTGGATGTATTCGTGCGCGCGGTGCATCGGCTGCTGGCTCTGGAAGCCGACCACGGTCCGCCAGTCCAGCTCGCGAAATCGCGCACGGGCGCCCGCCGGGTCCAATCGGTACTGCTCGAAGCCTCGGAGAGGCGGGCGCGCGATCAGATCAACCTTGCCCGCGAGGAGCACGTCGCCGCGGTTGAGCTGGTAGGCGGCGCCTGGATGGCGCGCATCGTCGGTGCCGTAGACCCGCTGCGCTTCGTCGCGGCCATCGTAGGGAAAGCGCTTCTCGAGGTGGAAGATCGCGATCGGCTCCTCCCACGGCGTGACGAGCGCGACGTCCTCGCCTTCGCGTAGGGCGTCGGCAGAGGTCTTGCGAACGGCGAGCGTGATGGGCACCGTCCACGGCAGCCCGTTCGCCAGGCGCATGTCACGGAGGACGCCGCGATAATCGGCCTCGCCCATGAAGCCTTCGAGCGGACTGTAGGCGCCGACAGCGAGCAGCTCGACGTCGGACATCGTGCGGGCGTTGAGCGCGATCCGCGTGAGCGACCGCGTGCGGTCACGCGCGTCCGCCAACTCGGCGTCACGCAGGACCCGGTCGACCAATCGGCCACCGTGAGCGGGAACCTCGACCGCGCCGTCCTCAATGGTGGGCATAGGACGGCAATATACAATTACCGATCGATCAAGTCAAGAATGCATCCATCTATATTATGTAGGTACTTACTGGAAGATCTAGCGGGTCACGCCCTGCCTGGCCCGGCTGAGCCAGACGAGACCCAGATCCTTCTCCGTCCAGCCGTGGGTTCGCAGATGAGCAACCCACGCCTTGACCTGGACTGCCGAAATGATCTGCTCCGCCGGGTCGACCTCGACCCGGTCGGGACACCGCTTATCACTGACCGGTACTGCAGGTAGAGACGCAGGCACTGCGGCCATGTGAGCTCCCTTTATCGAGGGCAGCGCGCTCGAGCGGAAACAGGAGGTACGGCTCGGTCGCGCGGACGGTACGGCCGGGGAACCGCTAGCGAGGTCCTGGGTGGGTGGCGGGGCGCTAAAGCCCGCCAGCCTCTTCCACGAAGAGATTTTTAGTATACAGGAAACCCAGGCGGCGGGGCCCAACCATGGGCTTCAGCCGGCGCGTCATCGGCCGTATAATCCGGAGCGACGACGTTTCCGCGGGATCACAACCCCAACCGGCGGTAGGACAGGAGCATCCGATGCGCACGTACTACGACATCCAGCTGGGCGACCGTACCGTCGCCAAGCGAGAGCTCGAGGGCGAGGCCGTCGTCAAGGCCGGCCGCTATTTCATCGCCAAGACCCTGCTCGACCTCGGCGCGGCTACAGTGGATCCGCTGTCACCGCAAAACCCGCTCATCTTCTCGGCCGGCCCCTTCGCCGGCACGAGCTTCTCCAACGCCAACCGCACGAGCGTCGGCTGCAAGAGCCCGCTCACGGGCGGCGTCAAGGAGGCCAACGGCGGCGGCACGTTCAGCTACGGCCTCGGCCAACTGAAGGTCGCCGGATTTACGCTCCTCGGCGCCTCGAAGAGCTGGGTGGTCATCCACTTCAAGAAGGACGGCAGCATCGTGTTCGACGATGCTGCGCCGTACCTGGGCAAGGGCAACTTCGAAGCGAACGACATGCTCCACGCCAAGTACGGCAAGAAGGTCACGGTCGCCCTCTGCGGCCCCGTCGGCGAGTACCAGGGCCTGCTGGGCGGGATCGCGCTCAGCGACAAGGACGGCCGGCCCTCGCGCCTGGCCGCGCGCGGAGGCGTGGGCGCGGTGATGGGGGCGAAGAAGGTCAAGGCCATCGTGGTGGACCTGGACAAGGCCCCGCCCTTCCACGAGGCCAAGAAGGTCAATGCCAGCATCAAGGAATACGCCAAGATGCTGCAGGCCGACGGCATCGTCCAGAACTTCTACGCCAAGGTCGGCACCATGGGCATGGCGGATGTCCAGAACCAGATGGGCGGCCTGCCGGTGCGCAACTTCAGCTCGGGCCGGCAGGCGGATGTCTCGGCGGGCGAGACGTTCAAGATGGGCGGCGACTACATCGGCCAGCTCAACACCTCCCGCGGCGGCGAGCAGACCCACGCCTGCATGCCCGGCTGCGTCATCCAGTGCAGCAACGTGTACCACGACGCCAACGGCAAGGAAGTGGTCTCGCCTGTCGAGTACGAGACGCTGGGGCTCCTCGGCACCAACTGCGGCATCAGCGATCCTGACGACCTGGCCCAGCTCAACTATGTCGCCAACGACCTCGGCGTGGACACGATCGAGCTCGGCGCCACCCTGGCGGTCCTCATGGAGGCGGGGCTCGGCGTGTTCGGCGACGTGAAGTTCATGGCCGACTGCCTCGCCGAGATCCGCAAGGGCACCGAGAAGGGGCGTCTGTGGGCGCAGGGCACGGCGCGCGTGGGCGAGCACTACAAGGTCAGCCGCGTGCCGGTCATCAAGAAGCAGGCCATCAGCGCGTACGATCCCCGCGTGGTCGAGGCCACCGGCATCTCGATGATGGCGACCGCGCAGGGCGCGGACCACACGGCCGGCAACCTGCCGCGCCTCAAGACGCGGGAGATGGATCTCGAGTCGCTCGTCAGCCAGAGCCTGCTGCACCAGACGCGCGTGGCCGCCAATGACTCGCTGGGTTTCTGCATCTTCGGCATGACCGTGACCAACCCGAACACCGAGTGGCTGACCAGCGCCATCAACGCCGCTCACGGCACAACTCTCACGCCCGACTTCTTCGAAGCGCTCGGCCGCGACGCGCTGCGGCTGGAGAAGGAGTTCAACCGCCAGGCCGGCTTTACCGAGAAGGACGACGAGCTGCCCGCGTTCTTCTACACGGAGGCGCTGCCCCCGACCAACCACGTGGCGCGCTTCCATGGGCCCGACGTGCACCAGATGTACGATCGCCTGCCAGCGTGAAAAGAAGCGGCGGCTGACGCCGATGCCGGTGCTTCAGTTCAAGGGAAAGACAGCGGTCGAGTGTTATTGACTCTCGCATAAAGAATGGATATCTCTAGGCGCGTGGCCATGGCAGATCGGACGCGTGGATGCAGGACCACAGCAATCGCTGGGACCCGCGAATGCGGTGGATAGAACGGCGCAGCTGCGTCCCAAGCTGGGGGA
>ORMF011177503.1_pt1 | contig 16840 bp, 13 predicted proteins | sample 1779871 | NCBI WGS metagenome assembly ORMF01 (sample SAMEA104232316, study PRJEB22302) | groundwater metagenome | biome: forest; feature: aquifer; material: groundwater | place: USA | collected 2011-08-07 | depth 5.4 m
GCCTTGTTCTTGTAATGCCACACCAGCCAGCGGCAGCCTTTGAAAAACCGGGACGCCGGCAGCCGCAGGTCGGCCAGGATTTCCGAAAAGCCGCAGACGTAAAGCGTCCCCGTCGGCTTCAACACGCGGGCCGCCTGTTCAATCCAGCGAACCGACCACGACACATATTCTTGCTGCGACTCGAACGTGTCCCACTCCGCCTTTTTAATATTGTAGGGCGGATCGGCAAAAACGAAGTCAACCGAACCGGTATCCAGACTGCGCAGCCATTCAATCGAATCGCCCAGCCAGATTTCACCGTGCGGATGCGAATAAAACAAACGCGGCTCTGAATTCGACAAGGATTCGTCCGCCAGCAGCCGTTCGCCTTTGGTCAATGGCAGGCCGAAAAATTCCGGGACTTTACTGTTACGGACAAAGTAGCTCGCGGAAGGTTCTTTCAATTCCAACGAGCCGGACGAAGACCTTCTACCCTTGGCCTGCTTTGGGGAACGCGACTTTGGCTTGGGGCGTGTTTTGTAATTGATAGACATGAGCAGCTAAATTGAGTCCACGCTGGCGTCAGCAAAAAATCTTCGTGTCGCGCAGCCACTTGAGATTGTCCCCGAACAGAGGCGGTTCATTGGGCAGAGGATTTAGCAGGTAGCCGTAACAACCGCGAGAAAGAAATCTGAAAGTAGCCCGCTATTTTTCTTCCGTCCCTGCCGGGACTTTTTATACCGATCCGATTTCCCAGCGCTAAAGCGCTGGGCTATTTTCATCCGAACAATCCCGCAACAAAACAATCTCGCCTCTGAAAATAGCCCAGCCATTTATGGCTGGGTAAAACGTCCCAGACAAATATGAGTCTCCGGGCTTTTGGCCGTTGACACTTCAGCATGGTTGCGACTTGATGGAATATGGATCGAACCTTGAACACGCCCGCTGACGCTGAGACTGTCTCAAAACCTTGTGTTCGGAGGGACGAGTTACACGAGTCCCTGACTTTATGGGTGATTTTTGAACGATTGAGGGACTCGTGTAACTCGTCCCTCCGGGTTTTGAGACAGGCTGACGCTGCCCTGCCCCGCGCTTCGATGATTGCCCGCGCCGCTGATTTCGCCACGCGCTTGGTCACCACCATCGTATTCGCAATCATGAATCGCATCGTCAATCGGTTCAAATTCCGCGCACTCCATCGCCGCGTTACGCTCGGCTTGTTTCTGGCGGGTTGCCCGCTTTTCCAACTGGCAATGGCGGAAACAGCAACCCCACGTCCGGCTAAGATTGATCCGAGTCTCGACGAGAAGGGCGATGCGTACATGAACCGCCAGACGACCGCGTTCCTCGCCGAAGTGTCCCACACGCTGCAACAATTTCCCCCGCAACACCCGGAACCACGCGAGCGTTATCTCGGACTGCTGTTGCTCGATTCCGTGCTGCACGACCCGCACGCCGCGCGGCGCCCGCCGGTGCAGACGTTCTTCCGTAATCGGATCGAGACCGCGCTGGCGGAGATGGAGGCGACCCGGGTTGAGGCGGGCGCGCAGATTTGGAAGCTGTACAACATGGGCTTCGTCATCCGCACGAAGACGGTGACGCTGGCGTTCGATCTGGTCAGCGGCCGGACGGCGGGAAGCACGGAATTTGAACTCTCGACAAATGTGTTGGCGCGGATCGCGCGCCAGTGCGACGTGTTGTTCGTCAGCCACCGGCATCGCGACCACGCGGAGGAACCCGTGGCCCAACTGTTCCTGGCCCAGGGCAAGCCGGTCGTCGCGCCGCCACAGGTGTTCGCCGATCGCCCGATCCACGCCTCGCTCACGCACCTGCGACGTGAGGCGCACGTCACGCAATCACTGCGCGTGCAGGACGGGAAACAGGAGCTCAAGGTCGTCGTGTATCCCGGCCACCAGATGGGTGCGGTCGAGAACAACGTGCCGCTCGTCATCACCCCGGAGGGATTGTCCTTCGCGCATCTCGGCGATCAGATCAACGAGGGCGACTTCATGGTGGACTACGAATGGATTGATGAGGTTGGAAAGCATCACCGGGTGGACGTAATGATGCCGCCATGCTGGACCAACGAAATTTTCCGCATCGCGAAAGGGTTCCACCCGCGGCTCATTCTTCCCGGACACGAGAACGAGCTGGGCCATCCGGTGGACGACCGCGTGCCGTTCTGGGGTGACTCCGAGTTTCTGCAATTGACCTATCCCGAACTCAAGCGCTCGAACTATCGCACGATCGTGATGACCTGGGGCGAGAGCATCCACTACGTGCCGGCGGCGAAGTAGTTGGCCGAGGCTGATGTAGCTGTGGCGATCCGGCATCTCCGAGCAAGTTCTCCGGATTTGTATTCCCTCCCGGTTCCATCCGTGGCTAAATGGGTCCGTGATTGCTTTGCTTGATTACGGCTCCGGCAATTTGCGCAGTGTCCACAAGGCGTTGCTCAAGGTCGGCGCCGAGGTGCAGATCGTGCAGCGCCCGGACGACATGCGCGCCGCGCGCGCCGTGGTGTTGCCCGGCGTGGGCGCGTTTGACGATTGCATCCATGCGCTGCGCAGACAGGAATTGCTCGAAGCCGCGCGCGAATTCATCCAGACCGGGAAACCCTTCCTCGGCATCTGCGTCGGCTACCAGGCCTTGTTCGAGCGCAGCGAGGAGTTTAACAGTTGCGCGACGGGCCTGGGCATCTTCGGCGGCAAGGTCGTGCGTTTCGCGGAGCAACCCGGCCTCAAGATTCCGCAAATCGGCTGGAATCAAATCGCGATCACGCGCCCGGATTGCCCGCTGTATCGCGGCGTGGCGGATGGCAGCTACATGTATTTTGTCCACAGCTTTTTCCCGAAGCCAACGGATGCGGCCATCGTCGCCACGCGGACGGACTATGGGGAGCCGTTCGCGTCGTCGGTCTGGCGGGACAATGTTTTCGCCACGCAGTTTCACCCGGAGAAAAGCCAGGCGGTGGGCTTGCAGTTATTGAAGAACTTCGTCGCCTTGACCTCTTAGGGTTTCACCCGCCCGTAATCCTTCGGAGAAACTCCCATGAAGGAACGGAACGTGACGTTGAAGTGGCTCAGGCTATCGAAGCCCACCACCATCGCGGCTTCGGTCACGTTGTGCCCGCCCTCATTGAGCAATGCGGCCGCCCGATGGATGCGGTAGCCCTGAAGGTATTTCACCCACGAGATGCCCAGCGCCTGTTGGAACAGATACTTCAGACGCGATTCACTCAACCCGACGGCGCGAGCCATGGTTTGCGCGTAAATGGGTTCGGCGTAATTCTCTCGCAGATATTTGAGAATCTTGAGGATCGGCTGCCAGTCAATTGCCAGTTCACCGCCACCGATGTTGCGGCCCAGCGCTTGTTCCCAGCGCAGCAACCGCACCAGCATCTCCATGAGCAAGGTGCGCAACCGCACTTCGCGCCCGAACCCCGGTTGGGAGAACTCGTGGTGGATTTCCTCGAAGCGATGGCGGAATTCATCACGGTATCTGGGTGGGAAACGGACCACGCGCTGGGCGGCTGGTTGTCGGGCGGTGAAGCGGCGAAGGATGCGCACCCCGTCGCTTTCCGGCCCCATCTCCACCAACACCCACGGTAGAAAATAAACCGTGATGTAACGCAACGGGAATTTCTCAATCACACCCCAATGCGGCAGCCCCGGTCCCAGCAGCAGCAACTCTCCAACCCCGCGACGAACCTGCTCTTTTTCAATCATGGAAACGCCGCTCCCTCCTTGCAACAGGATGCTGATTTCGCAGTAAGGATGGCGCTCCGGATGAGGCGTGGGTGGTCCCTCAGTCACGGTTGCGCTGCGCACCCAAACCGGACTGGATTCGCTCAACGGCTGGCGCGACTCCGTCACGTCCAGCAACCAGGCGAGGTCTTGAAAGCGACCTTTCTCATTCTTCTTCTGGTTCATGGTCGGCGATATTTTAAATTCAGCCTGAGGAAAAAGTTATCCGTTACGGGCCGTCTCCAGCGTTTGAAGCCGCTTCAAGTCCGCGCGAATCGGAATGGAACGCCCTGCTCGAGCAGTCGGTACGAGTCGCCCATACCTTGCAACTTGAGATTCGTATGCAGCATTTGGGGCGGCTGGCAGTTGTCGAGAAACAGATCGTGGTGGCAGGGAATGACCACCTTGACTTGCAACCGTTTGGCCAGCACCGCCGCCTCGGCGGGGCCGAGATTGCGAAACGCGCCGTTGATCACGGCGGCGAGCAAGTCCGGTTTGTGCGGCGCGACGGCATCCGCCAGCAAATCATGGTAGGCCGTGTCCCCGGTGAAATAAAGCGTCGGCCCGTCCTTGACGAAAACCAGATAGCCCACATGGGTGAGATCATCGCCACCGAACGGAATGGCGAACGTCGCACGCACGGTGAGGTCGCCGACGGTTACGCTCTTGTTTGGCCAGATCATTGTCGTTTCCCCTTCCGGCACTCCGATGGCGTGCAGGCGCTCCACCGCTTCGGCGGGCGCGACGAATTGGCCGTGTCCGCCAGCCTTGCGATAAGGCCCGATGGTTTCCGGATCGAGATGATCCTGGTGGCTGTGGGTCATCAGGTAGAGATCAACGCCGACCAGGTCCTTGGCCGCCAGCGGCGCGGGCACCTGGCGATCCATGCGAAAGCCGTGCTGTTCGCCGATCGCTTTACAGGAGTTGGAGAGGTACGGGTCCAGCGCCGCAATTTTGCCGCCCGGCGTCTTGAAAATGAAACCCGCCTGGCCCAACCACCAAATCGTCACCGATCCGCGCGGCACCCGGTGCGCCTTGATCTGCTTCATCATCATTCGCTTCATAGGAATGTTTCGTGTCTCAGGGTTTCTGGTCAAAAGTCTCGGAAAAATCCGCCCGCCGTCCAGCCGCCGTCCACGCACAGGATTTGGCCGGTGACGTAGCTGCTTTCCGGCGCGGCAAAGAAGAGCACCGGGTGGGCGATCTCCTCCGGGGTGCCGACCCGGCCCAGCGGGACATGACTCAGCATCCGCTGCGCCCGATCTTTCATGAGCGCATCGTCGCCGTAAAACAACGCCTTCGTCCCCTCGGTGAGGGTCGAACCGGGGGCGACGCAGTTGACGAGAATACCGCTGGACGCCAGTTCAATGGCCGTGGCGCGCGGGAGTTGAACCACCCCGGCCTTGGCCGCCGCAAACGCGCATTGCAACCGCGCGGGCACGACGCCGATGGCCGAAGCAATGTTGACGATGCGCCCGCTCTTTCTCGGAATCATCGCCCGGCTGGCCGCGCGGCTGACGAGGAACAGGCCGGTCAAGTCCACGTCGAGGATGCGCTGCCATTCCGCCAGCGGAAATTGGTCAACATTCACCCGGTGCTTCGCCGTGTTGATGCCCGCGTTGTTCACGAGGATGTCGAGGCGGCCATGCTTCTTGAGCACTTGCGCGACGCCGGCGTCCACCTGCGCCTCGTTACTCACGTCCATCGCCAGGGCGGTGCCGGACGGTGAACGGGCGGCGGAAATTTTCGCCGTCTCGAAATCAATGTCCGCATAAACCACCCGCGCGCCATTCTGCGTCAGCAGATCGGCGATTGCCAGTCCGATGCCGCGGGCGGCCCCCGTGACGAGCGCCACCTGGCCGTTAAGGTCAACTTTCATGCTGTGCTCAGACTGACACTGTTTCCTTCCACGACTCAACCTGTTTTCCGAAAACTTTCCACGATTTATAAAAACTAGATTTTCAGGTAGCGCGTGCGATTCGCCCTCCCGTTCGGCGACCCCGACGGACGGAATCGCCAGGTTTCAGAGGTCGTTCCATCACGAACTCGGCTTGAAATGCTGGAGGTTCGGGATAGTGACACCGCCGATTTCTGGAAGCCGACCACGCATCGGCCATTCCTGCTTCAACAGCGAGGGCACGAATGTTCAGCCGCTGAAGCAACTCGACTGTAATTGGACGCTTTGAATCCGTGAAGACGAGTGACGAGAGAAACTCCTGGCACGGTGGCGAGTTGAGAATCGAAGTCACAATCCGCGCCTCCTGCTCGTCCTCAAACGAAAGGAAGTAGCAGGTGTCATCGAAAAAGACCGGCTTTTCGCCGACTGGCCCAATGAGCGAGAAGCGCGCGGTCCGGTGCAGCCCGGAGACCGCGACTTTCCACGGCGCAAAAGCGTACTCCCCGATGCCGAAAAGCGCGAAGGGCATTCGGCTGGCATAGATAGAACTCTTCCGTGCTTCAAAGAGGCTGCGGTGGGAATCCAAGTAGCGCCAAGTGCGAGGAGCTTTTTTTGCGATGATGGCTGTGTCGTCCCCGACTTTGCGCTGTGTCACCACAACATAGCGCTCCGGCTCAATGCGCCAGTTGGCGAGGTCAGAACATTTCAGGAGAGGAAACAAGTAGTCCGGCTCAATGCTGACATCCTCGCCGAGCTTGTTATGAAGTGTTTTTCCGTTGGTTCGCCGAAGCTCCATCACTGAAGCGCAATCATGCTTCACGCCGGAACGCCATTGATATGGGCAGAGCCCTTCAAGATGCTTGAGTCGGCGGTAAGTGCGGATGTTGAAGACCAAATCCTGCCCAGCCAGACCGAGCGTCGTTGATGCTCGTTTGGCAGAAAGGTCGTCGAACACCCTCGCCTCCGCAGGCCCGGCTTCACCGGTCGTGGCCACCAACAAACAGGCGTCAACCGCCGCGCCAAAATGTTTCTTCGCGTCAATGCGGTGCAGAGACGCGGCCGCGATTCGTCCGTCATTCTGCCATGCAAAACGAAGCAGCTTCCGGGCAGTGCCCGTTTTGCAAAGCATGGCAATGGTCGCTGAACGTCCGCGTAGCGCTTTCACGAGTTGGATGAGCATCCACTCGGAGATGTCGAAGTTGGATTTGCCGGTCAGGGCTTCGATGCCTCGGAAACCCTGAAAGTTTTCTTTCACCGGAAGGTTTCCGCCGTTCATCCCGGAAACCGTGGCGTTGGTCACCCACGGCAGATTGCCAAGGATGAGCAGGCGACCGGGAATTCCAGCCAGTTCCTTCTCCCAATCGTGGGAAAAGAAATCCTGCTGGCCAACTGTTGCCCGCGCGCTTGCCCCCGCATCAGCCAGCGCGTTCTCAGTCTGCTCGACGTAACTGAGATTGATGTCCCAGCCATGAAGCCGTGCTTTGAAAAAAGTCTCCGCTGCCGCCAAGAGAAATGCGCCCACCCCGCAGGTAGGTTCGACAACCAAATCCGCCTCGACTTCCTGTCGAACAAGTAGCGCGCAAACTTCGCGTGCCAACTCCAACGGCGTTTGGAAATCGCCGAATTCGACTTTGGCGTTCAGCTTCATACGAGCCGGAGGATGCCACCGATCTTTCCAGCTTGTTCAATGACCCGCCCGTATTGCAACCGCCACTGGAGCGCGTTCGAGACAGTCAGGTAGCCGATTTCAGGCGGGTTGCGGAGCACTTCGTCGGCGAGAGATTCGGCTTCGACCTCGTCCACGGGGAGCATCCGTTCTTGGAAGAAAGCAAGGATGTCGTCGCGGTTCGCCTTGTTCTCAACCAGACGGCGAAGTCCTGACGTTGTTTGAAAGTCTGCCGTTCGTTCCTTCTGGACGAAAATCGTGTGCTGCATGTCGAGCCGTCCGGTGCGCGTCTTCTCGTCATCGCGCTTGTCGTAAACGAACACCAGCAGCGAGTAGCCGAGACCGTAGATTTTCTGGCGGGCGCTCTTGAAAGGGCATGAAGATTGGGGCTGCCGAATGCTGGTGACCTTGATGTCCACGCCAAGCTCCGGGAAATCAATCCCCTTGGCAGAATTGCCGCGCCCATAAGAATAGTGGCTCTGGAGATGCGTTTGAAACTTGTGTTCCAGGTAAGTGCCGACGGCCTTACCATCAGTAACTCCAAACAGACTTGGCTCGGCATGTTTCGATTGAGCCTTCGCGAAGCTGGATGCTTCCTTTTGGAGCAGTTGGACTGTAAGCGTTTTCGGCATGTCGTTATCCTTGTAGCAGCTTCATGCCTTCGCGTAAATCTCGTTTCCCCACTGCGCAAACTCGCGGAACTTTTCCTCCATGCGCGCTTGGGAAAAACAAGGCGAAAAGGCAAGTTGCCTTGTGCGGGTGAAATGCCGTTGCCAAATCAAGACACTACCCAATTCATGCCTCCCCTTCCGCCCACGGGGTCGGCGTGAGCAAGGTTTTGGCGATCCGTTCGATTTCCGCCTTCCGTCCGCGAAAGGCCCAGACCTGCGCCTCGTCATCGCGGCGCGTGTAACCCGTGCCGTGGCCGATGGCGGGGGTGTGGTATTCCAGTTCACTGAACGCGCCGAGTTGACTGTTCACGTTGCACGCCTGCACCGCGTAGCCGAAATCGTCCGTCGCCGTCCACGGCACGTCCACGTATTCGCCCGAGGGATTCACGACGAAGTTGCGGATGATCAGCGCCCACAGGTCGCCAGCTTGGTGAAGATAGCCGATTCGGTTGCCGACCGAGACGGCGCGGATGCTGATCTTGTGCTCACCCTTCTGTCTCATGCGGTAACGGATCAGGTGGTCGGTCGTAATCAAATCCTGCGGCGGGATGGTGCCCACGGTGCTGAAGAGATGGCGCGGTTCGGCGCGGCTGAAAGTCGGGATCAAAAGGTCGCCACCGTGCGGCATCTGGATAAGATTCCAAAGCCCGACTTGGTCGCGCGTCCACCGACTCGCCCCGATGAGTTCCAAGGACGTGGATTGGGTGTAGCCGGCATACTCGATGCCTTCGAGCTTCAACCCGCGCTCATAGCGCAACGGATTGGCTGCCGGACTGAAACCTTTCGTGATCTTGAGACGCAAATCTTTCTTCGATCGCGAGAGGTTTACGGTCAACCGGTTCACTAGCTGGAAACCGTCCTTCGTTTCCACAACCTCGTAGCGACCAGGATCGAGCGAGCGTTGCTGAAAGTAGTTATCGAGCTTCGGAAAGTTCGGGAAGAACAGGTCGGCTTCCGGTGCGAGCCAGGTGCGGTCCCCGCCCGAGTTGTGCCACTGGTCGCCGGCATAGAACTCTCTGGCCGTCTTCACGGACTCCAACGCCGTGTGTGTCCAATAGAAATTTTCATCGCTCTTCGCGGGAAACAAACCGAGCACGCGGCCACCGTAGGGCATCACCAGCACGCGCGTGCCGTCCGGAGTCGTGAAAATCTTCGTCTGCTTCCCGACTTTCCTCAGAATATTGATCAGGTTTTTCATCGAGGCTGGCAGGCGTCGCGGTTCACGAGGTCGAAGGCGTCGTCGAATCCTGGCTGGCGGAGGAGCTTTGGCGGCTGTGAGCAAGTCCCGTCGCGGCCAGCATGAGGCGGTGTTCGCTGGCTTCGGCTTTGCTGAACTGGTCGGCAAGTTTCCCCCGGGTCAAAACGATAAACCGATCACAGAGTGCCAGCAGTTCGGGCAGTTCCGAGGAGATCACCACCAGCGCAATGCCCTGGCGGACGAGGTCCACCATCAGTTTGTAAATCTCGTTCTTTGCGCCGACGTCCACGCCCTTGGTGGGCTCGTCGAGCAGGAGCACTTTCGGATTCGGCAGCAGCACCTTGGCAAGCACGACCTTCTGCTGGTTGCCGCCGCTCAGGCTCGCAACGGACGTGGCGACGGAGGGGGCACGAATGGCCAGCCGCTCCTTGTAGTCGTTGGCCAACTGGGTTTCGCGTTTCCGGTCGAGCATCTGAAACCTCGAAACCGACGCCAAACTGTGCAGGGTCACATTCTCCCGGATGGCGAAATTGAACAGCAGTCCGTCTTGTTTGCGCTCCTCGGTCAGCAAGCCAAGGCCGTGGTTCTTGGCGTCGCGCGGGTTGCGAATCCTGACCTCACGGCCCTCGATGAAAATCCGCCCGCTACTCGGGAGGCGGCCATACAAGGCGTTCACAATTTCGCTCCGCCCGGAACCGACCAGCCCGCCGATGCCAAGAATCTCCCCGCGGCGCACCGCGAAGCTGACGGCCTCGACGACGTTCTTGTTGGCGATGTGGGGATGCGGCACGGTGAGGTTCTCGACGCGCAGCACTTCGTCCTGGCCGATGGCGGAGTCGCGGGTGGGATAGAAGTTTTCGATTTTGCGTCCGATCATCGCCGATACGATGTCGTTTTCGTTGAGCTGACTTCGGTCAAAATGCGCGACGACGGCGCCGTCCCGCATCACCGTCGCCCGGTCGGCCAGTTCAAAGACCTCGCTCAACTTGTGGGTGATGAACAGCGAGGTGACGCCTTGCTGTTGCAGGAGGCGCAGGATGCGAAACAAATTGTCCGTTTCGTCCTGCGTCAGGCACGCGGTGGATTCGTCGAGAATCAGCACGGACGGGTTCGTGGACATGGCCCGGGCGATCATCACCAACTGGCGCTGGCTGGCGTTGAGCGAAGACACCAGCCGATGGGGATCGAGATCAATGTTGATCTGTTTCAGGAATTGCGCCGCGCGCGCAAAGAGATTCCGGAAGCTGACGAGGACGCCCCGGTCCACCCAGTGACCCACGAAAATATTCTCCGCCACCGTGAGACCTTCGATGACGGTGATCTCCTGCGGGACGTAACCGATCCCCTTGCGTTGGGCGTCATGCGGCGAGTGAAGCTGGATGGGCACGCCCGCCAGGATGATCTCGCCCTGAAACGTCCCGGCGGAATAAACGCCATCGAGAATCTTCATCAGCGTGGACTTGCCGGCTCCATTCTCGCCCAGCAACGCGTGAATGTGCCCGCGCCGGACTTGCAGCGTCACGTCATCAAGCGCCCGCACTCCCGGGAACTCCTTGGTGATGCCGCGCATCTCCAGGATGTCCCCAGTCATCTGGCCTGTGCCATTGGTCGCGCGGCTGTCCACGGTCATTGATGGATGGCCGCCTCAACCTTGTCGAGGAGCGTGTAGTACGGCGCGAGATTGTCTTTGGTGATGAACGGGGCGGGCAGCTTCGTCCACCACGGAATTTTCTCGCCGCGCATGACCTTGTCGAGCAGTTCCGCCGCGCCGAAAGACTCTTCCCACAACGGCTGACCGATCACCCCAAACACAGCGCCGTCTTTCACCAGGTCCAGGTTGACCCGGGTGTAATCCATGCCCACGGCGATGATTTTGCGGCCCGCTTCCCTCTGTGCGCCCGCCCAGGTGGTCGGGCCGCCGCCGGTCGTGGAGAGTGCGGCGACGACGTCGGGATGGGATTGCAGGATGGACGCGGCTTTGGAGATGGCCTTGGGCGCGTCGAATCCCTCTTCCTCGGGCGCGAGCACTTTCACGTCGGGATACAATTCCTTCATCGCGGCGGTGAAACTTTCGGACACCATGTTCTCGGTCGTGTTAAACGATCCTTGCGTAATCGCGACGCTGCCTTTGCCGCCGATGGCTTGGCCAATCTCCCGCGCCGCTTCCTTGGCATAGTCCGCCGGATCGCAACTGATGATGCCGGTCGCGCCCGGCACCGAGCCTTCCGTCACCGGAAAATGCGGCAGGATGACCGGCACGCCCGCCTTGCCGGCGCGTTCGATGAAGGGATTCCACGCCGGATTGCCCGTCCAGATCGCCAAGCCCGCGACGTCGCCCTTGGCGAGCGCCTGTTCGGCCAGCGCAATCGTACCGGCCAAATCCCACGCGTCCGTGCCGATGATCTCATACTGGTAGCCATACTTCAGACAGCCTTCCTTGAACGCGATCTGCGTCATCTGATGCACCGGGTGACCCTTCATCGGCTGCACCCAATAGAACTTCTTCCCCATCGTTTTCGGCGCTGAGGACTCCGGTGATTTTTTCTCGCAACCACTGAGCAGCGCGACCAGTCCCAGCGCCCAAAACCATTTCATGTTTCGCATCATCTTCATATTTCTTGGTACTTTCGCAATCTGAACTCTCTTGTTCACGCCACACATCTGAAACCGCAATTCACATTCAATTCGAGTGGTGCCCAGCAACCGTCAAACATCGGACGTAATTGAAATAGTCTGTGGCAACCACGCCGAAGTATTGCTCAAACGAACCAGTGACGAAGCAATTGGCAAACTTTGAACAAAACTATGCGGATCGAGCGGATTCTCGTCTTCATCCCAAATCTCCGCTGCAAAGGCGACTCGCTGTGATGGCGGCACAGTGTGGCCGGCGGCATAAGCAGCCGCTTGGGAATAGTTGAATTCCAAGACCCACAAGTCACTTTCAACCGCCTTCTTCTTGCGAGCTTTGTCGAGCTCCCATGTGCGTTTGAACAACGGATAACCTTCAATCCTCCCTCTTGATCCCCGCAGCGCGTCGGCTTCAGGTCCGGGCCGAATTGTGATCTTCACATCGCGGCACGACCATTGACTCTCCGCCGCCGCGCATACCGGCGTGTCCCATGCAACGCATAGCTGGAGTTGCGGAGACGAGGCTTGGCCAATCCAAGCAAGGGGAATCGGAAGTTGCACACGAACAATATCGTCGTCATGGGCAATCACGCCTTGCCAGACGAAGCGCGCCCTTTGTTGGGTTGGCTTCCGAAATCTCTCAGCACTGCCACGTCCGAATCCGATTGTGCGTTTGGCGAGCGGTTGCAGCGTCTCGCCTAATCGCTTGGCAACGTCATCTGCTGTCAGCGCCAGAACTGCTTTCACGGCGCACGCAAACGGACGTGAATCACCTGGGCATTTTGGTCGCAACTCCTCGAAGACGAATGCTGCTTCACGCGCCAGCAACGGAGCGGCGAAAGAAGTTCCGAAAGCTTCGCGTGGATGTCCAAGTGCTGAGTATCCCCAGACACCAGCACCGGCGAGCGGTCGGTGGTCCGCATCACTGTTTCCGGCGGAAGCACAGAAATCAGGTTTGGGGCTGCTCGCAAAGCCAGGGCCGACACGCGTGAACGGACTTGGGGCGTCAACTTCCGAAGCCAATCCCCCGGCGTTCAACCGACCTGCAACACCACCACACGTTAGAGCATTGAAGGCGCGCGGGTAGCTGTGCAGTTCCCAACCGGGATTGTCGAAATGCAGCGGGTATCCGGGTGACGGAACAATTCCTGATTGAGCGTTGCCAGCCGCAACTACCACCAGAACGTCTTGGTCAAACGCGAAGTTGTCTATTTCCTCGATATGCTTGAGCGTCTCAGCCCGCTGTTTGGGCGGAAGGTCATCAAGCCGCCGGTCGCCATCAAAGCTGAGGTTGAAGACTCGCACGTCTGGCGCTGCGGTGATCGCGGCGGCCAATGCGCCAGAAACACTTTCCGCGAGGATTTTGCCCGATTGACCAGTGCCCACGCGCACTTCCAGAAATCTGCATGTGCCCGCGGGCGATAATCCCGGATTGCTCAGGTCAACTTCACCAAACACCACGCGCGAGGCAACCAGCGAACCATGATTGTCGTTCTCGGTATTTGAACAGTTGAGGCCAGTGACCGCCCCGCCTCGCCGATACGAACGAAGCCAGTTGTGCTCCTGCGGCACAGCTGTATCAACCACCGCCACGCATGGCAAAATCTGAGCGAATTTGTCTGCTAGGGGGCGTCGCGGATTGCCTGATGAACCGACTTCTGGCGGGATGTTCTCGGTGAAGGCCAGAATTGGCGGGTGTATGGATTGGATTGAGGTAAACTCGTCAGCCAGTTTCTTGACCATCTGGGCATTCAACGTTGCACGGAGAAAGAAGCGCCCAAGATAGCTGCGCCCTTTCCCGCGCAGAGCGACACCAGCCTGCCCGCGAAAAGTCTGTTCGAGCGCTCGAATCACAAGGTCGGCCTCCAACTCGCTGATCAACGGCTGGAGCTTGATGTAACCCTCCCCTGATTTTTGACCCAATTCATCAAGCCATTCGTGATCAAACTTTAATTTGCCAGACAGCCACTCGAATGACTCGAATGCCACGAAGCGAGCCTGTTCCCGAGCGCCAAGCTGGGCAAGTTGAGCCGTCTTGCTGAGAAGTTGCTCCATGCGCTCGGGTGTCGCATGCACGGTCGCGACGCCGCTTGGTTGATGCACTTCGATCAAGTCCAATCCGATTCGCTCGAAAAACTTTGACTGTTCGCCGCTGAAAACTACCGCCTCCAGTTTTTGCCCATGAACGGCATCTTTGGCTTTTGATGCCTTCACAATCTGACCAGACGGATCGGCTATGAGGTAAAACCGGCGCTTGCTGAGCGGGTCGCGGGATTGGTTTGCGCGCTGACTGACCCGTTCCAGCGAATTGTGAAGTCGTAGCGCCTTTTGAGGCCAACTGATGCCGGGGTATTCTACTTGCCGTCCGCCACCAGATTTTTCTTCGACAGAAAGCTCGTGGCTCTCATTGAGAAAGTAATTCTGCGGCTTGGAGGAAGGTGAGGGCATGGCTGCTCACATGGCCAGAACTCGGCGGCGAGCCTCAGCGATGACCATCTGTTCAGCTTCCGCATACGAGGCGGCGTTTCGACAGCCAGATAAGGTCGCGCGAGTCGCGCGAAATCCAAACTCACGGGAACGTCGCTCAGCAAACCGCGCAAGGTCGCTTCCCTTCGGCTTTGGGAATGCGATTCGCAGGTCAAATCGCCGCCAGAGCGCGTCGTCGAGCACTCTAGGAATGTTCGACGTTGCGATGACAAACCCCTCGCCGTGTGCGTGCTCCAATTCCTGCATGAAAGCGATGACAATTCGATCAAGTTCGCCCACTTCCATCGGACTGCCGCGCCTCTTTGCCAGCGCATCAACTTCATCGAACAGTAGCACACAGGGAGTTTGCTCGGCAAAACTAAAAAGCTCACGGAGGCGCAGAGCGGTCTGCCCTAGGTATGCGCCAATCAGCGAGTCGAACCTGACGAGATATCCGGGAAGCTTGGTTTCGGCAGCGAGGGCAGCCGCAGTCGCGCTCTTGCCACATCCCGACGGCCCGTGAAACAGCAACCGCCATCGCCGAGGTAGGCCATGCTTCACCAACTTTTCCCGGGACTTCCACTCCTTGATGACATCTCCGAAACCTTTGCGGACTGCGGAAGACAGTTCCAATGCCGACAACTGCTTCGATGCCGGGAGCGGCATGAGCGAGCCGCCAACGCTCCATGTGGTGTGGGGCGCGGCGTTCTGTCCATTGGTCGGAGGCTTGACCATTCCGTTCAGTGCTCCAAGCAAATCGCGTTCAGCGCGGAATTGGCCTCGTGCGCCACGCTGTGCAGCGAGCTTTCGAGAAAGAGTCGCCGCTTGCGCAAGGTCGTGTGATCCGATAGCGCGAAACAACTCAATCAATTCTCTGGTCTTTGGCATGGCTGCAAATTGTCACTGGCAATAAACTACACCCGGCATTCTCCGTTGGCAGCAAGAATGTCAGGTTCACGGTTTCGCCTAAAGCTCGCTGCCTTTTCCGTGAACTCGTGGAACTTTTCATCCATTCGCACTTGGGAAAAACAAGGCGAAAGGGCGGTTTGCCTTCACGACATCTTGGTGCGCCGCCGCAGCAGATCAACGCCCACCGCGAGGATCATGATCACGCCCACCGCCACGGTCTGCCAGTGAGTATTGACGCCCGTGACCACCAAGCCGCTGCGGACGACCTGCATGATCATCAAACCCAGAAACGTCCCGGTGACCGTGCCGATTCCGCCGAAGAGGCTGACGCCCCCAATCACCACGGCGGCGATGACGTCCAGTTCCCAGCCCACGCCGATCTCCGGCTGGCCGACGTTGAGTTGCGCCATCAGGAGCATGCCGCCGATCCCAGCCAGCGCGCCGGTCAGCATGTAACAATTTAGTTTCACCCAATCGGTGTTGATGCCGGCGATGCGCGCCACTTCCTTGTTGCCGCCGGTCGCGTAAACCATCCGGCCAAAGACCGTCCGACGCAGACAGAAATCGCCGATCAGCACCGCGCCGATAAAAATGACGAAGGCCCAGGACAAACCGAGCGGTTCAGCCCGACCAAACGCTTTCAGCGAGTCGGGAATGGGGTAAATCGGATAACCTTTGCACAGGAGGTAGTTGAAGCCTCGCGCGATGTAGAGCATGCCCAGGGTGGCGATGAAGGCGGGGATGCCAAATCGAACCGCGACGATTCCATTGATCAATCCGGCCACGCAGCCAAGCAGAATGCCCGCCGCCAAACCGGCCTCGACCGGCCAGCCAGCATACTTCATGAGCCAGGACGAGACGACCGCGCACAAACCCGCCACCGAGCCAACCGACAGATCAATCTCGCCCGAGATCATCAACCAAGTCTGCCCCACCGCGATGATGCCCACAAACGCCATGGCCCGCAGCATCGAAGCGACGCTGTTGTAGCTCAGAAAGGAGTGGCTCACGCTGTAGAACAGCAGCGTGCAGATCACGAGCGGCACCAGCACGCCCAACTCGGGAACCGCCCATAATTTACGCAGGGTTTTCAATCGCGTAACTCAAACTCCCGGCACGTAACCGGCCCCGAACTTGGCGGTGGATGGGTTTCGGAAATCCGAAATCAGCGACATCAACGCCGTCGTGCCCCCGTCGGCAATGATCGTTTGCCCGATGATGTAGCCCGCAACTTCGGAGCAGAGAAACACGGCGAGTTTCGCGATCTCGACTTTTTCGCCGGAGCGGCCCACCGGGACTTTTTCATAGGCGGCCTTGCGCGCGTCCTCTTCGTTGAAGCCCGGAATCGCCTGGGAATAATTTTCCACCGTCACCCACCCGGGCGCGATGGCGTTGACGCGAATGCCCTGGTGCGCCAGTTCGACCGCCAGTGAGCGGGTGTAGGCGATGATCGCCCCCTTCGTGCCGGCATAGACCGAATGTTCGGGCGCGCCCGAGACGCCGTGGATGGAGGTGATGTTGCAAATCGCTCCGCCGCCGTGTTTCAACATGTCTTCCGCCACAACTTGGGTGAGGAAGAATTGCGCGCGGATGTTCACGTGGTAAACCGTGTCGAACTGCTCCGGCGTCACCGTGAGAAAGGGCCGGTTGAAAGTGATGCCGGCGTTGTTCACCAAGCAGTCA
>ORMF011280856.1_pt1 | contig 16839 bp, 19 predicted proteins | sample 1779871 | NCBI WGS metagenome assembly ORMF01 (sample SAMEA104232316, study PRJEB22302) | groundwater metagenome | biome: forest; feature: aquifer; material: groundwater | place: USA | collected 2011-08-07 | depth 5.4 m
CGGCAACACCGGCCGGCTGCAGCGCTTCCTTCACGGAAGGCCCGAGCCGCTGGCGCAGCGACGGGTCTTTAAAAATCTTGCCCGCCATTTTCTGGAGCGCTTTGCCGTCGCCCGGATTGTCTTTGGCGGTGCGCACCATCATCTTGATCCGCAGGTCATCGGCGGCCTCTTCGAAAATGGCCGGGATCTTTTTGCGGAGCTGACCCATTTCTTCTTCGCCGAGGGTCCGTTCGACCGCGCCCTCGATTTCCTTGGCGAGTTTTTGCAGCGCTTTCGTTATATCCTTACCCTGCGCGACCAAATAGGAAATCAAACCTTCGATGAGGACATTCACGATCTTGCGCAAATTGACTTCCAGCTGCGCGGCATCTTTGACATTTTCAAGGGCGAGGTCCGCCACTTCCTGCGGCCTTTTTTCCAGCTGGCCGAGGATTTTTTCAGCATCGATGGCCGGAATGGTAACAGTGACGGATGAAACCGAAGAGGAGGGTGAATCTTCCCGGATGCGGCGGATAATGTCGCTCATCGAACTTACCTGGACCTGCTGGCCCCCGCGTCCGCCACCGCCGCCGGCTGCCCCGGCCTCCGGCTGAGGCTTATCCTGGTCCACGATTGAAGCGCCCAAGGTATCTGCGCGCATAACCGCTTCGCCCTCTTCGACAAGTTCGTATTTTCCGCTAAAAAGCCGGATGTGCTGGAAATTGGCATCATCAAAAAACTTTTTGAATCCGCCCTTTGTTTCCAAGTTTTTGCTGCGCATGGCCATTAACATCACGCATTTCGTAATTTCTTCGAGTGTAATGCCCTTTTCGATCGCGAGGCCTTCGATGCTCAGACGGTCGAATTCCTTGGCCAAGTCATTGGCGGACAAATCCTTTTCGCCGACGACCTCCCCGTCTACGACCAGGAGTTTACGCATGGAGCCAAGCGTGATCTTGCTGCGCCCGGCAAAAAGTTTTTCCATTTCTTCGGCGAGACTTTTGAGGGCCTGCTGCGTGATGGGGTGTTTGTCTGAATAGAGCCGGAATTGCTTAAGCGTGAAGGACACCGCTTTGACGAAATGATGATAGAAAGGCAGTTCACTTTTTGTCATAGCGCTATCTTTGCCGCATGGGAATGAAAACCGGGTGACAGGTTAAATTCAGGCGGCCGGTTTTCCGAGGTGCTTTTCGATGGTGGCAAGCAGGCCGTCCATTTTGACCGATTTAACAAAATAGTCGCTGACACCTTCGAGCTGGAACATATCTTTCATGGGCTCGTAGGAAGTCAGAACAATCAGCGGCAGGTCTTTGGTCTCCGCTTCCTTCTTAAGACGGCGCACAAAAGTATATCCGTCCATTTTGGGCATCTTGATGTCCAGGATGACAAGGTCAGGCTTTTCAGCCGCGACCTGCGTAAGGCCTTCTTCCCCATTCGCGGCCGTCACCACCTGGTAGCCGTGCTTTTTCAAGTCAAACACGAGCAGTTGTGAAAAGTCATGATCGTCATCCACTACGAGAATCTTGCGCCCTGCCATGTTTTTCTCCTTCATTAGTACAGCTGTGGGAATTCTCCGGATTTATCGGCACGCCCGCAGGTAGTCTAAACCCCTTTAAAGCAAAATTCAAATCCGGCCGAAACATACTGTGGAGATGCCTTAACGGGCGGCCGACCTTCAAGGCCCCTCAGGCAGCCTATGACAAGAGAACAATTCATCTCATTTTTCTTCATTGCCCTGCTGATCTTCGTCGTTTACCAGATTTTTCTGATCCTGGCGCCTTTCGCCCAAGCGATCTTCTGGTCCGCGATCCTGGCCTTTGCTTTCTATCCGGCCTATGCGCGGCTGCGCCCGCATTTCAAAAAGAATGAGGGCCTCGCCGCCTTGGTCATGACCGCGATCGTTTTCCTGCTGGTCATGCCGCCCGTCGTCATCGTCATCGTGAATGTCACGCAGCAGGCCATCGATCTTTATCAGTGGGCAACGGCCTATATCCGCGACGGCGGCATTGAAAGCTTGATTGAATATATCCGGTCACTCGGATGGTTCAAACAAATCGAAACTCAGGTTTTTGCCTGGGAACCGCTGAAACAGAACGTCACCGAATTTATTCTTAACTCCTCCAAAGCGATCGGCAATTACACCGCCACCCAAGCCACGATCCTCACAAAAAACATTCTACTGGTGGCCTTGAATGTCGGCTTAATGACTTTTCTGATTTTTATCTTTTTTAAGGACGGCGAAGAAATTTATTCATTCATCTACCGCATCACGCCGCTGGAAGAAAAAAACAAAAAACCGATTTTTCGGCAAATCAATGACACTTTTTCGGCCGTTATCCGCGGGCAGATGGTGACGTCCCTCGCCCAAGCCATTATCACCGGACTTTTCTTTTGGGTGCTAGGACTTCCGCTGCCGATCCTGGTGGCCTGTCTGACGTTCATCGCGGCGCTCGTGCCGATATCCGGCGCGGCTTCCGTATGGCTGCCGTTCGTCATTTATCTGGCGGCGACCGCGCAATACCCGAAAGCGGTAGCGCTATTTGTCTTCGGCGCGTTTGTCATCAGCCTCATGGACAATGTTTTGAAACCAATCCTGATCGGCGAAAAAACACGCCTTCCTTATTTTCTGCTTTTCTTCGGAATTCTCGGCGGCCTGAGGGTTTACGGGCTGGTGGGAATTTTTCTTGCCCCGGTGGTACTCTCGGTCTTCTTCTCGCTGGTTAAAATCTACCAGGAAAAATACTGATCTAATTATTTTTCGCGGCGGATGCGCCCCGTGCCGTCGTCTGTCTTGACGGTCAGCACGATCGCTTCAGGCCGGCAGAGCAAGCGCGGCCACAGCATCCGGCTCGCCCCTACCCCTCTCGAAATCGAACATACCGCGCCCTTCACCAGCATCACTCCGCCGGCATAGGCGCGGCCCATCATCGTATGCGTGAGCAGCGCGCCGATAAACGGCAGGCGGATTTGTCCGCCGTGGGAATGGCCCGAAAATGAAAGGTCGATCTCATTCTCTCCGATATCGAGAAAGGCATCGATGGTGTGCGTCAACAGGATATTGATTTTCGCGGGCTCAAATTGCTGCATGGCCTTGCGCACATTGGCGCGGCCGGTGGTCGGATCGTCCAAGCCGTGGATCAGCAGCGCGGCCCCGCCCGCATTGATTTCCAGGGTCTCGTTGCGCATGACGCGGATGCCCGCGGCCTGCATTTCCGAAGCGAAGAGGTGCGTGGGCTGGGTCGACACCGGTTCGCGCTGGCCCGGAAAATTGTGCAGAATCACGTCGAAGAAGCTGTAATCAAAATAATCGTGATTGCCGAAAACCGCAAAAATGCCGTGCGCCGGCTTTAATTTTTTCAGATTTTCAATGCAGACCGGCAGGCCTTCTTTGCAGTCCATAATATCGCCGGAAATAAGGACGGCGTCAAAATCTTCCGCGGCCAGACGGTCAAAAAATTTGGCGAGCGCGGCGTCCGGCCGCGCAAAATGGATGTCGGAGAGATGCAGGATGCGCAGAGGGCGGGGCAGCTTTTTTGTAATGCTGACTTCGTAGCGGTTAATCTCGCGCAAGCGCGGCTCGACCGCAAACATCCAGACCAAAAGCGCGGCGCCGGCGGCAGAGAGAAAAGTGAAGATTATCATAGGGAAGCGGTGGTTCTAAACGCCGAGGATTTTGCTGGTCTGGCCGTCGATCTTGATGCCCTTCATTTGGTTTTCCAATTCCTGCGGCCTTTCGCTCGCGGCCAAGGCCTCCGCGGTCCCGATTTTGCCGTCCTGCCAAAGCTTAAACAGGGAGCCGTCAAAAGTAATCATGCCTTCATTGGCCGCATTGCGGATCGCCTGCAGCATCTTGTCCGTTTTTTTCTCGCGCGCCAGCTGGCGGGTGGTGTAATTGCCCAGCATGACTTCAAAGCACGGCACGAGCGAAGCGCCGTCTTTGCCGATTAAAAGCTTCTGCGCCACAAGGCACGTGAAATTAAACGAGAAATGAGTCAAAGCCTGCTCGCGCTCTTCGGGAGGAAAAAAGCCAAGCACTCGATCGAAAATTTGAACCACGGTTTTGGCGTGCACCGTCGCGATCACGAGGCGGCCCACTTCCGCGGCAGAGAGCGCGAAGTTAAAAGTTTCCGCGTCGCGCATTTCGCCGATCACAACCACGTCCGGCGACTGGCGCACGACATAACGCAGCGCGGAATTAAAATCGTGCGTGTCCTGCCCCACTTCGCGCTGGTTGATGATGCATTTCTTATCTTCGTGGAGATACTCGACCGGATCTTCGATCGTGATGATGTGCTTCTCCGTGTTTTGATTCATCATATCGATCATGGCCGTGATCGTGGTGGTCTTGCCGGAGGCCACGGTTCCGCCGATGAGGATGATACCGGCCTTTTCCATCGCAACTTTTTTCAAAACCTCCGGGATGCCGAGCTCTTCGAAACTCGGAATGCGTTTCCATAAGGTGCGGATGACGAGGGAAAGCGTGGTCTGCTGATAAAAAATATTGGCGCGAAAGCGCTGGGCCGTGCCGAATAGCGCAAAGGCAAAATCCACGCTCTTGTTTTTTTCAAGCAAGGCGCGCTGGGCGGGATTCAAGAGTTCAATCGCGATGGCTTCGGTATCGTCGCCCTTGAGCACCGGGAGGTCCATCGGCAGGACTTTGCCGCCGATGCGCGTGCGGGGCACGGAGCCGACCTTAAGAAACAGGTCCTGCCCTTTGATTTCCAGGACTTTGCCGAGACAGGTGCTGAGAAAACCTTTGGCGTCCAATCCGTGACCCTCCCGTTAAGGAATCGTTAAGCCTTAAAAGCTGCTTCCAGAAGTTTATCCAGTTCTCCGGAATCACGCAACTCGTGCAGGATGTCGCACCCGCCGACGAGCTGTCCCTTGATGAAAATCTGCGGGAATGTCGGCCAGTTTGAAATGCCCGGCAGTGTTGCGCGTATCTCTTGATCGGCCAGGATATTGACTCCCTTGAAGGGATAAGGATAGCTTTTAAGGATTTGGCAGGAGGCCGCCGAAAAACCGCATTGCGGCGCGTCGGGCGTGCCCTTCATGAAAATCACCACTTTGTTGCTTTCGAGTTCTTGTTTGATGCGTTCTTCCACCGACATGTCTTCCTCCTTGAAAATTTCAGGCTGCTATGTGCGTCTTGATTTTCAGTGCGTGGATACGTCCGTCTTCGAGCATGTCCTGCAGTGAACTGTTGATGATTTTATGCTGTTCAATGAGTCCCTTGCCCTGAAACCCGGTCCAGCTTACGTCCACTTGAAAATGATCGAACGTGCCGGTCATATCTTCCACTGTGATCTGTGCGCCTTTTAATTTTTGGCCCAGTATCGCTTTAATTTCGTCAGGCGTAGTCATTATTCCATCCTCAATTCAAATTATACAACCCGGTTGCGCCGTCCGCCTGCGCGCCAGGATTTTATGTTTTGCAAAACTTCGGCTATCAGCCGCTGCCGGACTTCGCGGGTGGCCCAAGACACATGCGGCGTCAGGATCAGCCGCGGCGCGCCGCTTAGCGGATGCCTGCGGGGCGGCGGTTCTTGGGATAACACATCGAAGGCCGCGCCGCCAAGCTTGCCTTTGACCAGCGCGGATTTAAGCGCCTTTTCATTCACAATCCCGCCGCGGGCCATATTAATAAGGAAGGCCCCGGCTTTCATCTTACGAATCTGTGCCGCGCCGATCAAGTTCCGCGTTAACGGCGAAAGCGGTGTGTGGATTGTCAGATAATCCGATTGCCTCAGAACGACATCAAAGGAAACCCGGCGGGGAGCAATGGATAGAGCATAATGCCGTCCAGGCACACGCGCCACTAGTATCTTCATCCCCAAAGCGCGGGCCATTCGCGCCACGGTGCGGCCGATGGAACCATAACCGATAATTCCCAAGGTCTTGCCGCGCACCTCTTCAATCCTGAATCCGGGCAAGGTAAAAAAAGGCGAGCCGTTCCAATATCCGCGGCGGACCGCGTCGCGGCATTCAATGAGACTGCCGGCCAGCGCCAGGATCGCGGCCAGCGTGTACTGCGCCACGGCGCCGCTGCAATAGTCGCGCACGTTGGTCACCGCAATCCCCCGCCGCTGCGCGGCCTTGAGATCAATATTATTTACCCCTGTGGCCGTGGCATGGATGGAACGCAGCGATTTGAGGCGCGCCAGCAGGCGGCTGTCGAGCCGGCATTTATTGGTGATGACAATTTCGGCGCGGCGCAGGCGGGCCGCCAATTGGCCGGGCCGGCTGTGATGATAAATCCGCACACGGCCGAGCGCCTGCAGAGGTTTGAGCGAAATATCGCCCCAGTCTACGCTGCCGGCGTCGGGAAAGACAATTTCGGAAGAGCGGGATTTATGGCCGGACGTGGCCGATGTCAAAACCCACCATCAAGGTCAAGATGACACTGAAGATTAGAGGCGAGAGGCAGATCACAGTGAGGAGCGTTTTTTCAAATTTGAGATGCATGTAAAACATGGCCACGAGCGCGGCTTTTAGAATGGCCAGGCCCAGCAGTGAGACCACGACATAAATTTTAGGCAGCGGCAATTTCGAAGCAAAAATCTCAATAACCGTCAGAACGAAGAGGACGACAAAAATCGCGCCGTAATTCGGACGGGTATGGGCAGAGGAGCTCATATCAGATGAGATAAAGGATTGTGAAAAGCAGGATCCAAACCAAGTCCACAAAATGCCAGTAAAGGCCGGCCACTTCAATGCCGCGGTATTCCTGCGGGGTGTAACGGCCCTGGAGGGAGCGGATAAAGACCGAGGCCATGCAGAGCACGCCCACAAAAACGTGCATCCCGTGAAAACCGGTCAGTGTAAAAAAACACGCGCCGAATATGCTCGAGGACGGTGTGAAATGTTTTTCGTGCATCAGCTCATGATATTCGTGGGCCTGGATGACAAGAAAGAGCGCGCCGAGCAGGACAGTCAGAAACAAACCAACCTGCATCGCTTCCTGATGACCGTCTTGGGCCGCAGCCAGACCTATCACGAGGGTCGCACTGGAACAAATCAGAATAAAGGTATTGATAGCCGTGAGCGGGATATTGAGAACGGTAGAAGGTACCGGCCAATCCGGCGTTGCCTGGCGCAAAACAATGTAGGCGCCGATCAGTCCCGTGAAGAACATGACTTCCGAAGCAAGGAAGAGCCACATCCCCAGCTTGCGGGGTTCAATGCCGACCGGATTATTGGTGTGATTGTCCGTATGCGCAGGCGCCGTCGCGGTTTGACTCATAGATGGCGTATCTTAATGACGGCCCCGGCAAATGTCAAAAATTAATAATCCTTAGTTACCGTTCTTCGTCGCGCCGGTCACCGGCCCGCCGGTCTTCCCCGGCCCGTCTTTCTTCGACATCGGGCAAATCACCGTAATTGGCCGTCACTTGATTACGGCCGCTACGTTTGGAAACATAGAGGGCCCTATCTGCCAGTCTGATCAATTCTTTATAGTCCGCCTGACTATGCAATGTGCCGACGCCGACACTGAGCGTGATTTGGAGGTCGCCCTTGGGCGTCTTGAGCCGGCAGTTGCCCACGGCCTTATGCACATTTCGGGCCATTATTTCCGCCTCTTTCGTATTCATGGCTTCAAGGATAATGCAGAATTCGTCGCCGCCGTAGCGCACGGCAAGCCCTTTTTCCCCCGCCACTTTTTTTATTTCCGCGCTCACGGTCTTTAGAATTTCGTCGCCGACCAAGTGTCCGTAATTATCATTGAATGTTTTGAAATGATCGACATCAATCATGATGTACGAAACAGGATCGCGCTGGGTCACAGTGTCGATAATGGTTTGAAAATTTTCATCGAGGAATTTGCGCTGCAGGAGCCCGGTCAAGCTGTCCAGGTTGGTGGGTTGGTCCTGCCGCGCCTCGTTCATCAATGTACTCACGGCGCCGCGCAGTTGATATTTAACATTAAAGCCCACGAATTTTTTCTGAAAATTGCCGAAATCTGAACGGCAGAACGCCAAACCTTCGACATAGCCTACTGGCTTTTCACTTTTTTCGAACTGGGCTAATTCTAAAAAATCCTTTTCATGGATCACTTCATCGATTTCATAATCACTCACCTCGGCATGCGCGGCAATTCTTAAATTCGGGCGGCAGGAATAACTTTTCACGATCGGCCCAAGCCATAACTCCCAGCGTACTTGCTGAACGGTGATGGGATATTCGGCAGGATTTCCAAGGCGGATACCGAGATGGATTTTGACCAGTTTTGAAACCGAACCGGAAAGATTGTCAATGCGCACTTCCTGGCCCGGAGTCAGCTGAATTTCAAATTGGCGCTGGATCGTTTCCAGCGTAAATTTACCGGCCTTTTTATTGCGGGCCGTGCTCGTATCGAAGCCGTCGTCGTCCTCCGGGGAAAGGTCTTTCAGCCTATTTGAAGAACGCGTACGGAACCAGTAATAAAGCAGCCCGATGCTGAACACTGCCAGCCCTATTCCGATCCCGATTTGTATAGAGGAAGATAGTTGCATATAAGCCCTTATGCCCTAATTTCGCCGATCTTATAGCATCGGCAGGGATAGATTTGTTACTTAAGGCAAAGTCTAGCATCCCCTTTTGGCATAAGAAAGAAGGGCGAGAAAGATAGTCCTTGACCTTTGTTTTTAATACATTTTAAATAAGTTTCTAATGTTTTAGCTAATTCTAGTACAGTAATGATAAAAGTTGCTAGTTTTTGATCTCTATAGGGTGCTATATTCATATAATTATCTTTATTATTTGCAATTAGGTTACGGATTATGTACATTTTGTTCAGAACCCGCTCAAACGGGGTAATTCAAATCTAGCAGGATAGGCTGAAAAGCCGAGAAAAAGGAGCTACACATGTTTAACAAACTGAAGAATCAGAAGGGGCAGTCAGTCATTGAATATGCCCTGATCGCGGTGATATTGGTCGCGATTATTTTGGCTGCTGTCCAAGCGCCGTTGCAAAACTTGCTGACGAACCTGTGGGCGAAGGTGGAAAGCAGCGCTAACAACGCGTAATAAGCTGGGCTAGCACGCAAGCTCGATTTACATTCTCCAGGGGTCCTCGCGGATCCCTGGAGAATTGTTTTCATACCGACGCCATTTGCGTCGAATCATTTTTAACTGTTTTTAAAAAGTAACAAATCGTTAAAGGGAAAAAAAAGGTGAACGTCATGGAAACGGCGGATAATCGCGAAGGCAAAACGTTCATGATCATCTCCGAGGACCAGGCTTTTCAGCGCGAAGCGCTGGAAAACATCCACGCCTCCGGAGCGGCTTCCCGTCTGCAGATTGTGAACGCATCGTTTGGAGATTTTCAGCAGCACAAAAAACCTGAAATCGTTCTCATCGATCTTTCGGAAGGCGAACTCGGCCATGTGGAATTCGCCAAAAATTTCTGTGCCTCCATGCCCGGCGTGAAAGTTATTTGCGCCGGAAGCAATCTTAACGTCGACCATGTGCTTTACCTGCTCAAAATCGGCGTGCATCATTTCCTGAAAACCCCTTTTGATCATCACGAAGTTAACAGCCTGCTTTTCGCCCTGACCACCGAGAGCAATAACGCTTCTGCCTCGGCGGCCGCGGATAAGGCCGCACGTAAGGGAAAAATCATCACGGTTTACAGCCCTAAAGGCGGATCCGGAGTGACGCTGCTGGCCATCAATCTTGCCGTTGAACTGTTCAAAGAGAAAAAAGACCATCGTATTTTAGTTTGTGATTTGGCGCCGCAAACCGGCGATGTGGCCACTTACCTGAATTTAAATCCTAAATACACGATCCATGACCTGATCGAAAATATCGCGCGCATGGACACTTCGCTTCTGGATGGGGTGCTCATGAATCACGAGTCAGGCATCCGCGTGCTGGCTTCGCCTGCCTTGGACCAGGAAGCGCTTTCCGTGCATTACGCGCGGGAATGGGAATCCATCCTGCAAATCCTTAAGAAAAATTTTGATTTAATCATCATCGACAGCGCGCACGCGGATGAATCCCTGCTCCAGCATACTCTCTGCCAGTCGGATTCAATCCTCTTGATGGGAAATCTGGATGTGCCTTCCCTGAAAGGCGTGCTCTTCGGTCTTACAAAACTGGGGCGCATGCACATTGAGCCGGAAAGAATCAAAATTATCATCAACCGCTACAATGCGAAAAACCAGCTCGACATCAAAGAGTTTGCTAAAAACGCGAAGCATCCCGTTGAATGTAAATTGCCCAATAACTACAGCGTGTGCATTGAAAGCATCAATACCGGCAAGCCGGTAAGTCTGCATCAGGCGGGTTCCGATTTGGGCCGCAAAATCAAAGAACTTGCTGACGAGATCATGGTGGAATTGACGAAGGCTGAGACGGCTAAAACTCATCCCGCTTTGGCCGAAGAACATGCGCCCGCGGCAGGCATCCCTAAGAAGGGCCTGTGGGGGTGGATGTTATGAACATGCCTTTCTCGCCCCAGGAACGCGATGAACGCCGGCTGCAGCAACCCATTCCTTTTGACCGCCGCGGCCGCAATATTTTCGATTTCAAAAGCAAACTGCACCAGGACGTCATCAACCGCATCGATCTGGAACTTTTGGTTAAATTCGACAGCGAAACGGCGCACCGCGAAGTCGCGCGGCTTGTCGGGCAGCTGGTCACGGAGAGCAATTTCCCGCTCAACGAAACCGAAAAGCAGCAGATCGTGCAGGAAGTCGTGCATGAAACCTTCGGTCTTGGTCCGCTGGAACCGCTTTTTGCGGATTCATCCGTCGACGAAATCCTGGTCAATAATTTCAAAACGGTCTACATCGAACGCCGCGGCAAACTGTACATGACCGAAGTCCGTTTTAAGGACAACACCCATCTGCGCCACATCATCAACCGTATCGTGGCGCGGGTCGGCCGGCGTATCGACGATGCCTCGCCGATGGTCGACGCGCGTCTGCAGGACGGTTCGCGCGTGAACGCGATTATTCCCCCGCTGTCGCTGGACGGGCCCGTGCTGTCCATCCGGCGTTTCAAAAAGATCCCGCTTTCGCCGGACGATTTGATCCGCACCGAATGCCTGTCGCAGGAAATGCTTTACTTGCTGCAATTGGCCGTCAAAGCGCGCCGCAACATGCTGATCTCGGGCGGTACCGGCGCCGGTAAAACGACGCTGCTCAATATTTTGTCTTCTTATATTCCGTCGACGGAGCGCATTATCACGATCGAAGACGCGGCCGAACTTCAGCTGCAGCAGCCGCACGTCGTGCGCCTGGAAACGCGGCCCTCCAACATGGAAGGCAAAGGCCGTATTTCCCAGCGCGAACTTTTCGTGAACTCGCTGCGTATGCGTCCTGACCGCATTGTGGTCGGCGAAGTCCGCGGCGCGGAAGCGCTTGAAATGCTCCAAGCCATGAACACGGGCCATGACGGTTCCATCACCAGTGTCCACGCCAATACGCCGCGCGACGCCGTGTCCCGTATCGAAACCATGGTGCTCATGGGCACCTCCAATATGGAACAAAAAGCCATTCGCCGCCAAATTGCGAGCGCGATTCATTTAGTCGCGCAGATCCGGCGCTACCCGGACGGCATGCGCCGCATTGAATCAATTTCTGAAGTGACCGGCATGGAACAAGACGTGATTACGATGCAGGAACTTGCCAGCTACACACTGAAAGGTGTTACGGCGGAAGGTAAATGCACAGGCTTTTTCAAAATCAATCCGATTCGTCCGAAATTCATCGATCGCGCGCGGGAAATGGGCCTTTTGCACGATATCCCCGAATTTAATGCGCCCGGCGGCGGACCCGCACTGCCGGGTAAGCTCAAGGAAGGTGCGGCATGATCATTGCGGCAATCCTGGCGGCTTTGACGGTCTTTATGATGATCTTTGCCGTCGGGAAAGTGTTGGGCCCCAAGGGCGAGATCGGTAAAAAGAAAGAGATCAGCCAGCGTATTTTCAGCACCCCGGGCGCCAACGAGCCTTCATCGCTCGTCCGCCATGATCATTTCAGCGATATTACGAGCATCCAAAAATTTATGGAGAAGCAGGATTTCTCCAAAGACCTGGCCCTGCTGCTCAAACGGGCCAACTCGCGCTTCTCGCTGACCAGCTTCCTATTATTGTCCTCTTCCCTGGCGGTTGTGACCTTTGTGGTGGCCCAGTTCTGGCTGCCGTTTATCGCCGCCCTCGGACTCGGGGGCATGTGCCTTTATTTGCCGGTCTTTTACCTGCGCAAGCAGAACGAAAGATATATCACAAAATTCGCGGAACATCTGCCGGATGCCACCTCGATCGTTTCCAATTCGCTGAAGATCGGGCAAAGCATCGAAAATGCGCTGCAGGCTGTTTCGCGCAATGCGCCCTTTCCGATCAATGTTGAATTTCAAACTCTGGCGGGCGAAGTTAAACTTGGCCTGCCGCTGGATGCCGGCCTGCGCAATCTTTATGCCCGTCTGAAAACGCCGGAACTGAAAATTTTCGTGACCGGCATCACCATTCAGCAGGAATTGGGCGGCAATCTGAGCGAAATCCTGGAAAATCTCGAGCGTACAATCCGCGAGCGTTTCGCGCTGAACCGCGAAATCAAAGTCTTGAGCGCGCAAGGCGTGCTCAGCATGTGGGTGCTTTTCGCGCTGCCTTTTGTATTTGCCGGGATCTGGTTGACGGCTGAGAAGGAACTTTTAATGGACTTTGTCAATTCAGGCTTCGGGCAAAAATTATTGATGTTTTCGGCCGTTATTCAGATGATCGCCTTCGTTTGGATGAAAAAGGTCATCACCATTAAGGACTGAGGAGAAGAATATGATCGTGTTGGCGTCGGCAGCTTTGCTTGCGGTTTCAGCCACCTGCATGGCATGGTATGGGCTCCATGTCCGCGCGACGCGTGCGCTTGTCACCAATCGCCTGGCCCACCTGCCTCAAGGCGTGTCCTTTCCCTATAATTTGAACTCCAGCGATTCCGCAGAGAGAGCTTCCAATGCGGTCATGTCCCTGGAAGATTCCTATAAAACTAAAATGGCCCGCAAATTATACTTGGCCGGATTCCGCAACAAAAAAAGCTCGACGTTCTTTCAATGGCTCGTCCGTCTGAGTGTCATTACGCCTATTATTATCGTCTTGACCGGTTTTCTTACCGGCACCTTTACGCCCAACCTGGCCATACGCGCGGCCGTGGTGGGATTCGGATTTTATTTTGTCAGCCATTTTTTCCTGAAGAGCCACCGTCAGAAAATCGAACGGCAGATGACGCGTACGCTGCCGCAGGTGCTCGATCTTTTAATCGTATCGCTGGAAGCGGGCCTTAATTTCACGGCCGCCCTGCCGCGAGTACTGGATGAGATGGAACAGAATGATCCCTTGATTAAGGAGTTCCGCATTCTGCACAATGAATATCTGGGCGGACTTTCTTTTGCGCAAGCTTGCGGCCGTTTGGTGCAGCGCTGTGATATCTCGGACTTGTCGGTCATTATCAACGCGCTGGTCGAGTCGGAACAAACCGGCGCCAGCCTGGCCCACGTGCTGAGGGTCCATTCGGGCGATCTGCGCGACAAATACCGCCAGCGCCTGCGCGAAAAAGCGCACAAGCTTCCGGTAAAACTGATCTTTCCCATGATGCTGATCTTTTTGACTATTTTTACGATAGCGCTCGGCCCCAGCATTTACCAGCTGAACAATAGCAATATTACAATGCCGGACGCGAAGGTGCAGCCATGAGACGGGGCGTGCTCATGAATAAAACGCGCGGCCAGGTACTCGCGAAAAAAGTCCGGCTCTGCAGCGGCTTTTTCAACCGGCTGCGCGGACTGCTTGGGACCCGCACCTTGGATGACTCGGAAGCCTGCTGGCTCATTCCCTGTAACAGCATTCATACGGTCGGCATGCAGTATCCCATTGATGTTTATTTCCTGAACCGCGAGAACCGCATTATTTCGGTACTGGAAAACGTCCGGCCGAACCGTGTGGCCCCGGTCATCTGGAAAGCCCATTCCGTCCTTGAATTTAAATCAGGCGCGCGGCGTGACGTCCGCGTGGGCGATGAATTTTTATGGGAGGAGCGGCTATGAATACAAAGGGCCAAAGCACCATCGAATTTGTCCTGACGCTTGCCGCTTTTGCCGTCATCTTTTTTTCCATGGCCGATATGATGAAGGTCGGTTACAACTGGCTTGCCTTGCAGTACTCTTCCAATCGCGGAATCCGTTCCGCCAAAATGATGCCCACGCAAATGGACGGTGAAGAAAAGGCCACCAAGATCCGCGACGAAATTATCGAAGAAGCGGGGAAAATCGGCCTCACCTTAACGGTCTCGGACATTGAAGTCGATGTCATTGAAACGCAGATCACCGTAGATGCCTCCAAAGCAATCACGCTCAATCCTGTTTCCGGTTTGATCGCCGCGCTGGGCGGTGATCATTCCGGCGTTTACAATCTGCGGAGCCGGGAGGTGATCCGCAATGCGGAACTTTAAACTCAACTCTGCCGGACAATCCGCAATTGAGTTTGCATTCATGATTCCTTTTCTTTTTGTCATTCTTTACGGCGGCTTCGAGTGGAGCCAGATATTCGTCAAACATGTACGCGCTTCCACCATCGGCCGCGAAGCGGCTCTGGCCGCGCATCACGACTGTAAAGACCTGAATAAGCCGCCCGCGATAGCACCGGCAGTAGACGCGCCCCCTGCTCCTCCGAAAGAATCGGTGCAGGATTGCGTCAACCGCGTCCGGTCCGAAATGATGGGCAAAGCCGCGCTGGTACTGCCCAATTTCATGGAAAAGGGCGAAATTATTATTACCTTCTACGGAAACGAGACCGCCAGCGCCGGAGGGGGCGGCGATTACACCAGCCATTATTCTAGCGGCACTATTGAACCTTCATTGCTGGCCTTGCTGGATACGGTGGTGGTAGGCGAGGTCTTTTATGAGAATGAATTGCTGACACCGATCGAGGGATTGATCGAATTTATCATGCCTAGGGTGATTTATAAGTCGACTTTTGTCTGAAACGGCTAAATAATACTGCTCAAAAAAGGAGTCAGCTTTGCCGATTTTTAAGACATAACTATGCGACGGCCAAACTGTAATGAACGGGGACAGTTTCTGGTTTTCTTCGCACTGATCATCGTTTCGCTCCTGCTGATCCTGGGAGCAAGCGTCGATGCCGGAAAACTTTACTTCAATTGGGCCAACTTGACCCGCGCGCTTGATTCCGCCTGCGCCGCGGTCGTCCGCAAAATTCCCGACGGCTTTAGCGACACCCAGGTCCAATCGACAGCCAGAGAAGTTGCGATCTACAATCTGCAGCAGCAAGGCGCGGACACTAACGGATTTCTCTTTGCAGCTGCCGTCACCCGCCGCCCGGAATTTATTGAACTGGCAAAGATCCAGTTAACCGGAACCTTGCAGGGCATTAAAACCGTTTTTATGAAATTTATACCCGGGCTGGAAACCACTAAAGTCAGCGGCATGTCCACCTGTCCCATCTGCTACGACAATCCCGATCTTTTCCCGATCACTTCAACTACGGTTTATGAAGCCGGCATAGAATGCCAGCGCATTTGTAATGACGGCACCTTAAAAATTCCAGGCACTGACACCTGCTGCCCTTCCTACCATACGCCAATCATACCGCTCGTCAATGCGCAGTGCACTTGTTCCGAGCAAGTTTTTATCGAACAACAGACCGATGGCTGCGATCCGCTTGCCGAACCGCCGCCAAACCCGGCCGAGCCGCAGGACCTTGAAGTGGACGCCCCGGGCGATCCCGAGATTGAGGGGAATCCGGATGACCCGGGCATTACCGGACCCATTTGGATTGACCGTCTACAATCGAACCAATTAGCGCTTGCCTGTGCGGATGAATGCCGCGACCGGGGTTTTATGACCGGAAATTTGGTTTGTAATAATGACTGCCGTGAGGAAACCGGCAACGTCTGCTGCAAATGCGCATGTACAGGGGACGTGCAATGCTGATCTCATTGATTAAGGGAGTTTTTATGAAAACTCGCCGCACCGATTATTGGACAGCCTGCCTCGTGAGCTTGCTGCTCGTGTTGGCTTTGCAAATCGCCCCGGCTCCTGACGCTTTCGCAAAAGGTCTATGTCCCGGCGATGAAATCAATCAATGCTGTCCCCTGGTCTGCTGCGGCAATTGCGGCAATCTCGTATGCGATTCCAGCGAAACCTGCGCCACCTGCGAAGTCGATTGCGGAGCATGCTGCACTCCCAACGGCGTTTGCGACGCAGGAGAGACGTCTGTCTCTTGTCCTTCAGACTGTCCGCCGGAATGCCCTCCGTCACCGGCGCCTGATCCGGCTAAGTGCGAAGAATGTGTCGATGGCAGAATCGTGACCAGCCTTGAATGCGGTGATGGGTGCTGTGCCACAGGTGAAAATTGTCAGACCTGTCAGAGCGACTGTGGTCCGTGCCCGTCGGGTTGCCCGGATGGTACTTGCGGCGCGGGCGAGAGCTGCATGATCTGCCCGGTCGACTGCGGCGCATGCCCGCCGCGATGCGGCGACGGTACGTGCAACGCCGCGACCGAGACCTGCACGAGCTGCGCCGGCGACTGCGGCGCGTGCCCGGCCCGCTGCGGCGATGGCACGTGCAACCCCGGCGAGACCTGCACGAGCTGCGTCGGCGACTGCGGCGCATGCCCTCCGCGCTGTGGCGACCGCACCTGCAACCCTGGTGAGACCTGCACGAGCTGCGCGGCTGACTGCGGCGCATGCCCGCCCGGCTGCGGGGACGGTACGTGCCGCGCCGGCGAGACCTGCATGAGCTGCGTGGCCGATTGCGGCGCATGCCCGCCCCGCTGTGGCGACGGCACCTGCAATGCGGGCGAGACCTGCACGAGCTGCGCTGGCGACTGCGGCGCATGCCCTCCGCGCTGCGGCGACGGCACCTGCA
>ORMF011067197.1_pt1 | contig 16835 bp, 17 predicted proteins | sample 1779871 | NCBI WGS metagenome assembly ORMF01 (sample SAMEA104232316, study PRJEB22302) | groundwater metagenome | biome: forest; feature: aquifer; material: groundwater | place: USA | collected 2011-08-07 | depth 5.4 m
GCCGTGCAGCGCGCACCCGCCGCTTCGCCGCCTCGTCCGATTTGTTCTTTACTTTCATGGCTCAACCCCGATGTTATACCCACATCGGAATAACGCATGAAGGTCAAAGTGGTTGTCATACGGTTACGTAATTCTCAATAAATCCAGCGATCTGTATCCCGCTGATGGAGAAAGTCGCTAAGGTTAATATCACCACTATCCATATCAACAGCGGTAGTGAAACCGCCTCGCGGCCGGCAAAGAATACGGCTTTGAACCATTGAAACATCTGAATCTCTCAGTTCATATCGAGGACAAAAGCGTCTTGGAAGGAACCGGTGATGCTTTTGCGCCGCCTTGCGGCAGAAAAACCGCTGGGCCGACGTATCCACAATCAGAGAACGAAGTGTATTCCATCAAGTACATGTCGATGCAACGCAGATCATGTTCTTGCAACAATGCTCGTGTATTGATGTGTTCGAACATCGCCTCGGACACGTCCCTTTTTTCATGGGGCGAGCGGCAGCCGCCCTGTCGCTCCGCCGGGAATGTTCCCACCTTTCATGAAGTACCGATAGGCTGTCACAAATGCCTCAGAAAATCGTTCCGTTGAGAAACGTTCCAACACACGAGCGCGGCCACGCGCTCCCATATCGATCGCCGCCAGCGGGTCGCCGAGAACCCTGATTAATGCCGCTGCCAGTGCTGTGCTGTCGCCCGGCGATATCAGGTAACCGGTTACGCCGTCTTCAATGAGTTCGGATAACCCGCCTACTCTTGTGCCGACCACCGGACGTCCAGCCGCCATGGCCTCCGCCGCGCTCAGTCCGAACCCCTCGAACTGAGACGGTACCGCTACCACATCCATTGCGCCATAGAGAGCCAGTGCCTCTCCCGGCGAGCGCTCTCCAGCCCAGATAATCTGTGGCGTAACGCCAAGAGAGCGCCCTTGTTCGATCAGTGACTCACGATCCGGACCGTCACCCACGACAAGCAGGGCGGCATCGGGGACGGCCTTCAGCACGAGCGGCAACGCGTTCAGGAGCAACGTATGTCCCTTCTCGACGCGCAGTCTGGCCACGATACCGATGACATGCCGCCCGGCGAGTCCCAGGATCCGCCTAAGCTCCCCAGCGGACGCTCGCAAAGATGTTTCATCCGATCTGCCCGCGTCTACACCATTGTAGATGGTGAAATGCCGACGCCCCAGCGCCGCGGTTTCGACCGAAAAAATAGCGCTGCTGCCGAACCATGAACGCTCGACCGCTTGCGATACGCAAAAAAAAGCGCTGCACAAGCGCGTCGCAATCGAGAAAAGCATCCGCTCTCGCATGCGAAAACGATCTCCCGGCTGGTGCACGGTCGCAAAGACCGTGCGAACTCCAGCAGCCCTGGCGGCCGCCACCGGTATCAGCCCAGGCGCCATGTACTGCACATGCACTGCGCTGGGTCGGACTCTCTTGAACAAATCGTGAAGGGCTCGAAACAGGCGCCAAAGTCCAGTGGCGCGTTCCAACTGGAGCAGCGTAACCTCGACCCCGAGCTTCTCAAACGCTCCTACCATAGCCGGTGCGTGCTCGTAATAACAGCACACTCGCACCCGCGCGCCATTTGATTGAAGCGCTCGCGCAAGCGCCAGCGTGTGCAACTCGGTGCCTCCAACGAGCAACACCGGAATCGCGATGAGAATCTCGTCATCGGCGCTAAAAGCACTCACGTCAATGCCCTCAGACGTCTGGTTCGGTCGCGCAGCCAGATCGCCGCTGCAATTGTGTGCGCATAGAGTCTAGCCGACCGCAGCGCGGCGTCCGGGCTTTCGCTCAATTTCCACATTGACCTTGCCCAAGGCGGCAGGGTCTGTACCATCCGTCCGGGCAACAGCGCCTCCAGCTCCGCCCGCAGGGCAAGTGCCTTTCCGACCAAGTCCCGCTTATTCATCACCAGCGCCTGAAACAGCAGCAAATTAATGAACCGGACAGTCTGCCCATGAATGGAGGCGAGATCGTCCCCGTCAAGAAGGGTCTTGTTCTCCAGATGGTAACGGGATTGAAACAGGTAGTCTTGCGCTAGTCGCAACGACAGCAGCGGCAACTTGCCCGTCGCGGAGCCGCTGTGTTCCCGGAAACTGGCTAGTGGCTGGGAAATGCCAACGACGTCCGTGAATGCGCCCACGCGAAGAAAGAAATCATCGTCTGCGATATGCCCGGCCTCTTTTCGGTAGGAACAGCTATTCATAAGCAAACTACGCTTGGTCGTGACCCCAGGGCACCGATGGATGTGATGGTTTGTCAAAGTCCCCAGCAAATAATTATGGGCGTACTCCTTGCCTTGATACAAGGTCGGCTGCAAATTATACGGCTCGGGCGGATGCCGAGTTACATTGTCAAATTCGTCAATGTAGTTGCAAGCCGCATATAGATGCTGAACCAATGGAAAGCGATCCAACGCCCTTTCGATCGAATCCAAGTACCCTGGATGCAGCAGATCATCCTGATGCAAGATAGTCACGTACTCGCCCGCCGCGAATTCGACGGCTCGATTCCAGGCATCGACAAATCCAGAAGGCCGGGCATTGAATCGATACCCGACGTGAGGATGGAATTCGGTTCGGTGTGCGATTTCCGCCGTTCCATCCGTGGATCCGTCATCGACGATCAAGATGTCATCTGCCGGGCGCGTCTGTGCCAGCGCAGAAGCGATGGTTTGAGATAGGTAGCGCTCGCCATTATGAGCCGGTATAACTATCGAAAATCGGTTCATGGCCCCACGCCAACTGAGACGCTCGCAGGCACCGGGTGCCTCTCGTTACCCCTGGCTCTTTCCCTGGATCTTAAGATCGCCTCAAGTACTCGCTCGACAGATATCTCGGAAACCAAACCATCCGCATACATCAATTCGCAATTTGCCCCGTCCATATAGGGCCGACTAAACGGCATGTACCGGTCAAAGCCCAAGTGGCGGCCGAGCAGCAAGATGCCATATGTGCCCAGCGCATTGGCAAAATGGGCCGGTCCACTATCGATGCCGACAAACAAGCTAGCTCGGCGGATGACCTCCGCAGTCTCTAACAACGATAATTTGCCGCATAGATTTCGATAAGACGAAGCGTCGGGCGGATTTTCGAGCGCGGAAACCAGTCCGAGTTCAATGACGCACATACCGCACGACCCGTGGAGCCGCTCAATCAGTTCCCTCCACTTGCCAGGCTGCCAATCTTTTGTAGAATGGTTCGAGATGGCATGAATTGCAACAAACTCCTGAGGCAGGCTCAACGCGTCGATTCTTGCTCTGACTACACTGTCGAGATAAACCCGCGGCTGCTCGACCATAGGGGGAAAACCTGCGCTTTGGGCAAAAGCGGAAAGAATGCCGCCAAATGCGTAGAAGTTGTCCAGAGTGATATTTCCGCACCCTACCGTTTTCTTGGCGGGAGTCCGGCACAAGGAGCAGTACCGTCCCGGAAGATGCAAATCGATGACTTGATCGAACAACCCGGCTCTTGCCAGCCACAGACGCTCGCTCAGGCAATGCAGCACCATGGTTTCATCAATTAGTGGATTGCTTTCGATCAGTTCTCGGTAAGCGCCCCGGACGCCCCAGACAATGAAGGCGTTTGGCTTTAGCGTACGAACGTGCCTTACGATCGGTTCGCAAGCAATGATATCGCCGAAATGCTCCAGCAGCAGAATGCCTACGAGTTCACGCTGGTCACCCCCACGCTTGAGACGTCGGCGCATTAGCGATAAACGCAACCAATTCTTGACGAAGCTAAGCCTTGCACGAAGACCGTGCCGGGCATGCCTATATAGATTTAACAAGCTCACTCAACTCGTCAAAGATCTCCGCACGAAATACATGCAGCTAAGATAGCGGTTGGTCGTCCCGCTTTGCTTAAGCGTCCTTCTATGCTCAGTCAGATCAAAAAACTCCACCCTCCCGTTGTGATCGGCTTCGCAGGAGTTGGTGGCCGGCGAGGCTTCCACAAGACATCCGCGCCTCGCAATAATGGACTGTATCGCACAATCCGGCAGCGGGTGCATTTCGTACCGAAATTCGTAATGAGCTGTCTTTGGAGGTACAAGCATCCGTTTCAGATCGACCAGGAACGGCAGACCACACTTTACGGCTTGTTTTATTCGGTATGCAAAAGGAGACTTAGCCTCCTGAGGATTGATGATTTCGATCGGGATCTGGAATACCGCAAGGCCTCCCGGCCGCAAGACGCGGAGGAATTCATCGATATAGCGCTGCTGATATTCGGTCGGAATATGCTGCAATACGATATGCGAATAGACAAAATCGACTGATGCATTGTCAAAGCCGTCCAACGAATCAGTTTGGTTGGTCATGAACTCGACGCCATTGACATAAGTGCGCGCGAGTTCAACCATTTTCGGCGAGATATCGACACCGAAACCCTGCTCGAACCGCCGGCGCAAGGCGCGGCTAATGCGCCCGACGCCGCAACCGAAGTCCAGAAAGATTCCTGACGGTGTCCCGATTGACGCGCTATCCATGAACTTGAAGACCCTATCAATTTCCTCCTCGCCGGTGGAAAAAAATGCCGCAACGTCCCACTTTCTCCCGTAGTACCGCGAATCGGTCAGGATCACCCAGAGGGGATCTGCCTCGGCATTGCCCTGCCATTCCTTTGCATACTCACCCAGACGTTTTGTCATATCCCGCGCCAAGTATTCTTTCTTCAGGCTGCCGATTGGCAACAGAGCGGGCTGCGAGTTCTATGCTATCGGCTACCGTCCTGCTTTCTACCCTTTGTTTGACGTAGACAAATAGCCCAAACCGCCTGAGGCGAAGCAGCAACTTCAGCATGGCCGGCTGAAACGATTCCTTTGACAAGATGTACACGGGGTGCGCTGCATAAAACTTCAAACGGTATTTGTCGGCAATAAACGCCAGCGTTCGCGCAGAATAAAATGAAATATGCTGCCCATGATGCAGGCCATAGTAATACCACTCATCCGGCTTCGGTAAGGGATGCGGAAGCAGCTCGGTGGTGAAGATGATGCTGCGTGAGATCGAGAGCATGCCTTCGATCTCGGCAAGAGGATCGCCGAAATGTTCGAAACTTTCAAAGCAAGTGATCAACTCAACGCTTCCGGTCGCTTCCGTGTACTCAAAACCTTTGGCGAGAAGGTTGGGCGAGTAGCGGTCACGCCAGTAGAAATCAAATCCAATATCGCGCATCCTCCGCGTAAACAGGCCGTATCCCCCCGCATGATCCAGGTACCGCGCGTTTTCGTCGAAGAAGAAATACAGAACGACAGAAACGATCTCAGCCAGCGAAAGGCTCCTGAGGAGACTTCCGGTATCAGAGGTCGTCAGGGAATTCTGGTAAGACTCGCTCAGCCAGTATGGCTCTTCGGTCTGGAGGAAACCGCAGGAATCGCAGCAATAATACGTAACATCGTACTTCGCCAGGATCCTCGCCCTAAAACGCTCGCGCGACGCTGATGCGCAGATCTTGCAGGGCATCCCGCTTTGCATTTTCATCTCCCGTAATCCGGCATTATCAACCCCATGAACCATGGAACTGCTATGCCAAACTCGTCTTGTCGATCGAAGAATGGATAACACATTGCGCCACCGAGGCTTGCAGAAGCCAATCGCGGCCAGAACAAGCGTTGTTCGCTCTATTGCATCGTCCTGACGCTGTGCGTCTACATCGCGGGCAAGTTTGCGATTTCAATGGATATCAAAGATCCTCTCAATCGTCCGTGCTGAGTTGTCATGACCGTACTTATCATATAAATGATATCGAGGCTCGACGTATATCTGATTTATGTCAGTTGGCACATCGGAAAAGAATTCCGAGTAGGCAGAATCAATGAAAAATGCATTTCCGCCGGTATGAGAATTGCAGCAAACAAGTCTGTAATTGAATTTGCAGAACAATCGATCAAAACTGCTTAACGAAGCACCGAAGTAATCATCGATATTCCAAGTGTGATGAGGATCGTATGTTATTTGAAATTGAACGGGAGGAGGAAATTTGGCGTTGTATTCAACGATGAAAAGCTTTGGTTTGAAATCGGACGTCAATATCTTTTCTACAAAATATATGTCATTCCCATCAAGGTCGATCGAGATCACATCGAATGCGTTCGCGCCAATTTCTGCCAAACCCTTCGTCAAGAGGTCCGCAATATTTTCCAGTGTGATCCATTCCTTGAGGTACGCCAACTTCTTATGCTCACCATTGCCAAATTGAAACGCCAAGTTCTCTTCGCCTATCCACACACCTTTCCAGCCCAAAGCGACAAGTATCAACGTGTTATTTTCTGTGCCGTCGCCAACACCCAATTCGGCATAAACACCCGCGTCGATCCTGTCGATTCTGTTCAGGATTTCCAACGTAATTCCATCTTCGTCAGTTTGGGAAAAGCACTTTCTTCCAGATCTATTGAGCGGATTGGGGTGATTGGATTGAAGCAACTTGTTTTGTCCGAAGAGGACAAGATCTCTGCACTCTCTAATCTGATTGTTCAACTCTCTGATCTGATTGGGGAGATTGAACATCGCACGGACTTTCGACACAATGTTTTTCATTAGGCTGAGTGGCGAAGCAATTTTGTTTGACATTGAGTTTTCTCCTGTCTGCCGACGACTAAACGAAGCAAATGGATTTGCCGTGTTGATCTTTCGATCAACCTGTTCTTTTCAGAGAGACGTCTTTATGGACCTAGTTTGGCACAGTTCGATTATGCGGCGAATTGCACTGCGACAGGACTATGGTTCAAGCTCACCGCTCGCTCTTCCATGAGATTTCCTAGGGTCGGACTCCAATACACAGTGCTACCGTTTCCGGGGGATCACGCCGACACATTTCGTTGGTCGACTCCGCTCGGGCGCCCTTCTTTTGGAGAAGGAATACATCCTGAAAGGCATCAGTTGCGCCGTTGGGAACAAAATCCAGGACGTTGAGGCCCTTCGCGACGACATTGCGGACGTACCGCTCCGGATGAAATGCTGCGCAACTGTTCCCCCCGGCATCAGCTGCCCCGGTAACAACCAGCTCCCCTGATTCGAAACACTCCCAAAGTTCCTTCCGCAGAGCGCGAGCGCGCGTCTCACCCATGAACGTCAGATACATTATTCCCCCCGGTTTCAGCACCCTGTTGAGTTCTCTAATCCAGAAGAGCCCCATCTCCTCCGTCATATGGGTGAACACCGAGATTGCGTAAATGAAGTCGAATTTTTCATCTTCATAGTCGAATCCTGATTCAAGAGAATTCACGGCGAACTCGGCAAAGGGCAGATTCGAGGCGCACCACCTCACCAGCATTGCGTTATAGTCCGATCCGTAAAGTCTGGGACCTTTAAGGTCTTTCCAATGTCTGACAATCCTTCCGCATCCGCATCCAAAATCGAGAATTGATGAGAACTTGTCGATCTCAAGGCTGTTTCTCTTCAAGATATCTCGGATGCTTTGAGTTCCTCTGACGCCGCTTTGAAAAAACCATTCATGAGTGTAGACGTTGGTGACCAGATAAACCATACGGGACGGCGGGAAAGGCAATTCATCTGCATCATTCGCCCTGTCGTAAGCGGCATTTTCAAATGCTGCGTGAAGAATCTGAAATGCGTTCTTGCATCCGGCATAGACGCCGTCCAAGGCGCGGTCGAGATGAACTGCGGCTCGATACAGGCCAACGGCCTTAAGAAATCGCTTGATCCCGTCCGTTCGCGTCCCGGTCGGAATTAGTGACTGAAAGGCCATTATCGATCTTCCCCCGTTTGGATAGGACAATAGTGCTGAATTGCTTGACATTGTAGACGCATAGAGATTGTACAAACGTCGCGCAAGTGCCAAAGCCAAATGCGGTCATTGGCGGCGCTTTGCGCAGGCGTACGATCAGGGAAACATGTGCCGCAGCCTACCTGCCCGCGTCGCCGGCGGCCCGCACGCGTCCCGCTACGACCTCATCGATAATGTTTTTCCAGCGCGTTTGCCAATCGTCGAGCCTAAATGCGCGCTGTGATACCTCCCATCCGTTTTTCTGGAACCGCAGCCTTCGCTCATCCGAGTCAATGACGTCGATGAGCGCTTCGAGCAGCGATCTCTTGTTCGGCCAGCATAGCCTGCCGTTGAAGCCGTCGATGATCTCCGTTATTGTGCCCCCCATGTTGGTCGCCACCACCGCGCATCCTGCCGCCATCGCTTCCAGCACCGATAAGCAAGTCGCTTCGCCACAAAGGGAAGGTACTGCGGCGATATCATGCTTGGCGTGCACTCGCACTGCATCCTCAGTCCGATATGAAGTTATGGTGACACGCCTGTCGCCTGAAAATGCGCTCACAAGGAATTCCTGTTCTGGACCCTCGCCTGCCAAAGTAATTTCGATCTCGGGGCGCAGTCGTAGCAATTCGCCAAATACCTCCGCGATTACACGCGTCCCTTTCTCGGGTACAAACCTGCGGGCGAAAATGATCCTCAGCGGTCTGCCTTGCGCGCTCGCGGCCTCCCGCCGGGCATCCCATGCCGCGGCTGGAGCAGGGTTAGGGTTATACCAAACTCTCCCGTTAAGATGCGCTCCTCTGAAACTGCGATACCAATTGATGAAGTACAAATCCACGGCGACACGGTTATAGCACGCTTCGAAACGCCTCAATCCACGCATCTGACAGCGGTAGCGGAAGATCTTCTCACCCCACGCATTTTGATAAAGTTTGCTCGATGTCAGTTGCTCAATAGCCGCATCCCACGCGAGGCCGTTCTGAACAGTAATTGCAAGAGGGCTCTTGTTGGCGATGGAAAAGAAATCTGCGGCAAATATTTCCAGCCGATCGTCGGTACCGGCCTCCCTTCTCGCAACGTCACGCAGATGCCCTGCAACCGCTTCGTTCGATCGACCGGGACCCGGATAGCCCGGAATGCCCACTACTCTGGTTGCGCCGAACATCGCGTCAAAGCGGTGGCCGGCGCATTGGTAGACCGTCGTGCCAAACCCCATGCCTTCAAGCAATGGGCACAGATAACTGATCAAGGTGCCAATGCCCCCCCCGCCGACGCTTACCTCGTCGTCCTTGAGGAACTGCAAGAAATATATGTCAGCCCGCACCGCCGCTCCTAGAGTATGCCGCCATCGATATTATCTCGCTGCCGGAATCCACGATCTCAACCTGGCAGCCAACCGCTCAACCAATGCTTCCAATAACCACCTAACCATGCCGACAGGCCCTCTGGATTCCTCGCGATCATCCGGTTCGTCGAAGATTTCGGCGTAACGACGTACCATCGCCTCATCGGAAAAATATCGCTCGACTCGTTCTGTCGCTGCATGTGCCATCCGAGAACGTTTCGCAGGGTCCAAAAGCAGTTCGCTAATTCGCTTAGCAAATCCCGCAACATCATTAGGTTCAATGAGAAATCCGTTCACGTCATCTTCAATAATGTCATCGGTTATGCCTTGAAGGCGCGTAACCACAGGCACAACGCCCGCAGCCATCGCTTCGATTATTGTCAGACCAAAGCCCTCAACCCGCGTAGGGTGGATCAGGACGTCAGACTGTTTAAGCGTGGCCGCGACTTCATCAATTTTTCGCTGTCCCATGAAGCTGCATTGATCGAGCAGTCCCCGTCGCCGGAAGTCGCGTTCCAGTTGCGCACGCAATGGCCCGTCGCCAACGATCTGAAGCACTACCCCGGGCACTGCCGCCGCCACGATTTGCATTATTTCCGGGAGGAGATCAACGCCCTTGTTTGTATCCACAAAGCCGACAAATGTCATGACAGGGCCGCGACGACCCGGCAAGTTCGATCGCATATATCTCTTGGCATCGACGCCGTGGGGAACAAGCCTAATTCTATGCTGTTGAAACCTGTCAACATAACCAGATAATCGGCGCGCCAATTTGCTTGTCGGCACAACCCAGCGAAAAATCCGTCTAGCGAACATCGTTGCTGTCAGATAGAACCGGTGGTCATCGCTGTGAACAACGACGATCGGCCGAATACCGCGCTCCAACAACGGGAGTGCGTAATGCATCAGGGAACAGTGATTCAGGAGTAAGATCGTCGGTGCGATGCTGTTTACCAGCGCCGCAGCCCGTTTGACCTTCTCAAGAGAGGGCGGTTGATCGGATAGGTCATGAACGCTGAAACGGGAGCATGCCTCCTCGAACAAGTTTCCCCTTTCGTTCGTGACCAAGAAGTGGACATCCCATCCTCCAAATGCCAGTGCTTCCGAAAGCCCCAGTGCGTATGAACCAAGGCCACCGCTCAAGATCGTCGTAACCGCAATCACCAGGCGCTGCGGCTTGGTATCGCGCTGGCAATCGTCACCCATTCTTTTGAAGAACACAAAATAGATGATAGTCGCCGCCGCCAAAGCGGGGGCCTGTCATCCGAGAAAATCTGCGCCGCAGGTCGTGAAGTTCGTACACCGACTGTCGAACGCCTGGCACTCCCTTGAGAATTTGCCGCATTCGCGCGCTCAGGGGATTTGCCTTGGGCGGAGCTGCAAGGTCCTCAACCTCCCGGTGCCCATACTGCTCCAAATGAATAACCGTCATTCCGAGCGCATGCGCAAGCATATCGACCGTCGAAACATGGAGATATTGCATATGCTCAAGGTCTACGCGAAAACCAATCCATTCATCTGGCTCGTTTGGCTGCCGCCTACACCCGGCCGTCCCGTTCGGAGTTGTTATCGCCAGCAAACCTCCGGGGCGTAGCTTTGTCACGGCGGCTTGGAGAGCCTGAACTGGCTTGAGGGGATGTTCAATGAACTCAAACATGGTAATCAGGTCGAAATCGCTCCCACCATCCGTATACTGTTCAAGTGTTTGACACAGACAAGGAATTCCCAGCTTCGTGTTGGTAAACGCCACCACTTCCCTCGAGACGTCCAGACCGACGACTTCCGCCCCCATGCTCGCCATGATGATCGCCTTTTCCCCAAAGCCACATCCAACATCCAAGACCTTTCTGCTTTGAAACGAATGCAATAGTGCATTTATTCTCAGGAAAACATAATCCTCCGTCGCCCTGCTCTTGGCACTTGCGAGCAAGTACATTGCCATTTCATCCGTGAGGGGGCGCGGACACGTCTCCGCCCAATAGACGGCATAAAATCTTTCCAGTGCCCCCTCGTCCACTTGCAGTGCAACGTAGTAACACCGGCAATTTCCACACTGCGCGACCGGCAGGCCATCTGGTCTAATTAGTAACGTAGGCCCGGCCCCGTCGCAAAATGGACAGCACCGCACCACTCTGGGGAAAGGATTCCACTGGGGAAGCCTGTAATCCAGTTGGGGAAGCTGAAGAGAATCTTTGTACATTGACTTAGCTACAATGTTCTGCGTTGGAGTTATCGTCGAACCTAGTGTACGCGGAATCGATAAAGTGGCGACCACGCTGAGATGGCATTGAGCAGAAGAATGATCATATTTAGCAAAACGGCAAAAGGTTAGCGATTTTTCGCGATCCTGGCGTTGTCGGATAGCTCTTCGGGTGTGGCTCGTCGGACGGCGCAAGGAAGACCTCATCAATCTCGATCGGTTGCCCATGCCGCGCAAGAACTCGCTCAAGTGCGTTCAGAATATCTTGGGCAGTGATATCTCGCATGCACCGGCGGTCGAAGTCGCAGTCGTTCCATAGCCAGCAGGGAGCGCAAGGGATGTGTGTTTCCACGTTCTCATTGCAGGAATATCCTGACTGCCAAGCGTGTTCGCGCCCTCCGTAGATTATTACGGAGCGACATTCAACGGCGCGCGCCAAATGCGCCAGGAGACCCGAAGTGCCTAAGAAGCAATAGGACTGGCTCAAAACGGTAGCGGTTTGTCGAAGGGTCGTTTTGCCTCGCAGGTCCATCACCCTGTCGAGCAACCTGTCGTTCTGGGTTCCAATTTGCAACACGCGATAGTCGGCGTGTCTAGCGGCGAATTCGTCAATGACGCTCTGCATGCGATCATGAATCCAGACTTTGTTCTGCATCCATGATCCGTGAGTCATTTCGCCCACGGATTGAACGCACATTTGTCTAGGAGCATATCGGCCACCGGAAGCCTCACTCTCGTTTTGGAAATACCACGGTCGTAGCTGTACAGGCCCTTCAATGCCTGCTGACCGGCATAGAATCGCAAGAATATGCTCTCGAGGCGGAACCTCGTAGGCAGCTGCGATTGGCATTTCCGAGTAACGCAACGATTTGCGCCACCTGCCGAGCAGGTTCGAATGGCGCAGCGCCCAATGCCGACTATCCAGGATCAATGAATAGTCGGGGTTGCCGCGCAGCAGCTCGGCTGCGGACGATATCTGCCAAACAGCTAAATCAGGTCTCCGAAAACGCAACTCATGAGCAACGCAAGTTAGAAGCAGTTCATCACCGAGCCCGCCCAGAAAATGGAGTATGACATCCGGCCTTCCATGACGGAGAGTCCATAGCGCTCCGCTCTCGATCCGAATGGCTTGAGCTACCTTCGATGGCGACAGCAGTTTGCTCCATCTCATGCGGGCTTTCTAGCGCACACAAAAAAGGAGTAGAAATGGTCAGGGCCATCATCGCGATCGACAATGGTAAGACCGATTGTGACGAGGTGATCACAGATGACTTCGGAGTCCGGCGCCCATTTGTGCTCTGGCGCCATGTAGGGATTTCGGGGATGCCATAGTCCGCAATCCGGATGCGGGAGGTAAAGGAAAAGTTGACCGCCCGCTTTTAACTTGCTGACCCACCTGCCAAGTTCTGGTCTCCAGTCCGCAATATGCTCCAACGTATGCGCACTAAAGATGTAGTCCTGCGAAGCAGTCGGAATGTCGTCCAGGGAATGCCCCAGCCCCGGTCCGCGGACCAGATCGATAGGGGTGCTTCCCGGTAACGGCCAGTACCCGGCTCCGACGTCGAGTCCAATTCCTTTGCAGTACTTCAGCGCGGTCCGCTCGATCGCACGAGAAGTACCTCCGACCGTAAGGTAGTCCGGATAGACGTGATTCTCAAACTCCCATCCACCGCGGACCCTTTTCATTCCGGATGCCAACAAGAAGCCGTACTGGTCGAACAAATCCGGATGATCGGGCATCTCTTCCAGGAGAACACGAGGCGCCAGGGCCAAACGCCGCGTCATGGGCAACATCAGGCGCAGCACGCTTTTCGCAAATCGGCGGAGCATTTTTAGGGTACCCGTCTCATTGAATACGCGATACGTAAATCACCGTGACTCCACTCTTCGGCCAATCTCGGCTCACAACATCCCGCTCAAAATCCACTTACGCACAATTGCACCGCTCACCAGCTAATTTTGCAAATATCCATAGGTCCAGATTCCACCATCGATCATGGCCTTATGGATCCACGCGCTCCAGCTAACTCAATCAGGGGTTGTTGTTCCCGATTTGGCGGCAACAATGCACCGCCCATCGGGTTCTTCGTTGATCAATTCAATCGAGTAACCACATGTTGCGAGCAGCATTTCTGCTCGCAACATGTTGACAATCGAATGTATCTCGATCAAAAGTACCGGGCGATGTGCTCTTAAGATCCGCTGCGCTCCACTCAGCACCAAACATTCCGCCCCCTCGACATCCAGCTTGACAAGCGCGGGAATATCCTTGACCCCAAGCAAACTCAACTCATCAAGAGAAGTAGTCCTTACAGTCTGCGGCAAGAATTCATTTTTGCGGAAGACCTCTTCGCCTACCGTAGGATAAACATCCCCGAGTTTGCTCCCGCTGCTAGCCCCGCTTTCCACGTCTGGGTTGAAATAAAAGCGAGCCGTCCCGCACTTGTCTGAAACCGCCAGATCGTATACCGCTATACGGGATTCCAGATCTGGGCTTCTTAATAAGATAGTTCTCATGCGGTCCCGATTGAAGCTATTCGGCTCGAATGCATAAACTTTGCCGCCCGGACCGACCAGTTCCGCAAAGCACATCGCGTGAAATCCGACATGCGCACCCACGTCAAATACGGCTTTGCCTGATAGATCGAGATTCCTGGCATATTCAAAGAGCTCACGATCGTAAGTTCCATGGACCATATCGCTTTGCCACGAGCTTGTTCGAGCATCTAAGAAGATGGGTCTTCCTTTGAGAATTCCACGCTCGATTCGATACCACCTCGGACGATAAGTATGTGCAAACCGATAATATAATTTAGCAATCAACCCATAAATTATTGGTGGTGTAACCTCTCTGATAACTCGTTTAAACATCCTTCCGATTCCCTTCAACCTCGACCTGCATTTCGACATCGCATAATATGGGCCAATTAGGGTAGCGCACGCGAAAGTCATCGCTGGATTGTTGGACAATCGCGCACTTGAGCGCGCTGACGACATGATCGAAATACAGACCTCCACCCTTCGAGCCGATGGCCAAGTCGGCAACCAAATCCGACACCGTAAGCTTTGGCGGCCGGAACAAAAGCCGGGCCCGAATGCGCTTCGCTTTTGGAAGGCTAGGAAGGTCGTACATCTGGTGTGAAAAATTCCATAACGGCCGCCTCAACGAATCGTAGAACGATAGATTTACCTCCAGGGAAATTTGACTGGGATTGTCCACCTCGACGACGACGCAAATGGGGACACCGGTCTTGAATTGGGTAGTTACACCGCCTTCTGCATGCTCAAACCACGCCCTCGCAATCCTAGGTCCGCTTGGCGAGGCTAGCCGCCCGCTCTCATAGACGAGATCGCCATCGGTAGACAGGTACCGCTCAACAACTCGTTCGGTATCTCCCGAAAATGCTATTCGCCCTGATCCTAGTAGAATCGCCTTGTTGCAAAGTGAAGAAATCGCGGAAATGTTGTGGCTAACAAATAACACCGTACGACCTTCTCTGCTAACCTCGTCCATGCGTCCTAAAGATTTCCTCTGAAACTGCGCATCACCAACAGCGAGAACCTCGTCTACCATTAATATTTCAGGCTCAAGGTACGCAGCAACCGAAAACGCAAGCCTCATATACATGCCTGAGGAGTATCTTTTCACTGGTGTATCTAGAAATGTCTCAACCTCGGCGAAGTCAACAATCTCATCGAATTTGCGTTTAATTTCGTGCCTGCCCATCCCAAGAATTGCGCCGTTCAAATAGATGTTTTCGCGCCCAGTCAATTCGGGATGAAATCCGGTGCCCACCTCCAGAAGACTTGCGACTCTTCCAGTGATGCTTATCCGCCCGCTGGTCGGCTCAGTCACGCGCGAGAGAATCTTGAGCAGCGTCGACTTGCCGGCGCCGTTTCGCCCGATGATTCCGACGCGATCACCCTCCTGAACTTCGAAGTTAAGATCCTTCAATGCCCAAAACTCTTCCGCAGTGGGATCGGTTTCAGTAACCGAGCCATTGCCTGAGAATGGACGCAGGACTCTTCGTCCAAGCGCTTTCGCGCTCCCCGCAACAACATCTCTCAACGCGGTGTATCGCTCCTTTTTCTGATGGCTGATCAGGTACTTCTTGGAAAGATTCTCGACGGAAATGGCGACTGTCATGTGCGCTTTCAGATCACGTCGGCAAAAGACTTTTCGGTCTTGCGGAAGTACATGATCCCGGTGACAAAAACCAGCCCGACCAGACAGAGGGAGACCGTGAAGCCGGGCCAATAGAGTTGCGCATTTCCGCCCAGTATCGCCCAGCGAAAGCCGTCGATGACTCCGACCATTGGATTCAGTGAATAGAGCAGGCGCCATTGCTGGGGGATGACATTGCTGCTGAAGCCTACGGGCGAGATATAGAGCCCAAACTGGACGACGAACGGAATGATGTAGCGAAAGTCCCGGTATTTCACATTGAGCGCTGCCATCCATAGACCCGCGCCCATGGCGGCAGCGAAAGCGATCAGAATAAACAAAGGTAGGGTCAGGATCCGCCAATCAGGCACGAAACCATACCAGAGCATCAGCGCAACCAGAATGGCGCCCGAGATCAGGAAGTCCACGAAGCTCACGATCACCGCGCTGCCGGGAATGACGAGTCGTGGGAAGTAAATTTTGGAGATCATGTTGGCATTACCGATAAGGCTGTTCCCCGCCTCGCTGAACGCATTAGCAAAGAATTGCCAGGGGAGCATCGCGGCAAAAACCAGGATCGGATAGGGCACGCCATCGGAGGGCAATTTCGCCAGCTTTCCGAACACGATGGTGAGAATGATCATGGTCAGCAAGGGCCGGATCAGTGCCCAGGCCACGCCAATCGCAGTTTGCTTGTAGCGCACGAGAATATCGCGCCAGGCGAGAAAATAGAATAGCTCTCTGTAGCGCCAGAGATCCCGCCAGTAATGGTGCTCTGTGCGGCCGGCTTCGATGACCAGGGTTTGCTTGGGCGTCATGATTTCGAGTTGCCGCTGGGGGCTTCGGTTTGCACCCGGAGATTATAGCAAGGGGGCGGGTCGGGGCGAGGGCGCCCCTCCGACAACCCGACCCCTGTTGGACGTTCGCTCTCGGGCCAGCCGGTGTTCTGTTTTGGCACCGATCGCGGCGGGGGCGCCGCTCCAACAGGACGGCGCAGTTCGCGGCTAGCGCGTCGTTCCAAGCACCCGCTTTTCCCAAGCCAGCGCCGAACGCGTAATCGCGTCCAGGCTGGTGCCGCGCGGCTGCCAGCCGAAGGCGGCTTTGATTCGTTCATTGGCTGCGACGAGCCGCGCCGGGTCGCCGGCGCGCCGTTTGCCGACGCGCACTGCGAAATCCACGCCCGACGCCTGTTTCACTGCTTCGATCACCTCGCGCACGCTGTAGCCGCGACCGTAACCGAAATTGACTACGGCAGAGTCGCTGCCGCGTCTCAGGTAGGCGAGCGCCTCGAGATGCGCCTGCGCAAGGTCTTCGACGTGGATGTAATCGCGGATGCAGGTGCCGTCGGCCGTCGGGTAGTCGTCGCCGAAAATCGTCATCTCAGGGCGCA
>ORMF010069636.1_pt1 | contig 16833 bp, 20 predicted proteins | sample 1779871 | NCBI WGS metagenome assembly ORMF01 (sample SAMEA104232316, study PRJEB22302) | groundwater metagenome | biome: forest; feature: aquifer; material: groundwater | place: USA | collected 2011-08-07 | depth 5.4 m
AAGGTCCGGCAAGATTTGCGAAGTCAATTACCGCCTTAGCTATGGGACACGCTCCGCTAGCAGGCTATAACAGCATCGAAGAAACTACCATGAAATTTATCGAAAATGTGGCGTGGTGTTCTATTCCCCCTGCACGCAGGGCTGTTCTTGAGGTGCTTAAGGCCAAAGGAGCTGTATCGGTCAAGGAGATTGCGACTGAGGCTGGCTTACCCTGGGCCACCACTGATCTGATTCTTGAGGATTTAGAAGCCTTAAAACTAGCCAAGAACGAAATTAATGGGCATCTTACTATCTGGACTACAAGCCCAATGTTCAACAAGCTAATGGACAAATGGAATGAGGGCAATTTGCCTTTAGGGGGAAATGGGGCATGACCCGTCACAAACAATTACGGGGCGTACCTTATTTATTACTCCCTATAGGGGAGGGGTTTGTTTGTGATAGATAGGGCTCGGCGCTGGCCATTATGGGCGAATTGCCCAAAGTGAAGCCAAAAGCAGGGAGGACTTTATGGAACAAAGTAGTGAGAGCTTCAAGAGAAAGAAAGGCCTATTAAAGAATGCGTGTGTAGTTACCCGGACTGATCGAGTGAAGCTTCGGACTCTGGCCGTTAGCCTGCGCGAGGAACTCAAGCCTCAAGGAGTTAGGGAAGAGTTTGTTTTCGAGAAGCTAATCCTCGATATAAGCCGCTTGGGAAAGCTTTATGCATATGAAACCAAACATCTTCTGGATGAAAACAGACTTCACAACATTGATGACCGCATGGATCGTTTTTTGAGGTTCAAAAAAGCCGTGCAAAAAGACATTTCGGATGGCTATAAGCGCCTTGAAGACCTCAAAGAAGCACGTTTTGACGCATCTTAGCTACGATGAGATGGAATATTAGTAAGACATAACTTATTAGCATATAAGGTTTTAACGTACTTTAAAATAGAATTTTCATCACCCCTAAAAAGGAAAGAAAGAGAGGATTTAACATGATTTGGAACAGATGTTCAAGGCGTTATAAAAGCCATTGAATTATTGTGTATATAGATGTATAATGTTGATATGTCAGAAAAGAAGGTAATCACCATAAATGAAGCCGCTGAGTTGCTAGGCGTTTCAACAATGACGCTTAGGCGGTGGGACAAAGCAAAGAAGCTTAAATCCTATCGGCACCCTATCAATCGTTATCGCCTCTACCGACGAGATGAAATATTGAAGCTAAAGAAGAAAATAGAGGGCAAATGAAAGTAGCATTGTATGGGCGCGTCTCAACGGAAAGACAGGAGAAACAGGAGACCATTCAGTCTCAGCTTGAGGCGCTACGGGCATATGCTAAGAAGGAAAAGTACGCCGTAATCGACGAGTACCTTGACGAGGGGTATAGTGGTGAGCTTTTAGACAGACCCGCCCTTGATAAGTTACGGGACGATGCCAAGAAAAAGCTATTTGATGCCGTTCTTGCTCATTCGCCCGATAGACTTTCAAGAAATCGAAAGAATTGGCATATTGGATTTCTTCAAGAAGAGCTATCAAAAAATGATGTCAGAATTATTTTCTTAAATCGCCCTGATAGCAAAGATACCCCAGAAGATGAGCTTATGGGTGGTATGCAAGGTCTTATCGCTGCGTATGAGAAAACCAAGATTCTTGAAAGGACTCGCAGAGGCAAATTACACAAAGCTCATAGTGGCTTTTTAATTGGTTCTATCCCGCCCTATGGCTATCGGTATATCCCCGGCAACAGAATCACCAGGGAATTCGGCCATTACGAGCTTTTGGAGACCGAGGCCAAGATCGTGAAGCTAATCTTCGATCTCTTTGTAAACGGTCGCCTTTCCATTCGCTCTGTAGCGAAGGAGCTTACTTATAGAGGTATTCAGCCCCGGAAGGGTAAAAAATGGGGTGTTTCAAGCTTGCATAGAATTATACGAAATGAGACCTACACGGGAATAACTCATTACAACAAGAATATTTCGGTAGAGACGGAGAACCATAGGAGCGGTAACAAGTATCGCCGAACTAAGAATACGAGCCGTCGTTTAAGGCCAAGAGACCAATGGGTTGCTATTTCCTTACCGGAAGGCCTCAAGATTATTGATAAACTGTTATTCGATCAAGCCCTGGAGCAGTTAAAACTTAATGCCGCGCGGTCACCGAGAAATGTGAAGTATCAATACCTTCTTAGGGGTATGGTTCGTTGCGCCAAATGTGATGCTCCTTACACCGGCAGCCCTTGTCACGATAGGCTTTATTACCGTTGCGGCGATAAACATAGGAAATTCCCATTGCCGAAAGAATGTAGCGCCTCAATGGTAAAGGCCAGCGATTTAGAATCAGTTGTGTGGGAAACAGTTTCACACGCTATCAAGAACCCGAAGCTGATCGCCTCCAAAGTATTGGAACTCGAAAAACGTGCCTCTTCTCGAAAAGATAGCGGTCTTAAAGATATTCAGGCCGTTGAGAAAGAAATCAGTTCATTGGCCGATGAAGAAAACCGCCTTCTGGACGCCTACCGTGAGCAGGTCATTACGATAGACCAATTAAAAGAGCAAATGGCTAAGATTCGGGATAAGAAAACTCAGCTTGAGCAAGAAAGAAGCGTTTTGGCAAGCAAGGCGGCCAATTCTCTCTCAACTAGCCAGACTAGGCGCACAATCAAAGACTATTGCCGGATTATCTCAAAGCAAATTGATAAGAAAAGCCAGACCTTTGAGGGCAGGAGAGACATCCTTTTGCGGTCAGTGAACCGCATTCTATTGCAAGGCAAAGACCTGAGAATTAAATTATCCATTCCGTCCTACCAAGAAGATAACCTACCTGCCGGAGATATTGCGTCCATATCGTCCTGATGATCGGTCCGCCGGGCGCCGGCAAGACCATGCTGGCCAAGCGCATCCCCACCATCCTTTCAAATTTTAGCCTCGACGAGGCGATAGAGACAACGAAGATACACAGCGTCGCCGGACTTCTTTGCTACAAGTCAGCGCTGCTGGCGACGCGCCCTTTCAGGGATCCGCATCACACGATTTCGAATGTCGCAATGATCGGCGGCGGCGCCCATCCCAAGCCGGGCGAGGTCAGTCTCGCGCATCACGGTGTGTTGTTTCTGGATGAGCTGGCCGAGTTCAACCGGAACGTGCTCGAGGTGCTCAGACAGCCGCTGGAGGAGGGTCGCGTCACGATTTCGCGCGCCGCCTCCACGCTGACTCTGCCGGCGCGTTTCATGCTGGTCGCGGCGATGAACCCCTGCCCGTGCGGGTATTACACGGACCCCAAAAAGGAATGCCACTGCTCGGCCATTCAAATAAAAAAATATATGTCCAAGATTTCCGGCCCTCTACTGGACAGGATAGACATACAGCTCGAGGTCCCGTGCCTGAAAACCGAGGAGATCACCTCGAAGGCCCGTGCTGAAGGCTCGGACGTCATACGCGGGCGTGTCGACAAGGCCAGGCACAAGCAGAGGGAGAGGTACGCGGCCGAGCGCATTGCATGCAACTCGGAGTTGGAGGCTCGGCAGGTGGAAAAGTTTTGCCAGGTGACGCCGGATGCCGAGAACCTGCTGAAGCTGGCCATTCAGGAGTTGGGATTTTCGGCGCGCGCCTATCACAAGGCGCTTAAAGTCGCGCGCACTATCGCCGATATCGAGGACAGCATCGAGGTCACGGCCACGCACGTGTCCGAGGCCATCCATTACCGCAGCCTGGACAGGAATTTCTGGGCGTAGTTGTTTTGATAAATAATCAAAATATACTTGACAAATAAACAAACATCCGGTAACCTTCGCTTAAGATAAGGAACACCCCATGAAAAAGCCGTTTTTTAAGTCTGTTTTGTTCTGCCTGATCTCGGCGGCCTGCCTGGGCGCCGAGTGGCTACCTATCTCCAAGAACCTGTCCCCTCAAAATGTGCTCTCTCTGGCCGTTGATCCGCTTGACGCGGCCGTGGTTTTCGCGGGCTCGGACAGGCAGGTGTTCAAGACCGTTGACGGAGGGGGCTCGTGGGAAAAAGTGTTGAGCTTGAAAGGCGCTTCGAATCAAGTCCGAGCCATTTACACCGACCCCTATGAGACAAACACCGTCTATGTAGCCACCGACCACGGTGTCTTGCGCTCGCGCGAGAACGGCAAGCGTTGGAAGCCTATTTTGAAAGACATCGGCGGCAGGCGCCAGTCCGTTTATTGCCTGGCCAACCGCCGTGACGAGCCAGGTGTGCTGTGGCTGGGGACGTCAAACCGGCTGTATCAATGGAATTCGCGCGGCAACGGGCTCACACGGGTCCCTGGCTGGCCCGCCATTGCTGTTTACTCCATCTATTTGAGTGACGCGCCGCAGCCTCTGGCGATCCTTGCCACGGAAAAAGGCATTTATAAAAAAGAGGGTGCGTCACCGTCTTGGGAGAGGGTGCATGTGGAGACGCCTGGTGAATCCGCCGCCAATCCGGAGGAGACGGGTCTTCAGCAGTTCAATATCGAGGAATTGACCGGCGGACCTCATTTTTCAAACATCATTTACATCGAACAAGCGCGGCAGTTCTACGCGGCCACTCCACGCGGCATTCTGGAGGCCCCTGAAAACGCCTCACACTGGAAGGCTATGGACGGGCAGACACTGCCAAATCCCAAAATCAATTTCATTGCGCGTTCTTCGCAGACTTTTTATGTCGGTACTCCGCAGGGCCTGTTTCAATGGGACGCCAAGTCCAAAATCTTTCGCGAGCTGGAAGGTCTGTCGGCGGTGAATACGGTGGCCTATCACGCGGCGGGTGACTATCTTTTAGTCGGTACCGAAAAAGGCGTGTTCAAGCTGTTGCATCCCGAACTCAATCTCATGCTGCCGGGCGGCGAATACCGCCCGGTCTTGTCCGAAAACATTCTCGCGCAGTTCAAGCACGAGCCGGACATCCGTCAGGTGCAGCAGGCGGCCGTGCTTTATGCCGAAGTGCATCCCGATAAAATACGCGCCTGGCGTCAGGCGGCCGCGCGCAAGGCACTGTTTCCGGATCTGTCCCTGAACGCTGACATGAGCCACGACCAGAATGTGGACCTGGACCGCGGCGGCACAGGAGACCCGGATAAGTTTATACTGGGTCCCGAGGAAAAAAGCCGTGACTGGTCGGTGGGCGTGAGTTGGGATCTGGGGGACCTGGTGTGGAACGGTGACCAGACGTCCATCGACGTGCGCTCGCGTCTGATGGTCGAGCTCAGGCAGGACATCCTGAATGAGGTTACTCATCTTTATTTTGAGAGGCGCAGGCTTCAGATAGAGATGTCGCTCGCGCCGCCCCGCGAGCTGCCTCTGGAATTGGAAAAGAAAGTGAGACTGGAAGAGCTTACGGCGGAGATCGATGCTTTGACTGACGGGTTCTTGACGCAACATCTAAGCAATGCCCAATGAGGGGAGCCCACCCATGGAAACGGCTGTTGTCTATGAATGTGAAGTGAGGGATAGATTGGTTTTTTCGCGTGGCGTGTTGGCGTTGCTCAGGGACACCGAGCTTTTTGGCCCTATGCTGGACAAGGCCATAGAAGACCTGGATTTCGTGATAGAGAAGGCCGAGCGCGGCCAGCTTCACTTTTAATCATTCGCGCGGACCGCGCCGCGCGCCTACCTTTGATTCATCTTGTATTGCATGGCCCACCTTCGTTAGAATAATCCTGCCTGTTCGAGTTGACATTCCCATTTGCTGCATGGATAATGTCGAAATATTTAATTTCAGAGACGCGGAGAAAGAATGAACGAGAAGTATTACGGCGGATGGCTGCCGATAGATATTTCCACGCACGGCGCGGGTATCGACCGGTTGATCGGGGTGCTGCATATTGCCATGGCCGTGCTTTTTATCGGCTGGGTTGTTTTCATGATGTACACGCTGGTCCGTTTTCGCCAGCGCGGCGGGCATAAGGCCGATTATCACGTCAAACATTTCAAGGCGCCGACATACATCGAAGTCGGTGTCGCGCTGTTTGAGCTGGTGCTGCTCACCGCTTTCGCGATGCCGCTTTGGAACCAGGTGAGGACGGAGAGGCCGCCGGCCGACAAGTCACTCGAGGTGAGGGTGGTGGCTCAGCAGTTCGCCTGGAACATCCATTATCCCGGCGGGGACGGCAAGTTCGGAAAAACCGACCCCAATCTCATGAGCGCGTCCAACCCCTTGGGGCTGGACTCCAGCGACGGTGCGGCCAAAGACGACATCACCACCATCAACCAAATGCATGTGCCCGTGAACAAGCCGGTGATAGTCCATCTTTCTTCCAAGGACGTGATCCACAGCTTCACGGTGCCTGTGATGCGCGTCAAACAAGATTCCATTCCGGGTGAGACCATCGCGCTTTGGTTTGAGGCTAAAGACACCGGTGATTTCGAGATCGCCTGCGCTCAGCTCTGCGGCCTCGGCCATTACCGCATGCGCGGTTTCTTCATCGTCGATACTCAGGAAAAATTCCAGCAGTGGTTGGCCGAGCAGGCGCCGGCCGCCCCAGCCCCGGCCGAGCCTGTGGTGCAAGCGGCCGTGATGCCCGCGGCAGGTGAGACACATCATGAGTGAAGCCCACGCCCATAAAGAACTGCCGTTTTGGCAGAAGTATATTTTTTCACAGGATCACAAAGTCATAGGCATTCAGTACGGGGTGACCGGGCTTGTGTTTCTCCTGTTCGGGTTTGTCCTGGTGATGCTGATGCGCTGGCAGATGGCCTATCCCGGTCAGCCGCTTCCTTTTATTGGGCAGTGGTTTCCTGAGACGCAGATGATAGGCGGCATCATGCTGCCCGAATTCTTTTATCAGCTGGGTGCCATGCACGGCACCATCATGGTGTTTCTGGGCGTGGTGCCTTTGGCCGTGGGCGGTTTTGGCAATTACGTCGTGCCGCTTCAGATCGGGGCGCCGGACATGGCGTTTCCCAAGCTCAACATGATAAGCTACTGGCTTTATTTCATCGGCGGCGTGATTATGTTCGCCAGTTTCTTCGCGCCCGGAGGAGCCGCGCAGTCAGGCTGGACGTCCTACCCGCCTCTGGCCGATATCGCCGCGGACGGCCAGACCTGGTGGCTAATAGGCATGGCCTTCCTGATCAACTCTTCTCTCTTGGGCTCGGTCAATTTCATAGTGACTATCGTTCAACTGCGCGCCGACGGCCTGTCTTTTGACCGTCTGCCGTTTTTCGTGTGGGCGCAGTTTGTCACGGCATTCCTTTTACTTCTGGCTTTCCCGCCGCTGATGGCCGCGGCAGTGCTGCAGCTCATGGACAGGCTTGCAGGCGCGAGTTTCTTTTTGCCATCGGGGCTTGTGGTCAACGACGCGGTTGCGCAGGTGAGCGGGGGAGGCAACCCCGTGCTTTGGCAGCATCTTTTCTGGTTTCTCGCGCACCCCGAGGTGTACGTGCTCATCCTGCCCGCCATGGGCATAGTCGCCGAGATCATCGCCTGCAACACGCGCAAAACGCTTTATGGCTACAAGGCGCTGGTATATTCGGTGATATTCATCGGTTTCATGTCCTTCATCGTCTGGGCGCATCACATGTTTCTCACGAACATGGGGACAACGATGAGCGCGTTTTTCCAGGTCACCACGATGATCATCTCCATCCCTTCGATAGTCATTTTGACTTCGCTGGTGCTCAGCCTCTGGGGCGGCTCGATACGCTTCAATACGCCGATGCTTTTTGCTCTGGCGTTTCTTCCGATGTTCGGCATCGGCGGGCTCACCGGCCTGCCGCTGGGCCTGGCCGCCTCCGACATCCATCTGCATGACACCAATTACGTGATAGGCCATTTCCACTACGTCGTGGCGCCCGGCACTATCTTCGCGCTGTTCGCCGGTATTTATTACTGGTTTCCCAAGGCCACCGGCAGGCGCATGTCCGAGGTCCTGGGTAAAATTCACTTTTTCCCGTCGCTGCTGCTGATGAACTGTATTTTCATGCCTATGCTGGTACAGGGATTGGCGGGGGTCTTGCGGCGCATGTACGACCCGATGCAGTACGCGCATGCCCAGCCGTATCAAGGGCTGAGCGTTTTTTCGTCTATTTCGGCCTGGCTTCTGGGATTGGCGCAAATCCCTTTTATCATCAATTTTATCTACAGCCTGTTTTGGGGCAAGAAGACAGACGACAATCCTTGGCAGGCCACGACTCTGGAGTGGTCCACACCGACGCCTCCGCCGCACGGCAACTTTCTCAAGGTCCCTCAGGCTTACCGCGGTCCTTATGAATACAGCGTACCCAACGGAAAAAAGGATTTTTGGCCGCAGGGTGACAAGGAGCACAATTAATGTCCGACGTCGCCGCCATCCGGTATATCACCAAGCCGCACCCGGTCACCGGTGTGACCAATTCAAAGCTCGGCATCTGGTGTTTTCTGGCGTCGGAGGTGATGCTGTTCGGCGCGTTGTTTTCGGCCTATATCCTTCTGCGCACGGGCGCCTCATCCTGGCCGATGGGGTCTACGCTCCTGAATGTGCCTCTGGCCACGCTCAACACGCTGGTGCTGATAGTCTCGAGCGTCACGATGGTGATGGCCTGGGCATCGCTGGCGATGAAAGACCTGGGCAAATACCGCCTTTTTCTGGCCGCTACCATCCTCTTGGGCATCGTGTTTCTTGTGGTGAAAGGTTTCGAGTACGGGCATAAGTTTGAGCATCATCATTACCCCAAGACCAGCACGTTTTACGCGATCTACTTCACGCTCACCGGCCTTCACGGTATACACGTCATCGGCGGCATCCTGGTGAACCTCTATTTCCTGTTTCCCGGCAGTGCGTTGTGGGAGAAGAACCCGGAGCAGTTGACTAACCGTGTGGAATGCGCCGGGCTTTACTGGCATTTTGTCGACCTGGTTTGGATATTCCTGTTTCCCGTGCTATATTTATTATAGGAAGATAAAAATGAGCGATGACCATTCCCCCGAAGCGGTAAGACAGCACGTCAGGACCTATATCAACGTGTTCGTGGCCTTGGCCGTGCTCACTGTGCTCACCGTGGCCGTGTCTTATATCCACTTACCGCACGCGCCGGCGACGCTAGTCGCGCTTTTCATCGCTGCGGTGAAAGGGGCCCTGGTAGCGCTGTTTTTCATGCACTTGAGAAGCGAGAAAATAATCATCCGCTGGATACTCGCGCTCGCGTTTTTCTTTTTTCTTTTTCTTTTGATTTGCCCCACGCTGCATCACGCTTAAGAGAGGTCGGCATGTCTCTCAAGGTCTTCCACGTCTTTTTCATTCTGGTCTCTGACGCGCTCGCCGTCGGGTTCGCTTTCTGGGCGATGCGTCCTTCCGCCGGTCCCAGAGACGCCTCGGTGGCGGTGCTGGGCATGGCCTCGCTGGCTTTAAGCGCGGCGCTTTCGGTTTACCTGGTCTGGTTTTTTAAAAAGGTAAAAAAAGGTTTTAACGCATGAGCATCTCCTGGCTGTCTGTTGCCTGCAGTGTTTGTTTCGGCGATCCCCAGTCCCCGATTACCCGGGGGACGCTGGCCGGTGTATTTTTCCTGTTGATCGTGGTGCTGACAGTGCTCGGGGCCATCGCCTGCACGGGGTGGGTATGGGCGCGCCGGGCCAAAAAACTCGGCGAGCACAGTTTCTGACAATAGAAAGGACAGGCTATGCTGGCTATCATCAGTATTTTTCCGCTGGGTAAGGGCGACAGTCTCACCCCGTACGTCGCCGAGGCCCTTAAAGAAATCGATAAAAGCGGCCTGGACTACCGTCTGACCGCGATGGGCACCATTCTCGAAGGGGAGTGGGACGCGGTGATGAAGGTGATAGGCAAGGTGCGTGAAAGACTGCTGCAGAAGTCGGACCGGATTTACATGACCGTGTCCATCGACGACCGCAAAGACAAGCGCCGTCGCATCGAGACCAAAGTGAAGTCTGTCGAAGAGGCATTGAAGAAAACCCTTAAAAAATAAGCGGATCACCCTTATGAACGTCGCTGTTTTGGGCGCCTCCGATGACCCCCAAAAATACGCTTACCAGGCCATCCGTTTTCTTACTGCGAAAGGGCACCGTGTGTTTCCCATACATCCCACGCTCAAGCGCGCCGCGGACACGGACGTCTATCCCTCGCTCGCAGCGGTCCCCGGGGCCGTGCACACGGTGACGCTGTATCTTTCAGCGAAGCATTCGTCTCATGTTGCTTCCGAGATATTGAAAAAAGCTCCCGCAAGGATCATTTTCAACCCCGGAGCCGAGAACCCGACCCTTGAGGCGGCAGCTGCTTCGCGGGGTATAGTCACCCTGAACGCCTGCACGCTGGTGCTGCTCAAGACTAACCAGTTCTGAATTTTTTATTGCCTCCCGGGTTTGCATAACTCTTTTGAATAGTTTATGATAGAGCGATGAGCTTTCAGGAAAGACTGGTCCGTGTTCGCGAGCGCATCGAAGGGGCCGCTTCGAAGTCCGGGAGACAGGCCAAGGACATCTTTGTTGTGGCCGTGACCAAGGGCGTGACGACGGAAAAAATCGACGAGGCCAGACAGGCCGGGATCTCTTGTTTTGGTGAAAATAAAGTGCAGGAGGCCCAGGAGAAGGTAGACGCCCGGCCCGACCTCGAATGGCATATGATCGGCCATCTGCAGTCGAACAAAGTGGCCGACGCCGTGAGGCTTTTCAACGTGATCCAGTCTGTGGACTCGGTGCGGCTGGCGGAAAAGATAAGTGGAGAGGCCGTCAGACAAAACAAACCGATGACCGTGCTTTTGGAAGTGAACGTTGCCCAAGAAGAGCAGAAATACGGTTTCAAGTCCGAGGAGCTCTACGCGGCCATCGAATCGATGACTGCGATGCCGCAATTAAAAATAGCGGGCCTGATGGGCATGGCGCCGAACGTGGCGGACCCGGAGCCGCGCCGGCAGGCTTTCAAAAAACTCAAAGGCCTCTTCGGCGTTTGCAAATCGATCAAAACCGAAAACATGCAGATGCGGTATTTGTCCATGGGTATGAGTGACGATTTTGAGATAGCCGTCGAAGAGGGGGCGAATATGGTCCGTTTGGGAAGGGTGCTGTTCAAATGACAGTTGCTTCGGCGCTTTCGGGGCTCAAGGTCGGGATCATCGGCGCGGGCAACATGGGCCAGGCGCTGGCTCGCGGCCTGGTCGAAAAATCGGTGTATCCGCAGAACATACGCGTCTTCGATGTCGACGGGAAAAAACTCGCGGCGCTGGCCAAGGAGGCGCATGTGAAGGCCGTCAAATCCAACCGCCAGTGTGTTTCCCTGTCCGACGTGGTGATCCTGGCCGTGAAGCCGCAGATCATGCGCGAGGTGATCGAGGAGATAGCCACTGTCACGGGCCGCGATACGCTGGTAGTGTCCATCGCGGCCGGCGTGCCGATGCAGAAAATCGAATCCTATTTTAAGAAGCCTGTATCGCTGATACGCGTGATGCCCAATATGCCGGCGCTGGTGGGGGCCGGTATGTCGGCGTTCAGTCTCGGCCGTCACGCCACGGCCAGGCACAGGAAGGTCGCCGAGGCCGTGCTCAGCGCGCTCGGCGAGATCGTGCAAGTCCCCGAGAAAATGCTGGACCTGGTCACGGCCATCAGTGGTTCGGGACCAGCCTATTTCTTTTTGCTGGCGGAAAAGCTGATCGAGGCCGGCCATCAGATGGGCATGAAAGTGGACACGGCCAAAAAACTGGCCTATCAGACCGCCTTCGGCAGCGGGAAAGTGATGGCGGAAAGCCAGGAGGACCCGGAGACTCTGATCGAGCGCGTGGCCTCCAAAGGCGGCACCACCGAGGCGGCGCTCAAGGTTTTCAAAAAACAGGGGTTTGGAAAGATCATCCTGGACGCGGTCAAGGCCGCGGACCGCCGGTCCAAAGAGCTCAGGGAAAAGTAAATTTGAAAGAGAGGGGAGCATGTTTGTTTTAGGCAATTTTTTTCAAGCCCTGGCTGTCGTGTTGGGCTATCTTCTGGAAATTATGTGGTGGTTGATCGTCATCCGAGCGCTGCTGAGCTGGGTAAGCCCCGACCCGTCGAACCCGATAGTGCGCTTTATTGAAAGGACCACAGAACCGCTGCTTGCGCCGTTCCGGCAACTGTTGCCTGCGTACCGGCTCGGTATCGACATCTCGCCGCTGTTGGCGCTTCTTTTTTTATATTTCCTCAAAATCTTCGTTGTTCAAACTCTGCTGGGCCTGGCCCTGCGTTTGCGTTAAAGGCTCAAGCCTCGCCACCCATGACTGATTACAAAAAAACCATCAACCTTCCAGTCACTGATTTCCCAATGAAGGCCGACCTCCCGGTGAGAGAGCCTCTGGTCCTTAAGAAATGGGAGACAGAAGGGCTGTATCAACAAATCCGCACCGCCTCCAGCGGACGAAAAAAATTCGTGCTGCATGACGGTCCCCCTTACGCCAACGGCGATATCCACATGGGACACGCGCTCAACAAAATCCTCAAGGACATCATCGTCAAATACAAGACCATGAAAGGCTTTGACGTGCCGTATGTGCCGGGCTGGGACTGCCATGGCCTGCCCGTGGAGCACCAGCTGTTCAAAGAGCTTAAGATCTCCAAACACCAGATCGACCCGCTGAGTTTCAGGAAAAAGGCCGCCGAGTACGCGCTCAAATTCGTGGACAAACAAAAGGCGCAGTTCCAGCGCCTGGGCATCCTGGGGGAATGGGACAAGCCGTATCTGACGCTGGACCGCGGTTTCGAGGCGGCCGTGATCGAGGCTTTCGCCAGGCTTACCGAGCGAGGTTTTATTTATCAAAGCCTCAAGCCGGTGCACTGGTGCATGTCCTGCGAGACTGCGCTGGCCGAGGCCGAGCTCGAATACGACGAGAACCATGTCTCCCCGTCGATTTATGTATTGTTTCCCGTCGACCAGGCGGAGCTCGAGAAAAAAGGCATTGTCCTCAAGACCAGCGACAAGGTCTCTTTCGCCGTGTGGACGACCACGCCCTGGACGCTGGTCGCCAACGTCGCGGTGGCACTGAGCGGCTCATTCGAATACGTATTTGTCAGAACCAAGGCGTTTGGCGTGGTGATCGTGGTGGAGGAGCGCTTGAGCGCGCTGATGGGTCTCTTGTCGCCCGAGGTGCCCGGCGATTATGAAATCATCGCCAGAAAAAAAGGCGGCGAGATCGAAGGCCTGTCGGCGCGACACCCGTTCATCGACAGGCTGTCGGTGGTGGTGCTGGCCGATTATGTCTCGGCCGCCGACGGCACCGGCGCCGTGCACACGGCCCCCGGCCACGGCATGGACGACTACAGGACGGGCCTCAAGAAAAATTTGCCCATGCTCATGCCGGTTGACGAAAAAGGAAGATTCAAAGAAGAGGCCGGTGAGTTCAAAGGACAGCATATCCTCAAGTCGAACGAAAATATACTGCAGGCGATGCAGCAAAAAGGAAATCTCGTCCATGTGGGCCAGATACGCCACTCCTATCCGACCTGCTGGCGATGCAAGCAGCCGGTAATCACGCGCGCCACCAAACAATGGTTTATGGGCGTAGACAGGATGGGGCTCAGGCAAAAGGCGCTGGAGGCGATAGGCAAGGTGCAGTGGGTGCCCGAGGTGGGACAAAACCGCATCGCGGGCATGATCGAATCGCGGCCCGACTGGTGTCTGTCGCGGCAGCGCTATTGGGGCATCCCGATCCCCGCGTTGTACTGCTCCCGCTGTGACGAGGCGTTGCTGGACCCGGCGCTGATGCGCGTCATTCGCGACACGTTCAAGAAGGAGGGCTCGGACGCCTGGTTCCAAAGATCCGCGCTTGACCTGAGCGGCGGCAGGTTTGCCTGCCCGAAATGCGGCCGCAAAGACCTGAAAAAAGGCGAGGACATTCTCGACGTCTGGTTTGAATCCGGCGCCAGTCACATCCCCGTGTTGATCGAAAGCGACAACCTCGCGTTTCCGGCAGACCTGTATTTGGAGGGCAGCGACCAGCACCGCGGTTGGTTCCAGAGCTCGCTCTGGGTCTCTATGGGCATCTCCGGCGTGGCGCCTTATCGTGCCGTGATGACGCACGGCTTCATCGTGGACGGGGAAGGAAAAAAAATGTCCAAGTCCCAGGGCAACGTGATCTCGCCGCTGGACGTGATGAAGCAGTACGGCGCCGACATCCTGCGGTTGTGGGTGATGTCCAGCGACACCTCCGACGACATACGGATCTCGACGGACAGTCTGGCGCGTCTATCAGAAGGCTACAGGAAAATCAGGAACACGTTCAAGTTTTTGTTGGGCAACCTGCACGGCTTCGACGTGGCTACCCAGGCCCTCGGTTACGACGCGCTTTTGGAGGTGGACCGCTGGGCTCTTTCGAAGCTGGAGCTTCTCAAGGAAGAGGCCTCGGCTGCTTATGAAAGTTACCACCTGCACCGCGTCTACCATCTGGTCTATAATTTCTGCGTCAAAGAGATGTCGTCGTTTTATTTGGACGTGCTCAAGGATCGCTTATACACCGACGCGCGCGATTCGATATCAGGCCGTTCCTGCCGTACCGCGCTTCACGAGATACTGACTGTTTTGGCGCGCCTTTTGGCGCCGGTGCTTTCCTTCACCTGTGAAGAGGTCACGACGCACCTGGGTCTTGCGCAAAGCATCCATCTCGAGGCATGGCCCCGGGCCAACCACAAATACCGGCAGGCATCGCTTGAGGAAAAATGGGAACGTTTCCTCTCCATCAGGGAGCGGGTTCTGAAAGCGCTCGAGGAAAGGCGTGAAAAAAAAGAAATTGGCAATTCGCTCGAAGCTGATGTAAAATTAGCACTCTTAAAACAGGACGATATTGCTTTTTTGCAGGGTTTTAAAGAAGATTTGCCGGGACTTTTCCTGGTTTCCCGCGTGAGGATTGAAGGCGCCGCCGGCGGCGAAGATGCCCTTGTGGTGACAGTGACGCGGGCTGAAGGCCGCAAATGCGAGCGGTGCTGGAATTACCGAGAGTCCGTCGGGAACGACAAAGAACACGAAACGCTTTGCCATCGCTGTGTAGGCGTTTTAAAAGGAGTTTAGAGATGGACAAGAAAGAATCCAAGATGTTCCAGGAAATCCTGCTCAAAAAGAAGGCCGCGTTGGTCAAAGGTATTGAGCACATTGCCAACGACGCGCTCAAGACTTCGCAGCGCGAGGCGACAGGCGACCTTTCGGCCTATAGCCTGCATATGGCGGACATGGCCACCGACAATTACGACCGCGAGTTCTCGCTGAGCCTGGCGGACAATGAGCAAAAGATCCTCAATCGCATCACCGCCGCGCTGGAAAAAATCGAGAACAAGACCTACGGCCTTTGCGAGCTGTGCGGCAAGAAGATATCCAAGGTCAGACTCAAGGCCGTCTCTTACGCGGAGCTCTGCGTGCCTTGCCAGGAAAAACAGGAAAAGAAGAGAAAATAGCCGTTAAGAGATTCTTTCCGTTTCTGGCCGCGTTCTCCGTTTTCCTTATTGATCGTATCTCCAAGACAGCCGTAATGGCGCGTTACCCTGAAGGTGGAGGCTTTGACGCGTGGCCCGGCATGCTGCATCTGACGCGCGTCAGCAATACCGGCGCGGCCTTCGGCATTTTGAAGGAGTCCGGCTTCCTCCTGCCTCTGATATCGGCTGTCTCCATCGTTTTTTTTGTTTTTTATCTTGTGCGAAAGATTTTCATAGAGCGCGTGCCCGTGACACTGAGTCACTGGGCCTGGGCGCTGGTGGCGGCCGGCGCCTCGGGAAACCTGTATGACCGACTGCGTTTCGGCTACGTGGTTGACTTCATCGACCTGCGCGTGTGGCCAGTGTTCAATATTGCGGACGTGAGCATCTGTGTCGGCGTGTTTTTTGTGGGTCTGCGTATCCTCTCCCGCCCGAAGGGCTGAACCCCATGCATCCGGTGCTTTTTCAAATCAAATCACTGACGTTGTATTCCTACGGATTTTTCATAGCGCTGGCGATGGCGGTCTGTTTCTTTTTAGTCCGGAGATTGGCCCCGGGCCGGGGGCTGGACGCCGACGCGGCCGGCGACCTTGTCTTCTTGATGTTTGTCGGGGGTATTATCGGGGCACGCGCGTGGTTTGTCTGGCAACGCTGGCCCGAGTATCAAGATAACGTATGGCAGGCCTTTAACCTGCGCGGCGGTGGGCTGGTCTGGGACGGCGGTTTTTTAGCCGCCGTCACGCTCGGCTTGGTTTACGCCTACGCAAGAAAATGGCCGGCACTCAAGTTTTGCGATTTTTTTTCGCCGATCGCCGCGCTGGCCCACGGTCTGGGACGCTTGGGCTGCTTCATGAACGGATGCTGCTATGGCAAGACCAGCGAATCGTTTTTGGCCGTGCGCTTTCCGGGCGAAGAGACGGCGCGCCTACCCACACAACTGTTTGAGGCGCTGTTTTTATTCGTGTTTTCCGGGTTTTTGTTTTGGCTGTGGTCCAAAGGCCTCAGGCAGGGCCGCGTGTTCGCGGCCTACCTTTTTCTGTATGGCGCCGGCCGCTTCGCGCTCGAATTCTTAAGGGGCGACCAGTCCGCGTTTTATTTTCTGACACTGCCGCAGTGGGTCAGCCTTTTGTTGATGGCCGCGGCGCTGTTTATTTTCAGGATCACGAGGAGGCGATCTTCTTCTGATGCAAAATTTTGAGATCAAAGTCGGACCGCTTTACATCGAAAAACGTATCGACATTTATTTGACCGAGACGTACGCGGGCCGGTTTTCGAGACAGGAAATGAAGGCGGTGCTGGACGGCGGACGCGTATCTCTGAACGGCAAAGTCGCCAAGCCCCGGCTTAGGGTAAAAGAGGGCGATGTTATCAGTGGTGTTTTGCCTGAAGACAAGCCTCGTGGCCTCGGAGGCGAAAGCATCCCTCTGAACGTGCTGTACGAAGACACGAGTCTGATGGTTGTGGACAAGCCGGCGGGCATGGTCGTGCACCCGGGCA
>ORMF010985994.1_pt1 | contig 16833 bp, 10 predicted proteins | sample 1779871 | NCBI WGS metagenome assembly ORMF01 (sample SAMEA104232316, study PRJEB22302) | groundwater metagenome | biome: forest; feature: aquifer; material: groundwater | place: USA | collected 2011-08-07 | depth 5.4 m
ACGGCCCGCTCGATCAGCCGCTCGAGCTCCCGTACGTTCCCTGGCCAGTCGTGGGCCGCGAGCGCGTCGGCCGCGGCCGCGGATAGCTGCAACGGTCGGGCCGTGCGATGCCGATCGAGAAAATACCGCGTGAGCTCCAAGATGGCCGCCCGTCGGTGGCGAAGCGCAGGCACGCGAATGTCCACGCCGCTCAATCGGTAGAACAGATCCGGCCGGAACAGTCTCCGCTCCACGAGATCGCTCAGACTGCGGTTCGTCGCCGCAACAATCCGGATGTCCACGCGATGCACGCCGTTTCCGCCCACCCGCTCCACGGAAAGGTCCTGAATAGCCCGCAGGAGTTTCGCTTGCGCCGACAGGGACAAATCCGACACCTCATCGAGGAACAGCGTGCCGCCATCCGCGTGCTCGAACTTTCCGCGACGGCCACGGACGCCGGTGGCGGTGCGGTCTTCGATCCCGAATAGCTCGGCCTCCACGAGCGTCTCAACCAGCGCCGCGCAGTTGATCGCCACGAACGGTCCGCTGCGCCGCCGGCTGAGATCGTGTATGAGACGAGCCACCAACTCCTTCCCGACGCCGCTCTCCCCTTCGATGAGTACCGTGAAGTCTGTGCTGGCCATCCGCTCGATCGTGTCGCGGAGCACCCGCATGACCGGGGTCGCGCCAATCAGAGGCGCCGCGCCGTCGCGCCTCTTCGGGGCTGGCGCCACCCGTGCGAGCTGTGCTCGGCACCGTTCGATCTCCAGAATCATGGCTCCGAGGTGCGCCGCGGTACCTAGCGTCTGAAAATCCCAATCGCCGAGATAGGAGCCAGGGTCGAACGTCGCCTCCAGGACACCTCGCGATCCAGAGTCCGGACCCGGTACTTCAAACACGACGGACTGTGCGGCGTCCGGCCCTTCGGCGGCTCGACTCGTCCGACGGTTGGAGGGGTCGCGCAGCCGGACTGAGCGAACCGGCACCGCCCGGCGCACGGCGTCCTCGAGTCGCCCGCGAAGGACCCACGGATCGGATCGATCGCCGATGGCGCGGGACACGGCAACGATCAAATCGCCAATGCCCAATCGGCGATCCTGTTTGCGAGGCACGAAACTCGGGCGATCGGACGCTGGCTCGGACGACTCGGATGTCAGGGTCATGGGCCTCCTCAATCTGTTGCCGCTGCCATAACCAAACGCAATGCCATGACACACCCACATGAAACCGATGCAAAATGACCCCGTTCGACCATATTCACAGGATGAGTCGGGAAGTCTCTCCCCGCCCCTCTGAATGCCGCTGTGTGGCGGGCATGGGCACCGGATACCCTCGTTCCGCTTGGTCGATGAACCACGGATGGTGACGGTCGAAGCCAATCGCGCTTCGATACCAGACGCTGCTCACTCGCAGTCTCGACACCGAGCAGCGCAGGACGCAGCCGCGTACAGCGATGCAACGCTCGTCGGCCACCATGTGCACGTCGATCGAGGCGCCGGGACGCAACTGGTGTTCGCTCTCCACAAGGGCCCCGGCAGCGCACACATCGATAAGCACGACCCCGCACCCGAGACGCCCCGGCCGGACACGAATACTGACGACGCCGTGCTGTTCGATCGTGCGGCGTCGAGGCGATGCACGCCGTTCAAGAGGTTGGCTCGTCATCGCACCGCCCCCAGGTCGCACACTGCTCGTGTCTTTCACGTTGCTCACATCCTTCATAACGCCTCCCATCGTCTGGCGCGCGCATCGAACCTGAGAATTCGGGTCTTGCCGGTCTCGGCGAATACCCGAATGACATACTGGGTGCCACGGGGGCCCAGGATGTACAAGCTGCCCGGCGTGGACGTGCCCAAAGGTGTGAATGCCACCATATTGCTGGCACCGAGCGCGAGAGGGTCGGATCCCGGTGCGGGACTCGACGCATCGACGGCAGGCAGTCCTGGCAGCGTCGCGAAATCCACACCAGGGAACTGTTCTGGCAAGCGCTCGTCCCGCGCGAGCGGCTCGTCGATGCCGCGCTGAATATCCCGGCTTCGAACGCCGTCTCCGTTACCGTCAGCGTAGATGGCGTAGCTGTACGACGTACCTATCGTGGTAAATCGCATGGCCACGTTGACGCCTCGAGACACGGCGTCCATGCGCGCCCGCTGTAACCGGGCCGAAATGTAACGGACCCCGCCGAGGGTCTGCAGGTCGTTCAGTCCGGCCAGAATCCCCGGCACGGCGATCCCGGCGATCGTCATCACAAGACCCATGACAAAAAGCAGCTCCAGGAAGGAGTAGCCAGGCGCGGCGCGAAGATCCCTCATGATCGTGGAAGCAGGCCTCCAGATCCGGCGGGCCCGGATCTGGAAACCCATTGACCCCAATGACTACGGTGTGTTGGGCTCAGCCTTGGCCGCGACTGTGAGCTGCGCCCGGAGCTTCAGAAAGCTCTTCTCACCGATCCCCTGCACGTTCATGAGCTCCTCGATCTTCTTGAAGGGCCCCTTCTTCGTTCGGTAGTCGATGATGCGCTCGGCAGTCTTGGTGCCAATGCCAGGCAACGTCTCGAGTTCCTGGCGTGTTGCGGTGTTGAGATTGACGACGGCCGCGATCTTAGCAGCGGGCTGAGTGGCCCGAGGACGGCCCTCAGGCCTCGACTGCGCAGTCTGCGCATGCGGATGCGCGGCGACGAGAGGGACAACGACGACGAGGACGACCACGAGGGATGCGAGCATGCGAGTCACGGAATCCTCCTTGTGAAGTAGTGGACCCCGATCGGTTCGTCACGTGGGCGTGGGGAGGTCGGGCCCCGCGAGGCGAACGAAGCGACCAGGGTCGCCGTTGCCCATCGCAAGGTGTGCGCCGTTCGAGCGCCAATGAAGCCGGCACCGTAACGTGCTGGCGAGACTGAGGATTCGCCTCACGAGCCGCGAGAGTGCCGTGATTGGCGTTTCGTGGTGTCGAGAAGTGACCCCTTGAGTTTACGGACCGGCCGCAGGAACCCTGCGCGTGCTGGCCTCGTGGTCAGGGTCTGACCGTCGCCCTGATTGCCGGGCGTCGGAAAAACAAAAGAGGAATCGGTGGGGACTGTCGTTAAATGAATCATGCTAAATGAATCATGCTTGACATCGTTCGAGGCGTGTAGTAATCGATCAGTCTGTTTTCGCCGTGTTTTCTATAAATTACGGGCGCATCGACGCTCGAGCTCGACACAACTCGACACAATATGACAAGAATGAGCGCAGGCTCAACGTGATGCCACGCAGACAACAGGAGTTGCTCGCTGGGGGTGTCATCGGACGGTGGAACCGTCCTTCCGCGCTCACGCGTTTCGACTTGGCGACAAAACGTTTGCCGCGAATCGCTTGCGATTCAGTCCAGCCGCTAGGCTGACGAGAGGTCGTGTATGAAAAGACAGGTGCTCACATTGATCGGAGCGACCACAACCGTCGTCCTGAGCATGGCCGCGCCGAGCGGTCAGGTTCCAGGCGCGACACCGCCGTCGAAGCTGGGCGTCACGAAGCCGTGGACCAATCAGCGCACCCCATGGGGGGATCCGAATCTCCAAGGCATTTGGAGCGGCGGCTATGTCGAAACAGCGATGGAACGTCCGAAAGAGTTCGGAGGTCGCGAATTCCTGACCGATGCAGACGTGAAAGCTGCAATCGATCGAATTAAGGCGGGGGAGGATCATTCGGTCGGCGGAACCAAGTCCACCCAGGCGAAAGAAGGCGATACAGGAGCTTACAATACGGTCTTTAGCGGCCGCGGACGGGAGGTCATCCGCAACCGCCGCACCTCGTATGTCATCGACCCGCCTGACGGTCAGATCCCGTTCAAGCCCGAGTTGCGCAAGAGGGCGCTCGAAGAAAAGCAAATGAGCCGGTCGGGCGCGGCCGGAAGTGTGAACGAGGACAATGAGCGCGGCGGCGAGGGGCCGGAGGACCGGCCAAACGACCGGTGTCGCGGGTTCGCGCTTCCCCACCAGTTCACGCACGCCGAAGCAGGAGGCGCACACCACCGCATCGTTCAGAGTCAGGGTTCGGTGTCCATCTACTACGAGTACGGACCTCACGGCGGCGCTTACCGGACGATTCCCCTCGATGGCCGGCCTCACCTCGCTTCAAGCGTGCGGCAGTGGCTCGGCGATCCCGTCGGGCACTGGGAGGGCGAGACTCTGGTCGTGGACACCACGAATTTTACGAATCAGACCAACTACTACGGGGCTCGCGAAAACCTGCACCTCGTCGAGCGGTTCACTCGTATGGCTCCGGATCTCATCATGTATCACGCCACCATCGAGGATCCCACGATGTTCACGAGACCGTGGACGATCGAGGTGCCGCTCACCAAGAAGGACGACAAGGCCAATCAGATTTTCGAGACGGCATGTCACGAAGGCAACCGCAGCCTTACGGGGATTCTTGCTGGCGCGCGCGCGAACGAGAAGGAAGAAGCCGCGAAGAAGTAGCGGCGCACAGGAGAACGAGATGAACGCATTCGGCAAATGGGGCCGCAGCTGGGTGCCCATGGCATTCGGCGCTGCGGTGACGGCGGCGATCTTTTCGCTGGCGCGCCCCGTAACGGTGACCGAGGCGCAAGGCCAAGGTCCACAAATTCCCCGGCTGGCCGGGACCAACAAGCCCAACCTCAGCGGCGTCTGGCAGGCGCTCAACGAGGCGAACTGGGATCTCGAACCGCACGGCGCACGCGCCTCTCGCGTGCTGCATCCCGCGGCGCCCAGAGGCAACCCCGTTCCCCACGCGCCCACGCTTGCGCTTGGTGCGACCGGTGGGGTTCCGGCGTCCCAGGGCGTCGTCGAGGGGGGAACGATTCCTTACAAGCCCGACGCGTTGAAAAAGCGCGACGAGAACGCGGCACATGCGCTCGAACGGGATCCTGAGGTGAAGTGCCTCATGCCTGGCGTGCCGCGCGCCACCTACATGCCATATCCGTTTCAGATTACCCAGGGCGACGCGAAGATCATGCTGTCGTACGGGTACTCGAACACAGGCCGCACCATTCACCTGGACAAGGCCGACAGTCCTGGGTACCCGGTTTGGATGGGCTTTTCCGCCGGACGCTGGGAAGGCGACACGCTCGTCGTGGACGTTACCGAATTGAATGAGAACACCTGGTTCGATCGCGCCGGAAACCACCACAGCGACAACCTGCACGTGGTGGAGCGCTACACCATGACCTCGCCGAATCACATCATGTATGAAGCGACGATCGAAGATCCGTCGGTGTTTACCCGGCCGTGGAAGATCAAGATGCCACTTTACCGGCGTGTCGAAGATCGGGCTCGCGTGATGGAGTACCGCTGCATCGAAATGACCGAAGAGCTCATTTATGGCCACTTGCGCAAAACGCAGCTGGTGAAACATTGGGAAGGCGACTACGGTCCGCGTGGTGGTACGCTTGTGATCGACATCACTCGAAAGCCGACCAGGGAAGAGGAACAATAGTCGCCGCGCTGGGCCAGGTCCTTCGGGCATCGGGAGCGCCGGCAACCTCGCGACCGCCGGCGACCTCGTCTTCCAAGGCAGCGACACCGGCGACTTGTACGCCATCGATGCGCGATCGAGAAAGGTGCTGTTCCGGTACGCCCCGCCGGGAGCCTTGGCTCCGAAAGTAGACCCCTCCTCCAACTCGGGGAAAGACACGATGGTAGGTACGGACTTCAGGTCCGGTATTCGAGCCAGCCCGCTCACGTTTCAGGCGAATGGGCGGCAATATGATCGGAGGATCGAATGTCTAGCAGGAACCGCTCTCACACGCAGGGCGATGGTGTCCCGGAAATTCTCTGTCGGCGGAAAGCCCTCTTCCTAGGCTCGATCGGAATCGCGAGTGCATTTCTTGAGAGAAGCACGGCGGCAGGTATGGTGGTCGCAGAATCCGCGATGGAGCAGGCCTTCGACGCGTCGGTGGAAAACAGGATTAGCCGCCTCGCGAAACGAGTCACTGTCAATGGACTCGGGATTGAGTATGAAGTCATCGGCAAAGGTGACCCCGTCGTCATCACGCCTGGCGGGCGCTTCTCGAAGGAGACGCCGGGTGTGCGGGAACTTGCCGAAGCGCTCGCCCGGGGCGGCAAGCAGGTCCTGATATGGGATCGGCCCAATTGCGGGGGCTCCGATGTGACCTTCGACGCGGAAACGGAATCCGCGCTCAATGCCGACATTCTGGATGGGCTCCTCCGCACCCTTGGCATGAAGCCGGCGCTGCTCGTGGGGGGCTCGGCTGGCTCACGTGTGTCCCTCCGGGCTGCGGAGCGCCATCCCGACGTCGTCTCGAAGCTGTTTATTTTTTGGATCAGCGGCGGCGCACTCGGGCTTGCTTCTCTAGCGGTAATCTATAACCAGAACTCGGCCAACGCCGCCAATAGGGGCGGGATGGACGCGGTCGCTGCGCTCCCTGAATGGGCTGCATTAATCAAGCGGAACCCGGCCAATCGCGAGCGCATCCTGAGCCAGAAGCCCGCAGTTTTCATCGAGACCATGCAGCGGTGGGCCGGGTCCTTTTTCCCCACGCCTGGATCCCCAGTCCCCGGCATGACGCCGGCGGCCTTCCGTGCACTCAAGGTTCCGACGATGGTCCTGCGCAGCGGCAGTAGCGATCTGAGTCATCCGCGCAAGACAAGCGAAGAGGTTCACGCGCTGATTCCCGGTGCGATCCTTGCTGAGCCGCCATGGCCCGACAACGAATGGAATATGCGAGGGGCGGCCAGGGCCAAAGGCGAGGGCTTATTCGGAAACTGGCCCAAGCTTGCGCCACAAATCCTCGAGTTCGCAAGAAGAGCCTAGACCGAGGCCAATCGCGCTCGCGGCACTGTTCGTCAGTCGCGAAGGCCGAAAGTCATCAGCGTGTGACCTGAGATGACCGAGACGTACTGCTTGCCGTCCACCTGAAACGTGATCGGCGCCATGACAATCTGTCCGCCAAGATTGAGCTTCCAGAGCAGCGCACCCGTTCGTGCGTCGAACGCCATGAAGTAGCCCTCGCGTCCGCCCGTGAACAGCAGATCGGTCGCCGTCGTCAGCATCCCGCCGTCGGTGACGTCGAACTGCTCGAACTTCCATTTCGCCCGGCCTGTCTGCGGATCCATCGCCATCACGGTGCCGTGGCCCACTTCGCTCGTCCAGTTGTTGATGGGACCTTTGCGGCCGATCCCCGGCGCCGGGGCAGCGGGATTTGGCACCAGCACCCTGAAGCCGCCACCGTAGAACGGCTTGCCGGGTTCGTACGTCGCCGTCTCTTTGCGATAGATCGTGGCGTAGTCCTCCCACGCCGAGAAGTAGAACAGCCCCGTGCGCGGGCTGAAAGCCGGTGGATACCAATTCGTCCCGCCCTGATTACCAGGCCAGGTCGGCAATCCTTGAGGCTGCGGCGTCTGAATCGGACGCCCGTTCTCGTCAAGACTACTCGCCCAGTTGACCTTCACGAAGGGCGCGCCCAAGAGGACGCGTCCCGTCACGCGGTCGAGCACGTAGAAGTACCCGTTGCGGTTCGCCCAGAGCATGGCCTTCGTGGGCACGCCTTTGAAGTTGATGTCAGCCAGAATCGGCACCTGCGTCGAGTCGTAGTCGTAGCCATCGTTCGGCGTGAACTGGAAGTGCCAGCGCAGCTTCCCCGTGTCGGCGTCGAGGGCAATGACCGAATCGGAGTAGAGGTTGTCTCCCTTGCGTTGGTCGGGATTCCAGTCTGGTCCGGGATTGCCGATGCCCCAATAGGTCAGGTTGAGCGCGGGATCGTAGGAGCCCGTCACCCACACCGAGGCGCCACCGGTCTTCCAGGAGTCACCCGGCCAACTGTCGTGCCCCGACTCGCCCGGTCCAGGAACCGTGTAGAAGCGCCAGGCTTCCTTGCCGGTGCTCGCGTCATACGCAACCACGTACCCGCGGATGCCGAACTCGCCGCCGCCCACGCCGACGATGACCTTGTCTTTGACGATGAGCGGCGCCAAGGTGATCGAGTAGCCGGACGTGACGTCCCCGACCTCGACGTTCCAGAGGGGCTTGCCGCTGCGCGCGTCGATGGCAATGAGTCGCGCGTCGAGCGTGCCCAGGTAGAGGGTCTCGCCGAGAATCGCCACGCCACGGTTGTTGGCGCCGCAGCAGACCTTCGCATCCGGCGACGGCGTGTGGCGGTACACCCAGAACAGGCGTCCCGTCTTCGCGTCGACCGCCATGACGTCGTTCGGACGCTCGGTGACGTACATGATGCCGTCGACGACCAGTGGGTTCGACTGCCAGGCGCCAAACACCTGGTCCTGCACCACCCACTTCAGCTCGAGGCGCGAGACGTTCGCGGCCGTCACTTGCTTGAGCCCGCTGTACCGCTGGCTATCGTACGTGCCGTTGTAGGTCAGCCAGTTCTGCGGCGTGGCCGACGCTTTCAGAAGGTGTTCATACGACACCTGGGCATGCAGTTGGACCGCGATGCCAAGCAAGGCCGCCGTCACGCTCAGCAGTGGCGTGCGGCGAGAGATCGTGCGCAGGGCCATTACAGTCCTTTCAGGGCGGCCAAATAGGCCACCACATCGGCAATTTCATCTGCGTTCAGTGTGCTGGTGGCGGGCGGCATCTGAGATGTCCTGCCCAGCTCGAGCTCGCGGATATCGGACTTCAGCAGTGACACCAGCCGTTCGTCTTCATCGATCATCTGGATGGTGAACGTGTCTTCGTTCAGGCGGCGTCCACGGATCGTGCCGCCGTTCTTCATCACCACACGCACGGGTCTATTGATGGGCATCATGCTGCCCGTCGGATCGAGCAGCGACCGCTGAATAGAAAAAGGCGACCTCGCCGCGCCGATGTCGCTCAAGTCGGGCGCCGTGCGAAGTCCCCGCCCGTTCACGCGGTGGCAACTCAGGCAGCGTCCCTTGCCTTCGACGAGTGTCTGTCCACGCGCCCGGTCGCCGATCTTCACCGGTGGCCCGGTCATATCGAAGCCCGCGCGAAGGTACGCGATCAGCTTGTTCATCTCGGCGGGCTGAAAGCGAAATGACGGCATGCCAGCGCCAGCGACGCCGGCCGAGATCGCCGTCACCAGGTCAGCGTCCGTCACCGCGCGGCGAAACACCCCGCGCCGGAAGTCAACGCCAGCGATGGTTTCGCCATTCGGACCGTGACAGCCCGCGCACCGCGCGGCGTAGATGCTGGAGCCGGCCAGGATGTCCTCACTGGTGTAGGTGTGGTCTTGGACGTTCTGCGCACGGCCCGGAGAGACCCAGAACAGGACGAGGGCAACAGCCAGCGGGAGGAATGGACGCATCCGGTCCTTGTACCTGAAGGACGGACACAGTTCAAGCGGTGCGCGCGCGCTCGACAGCATGTCGGGCCGACGGGTCGATGGATTACCCGCCAGCGCCGACCCGTGAAGCGTCTCGACTCGCGTGCTGCGGCCGTGAAATCTAGTGGCCGGCGCTCGCTCGCCCGTTGCGCACGATGCTGGGCTCAAAGCTGACGGCGATGACGTGGCGCCGCCCGCGCACCCAGTCGCCGAGGGCCTCCATGTAGAGATAGAACACGGGCGTGATGAAGAGCGTCAGCGTCTGCGATACGACCAGGCCGCCAACGACGGCGAGGCCGAGTGGGCGTCTGGATTCGGCGCCCGCACCCCAGCCAAGCGCGATGGGCAACGTCCCCACCAGCGCGGCCATCGTCGTCATCATGATCGGGCGGAACCGGACAAGGCATGCCTCGTACATCGCTTCGGCCGGCGTCTTTCCCTCTTCTCGCTGCGTCTCGATGGCGAAGTCGATCATCATGATGCCGTTCTTCTTCACCAGTCCCACCAGCATGATGACACCGACAAAGGCGTACAGGTTGAGATCCACGTGGAAGATCATCAGCGTGACGAGCGCGCCGAGTCCCGCCGACGGCATCCCGGAGAGAATCGTGAGGGGATGGATGAAGCTCTCGTAGAGGATGCCGAGCACGACGTAAATGAGAAAGATCGCCATCAGCAGGATGATGCCCAGCCCCTTGGTGGAGTCCCGAAAAGCCTGCGCCGTGCCTTGGAAACTGGTCCCGATTGTTGCCGGCAGCACGCTGCGCGCGGCCTCCTCCACGCGGGCCACCGCGTCACCCAACGCCACGCCAGACTGGACGTTGAATGACAGGGTCACGGATGGCATCTGGCCGGTGTGGTTGACGGAGAGCGGCCCGACGCCATACTCCACCTGCGTGACGCTCGACAACGGGACCAACCCCGTCGGTGTCGTTGCTCCGACCGCCTGATTCGCAGGCAGCGACGTGCTCCCCGCCTGCCGGGACGTCTTCAAATACAGCAGCGACAGGGCGGAGGGGTCGATCTGATCTTCGGGCCTGACGCGCATGATCACCTGATACTGATTGGTGGGCGCGAAGATCGTCGACACCTGGCGCGTGCTGAACGCGTTGGCCAGCGCCACTTCGAGCTGATCGGCGGTCAGGCCGAGCGCGGCAATCCGATTGCGATCGAGGGAGACGTTCGCCTGCGGATTGACCAGTTGCAGATCGGTCGACACGTCGATGAGCCCTGGAATGTCACGCAACCGCTGCTCGAGGAGCGGTGCGAACTCGTATAGATCTTTGGTGCTGCCGCTCTGCAGCGTGAACTGATACTGCGCGCGCGCCTGCCGGCCACCAATGTTGATCACGGGCGGGTTCTGCAGAAAAACCCGGACGCCAGGAATGGTGTTCATCTTGGGCCGAAGGGCGTCGATCACCTGATCCGCTGTGAGCGTCCGGTCCGCCCGCGGCTTCAGTTCAATCTGAGCGCGTCCTCCGCCGGCGCCGCCGCCGGGACCAAAACCAATATTCGACGTCACGGTCAGGACATTCGGATCCTCCCGCAGCACGTCAGAAACCTTGGTGATATGCGCCACGTTCGATTCGAAGCCAATGCCCTGAATGGTCTCCAACTGGGCCTGAATCTGCCCCACGTCCTCGCTGGGGATGAAGCCCATCGGAATCCTCATGAAGCACCACACGGTCGCGGCCAGCAACGCTCCAGAAATGACCATCGTCGTCGCGTGGTGAGTCATCGCCTGCCGCAGCAGCCAGCCATACGCCGCCCGGCTGGCGTCAAAGGCTCGCTCAGTGGCCATGTACATGCCGCCGTGCCGAATCTCGCGAGGCGACTTGAGGAACCGCGCCGACAGCATCGGCGTCAAGCTGATCGACACGAAACCAGAGACCAGAATCGCCACCCCGATCGTAACGGCGAACTCATGCAATAGCCGCCCCACGACGCCGCCCATGAACAGCACGGGGATGAATACCGCGGCCAGCGACAGGGTCATTGACACAATCGTGAACGCGATTTCCCGAGACCCCCTGAGCGCCGCGGCCATGGCGTTCTCGCCTTTCTCCATGTGCCGTACGACGTTCTCGAGCATCACAATCGCATCGTCGACGACGAAACCGACCGACAAGGTGAGCGCCATCAGCGAAAGATTGTTGAGGCTGTACCCAAGTAGATACATCACCGCGAAGGTGCCGACAATCGACGCCGGAAGCGCCAGGCTCGGAATGATCGTGGCCGAGATATTGCGCAGGAACAGAAAGATCACCAGGATGACCAGCCCGACGGTGAGCAGCAGCGTGAACTTGATGTCGTGAATGGAATCGCGAATGGATCGCGATCGATCGTTGCGAATAAGCAACTCGACGGAGGCGGGCAGCTGCGCCTGAAGCTGCGGGATCAGGGCCTTGATCGCGTCGACGGTGGCAACGGTGTTCACCCCCGGCTGGCGCCAGATGGCCATGAAAATGGTCGGCGTGCCGTTATACCAGGACGCGGTCTTATCGTTCTCCACGCCGTCGAAGACATGGGCCACTTCATCGAGGCGAACCGGGCGACCCCCGCGGTAGGCGACGATGAGCGACCGGAAAGCGGCCGCGTTGGTCAGCTGCCCTTCCGTCTTGACCGTGAAAGAGCGGTCCGGACCGTACAGCGTTCCGGTGGGACGGTTCGCATTCGCCGCGCTGACCGACCCCGCAAGCTCGTCAATCCCGATCGCGCGCGCCGCGAGCACATGAGGGTCGACATCAACGCGTACGGCGAACTTCCGTGGCCCGCCGATGTTGACCTGGGCCACGCCGCTCACCATCGAAATGCGCTGGCCAATGAGCGTCTCCGCGTACTCGTTGAGCTGGGAAAGGGGCAACGTCTCGGACTTGAGGTTCAAGAACATGATCGGCTCATCCGCCGGATTGACTTTCTGGTACGACGGCGGTGTCGGCATGTCCGGCGGCAGCTGGCGCGCGGCTTTCGCGATTGCCGCCTGCACGTCCTGAGCGGCCGCGTCGATGCTGCGGTCGAGGTTGAACTGCAACGTGATATTCGTGTTGCCCTGCGTGCTCGAGGAGCTGATCGACGAGATTCCGGCAATGGCCGAGAACTGCTTCTCAAGCGGCGTCGCAACCGAGGCGGCCATCGTCTCGGGGCTGGCGCCAGGAAGGCCGGCGCCCACCTGAAGCGTCGGGAAGTCGACAGCCGGGAGATCGCTGACAGGCAGCGCCCTGTAGCCGACGATGCCGAAGAGGATGATGGCCACTTGCAGAAGGGTCGTGGCAACCGGTCGCTTGATGAACCACTCAGAGATGTTCACGAGGACCCTCCGCGTCAGGCGTCTTCACCGAGACGTGCGCGCCCGGCGTCAATCGCAGCTGTCCGTCCGTGACGACGACTTCACCGACCGCGAGCCCGCCGCCGATGACCGCAACCTGGCCTTCGCTCCGCGTCACCGTCACCGGGCGCATCGCGACGGTCTGGTCCGCGTTCAACACCCAGACGTAGGAGCCTTGCTGACCGGGTTGGACAGCGACGGCCGGTGCGACGATGGCGTGCTCGTCGACTGACAGGCGTAGCGTCACCTCTACGAACTGCCCCGGCCAGAGCCCATGATCGGCGTTCGGGAAGGTCGCCTTGAGACGAATCGTGTCGGTCGTCTGATCGACCGTGTTGTCGATGAAGGTGACCGTCCCGGTAGAGGCGGCCTCCGGATTGCCCCCAACGGCGGCGTCGACGCGAAGACCCGCGCGATTCTGCTGGGCACGATAGCTCGACAGCATACGCGCCGGCAGCGCGAAACTGACGTAGACCGGCGCCACCTGATTGATGACGATCATCGGCGAAGTGTCGTTTGCCCGGATGAGCGACCCGGGATGCACTAGGAGCGCGCCGGTCCGGCCGGCAATCGGTGCATGGATACGCGTGTACTGAAGCTGCAGTCGCGCATTCTCGATCAGAACATCATCGAGCGCAAGGGTCGACTGCAGGGCATTCGCCTGGGCCGAGATCGTGTCGAAGTCGGATTGTGCGATCAGACCGCGAGCCAGAAGGTCTTGGTAGCGTTGACGCTGGACCTCCGCATTCTTCGATTGACCGGCGTCCTTGGCGCGCGCGGCCTCAGCCTGCTTCAGCGCGACATCGAAGGGCCGCGGATCGATCGTGAAGAGCAGATCGCCCGCGTTGACGTCCTGTCCTTCCTCGAACTCAACGGTGAGCAGGCTTCCGGTAACCTGCGATCGAATTTCCACGGTCGATGACGATTCCACATTGCCGACGGCATGAAGATTGACAGGCATCGACCGCTCGACGACGGTGGCGACGGAGACCGGAACCTCGCCAGCACCGCGTCCTCCCCGGCCACCGCCTCGGCCGCCCGAAGCCGCCGCTTGGACACCTGAGGTGGATGGGGCGCCGTCGGAGCACGCGGTCAGGGTGAAGGCGTAGAGAAAGCACAAGAAGCACAGGAGGATCCGCACGCAGTAAATATACCTCTGTCGACCGCCGCGCATTTACTTCCAATCGGAATGCGACGGCTATTTTACGGATTCATGAGGCGGCCCTGTTCGTTTGGTCCGTCCTGGAGCCGATGGCGCCTCTAGGGGGGCCCTGCATTTCGCGCCCTTTCACGTCAGAATTGGTATGTCGTCGAGCATTGTACAGACAGGTTGTTGTTGTAGTTGTTGAGCTGTGTCTGCAGGTAATTCGCGTCCGTCACCTCCTTTGAGGTCATCGTCGGATTCGCGGTATTGCTGTTGAACGCGTTGGCGAAGTCGATGCCCGCATTGTGAAGGGCGTCGGTTACCGGGTTCAGTATGTCATTCGCCCAGGTAATGTCGTTGGCCACGCACGCGTTAGAGCCGGCTCCCGCGCGGATGTTCAATTCGGCTGCTAACAGTTGCGCCGCGAGGTTGTAGGCAGGGCTGCTCGCCGCTTTTGTTCCGTTCGCGGTCAATTTGTTCAACAGTTTGACCGCGGTCTGGCACGTCGTGACGAACAGGTTCCCCACATAAATGCCTCCACTGGCCAGCGTCTGGTCGAGCGTGGGTTTTTGCTGACCGCTGGAGCCGGCGCACGACGCCCAGTTCTTCCAGAAGCCGATGCCCAGCGCGATCCCCCCTGGAGGCGGCTGGTTGTCGATCGTGAACTGCTTCGTCTGCCCTGCCGTGGGAATGAAGTTCGTGCAGACCACGCTGTTATCGCCGCTTGGGTTGTAGACTGAGTACATTGGCGGTCCCAACGTCGTCAGCCAGCCAGGCAGCATCTGTTCACACATCTCGTACTGCCGTCCGGGAACAAGCAGGGCCGTGAAGAGAATCGTGCCACCACTCGTGCTCGACGTGAAGGTTTCGTTCTCCAGGATAGTTCCCGCGGCTGTAGCCGAAGCGCCGTCTCGGAGTTGGAACGTAAATGCCGCGCCACTCGGTATTGATCCGCCGTTGAAGGTCTTGGTGACCCTCACCCGCGCGCGCTGAGTGTTGGTGAACGTGCAAGTCGTGGTTTGACCGCCGACGATCACAATCGCGCTCGGATTGCCGTTTGTGCAGCTCGCGCTGGTCGGGTCCCAACCTGTTTGTGACTGTTCTGAGATCGAATAATTCGAACCCGGCGTCAGATTCGGGATCGTGTATGAATTGGTGTTGCCGCTGGTCGTGATCTGGAACGATGCGGGTATCCCAGTCCCGGTGCCAGTGAAGCTAAAGGTTCCGTCTCCGCCGACGGTGTTCTTCACCACCGTCAGACTGCCCGCCGGGACCGACAGCGCAACTGGGGCAGAAGACAGGCAACCCAAGCTCGCGAGAATGTTCGCTGTGCCCACTGCGGCCGTTGTCGCCAGCCCCGTGGAGCTGATCGTCGCGACGCCAAGGTTCGACGACACCCAGTTGACCTGGTTGGTCAGGTCTTTGGTCGACTGATCGCTGTAGGTCCCGGTTGCAATGTACTGCTGCGTTTGCCCCACGCCGAGGGTGGTCGTGGCGGGTGTGACGGCAATCGAAACCAGCCTGGGCTCAGGCGTCACAAATACAGAGAACCCCTCGACGATGTGCGGGTGGTTTTCCTGTGGATCCACCACGGCCGAAACGGCGTGGGACGGAGAAATCAGGTAGCTGACCAGATTCCCCAGGGCAAATGTTGTCGTCACGCGGCCCGAGGGTGAGACGGCGTACCCCGTTGAGAATTGTTGGCCATAGTCGAGCGTGCCGCGGTGATGGCTCTCGTCGTTGGGGAAGGTGATCGTACAAGCCTCGGCGAAACCCGTTCCGGAAGTTACCGGCCCGCCCGACGGCGATGCTGGTTCGCGGTCGCCAGAAAAGTAATGCCCGCCGAGTGACGTATTCGAGAACGGCCCGCCCGTTTGCAAGGCGATTTCGCCAAAGCCCGGGTTGGCGTTGGTTGCCATGACGTATCCCTGATCCCGGCCGGAGAGGTATGCGATGAGTGGGCTCGGTGTGCCGAGGGTCAACGTGGCACGGCCGTTTGACGTTACCGTATACGGTCCGCTCTCGGTGTTCTGGATTTGGACGACCCGATTGTCGTCCGAGTCAAATGTGATGGAGACCGATCCGGCGCTTGCGGTCAAAATGCCGAGAAAGACCTCGCTGTTCAAAGTCGAAACGCCGCCTGATAGGCCCTCCAGGCTTATGACATCGGGGCCGGCAAGCGACGTGTTGCTGAACAACCCGGGATTTGTCTGCCGGTCGGCAGTGCCGGCCAGAACGGGATAGGGATTTGTCCCCGATCCCGGATCGAACGTCATCAGGAAAAGCTCGTTGGCATCAACCACGTAGGCGAGCACATGAACGGCGACGACGCCACCGAGATTCAGCGTCAAAAGCGTGCGCCCGGTCGCAGAAGGTGTCGTGTACGATCCAGTGAACGAGAGCGGATTCACGCTGCCGTTGTCGTTCAGGTCTGCCGTGCCGGCAGTGATACCGAGGGTCGTGTCCATCGTGACCAGGCCTACTTCGACGACACGATTAAGAGTAGGAGCAGGATCTTCGCCCGTCATCCCGAATACGTAGGTGCCGGCGATCGAGCTTTGTGTAAACGCGGCGGTATTTTGCCGGCGTAGCTCACCGGCTCCACGCACGGCCGCGTCATCGAAGCGGATCACCCGTGCCCTCGACGCGACGCCGCCCGAAACCTCTCCCACGGCGATCGCCAAAATGAAGGTGCCATTGTTCAGATTGATCAGTCCTCGATTGTCATTGCCGATGGAGTAGGTCCCTGACACTGGCAACGTCAGAAGAGTGCATCCGGCGTTGCAATTGCGCTCGATGGTGCCGCTGACGCCTCCCGCGCCGTCGAAATTCAGGCTTCCAACGAAGGCTCTTTCCGAGAAGTTCGCCTCTCTCACTCCACGGAACAACAGGGCGTACGGGCCGTTAAGGAGTCCTTCTTGACCATTGGGCGCGGTGATTATCGTGATGGTTCCTCCGTTGCTGGCAACCGCGCCTAACGAATCCGTGACCTGCAGCGTGATGGGAAATGTGCCCGTGGTGGTAGGTATGCCGGAAATCGTCGAGTCGCTCGACCCAACCGGCGGGCCGCTGACGGTAAGCCCCGGGGGCAACGTCCCGCCGA
>ORMF010019496.1_pt1 | contig 16832 bp, 15 predicted proteins | sample 1779871 | NCBI WGS metagenome assembly ORMF01 (sample SAMEA104232316, study PRJEB22302) | groundwater metagenome | biome: forest; feature: aquifer; material: groundwater | place: USA | collected 2011-08-07 | depth 5.4 m
CCCCGCGCGGGTAGCTGGCAAGAACGAGGGCGGCGGCCGCCGCGATCAGAGCACTGCCCCAGCAGAATAGGGTCATCAATCTCTTATCCGCACGAGGAGGCCTCCGGTCGCGCATGTCAATCATCCACGGGCATCAACGCGTGAGCTTATCCATGGCGGGATCGTGCGGTCAAGAACGGCTGCGAAGACTGATACCATTTCGGGCGACGCATGCGACGAACTCTTCGACGCCTGGCGCGTGGCTGCGTCTACGCCATCATCACCTGTTTCGCCCTCGTCGGGCTCTTCTTCGGAAGCCTCGAGACATCCTGGGGCAAGAATCAGCTCCGCCGCCTTCTCGTGTGGCAGGCCAACCAGTACCTCACGGCGACGCTCGAGATCGCAGAACTCGGTGGTTCGCTGTTCCGTGATCTCCAACTGAACGGCATCCGTCTTTCGCGCGATGGTGAGGCCATTATCACCGTTGAGCAGGCGTCGTGGAGCTACAGCATCCGTGAGTTGATTCAGGGCGGCACGCTGGTCAGACGGCTTCGACTGATCGGCCCGCAGATTGTCGCGGAGCGGGAAGCCGATGGTCGCTGGAACCTCGCGGCGCTCGTGAAGCCGCGGGCATCAGCAGACACTCGCGCGGCACCGCGCCCAATCGAGATTCAATCGCTTGACATCGTGAACGGATTGGTCGTCCTCAAGGATTCACTGACCTTCGGCGCCGTGCGGACACCCGGACGATTCGAGCGACTGCAGCTGTCACTCGCCTTCAAGCGGGCGCCTGATTCCTGGCGCGTCGCCATCGCCAAGGCATCGTGGCTCGGCGGGCCGTCCGATCTCGCCATGGATTCCCTCGTCGGCGCGATCGCCGGCACTCCCGGCACAGTGTCGTTCGATCAACTACGCGTGCGCAGCGCACAAAGCGCCTTTGTTGTCGACGGTCGAGTCGCCCGCGGCGATCGGCCCGTCATGCTCGATCTACACGTGGCAGCCGACCGTTTCGTGTTTCAGGAGTGGGCAGGGACACTTCCCGCTCTCGCGAGGTTTCCGATCGACTCGAGATTTGATGCGCGGCTGACAGGCCCGCTGGCAACGCTTGCTGTTGACCTCGACTTCCATTCAAATGGGGGCGATGCGCGCGGCCCGCTCGTACTGGATACGACAGTACCTGGATGGCACGCCACCGGCACGCTCAACCTCACGCATCTGAATCTCGCGCCCTGGTTCAACAATGCCGCACGGCGAGCCGACATCTCGGGGCGCGCCACCTTCGATCTGGCCCTGGAGTTTGGACGCGGAGTGCCGCGTGGGACGTACGCGTTCAATGGGTCACATGCCGGGTTCATGGGCTACGGCGCAGATCGGGTACACGTGCGAGGGGACATCACGAGCCGCGAGTGGCGGATCGACGAAGCAACGGCACTTGCCTACGGATCGGAGGTCAGCCTGTCCGCCGGCACAATCGCGTTTGAGCATCCGTACGCGTTCCAGTTTCAGGGCACCGCACGCGGCGTGGATCTCCGGGCGATTCCTGCCACCATCCCGGTCCCACACGTCGAGAGCGCACTGGCCTTCGACTACGACCTGAGCGGCCGGTTTGTGAAGGCTGGCATCGTCGGCACGGCGACGTTCAATGAATCAACCTTCATCGGTGCTCGGATCGCCCGTGGCACCTCGGGGATGATCGATACGTTCCTGGAGCACTACACAGGCGAGGGCGATCTGCAGGACATTGACCTTCGCCGATGGGGCCGGGAGTTGAACGCCGCATGGATGCAGGAGCCTCGCTATTCGGGCACCGTGACGGGACACTTCCGCCTCGAAGGCCACCACTTCAGGAGCGCAGCACTGGATCTGTCCGGCGGTGGTCACCTTGCGCGAGCGGATCTGTTTGGCGGTTCGCTGACCGACGCCGAGCTCGAGATCACGATCAACAACGGGGATGTCTCAGGGAGTTACAACGGCCGTTTCACCGGCGTCAATCCGGCGGTCGCCTTCGACGACGAACGGTATGCGGCGTCGCTCAGCGGCACGGGTCAACTCACCATCGACGCCAATGATCTGATGCTGCGGAGCACGACGGCTGGCGACTACATCGTGACGGGCAGCCTGAATCTGGAGCGGTCCGAGGCGAGAGGCGTGCAGGTTGACACGGCATCATTCGACGTGTTGCTCAACGGCGATCGCGAGTTGTCGTTCCCACGCCTCAGCGCCAAAGGCCCGTTGTTCGAGCTCTCCGGCAACGGCCTCTTGGCGCTGCGCAATTCCGTCAATCAGCTCACCCAGATCGAATACGACGTCACGCGAGCCGACTTGACCCTCTTCAAGGACATCCTGAGTGACGTGTCCGGTGACGTCGCCACCAAAGGCGAACTTGTTGGGCCTGTCTCTGCCGTTCGCGGGACCGGTGAAGCCACCGTGAGTCGCCTTCAAGCGTTCGGCCTCACCGCGCTCAGCACGACGGGGACGTACGACGTCACGTTCCCCCTGGACGATCCGACCGCCGGCGTCTTCTCCGTCAATGGGCGGGCGTCGTTCCTCGAAGCCTTCGGTCAGATGCTGAGCGAGGCCGCCGGCACGGTTGCGTACGAGAAGCACGCCGTCACGACTGATCTCAAACTCACGCGAGACGACGGGCTGGCGGGCACCATCGCCGGCAAAGCCACGGTTCACACGGGCGAGCGCGCTCTCGACATTGCCAGTCTCAGCCTGTCGGTCGGAGGGATCGCGTGGCGGATGCCTTCGGCCGAGCGCGCACCCGTCTTGAGCTGGGACGACACCGGCGCGACGCTGTCTGCCATGACCCTTGTTGATGCCCGCAACGGTGAGCAGCGCATTGATCTGTCCGGCACCTGGCGGCCAGACGGCGGCGGCGAGTTCCACGCCAACGCCACGCACGTGTTTCTCGATACGCTCACTGGCACGCCAGATCGCGCGGCGGTTTATGGCGGCCTCATGAATCTGAATGTCACGGTGACGGGTACGGCCGATCACCCTCTTGTCTCGGGCCAGATTTCCGTGACTGACGGACGAGTGCGGAGGCTCACATACGAGCGGCTGGCCGGACAGGTGGACTATGCGGATGGCGCCCTGCAGATCGACCTTCGTCTCGATCAGGCGCCGGGCGTCTGGCTCACCGCCAAGGGCAGCGTTTCACCGGCCTTCTTCGACCCCACTCGTCCCGAAACGCCCATCGACGTCGTCCTTGTTTCAAGCGATGTGAGCCTCGGCCTCCTCGAGGGAATTACCAACGCCGTCCGGGACGTGAGCGGGCAGGTGCGAGCCAATCTGCATGTGACGGGAACCAGGAGGTCGCCGACTCTCGCTGGAACGGTGGATATCGCCGGCGCCGGATTTCATGTGACGTCCACCGGCGCGCGCTACAAGAATGGCCGCGTTGCGCTGCAAATGGTGCGCGATCGCATTAACGTGTCCGCCTTCCATCTGGAAGATCGAAATGGGCATCCGCTTGAAGTGCAAGGCAGCCTCGGCACCGAGGAACTGCGGGTCGGCGATCTCGAAGTGGACATCACAGCCAGACGCTTCGAGGTGCTTCGCAATGCCACGGGCAACGTCGAAATCGATACAAACCTGAAGCTCCGTGGACTCTTCGACGCGCCCCGCCTCTTCGGCGACGTCGCCATCGCCGGCGGCGAACTGAAGATGGACGAACTGCTCGCCCGCACGCTCTTTCAGCCGTACTCTACCCAGGCTCTCCCCATTACGCCGGACATCATCTCCGTTCTCAACCCCTGGGACCGCTTGTCGCTTGATATTGCCGTTCACTCGCCAGGCGCGCTCCGGATCACCGGTGAAAACCTCCGGGTGAGCGAGAACGCGCCGCTCGGACTCGGCAGCTTCAACCTGCGGGCGAGCGGCGACCTCTTCGTCTACAAGGCGCCGGCCCAGGCGTTCTCCATCACCGGGTCGCTCGACTCCATCTCCGGCTCGTACTCGTTCCAAGGCCGGCGGTTTGAACTGTATCCCTCGAGCTCGGTTGACTTTCGGGGCGACCTCAATCCCGGTGTCTTCATTTCGGTCAATCGTGTGATCTCGGGAGTTGAAACTCGCGTCACGATCAGTGGAACGCTGCGCGAGCCCGAACTGGCCCTCTCCAGCACTCCGCCGCTCGATCCCTCAGACATTCTTTCGCTCGTTGTCTTCAATACCTCGACGAACGAGCTGTCGGCGGCTCAGCAGCGAGAACTCGCGATTCGCGCAGGTACGCTGGCGGTCGGGTTTCTCACCAGCAGTCTCACGACAGCCCTCGAGCGATCGATCGGCCTGGACATTCTCGAGATTGAGCCGGTCACCGGTGTGGCCGGTGGCGCGAAGGTCACGATTGGCGAGGAGATCGCACCCGGGCTCGTGGCTCGCTTCAGCCGGCAGTTCGGGGCCGACCAGTACAACGAGGCGACCATTGAGTACCACATTTCACGCATTCTCCGCCTGCGGGCGACTTTTTCAGACGCGGGGGCGCTGATCACGCGATCGCCTTTTCGCACGGTCGAACGGGCCGGTATCGATCTCCTGCTGTTCTTCAGCTTCTGACAACGCGGGCCAACTCGTGGGACAATCGGCCATGCGCGGACGGATCAAGAGTTTTGTGCGTGGCCAAGGCACGGGGTACATTCGCGACCAGGCAGGCCGCGATATCTTCTTTCACAAAGGCGACGTCGTCGACAAGGGGTACAACGATCTGGAGGTCGGTGCCGAGGTGACCTTCGATATCATCGACGATCCCATTAGCGGCGCACGCGCTCAGAAAATCAAGGCGATGCGCCGGATCAAGTAGTTCAACCTTACAGCGGTTCGTCCTCGAGGGCCTCGTCGCCGAGCGGTCCCCACGGTGAAGGCTGAGGACCGGGCACGATCCCGGCGATGTCTGGGTCTTCCCCCTCGGCGCCGGCTGCCTTCGGACGGCTCTTGGCTTCGAGCCGGCGGGCGGTCTTTTCCTTCTGTTTTTCCTGACGAGCGCGTTCACGCGCCCGTTTGTGCTGTGTGGGTCTGGATTTCTGCACGGTGCCTCCCAGAGGCCGCGGCGGCCGCAACCGGTCGCCGCTGCGGGTCTACCAGCGCGGTTCGCGGCGCTGGCCTCCCGGCCTGCCGCCACGATCGCCCCCGCCGGCGGGTTTCGGACGAGCTTCGTTCACGGCGAGCTTGCGGCCGTCGAGCTCGGTGTCGTGCAACTGCTGAATGGCGGACTGAGCGGCCTCCTCGGTCTGCATTTCGATGAACGCAAACCCGCGTGGGCGCCCGGTCATCTGATCGCGGACAATGTTGACTGAATCCACCGGGCCGATGGCCTGAAACACGTCCTGCAGACGGCTTTCGTCGGTGCTGAACGAGAGATTACCCACGAACAACTTGCGACCCATATCCACTCCTGCCCATCCGGGCCCTTAAACGACTGACACCAGCTCGCCAGCAGGGTCGAGGACGGGATGGACCGGGCCTCTCAGCTCGCGTCAAACTCGCATCAACGGTGCAGCGGGAACTCGTAACGCGCAGATAAGTATATCGCTCGGCTGCGCTTTCGGCATAGCCCACCCGAAAATATCGCCCAGAGACCGGATGGCCTCCCCTCCTAGGGCCCTTCGCGGGACACGAGCGGCAGCAGGTACCAGAGCCAGATGGCGCGTTTTCAGCTACCGAGTCCGGGCAGCGGTAAGATCGTGCGCGTGGCCACATCCCCGACGTTTCTCGATGTGCATCCGGAGTACGCAGCCACGGGCACGCTCGACGAGCTGCGCACGGCCGAGTACGGCCGTCTGGATCGACAGGGGCACGTGTATCTCGACTACACAGGTGGCGGGCTGTATGCGGCATCGCAAGTTAGAGAGCACGTCCAGTTGCTCGACGATCACGTGCTTGGCAATCCGCACTCCGCGAGCCCGAGTTCAGCAGCGACGACCACGCTGGTCGAGCGGACAAGGGCGGTCGTGCTCGCGCACTTCAATGCCACGGGCGATTACACGGCCATCTTCACGCCGAATGCATCCGGAGCACTGAAGCTCGTTGGAGAGGCCTATCCCTTCGAGCCGGGCGGGCGGCTGCTTCTGACGACGGACAATCACAATTCCGTCAATGGGATCCGCGAGTTCGCGCGCACCAGGGGCGCCGAGGTCAGCTATTCGCCGCTGACGGTTCCCGACCTTCGCATCGATCGTCCCGCTACCGACGCGCTCCTGAACACCGCTGACCGCGGGCGCGCCAACCTTTTCGCATTCCCCGCGCAGTCGAATTTCTCAGGCGTGAAGCATCCGCTCGATCTCGTCGATGCCGCGCGCGATCGCGGCTGGCACGTCCTCCTCGATGCGGCGGCGTTCGTGCCGACCAATCGTCTCGATCTGCGGGCATCCTCACCGGACTTTGTCGCGATGTCGTTCTACAAGATGTTCGGCTATCCAACCGGCGTTGGCTGCCTCCTCGCCCGCAAAGACGCACTGGCCGTCCTGAAGCGCCCGTGGTTCGCCGGCGGTACCGTGAACTTCGCCACGGTGCAGGGGCGTCTTCACCTCCTCGCACCGGGCGAGGCCGGCTTCGAAGACGGCACGCTGAACTATCTGAGCGTTCCGGCCGTAGAGATCGGCCTCCGCCACCTGGACCGCATCAGCCTGGAGACCATTCAGACGCGGATCCATTGCCTCACGGACTGGCTGCTGACTGGTCTTCTCGCCCTGAAGCACACCAACGGCCGGCCCATGGTTCGTCTGTACGGACCCGCGACGATGGTGATGCGAGGCGGGACGATCACGATGAACTTCTACGATCCGGAAGGGCATTTGCTGGACTACCGTCGCGTCGAGGAGCTTGCGGCTCTGGAGCGCATGTCGCTCAGGACCGGATGCTTCTGCAACCCGGGCGCGGGCGAAACCGCTGAAGGCCTGACCGAAGCCGACATGCGCGCGGGAATCGCCGCCGACGCGGACATGACGCTGCCCCGCTTCGTCCAGGTCATTCAGCACCGCAGCGGCAAGAGCGCGGGCGCCATCCGCGTCTCGCTCGGCCTTGTCAGCAATATCGCCGACGTCGAACGATTCCTGCGCTTCGCGGCCAGCCTGCGCGATCAGACGTCCCTGACGATTGGCGCCGTGACGTTCGACATCGAGTCGTGTCGGGTGATTCGCGACGGCAGCTAGTGGCGTGGCTCCCCCCGCGTCAGTAATGTCGCAGGTGCTTAACGGCCGGCATCGGCCCTAGCAGAGATCCGTCAAGCGCGAAGGCTCAACAGCTAGCGAACCGTTGGGCGACGCTGTTGGGCGCTTTCACTCCTGGGGGTGTCACGCCCGATCCGCAGCTTCTGAAGAATTTTGGAGCCGCCTATCCATCTGGCGCTGAATGGCCGGCAGGGACCCGTAAACCGAAGGGACCGTTTGCGGACAGACGAGTCTGGGATTTCGTGCGGAGAGCGCTCGCCGCCCCGCCTTGAAGGGATGGGGCCAAAGCCTGGCCCATCCCCGGTCAACTATCTCGGTGCCAGTTTCGTCGCTGACGTTGGGACGAAAAAAGCCCCGGCTTCGACTCCGGGCTTTTCTCACGCGCGCAGGCAACGCGAAGCTACTTGCTGATCATCTTCAAATTGGCGGCAGCAATCATCATCTGGCCGTCCTTCTCAGTCACGTCGCCGGTGAGCGCCACCGTGTGACTCATATGGGGAACGAGCTTGGCATTTTTGTCGGCGGCGAGGTCGCCCATCACGGTATAGACCTTCCCGTCCGAGGTCAGCAGAGCTACCGGCCGGCCCCCCTTTGCGCATGCTATCGCGCAGTCTTTCGTATCGCCCTTGGGCATCTTGTGGTCGACGCCGGTGTTGGACTTATCCATCTTGTAGCACGACTGGTCGATGAGCTGGCCGGTGATTGTCTGTGTCGCGGCGAAAGCGGGCGCCCCGAGCACAACGACGAACGCAGCAGCGATTAATCCTGCGCAAACCTGACGCATGGGAGCACCTCCTTGAAGGGAAATAATCGGCGACGATCGCTTATACGCCTTGGGCCGACCTCTGTCAAACGCGTGGCCCTTTATCCCAATCTCGGCAGACGGGATGGTCGTGCCGCAACCCTCGCCGTCCTTGTCCTACCACTTTGCAGTCCTCGGCCCTGCAGTCTTTGCAGAATCGAGGACCACTATCCCAAGACTGTCGCCATCGATGAGATAGGCCTTAAGCACACCTTTCCAAAACGTCAACTGCAGAAAGCCGATCGTGAAGAGCCAGCCTCCGAACCAGAGGCTTCCCATGAAACTGTGCTGCTCGATGCGGATTTTCTCCGTCGTCATCCCCTGCGAGAAGCGTAGCCCTCGGCCACACGAAGAATTAGATCGCCCTCCGACTCCCGGCTCCACAGTGCAATTGAATCGTATGGGGCTACGTCGAAAATCGCCCGTACAGCAAAAAGGCCCCTCAGGGGAGCGAGGATCCTACGTCGTGTCTAGCAGCGCCACAAGTGCATTACCGACGGCTCACTTGGGGGCCTGCGGCGTTTCAGGCTTCGGCATGTATTTGTCGAAGAATCAGAGAATCCGCGATGCTGAATTTTTATCTGTCGAAGACGTAGGAAGGTATCGCGGCGGGCATCGTCCGGCATGCGAAACACGACCCGTAGTCGTTGCTGTGCTGGTCATCGGTTGAAGCGCCGCCGCTCGGCAGGCAGCCAAAAGGACGGTAGGGTCTTCGGTCGTGACCCGGCCGAAAGAGACGGATTCATTACTTGTCGCGTCCGCCTCCGCTCGCGATAATGTGGGTTCCGAAGGCAATTGCGCCAAAAAGAGGAGCCGTCATGATCGTCATCCGCAACGTGTTCCAGTTGAAGTTTGGAAAGGCCCGCGAAGCAGTCGCTCTGATGAAGGAAGGCAGGGCCATTGAAAAGCGAGTGATGTCTGGTGTCGAGTATTCCAGTCGCGTACTCACCGATGTCACGGGCCCGTTCTACACGCTGGTTCTGGAATTGACCGTACCTAGTCTCGCGGCCTTTGAGAGTAACGCGCCGCGACTCTTCGGCGACAAAGAGTGGCAGGCGCATTATCAGAAGATGGCGTCGCTCGTGGAGTCGGGCCGCCGCGAGGTCTTCTCGATCGTGGAATAGGCTCGCCAAAAATCGCGAATCCGAACGTCTAGAGGAGACCGCAGGCCTAACGTTTCTCCAACGCGCGTGCGCCTGTAAGCATATTCGTCATCGCGTAATTTCCTTCGTGGCAGGCGTACTCAAACATCAACTCTGGCAACCTCGCCAGTGTAAACGTCGCGGTCCACGGCCTGGTCCACACGGTCGGATCGTTCATGGTGAATTCGTAATTGAGAGTGTCAGCATCCAGCCGTCTGAACCGCTCAATCAAGTTGAGGTTCTCATCACGAAGGTTGTCAGTGCCGCGGTTCTCAATGAAACTGTTGGACGAGGGAAAGTTTCGCGTTTCGACCACCAGCGTGTCCCCTTCCCACCGGCCACGCGAATCCCCCTTCCACTGTTCTATCGACTTCGGCAGCGGCGGCCGCCCATCCAGAGGGACGATCCGCACGTCGTGAATCATTTCCGTGACGATCGCGACCGTATCCGGCGTCTGCAGAATGTGAACCTTGTTGTTGTAGGCGCCCGGCCGCAATGGCGGGCCCGCATTGAATCCGATGAGGCAGCGCTCAGCGAGATTGAGCGCTTCGGGCCCGTCGACCCGCTCCCGCGCCAGCCGGCGCGCGGCCACCCTTTGCTGCACCTCGGCAGTCAGGGCCGGCAGCTTCCCGTCGGGAGGATCCACGATCAGCGACGTACGTCTGGTTTTCACGACGCGCGTGCCGTAATCGGTCCAGAAACGGTTGTAGGTGCCGGTTTTCGTATAGGTCGGCTCGGGGACCGTCCATCGTTCTTCAAGTTGTTTCGCTTCCGCCTCGGTGAGAAACTCCTTACCCGCGAATTGGGCGGGCCGTTCGAGCGGAGTGATCGTCGCGAAGTCCCAGATTCCTCCTAAATCCGGCTTGCCGAAGCTCGTGCGAGGGACCCCAGTCCCGGCCCGAGACCCTGCCGGGTCCGTGCGATTCCCGTTGCTCTGGCCGCTGACACGTGTTGACAGAAGCGGAAGGTTCGCGAGGAAACACACCAGAGGAACCGCTATCGACAGGCGCACTATGTTCGATTTCATGACTGTAACTCCCCTTGGCCCACGCAGCCTCTTGCTGCAGCACTGACGTGCATTCAAATCGACATGATGGTGTTGCCGCTGCGCATGCCTCCTAGCTATGACTGAAGAATGGATAGCTTACGGCAAACCAAACGTCAGCACCTTATTGGCCGCCACCACGGTGACGTACTGCCGGCCGGCGATGCGATAGGTAAGGGGATTCGCTCTGATCAGCCCGGTTGCAGTGTACGTGAACACCTTTTTGCCGCTATGCGCGTCCAACGCGTAGAAGTCTCCGCTATCGCTGCCTTGAAATACGAGGTCGCCGCCGGTCGCGAGGTTCCCCGAGGTAAAGATGTGCGTCTTCGTCGGATGCACGTCTTGCCAGACCACTTCCCCGGTGACGGGATTGTAAGCCGTCACGGTCTGGCTCGGGGTTAGACCCATATTAAGATCTCGGCGCGCCGTCGTCGCGGCGGAGCCACTAATGTCTGGAGGTAAGTTGCTGGCCATGATCTTGACCGTGAATGAAACGGCCCCATTCTTCCCGGTCACATAGTACAGTCCAGTTCGCGGACTGAAGGAGGGCGAGCCGAAACTGGAGCCGCCGTGTGAGACGACGTAGAGCTCCTTGGTTGAATACGGCGTATAGAATTGCCGCGCGCGCTTGCTGACCTCCGGATCCGCGATGATCGGAAACGTGGCACAGAACGGCTGCATCGGGACCCCCTTTGACGTGTACGGGAATGGCTGCGTTGGCCACGGCGCCTCGCCAGGCACATCTGTTGTCGTCGGTACGGTCGTTTCGACGATTGGATTGATAGGCTGCCCGTTCTCGCGCTGGAAGAAGTATAGGAAGCAGTTTTTTCCCGCCGTGGCGACGCCTTTGATTATCCGGCCGCCGACCGGTACATCGAACAGGAGCGGACCAGTCACCAGATCCAAATCCCAGATGTCGTGATGCACGGTTTGGTAGTACCAGGCCAACTTTCCTGTCTGCAGATTCAGCGCGACGAGGCTGTTCGTGAACAGGTTCATGCCCTTGCGGGCGGTCCCCTCATAAGCTGGATCCGGATTGGCCACATTGACGTAAAGCAGCCCCAGATCAGGATCAATCGCCGGTGGGAACCATACGCCGCCGCCGTTTCGCGCGCCTCCGATCCACGTATCCCTTGCGATTTCCCAACCGTCATCCGTGGGTCGCTGCGGGACTGTGTTGAACACCCACCTCATGGCTCCCGTCGCGCCGTCGATTGCGGCCACCAGGCCACCTTGAATATGTCTCTCAGATTGGGCGAGTCCCAAATACAGCGTGCCGTTATAAAACGCCGGCGGTGATGCTATCTGATAGCCGATTGGATCTCTGTCGGCGTACTTGAACCGGACCGCGGCGTCGGCAACGAGCAACCGGCCCTTGTCGCCAAATGACTCCACGACCTTTCCGGTCTTTGCGTCCACGGCATACAAAATCGTCTCACCGTACGCGTAAATTCGACCATTGCCGTACGTTGGGCCACGACGGCCGATGCCGGAACCTCGGAAAACCGGCTGCACCTCAGAGGTCCAGAGCGACTGACCGGTGACGGCGTTGACGGCGAACAGTTTGGAGCCGGCATTGAAATACATGATCCCGTCAACGACAACCGGCGTGACCTGGGTGATGACATCTGCGGCATTCACGTCGACGGACCACTTGAGCGTCAGCTTGACCACGTTCGACACATTGATATTGTCGACTGGCGAGTAGTGGCTGTTACGAAAATCGAAGTTGTGCGAGCGCCAATCAACATCGCCAGGCTGGCTGGCCTGCTGGGCGGTAGCATCAGATATGTGCGCCTGAGTCGTTGGGCCGATCCCCACCGCGAGCATGACCAGGCTGCATGCCGCCGTTATGCTGCCGACACGACCGAGCGCGCTGTTGATGAATGCCATCCGTGCCTTCCGCAGCGAATGTGTGGCCTGATGCGGCGTTTAACGCCGCGAATAGAGACGTCGTGCCGGGTCGAGTGTACTGGTCAGCCTGCTGCGTCGGCATGTCCGCCCGCGAACCGCGATCGGCTCTTGGACAGCAGCCTCGACTCCGCCATGTCCGTCAACGCGGCCACGCACATTGCGTCCGCTAATCCATCGGAAGTCAATGTCAGCGCCATTTGGCGCAACAGCCAGGACAGTACTACCTCAGTGAGTACAAGCTACGCAAGCGCCAACAATAAGCGCGAGTCTTTCGTCAGCGCGCAGCGCAGCAGGATGCGAGCAGGAACCGTGCCCGGTCCCGTGTATGGTGGTCCGCACGACCGCGATTGGCGTCTGGATTGGACTCTCATCGAGGGAAGTAGGCCAATGGCGGCGTCACACCGGCGGCAAGAGGCGTACGTGCCGTGTTCAGCATCATGGCATTGGCTGCCCAATGAGCGATCGCCGCAACCGCCTCAACGATGCCCTGTTCCCCTATCGTCTCGAGGGCGCGGGCATACGTCGCGTCGCTAACGCCGTGGTTCCTCAATAATTCATCGCAAAAATCGTACATCATCGCTTCATCGTCGGCCATTTTGACCGGACGCCGACCCTCAGCGATGGCCTGAATGACGTCAGGGCGGACGCCGGCCTTTTCCGCCAGCTTGTGATGAGGGGTCCATACAAACTGCGACGTCCAGTGGCGAGCCGTCATCAGGATTGCGATTTCGGTAAGCTTCGGCGATAGGACACCCTTGTACTCAAGGAGGTAGTCGCCGACGATCTTGCGACCAATCATCACCTGGGGACTTCGCAACCAGAGGCCGTAGGGGCCGCTCATCGGACCGGTGCTGCCCGGAAAGTCTTGTGCCATGACCTTCCGTTGCGCATCGGTCCACCGGTCAATGGGAATGGGTGGCATGCGTTCCTGAGCGCGAAGGTTCACGGCCCCAATCAGAAGAAGCAGAAGCAGATGGACCAACGGCCAGGACCTGCTTGATGTACGGCTCTCTCGGAGAAACATCGTGCATACCTCCAACTTGACTTTAGTATTATCGATCTCCGCGGCGTATGCCTACGATGCGTTCGACCGCCCCGATGATTCCGTATTCATCGACCATCGGCCAGGTCCGGGAGGCGCGAATGGTCCGGGTTGTAGAGAACCCTGACCTTCATCTTACGCTCGATGATCCTGATTTACACCGTGCGGTTCGCGGAGCGGATGTACGTTCTTCACGTGTTCCAGAGGAAACTGCTGGAGTCTGGCTTGACGAGCCTGGACGCGCTGGCGAGCGAGTGCCGGCAATGACGCATTGAACAGGTTCACGTCATTCGTGACCCAGCCCAAATACTCTTTGATGAGGTTCACGTTGTAGTCGAAGTCTGCCTTCGTTCCAACCACGTCCTCGTCGGGACGCTCGACACGAACCGCAGTTCGCCCTTTCCGACCTCACTTGCAAACGGATACACGGTGGTAAACGTGCTCGGCTGGAACTTGAACAAGCCAGGGTCGCCCGTATAGGGCACGAAGTAGGTCGCACGGATGCCTGGCGCATACGCGGGTCGACTGGTGTCCAGAATGAACCTGCGATGGTCGTAGCGAACGTCAACTCTCGTCTCGACGACGTCCACACTCACGGCACCTTCCGTGAGCACCGGAGCTTCCACGACGAACTCCTGCACGAACAAATCCGTGATGTCCTCGATTGACTGCCCGTTGGCGACCTGACTCGCATCAGCGGCGTCAATCGCCGCCACCATCTTCTGACGCTGGGTTTCCAGGACGTCACGAAGATAGCCGTGCGCGAACAAGTGCTTCTCGTTCATCTCAGCAGGAGAACAAAACCCTCGAAAGTCCCTTTTTGCCCTTTTTCGGCATTCTTGCGGTTCGCGTCGAAAATCGCCCGTACAGTAAAAAAGCCCATTTTCATGGGCTTCTTCAGCGATGTTTTGGTCGGGGCGAGAGGATTTGAACCTCCGACCCCTCGGTCCCGAACCGAGGGACAATATCACATATTGCTCAGTAAAAGTCGCGATTCGTCGAGCAGCATAAGGTCAGCATAAGGGTTGGCGGACCGCCGCCGCTCTGAAGCTGGCCTACCTTCTCATTGTATCAGGCTTGGCGCCGGCCGGCGCATCGCCCGTCTCATTGCGCATGCTGCTGTTCGCGCGTGAGCCCGACCCGCACCGGTCGCCGCGTGAACGCGCCCCGCGCGATCGTCTACCGCGCGCTCTTAGATGCGGGCGCGGTCGCGACGCGGATGGTGCCGACCGACATGACCAGCAGCCTATACTTGTGCCATCGTCCAACCCGCTGACAATTGGAGGTCACAATGGCTCGTCGTGCGTTCTTCAGTTTTCACTATCAGCGCGACATCTGGCGTGTGAATCAAATCCGCAACATTCCGAATGTCACCGGATGTGCCGCGGCAGGCTTTCAAGACGCGTCTTTGTGGGAGGAAGCCAAGAACAAGGGTGACGCGACGATCAAGAGCCTCATCGACAAAGGTCTCGAAAATACAACTGTCACGGTCGTATTCGTGGGCTCGCAGACCGCTGGCCGGAAGTTCATCAATTACGAAATTGACCAATCCATCGCTCGCGGAAATGGAATCGTCGCGGTGCAAGTTCACGAGCTTAAGGACAAGGCCGGCAACGCCGATGTGGCGGGAGCCATACCTTCTAAAATTACGGCAAACGGATACAAGGCGTACAAGTACGTCGACCACGCCTCTCTAGGAAAATGGATCGAAGAGGCCGCCAAAGCTGCTGGAAAATGAGCCGCTGAACGCCGCGCTGACATTCTTGGCCGCGCCAGTTCCAGCCGGCGTGCCTGCTGTGAGGTGCCTCGTGTTTGCCATGGCCACTCACTGCAGGGATGTCACGGCCAGCTCAGCGTGAAACAGCCGCGCGAAGTCTACGTCGCTGAGTCCCGCGGCGTCTGCGGTGCCAAGGTTCTCGGCCAGTTGCCGCGCGGCGCCGCCAGGCGCTGGCACGAGCAATACCTTGCGCTGCGGATGAAACCGCTTGAACATCGCATGTTCAGCTTCGACGCCCTCCATCCCGCCAATGAAAACTGCCGCTCTTAAGTCCGGCCGCGAAAGCATTTCTTCTCGCATGCGCAGCAGACTGGCCTCGCGATCGTTGGGCACTGCATCGACCAAGACGACGTTACCGAACTGCGCGTTCTCCTCTGGAAAACGGTCCTCGAAGAATCGGCTCTGATACAACACCACCGACTTCGAATACTCCATACCAAGGTCTCTGCAGATCGTCCAGATCATCGGAGTGATGGCCGGATGTCCACCCCAGACAATCTGGTGATCGCGAATCACCGCCACCACCAATTCGCGCACCGCACTCTGAATTAGAAAAGGGTTGGCGGTCTCGTGGTAGGTGCCTCGGCCGGTAACGGGAACGCTCGCTGAAAGGAAGATGGCACTCATAGCTACGCCTCCCAATCGGCAAACTGCCACGCCGCTTCCGTGACCTTAACCCAGCGTGCGACGCGTACGTGGCTCCCGAGCCAATCCAGATGCTGGAGCCATCGTGGATGCAGACCCACAGGGTCGTACACGACAGCGACCGACCGGTCTGGCGCATTCGTCGCAGCGTCATGTAGTGTCATCGAGGTTGGAACGCCAACGGCGGGATAGACGATCACATGTTTGCCGTCGGGCAACTGAAGATGCACGGCATTTTTCAAACCGATGCCAGACACACTTCCGCCGATCTTCTCTACGGCGTAGCGTAGGTTACTCACCAAGTTGAGAGTTCGAACAGCGTGGCTCTCGCTGCGTACAGCTTCGAGTTGGAGGCAAATGCGGCTGATGGCTCGCTCTGCGAGGCGCCCCGTCACCGCGTCAACCTCTCCGGCAACAAGCTCCGCGCGACTGGCTGTCGCTGTGCGCGTTGACGGTGTCGCATCGGGCCAGCCGATCTGCAAAATGGAAATATTCTTCGCGAGGGCACGTCCGAACTCGGCGCTCGTCCACCGATTCGCAAAATAGTTAGGCGTATTCAGCATTATCAGCACATCTGAATCGCATAGCCGATGCCACAAGGTGGCCTGGAAATCCTCCGCCGGAGGAACGCCATGCGTGTCGAGGAAAACGTCGAACATCCTGGCGGAGAGTGCGTCGAACAACTGGAGCGCGGCTTCGCGCGCTTCCTGTCGTCGATAACTCAAGAACACGCGTCGCTGGCGCGGTAACAGGCCGCTGCACTCAAGCAGCGCCGTCGCCACCCGTTGGGCTCCCCCCGCGTTATAGGCGAGACAGTTCAGTGAGCGGAGCACCTCGGGAATTTCTTCATGCACCCGCGCGAGATCAGAAACAACGGGCAGAATCGGAACAGCGCCACGCGAGAGGCTCTGCAGGTTCGCTTGGGGGGCACCTACGCCACCAAAAAACACCGCTGCCGCCGTTGTCCTTTGCTCGGGATTGAAGGAATCCGGACGAACCCTCCAAGCAATCTCGTCGCCCAGCGTTAGACCAAAAGGCCGCACGGCCTGGGAGACCAGCTCTTCAAGGTCCCGGATCTGCCCGTCAGAGGGAGCACCCAAAACCGCCAACTCGTACAGCACAGCCACAGCGAGTGCCTCAAAGGTTTTGAACTAGTACTCCGTCAGTGGTCTCTAGCCGGCGCACGACTACTCTGGCGAACGCGCTACTGCGGGCTTCGTGGCCTTGAGCCTCGCCCGCGGACGCGACTTCCGTTCGATCTGGCGGCGCGGGCGAATCGAGACATCCACATGGGCGCCCAGCGCAGTTGCGACCCGC